>Ga0157369_10010884_pt1 | contig 10362 bp, 10 predicted proteins | sample C25metaG_FD_113461 | JGI IMG/M metagenome (GOLD analysis project Ga0157369, IMG submission 113461) | Corn rhizosphere microbial communities from Kellogg Biological Station, Michigan, USA - C2-5 metaG | ecosystem: Host-associated > Plants > Roots > Rhizosphere > Soil | place: USA: Michigan...
AAAGCGGTCACCATCAAGGTCAAGCTCGTGTCCTCGGCCGACACCGGCTTCTATTACGTCGCCAAGAAGAACTCGCGCACCATGACCGACAAGCTGGTCAAGAAGAAGTATGACCCGGTCGCGCGCAAGCACGTCGAATTCCGTGAAGCCAAGATCAAGTAAGATCGCGGAACAATCCTGACTGCGGCGGGGCCTTCACGGCCCCGTTTTTATTTGAGCCGCTCTCGTGTCCCGGACGCGGCGCAGCGCTACTTCGCGCTGCGCCGCGTCCGGGGCACGAGACCGTCGCTACTCCGTCCGCAGCACCCGCGTCTCGGCCTGTAGCTTGCATGCGTCCTTCGCATGAGCAGCGCACCCACGGATGTAGGGAATGTCGGTGGCTATTCGGTCGCCTATAGCCGCGACGACACCTACTTTCCCGTCTATGTCACCGCAGCCCTCGCCGCGATCTTCGCCACGGCGAGCTGGATCACCGGCGCGCTCTATTGGCTGATGCCGGCGACCGCCGCCGCCGCCTTCACCTATTACAACATTCCCCTGCTCGAGACCGGCCGCCCCACCATCGGCGCCAACCAATATGGCATCTTTCTGCAAGCCTTCGGCCTGATCCGCTGGCGCGCGATCGAGCGCATCGACATCGCCGAGATCGCCGAGCGGGCGATGACGGTGCATGAGTTGCAGATCGTGCTTTCGGTGCCGCTCGGCAGCGCGCTTGTCGTCGACTGGCGCAAGCAGCCGCGCTGGCGCCTCCTGATGCGGCTGCCCTGGCGCATGAGCCACAACAACATGGTGCGGGTGAATCTCGAGCCGTTCGACCAGCCGCCCGAAATCATTCACCGCACGTTCCTGCGGATGTGGCGGTTCTACAGGAGCTAGCGCTCAACCCGCCCTACGATTCACGTCCGCACCACGAGATTATCGTACACCTTCGGCTGGATCCCATACGTCCACGCCACCGCCTCGCGCGCGGTCTGCAAATGCGGCGGCACCTGCAGGAAGAAGTGCTTGCGCGTGCCGTCGGGCTCGGGGGTGGCGTTGACCACCTCGACCGCGGCCCAGGCATCGGCGTGCCAGGTCCGCCGCCACAGGATTCCCGTCTCGTCCTCGGCGGCGCAGACCGCGCCGCCCTGCTCCACATAACGTTGCGGCGTCATGATCTCGATCATGCAGCGGCGAACCTGCACATTGTCCTGCTTGTCGATCGCGGCCAAGGTGATGCTGTCCGGCCGCTCGATCATCCAGCTCGGCACTTCCACGCCGCGCCAGGCGAAGGCCGACCAGCCGTCGCGATAGCGCAGCGCCGGGCCCTTTCCGTCGTGCAGGCGGTCGCTGGCGTCGCCGCGCAACAGCTCCGGCCGCTCGGAAAGCCAGCAGGTCTGCGCGTGCGGCTGCAGCCAGCCGGCGTTGGCCGCAAGCAGCGAGAGGCCGGCAAGCGGCTCGGTCTCGACCGTGAGGCCCAGCACCCGGCGCAGATAGTCGCAGACTGAAAGCCACGACAGGTCATGCGGGCTGGCGGCGTCATGGCGAAAACCCTGGCGCCCCATCAGGGCCCGCACCACGCAGGACCACGACAGCGGCTCCGACCGGCGATAGCGGGCGAGCAGCGACGCGTTATCGCGTGGAATCGCCTGCGCCACTATTTCCGCAGCCGCAACCACCAGCGCGTCGTCGGGATTTACGGCCTCCTCGATTTGCGTCATCACCTGCCGCGACACCTGCCGCCGAAGCCGCGCAAACACCTGGCGGCGCAGCCGCTCGATCAGCGCCGGCCTGACATTGGGGCCGTCGGCACAGGAGACGCGGCGTGTCGCTCGCGCCAGCGCGATCGGGCTGTCGCACCACACGACGCGCGCCGGCGGCTCGAACCCCGCCGCGCGATAGGCGACCCGCACCCCCTCCTCCGCGGCGTCACGGTCGGCGGGCTCGGTCGAGCGCCTGATCGCGGACCATCGCGCGCGATAGCTGCGCAGCTCCAGCCGTTGCCCGGGCGTGAGCGCGCCGCACTCAGTCGAAGATGACACGCGCGTCCCGCGGCCCGAGCTCTCGCTGGCGGCGGACGCGATAGGTGCCGCGCGGCAGCGTGATCGGCGCGTGCTCCTCATGCGTCACCCGTGCATAGGCGGAGGCGACCTGGAGATGCCCGATATAAAGACCTGCCGGGATGTCGCGCGCCAGCAGCGCGTCGCGGAACATGGTCACGCGCTCCCGGATCGCGTGGCGGTGGCCGGTGATTTCGCCTTCCGCCAGCACCATCGCCATGCCTTCCAGATTCTCCTCGATGGTCCCCGACGGCGCAACGTCGGCGACGCGCTCGAGCAACAGATCACCTTGTGCGAAGATTTCGGTCATGTGCCATCTCCTCGTGTTCAGGCAGGCGCGCGAAAGGCGTGCGCCCCGATTGTCTCCCCCCTTTGTGTTTTGTAAAACCCCTCGCCGCGGGCCTAAGGCCCGCGGGAGGCTGGTTGACCCCAAGACTTCTGCACAGAGACTACCGCACAAAAGGCTACTGCACCACTTCCCCATGCAGCGCGAGATCGAGACCTTCGCGCTCGGTATCCTCGGAGACGCGCAGACCCACGAACATCTTGACCAGGAACAGGATGATCAGGCTGACCACGGCGTCATAGACGAACACGGTCGCAACGCCGATGCACTGGTTGAGGAACTGGCCGGGGTTGCCCTCCAGCAGGCCGGCCGTTCCACTATACTGCTCGACCGCGAACACGCCGGTGAGCAGCGCGCCGACGATGCCGCCGATCGCGTGTACGCCGAAACAATCGAGCGCGTCGTCATAGGAGAACATGTGCTTGAGGCCCGTGCAGCCCCAGTAGCAGACGATTCCGGCGGCGACGCCGATGGCGAAGGCCCCGACCGGCCCGACAAAGCCCGACGCCGGCGTGATCGCCACGAGACCTGCGACCGCGCCCGAGCAGATGCCGATCACCGTCGGCTTGCCCTTCAGCGCCCACTCCACCAGCATCCAGGTGAAGGCCGCGACAGCCGTTGCGATCTGCGTGACCAGCATGGCCATGCCCGCCTGCATCCCGGCGCTGACGGCGGAGCCGGCGTTGAAGCCGAACCAGCCGACCCATAGCAGCGAGGCGCCGATGAAGGTCAGCACCATGTTGTGTGCGGGTCCGGTGTCCTTGCGTGGCCCAAGCATAATGGCGCACATCAGGCCCGCCACGCCCGCGTTGATATGCACGACGGTGCCGCCGGCGAAATCGAGCACTTTCACCCAGGCCGCATCGTTACCCGAGGAGAATATCCCGTCCGGTCCCCACACCCAATGCGCGATCGGCGCATAGACGAAGATCGCCCACAGCCCGATGAACCACAGCATCGCCGAGAATTTCATGCGCTCGGCAAAGGCGCCGGCGATCAGGGCCGGCGTGATGATGGCGAACGTCATCTGGAAGCAGATGTAGACGCTCTCCGGGATGGTCGCGGCCAAGGGATTCGGATTGCCGATGCCGCCCTTGCCGATGTCGCTCAGGATGTCTTTCATGAACATCCGGTCGAGCCCGCCGATGAAGGGCGAGCCGGCGCGAAACGCCATGCTGTAGGTGAAGGCCGCAAACAGGATGGTGACCAGGCAGGTGACGGCAAAGCTCGTCATCACGGTGTCACCGACATTCTTCCTGCGCACCATACCGCCATAGAACAGGCCGAGCCCCGGTACAGTCATCATCAGGACCAGCGCGACGGAAGTCAGCATCCACGCGGTGTCGCCGGAATTCGGCGTGCACTTCTCCAGGATCTTGCCGCCGCAGGCGGGCGGACCCGCATCCTCGGCAAAGGCGGCGCCGCCCAGAGCGAGCCAGAGGAGCGCGATCCCCAATAAAACAAGCGCTGATGTCACGAGCCTGTGGCGCGCGTACGTACCTGTCCGCATTGTCTTCCTCCAAATCCCCGTGGTTGTCGTTCGTCAAACTCCGAGTGCCGGTGATGTTGTCGAAGGTGCTGGCGCGACGACGCGAACGCGCAACGGCGATCCGCGCGAGCGGTTGAGCAAGGCGCAAATTTTTCGGTGCTCGGCGTCGCGGCGAAGCCGTCGAGTACGGTCGGCTCTAGGATCGGCAGTCAACTGCCTCATCGGCCTGCCTTCCCTGGTGTCCCATCCAAGGCGGAAACGTCAGCGACGATTTCCTGTTTTCTGGCCGATGAGGTTCAAGATTCGTGCCATGGAAGACGGCGCAACAAGGCGCTGAATTACTGTCGAATTCGTTTTGAAGGCACGACAGCGATTCTGACCATTGCCAGTAGAGGAAGCAGTGGCCGATCAAAATTTGAGCAACCGCGGACGAGCGCCTACGCCGTGCGCAGCACCGGCGGCGCGGCTGTGGGGCGCATCAGCGCAAACGCGACCTGGATCACTCCGGCCGAAAGCCCGACGGCGACACCGATGCGCCAAGCCATGTTGTAGGAGCCGAGCGCGTCGTAGATCAGCCCGCCGCCATAGGCGCCGACGAAGCTGCCCACCTGGTGGCTCATGAAGGCGAGGCCCTGGATCATCGCCTGCCATTGCAGGCCGAACAGTTCGGCAACCGCGCCCGCAACCAGCGGGCCGACGCCGAGCCAGAGGAAACCCATGAACGCGCCGAACACCAGCGTCGTGGTCGGTGTCGGCGGCATCATGAAATAGACCGCGAGCACGATCGAGCGCGTGATGTAGATGCCCCCGAGCAGCGCCAGCTTGTTCCAGCGCCCGCCAGCCCAGCCGAAGAACAGGCTGCCGAGCACGTTGAAGCCGCCGATGACGCCCAGCGTCTGCGCGCTCAGCATCGGGTCCAGGCCGCAGATCAAGAGATAGGACGGCAGATGCGTGGTGATGAAGACGAGCTGCATGCCGCAGACGAAATAGGCGCAGGTCATCACCACGAAGGAAGCGTTGCCGAACGCCATCGACACCGCGGTTCCCGCCGTGACATTGCCGAGTTGATCGGAGGAAGGCTTGGGCAGCGGCACGGCGTCGACCTTGCCGGCAAACCAGGCCGCCGGCACCATCGCGAGCGCCAGCACCACAAAGCCGGTCAGCCCTGCCCGCCAGCCGAGATCCTCGCTCAGCACCTGACCGATCGGCGCCGACAGCAGCGCGCCAAGTGAGCCCGCCGCCGAGACGATGCCGAGCACGGTGGAGCGCACCGTGGCCGGCACCGCACGCGTCGCAACCGACATCGCAATCGCCGCCGCCATGCACGCAAGCGAGGTGCCGATCAAGACGCCCGCCCCGATCATGATGCTGAGGAAGCCATGCGCTTCGGCCATGAAGATCAGGCCGGCGATATAGAGCAGCGAGCCGACGATCATGACCGGGCGAAAGCCGTAACGCACCGTCCAGGCGCCGGCCAGCGGCTGCAAGAAGCCCCAGGCGAGGTTCTGCACCGCAATGGCGAGCGTGAATTCGGAGATGGATATCCCGACGTCGCGCGTCAGCGGCTGCATGAAGATGCCGAGCGATTGCCTTAAGCCCATGCTGAGCGAAAGCATCACGGAGACGCCGATCAGGATCGGAAGCGAGGGCCGAAGGGCTTTGAGCAGGGCCATGTTTCTTGTTCTCCCTTTTCCAACTCTCATGGTGAGGAGGCGCGAAAGCGCCGTCTCCGGACGATGCTGCCGCATCGCCGGGAGAACCATGAGGCCTCCGACGGTGGCCTTCATCCCTCGAGACGCGGCTGCTCAGGATGAGGGGCAAAACCCCTTGTGACGCAGCAAAATAAGCCTCGCCTCGATCACGCCCACAGCTTGATTACACAGGTCGGTGTAATTAGAATAGACGCACCATTGCTTGTCAAGCGATAAGTAAACAGGTCTGTGTAATGCCGTCAGGCGAAAAAATCGACATGAAGGAGCGGATTCTGCAGACCGCCGATCGGCTGTTTTATCTCGAAGGCATCCGCGCCATCGGTGTCGACACCATCGCGGCCGAGATCGGCATCTCCAAACGCACGCTCTACAACCACTTCCCGTCCAAGGACGCGCTGATCAACGCCTATCTGGAGCGCCGTTTCGTCAAGGCGCGCCAGTCGGAGCAGTCGCCGTTGGAACAGATCCTCGGCTATTTCGATGCGCTGGAGCGGCGGTTTTCCGCCAAGGATTTTCGCGGCTGCCCGTTCGTCAATGCGGTCGCCGAGCTCGGCCCCAAGGACCGCGCGGTGAAGAAGATTGCGGTCGCGTTCAAGGAAAGCCGGCGACTGTGGTTCCGCGACCTGCTTAGCGAGCTCGGCGTCAAGGACGCCGATGCGCTCGCAACCCAGCTTCAGCTCCTGGTCGACGGCTCGATTGCGCTCGATCTCGTGCGCGACGATCCGATGATGGCGCGCGCGGCAAAGGATGCGGCAACCGCGCTGTTGCAAGGCGCCGGCGTGCGCATCGCCTCATAAAATCGCTCTCGTTCCCGGCGTCTCTTGTTCACAAAATGCGGTAATGGCAATTTGCGGCTGTTGAACGCGAGCCCCTGTCCATGCCGAAATCCGCCGCGACGCCATTGCCATCGCTGAGCGTGCGCATCGATCTCGATCATGAGGACCGGATCGGGCCTGGCAAGATCCTGCTCCTGGAAAAAATCCGCGAATTCGGTTCCATCTCGGCGGCCGGCCGCGCCATGGAGATGTCCTACAAGCGCGCCTGGGACCTCGTCGACGAGATCAACCGCATCTGCCGGCAGGCTGTCGTGGAACGGCAGACCGGCGGCAAGAATGGCGGCGGCGCGGCGCTGACGCCGTTCGGCATCTCGCTGGTCGCGCGCTACCGCAAGATCGAGCGCGACGCCGCCAGCGCCGTGCGCAAGGAACTCGCCGCACTCCGCAGCGACATCGGCAAGCCCAGGAAGACGGCGAGCCGCTAAATCGCACGGCGTTGATGCCGCGCATGCCTGCCCTGTTGTCCTCATGGGAATACTGACTGCGAAGAGCGCCCGATGATATAAAGCGAGAGATCGCGGCATTGCTGCGATCTTCTCCTCAAAGGAAGCAGACCATGCTCCACGCCCAAGGCAATCTCGCCGCGCTTGTTTACGGTAACGATCAGGATCCCGACGCAATCCTGCGCGATTTCGCTACTGAGCTGAAGACGCAAGGCGCCCGCGTTGTCGGTCTGGTGCAGGCCGGCCAATGCGCCGACTCCAGCCTGTCCGCGGTGCTGGTCCATAGCGGCGAGAAATTGCTGCTGGCGCAGGATTTCGATCCCGCCGCCACCGGTTGCCGGCTCGATCTCGGCAGGCTCGAGAACGTCGGCGTGCGGGTCGCCGAAGCGCTGGAAGCCGGCGCCGACCTCTTGATCATCAACCGCTTCGGCAAGCGCGAGCGCGACGGCAAGGGGCTTGGCTTTCTGATCGAGCGCGCACTCGGCGCCGACATTCCTGTAGTGATCGCGGTCTCGCAGGAGCGCTTCGCCGAATGGATCAAATATGCCGGCGATTTGAACGTGAAGCTCGCCTGCGAGCGGCCTGCGCTGGAGACGTGGTGGCGCAAGGTGTCGCTGCACGGTTCGGCAACGAGCGCGCCGGAGCGCACCCAACAAGAATCCGTCGACGGCGGGCGCGGCCGCTAGCAGTGATTTGCCCGACGAGTCCAGCCCGCCGCTCAAAAATATTTCGCCTTTTCAGAAGCGCAAATCGGCTCTATAGTCTGCGCGTCCCGAGCCCGCCAAGAGGGGCGCTGCGCGATCGTCACGAGTGTTGGGCGCGGGATGCGATGGACGCCTTGGCTTCACCCGACGAGTGAGGCCATGGGCGGACGGCAAAGACGTGTGGTCCTGATCTCCCGACGCTGGGATCAACCCCCGGGATGGCGATGTCGGCCCTAACGGGCCCGACACGCCGAGAGCCCGGGGGGACGGGGGCTATCAAGCCCGGCACCCCGGGGAGAGCGCGTTATAAGCCGTAAAACCGTCGTGCAGGGAATGCCGGAATGTTCGGCGTACCTGTGGTGACTAACTCGTGTGCTTTTTTCTTGCACACGAGGCCGCGGGTGCGGTTGAGCGCCCGGCATTCCCTGCTCCCTCTGATTTGTTGGGGGCGATGATTGGCAAAGCTCGGGCACATCGTGCCGCGGGAACGTCGAAGTTCGTCATTGCGAGGAGCGAAGCGACGACGTGTCCGCCGAAGCTCAGCGAGCGAAGGCGGAAGCAATCCATGCCGCAGCAAGCGGAGGGATGGATTGCTTCGCGGAGCCTGTCATCGGGCCGCGCGTTCGCGCGGACCCGTTGGCTCGCAATGACGATGAGACTGCCTGAAATGCGAGTCGGGGATCGTAGGGTGGGCAAAGGCGCGAAGCGCCGTGCCCACCATCTACCTGCAGCGTGCTTGATTGGTGGGCACGCTTCGCTTTGCCCACCCTACGCAGCTATGCTGCCTCCAACCTCACGCCGCGTGCGAGACGACGCGGTTGCGGCCGCCGTGCTTGGCGCGGTAGAGCGCGGTGTCGGCGCGCTTGAGCACATCGGCGATCGGCTCGCCCTTCTTTTCCAGGGTGGAAATGCCGATCGAGATCGTGACCTCGATGCGCTTGGTGCCCTTGTGGATCGCAAACGGCTCGCCGGCGATCGAACGGCGCAGGCGCTCGGCGACCATGCCGGCGACATGAAGATCGGTCTCCGGCATCACGATCACGAATTCCTCGCCGCCGTAGCGGCAGGCGAGATCGATGCCGCGGATGGACTTGCGGATGCGCACGGCAAATTCGCGCAGGACGTCGTCGCCGGCGTCGTGGCCGTAATTGTCGTTGATCGACTTGAAATAGTCGATGTCGAGCATCATCAGCGCCAGCGGCTTGCCGCGCGCCGAGGCCTGCTCGGCGAGCGTCGCCAGATGGCTTTCCATGTAGCGGCGGTTATGCAGGCCGGTCAGCGCATCGGTGATCGCCATTTCGATCGAGTTCTGCACGTTGTCGCGCAGATCGTCGGAATAGCGGCGCTTCTTGATCTGGGTGCGCGCCCGCGCCAACAGCTCGTTCTTGTCGACCGGCCGCGGCAGGTAGTCGTTGACGCCGATCTCGAGCCCGCGGAGCAGCCGCGCGTTGTTCTCGGCGTCGGCAATGGCGAGGATCGGCACGTGCCGCGTCCGTTCCAGCGAGCGCGCCTGGCTGCACAGCCGCAGCCCGTCGAAATTGTCGAGATCGAGCGAGACGATCAACAGGTCGTAATTGCCCTCGGCGGCGTGAAACAAGGCTTCCGCCGGATTGGGCTCGACGTCGACGTGATGCTCGGCGGCGAGAATCGGCGCCAGCCGCTCATAGGAGGCCGGACGATCGTCGACCAGGAGCACGCGGCCGCCCTTGCCGGTGTCGTTGACCGCGCTGCGCTCCGGCGCCTGCACGCCGATCTCCAGCGAGGTGATGGCGCGCATGCGCAGCTCATCGGTCATCATCTTCAGCCGCGTCAGCGAGCGCACGCGCGCGATCAAGACGAGATCGGAGACTGGCTTGGTGAGGAAATCATCGGCGCCGGCTTCAAGCCCGCGCACGCGGTCGGCGGGGCTGTCGAGCGCGGTCACCATCACGACCGGGATGAAATGGGTTGCGGGATTGGACTTCAGCCGACGGCAGACCTCAAAGCCGTCCATGTCGGGCATCATCACATCGAGCAGGATGATGTCGCATTCGGCGCGCTGGCACATCTGCAGCGCCTCGGTGCCGTTGGCTGCCGTCAGCACATCGAAATATTCGGCCGAAAGGCGGGCTTCCAAGAGCTTTACGTTGGCGGGGACGTCGTCGACAACGAGGATACGCGCGGACACTACACTTACTCCCTACCCTATAAATCGACGGACCGTTTCAATGAACTTGCCGACGGAAATCGGTTTGGACAGATAGGCCTCGCAGCCGCCCTCGCGTATGCGCTCCTCATCGCCCTTCATCGCAAAGGCGGTGACGGCGACCACGGGAATGGAACGCAGATCCGGATCGTCCTTGATCCAGCGCGTGACCTCCAGCCCCGAGACCTGCGGCAACTGGATGTCCATCAGAATCAGATCGGGACGCATCCTGCGGACGAGGTTGAGCGCCTCGTGGCCGTTGGAGGTGCCAGAGGTCTGATAGCCGTGCGCTTCCAACAGGTCGCGAAACAGCTTCATATTGAGTTCGTTGTCCTCGACGATCAGGACGGTCTTTGCCATCCCGCCCCTCCCATCCTTGTGTACAGGCCAGCTTAAAAGTGCTTCGGACGCAAAGACATGCGCCACGACAGGTAAATTCAAACTAGCGGCAGATTCGCTCTAACCCGTTAAGGCCGGGTTTTACTTCCGCGATGTGGTTGCCGCTTGCTTGAACCCATTCCAAAGACTCGGGCATGATCGTTTCGAAATTAGAGACCATAAGTTAACGGAAAGGCAAATGAACGCTTGAAAAAGCCTGTTCAAAACCC
>Ga0157369_10010885_pt1 | contig 10362 bp, 11 predicted proteins | sample C25metaG_FD_113461 | JGI IMG/M metagenome (GOLD analysis project Ga0157369, IMG submission 113461) | Corn rhizosphere microbial communities from Kellogg Biological Station, Michigan, USA - C2-5 metaG | ecosystem: Host-associated > Plants > Roots > Rhizosphere > Soil | place: USA: Michigan...
ATTCTTCAGTTCAATGATTTCGGTCTCGTCGCGATCACGCGCAAACGCGTGAAGCAATCGCTCGAGCGAACTCTCTGCGCGCCCTGCCCGTATTGCGAGGGCGCCGGATACGTGAAGAGCGTACAGACCGTCATCTCGGAGATCATGCAGGAGGCGCAGCGCATGCGCAAGTCTCTCGAAGCCGAGCACGATGTAGTGCTGCGCGTCAACCCGGAGGTCGCGAAGGTGCTGAAGAGCAACCAGAACACCTGGTTGCAGGAGATCGAGGAGACGCTCGGGCGCAACGTGCTGGTGAAGAGCGACGCCCTGTTGCACCAGACGAAATTCGATCTGGCATAATTTGCGCCATGGTCCGGTTCCCTGCTTTGGCCGCGTGCGCTGCGATGTCCGTCTGCGCCTTTGGGCAGAGTTCGGGCCGCATCAACCCGGAAGTGGGGGCGATCGTCGGCGAGATTTCGCAGGACCGCATCGCCGCCAGCATGAAAACGCTGGGCGGATTCGAAACGCGCGGCAATTTCACCCCAACCGGCGACGCGAAACGGGGTATCGGCGCTGCGCGTCGCTGGATTTACGATCAGTTCCGCAGTTATAGCCCGCGTCTCGAGGTGTCGCTTGATTCCCATCGCGTCAAAGCGGCGGGACGGATCTTTCGCGACGTTGATGTCGTGAACGTGATCGCAGTTTTGCCGGGCGCGAGTCAATCCGGCCGCCGCGTGATCGTTACCGCGCATTACGACTCGCTCAGCATCGTAACCAAAGAGGGCGCCGGAGACTTCCGCGCGAACGGCGAAGGAGCGACCGACGCCATGGACAACGAAAAATCAGCGGTGGCGCCGGCGCCGGGAGTCACGGACGACGCGAGCGGAGTAGCCCTCGTGCTCGAACTTGCCCGCGTGATGAGCCGCCACAGGTTCGAAAAGACCATTGTGTTCGCTGCATTCGCGGGCGAAGAGATTGGTCTCGTTGGCAGCACCCTTTACGCGGATCGCGTCAAACAAAAAGGCGATCTCATCGACGCGGTTTTGAACAATGACGTCGTGGGGACCGATGACAACGGAAACGGTGTGCGCGCGAGCGGGCTTGTCCACGTGTTCTCGGAAGAACCGGCGGACTCCTCTTCGCGGGAGTTGGCCCGCTACATTCGGGAGTGCACTCAACGCTATGTGCCGGGTTTTGATGCGAGCCCGGTTTTTCGCAATGACCGCTTCGACCGTGGCGGCGATCACTTTCCATTCGTGATGGACGGGTACCCGGGGGTGCGCTTTACTTCCGCGGCTGAAAACCTGAAAGCGCAGCATACGCCCCGGGATACTTTCGAACTCGCATCTCCCGGTTACACCGCGAATGTGGCGCGCGTGAATGCGGCCGCGATGGCGAGTCTCGCCTTCGCTCCGCCGGCCCCGGAGGTAACGCGGGAAGGAACTTCCACCGCCAGTCAGGGCCGGCGGTTGCCGAATCTGTCGCGAGGCGCGAAGTTGTCCGACGCCGTGCTCAAATGGAGCGCTTCGGATGCGGAGGATCTGGCGGGATATGCCATTGTCGTCCGGCCCACGACCGCGCCGTATTGGGACCACGAAATCTTCGTCGGCAACGTCACACAATACACGCTTTCGGGCGTCAATATCGATGACGTGGTTCTGGGCGTCAAAGCGATCGATCGCGATGGCAACGAGAGCCCGGTATCGGCCTATGTGGCGCTGCCGTTTCCACGGCCTTCAATCGAAGTCATCGACGAGAACGCTTCGACACAGCCCTGAGCCGGCCTGATAACTTAAAAAGGTGACGGCCCAGCAGATTCTTTCCTTCATCACCGAGATCGGTATCGTGCCCGTTGTCCGGACCCCGACCGCCGAGTCCGCGATCCGGTCCATCGAGGCGATTTACCGCGGCGGCGTTCGCGCGGCTGAGGTGACCATGACCGTTCCCGGAGCGATCCGCGCGCTCGAAAAGGTGGCCGATCAGTTCGGAGACAAGATCATGCTAGGCGCGGGCACTGTGCTCGATCCGGAGACTGCGCGCGCATGCATGCTGGCAGGGGCGCAGTTTTTTGTCACGCCGACTCTGAAGCTCTCCACCATCGAAATGGCGAAGCGCTATTCGAAGGTCATCTGCCCCGGCGCCCTGACCCCAACGGAAGTGCTGACGGCATGGGAAGCAGGCGCGGACGTGGTGAAAGTCTTCCCCGCCAACTCGCTGGGCGGCCCAAAGTACATCAAAGCCCTGAAAGGGCCGCTGCCGCACATCGAAATGATCCCGACCGGCGGCGTGAACCTCGAAACGGCGGGCGAATTTCTCAAAGCCGGCGCCTGCGCCGTAGCCGTAGGCGGCGAACTGGTAGACGGGAAGCTGATCAAAGAAAATCGCTACGAAGAGATGGAACAGCGGGCCCGCCAGTATCTGGAGATCATCGCGCGCGCACGGGGCGAATTGAAAGCCGCGGCGGCGTAAGTGATCGAAGTTCGCCACAACGAGCGCGCGCGGCGCTTCGAATCCGGTTCGGAATCGGAACTGTCCAGGCTGGATTACGATCTGCGCGGGGAAATCCTCGATCTGTATCACGCTGAGGTTCCGCCCCACCTGGAAGGCAGGGGCATCGCCAGCGCGATCACGAAAACCGCTCTCGAATGGGCGCGCGCCAATCGGCGCAAAGTGAAACCTTCGTGCCCGTTCGTGAGCGCTTATATTCGCCGGCATCCTGAGTATTCCGATCTGCTGGGCTGAAGCGGGCATCCATATCGTTCCGCCGCGGTAAGCTTCTGCTCAGGACGAGGTTCCGGAGATGATGCGAATCGTCCTGGTATCGTGCTTTGCGGCGTTTGCGCTGGGACAGCAACACGGCCGAAGCGAACGCGCCGCGTTCGATGCCACCGCTGAAAAGCAGTGGACGGAAGGAACCGTGTTGCATATGTCCGGCCGCGTGGCCATCGAAACGCATGGGTTCACGCTGCACGCGAGCGAAGTCGATTTCGACAGGAACTCGCGGGAACTTCAGCCTCGCGGGGATCTCACAATCAGGCTGAAATAGCGCGCGCCAGTGTGACATTATCGATGGCAGGATTGGAACGCCTCGATGAAAAATACCCATACAGTCGCATTTGCAGCTCTGCTCCTGAGCCCGGTTTTCATGCGGCCGGCCGGCGCCCAGGTCTTCAAATGGAGCCGCGAGGAGATGATCCGGTACACTCCCAACAATCCATTCGAGAGGTTCCCGGACGGTCGACCGAAAGTTCCGGACGCCATACTCGAAAAGGTAAAGGGCCTCTCCGCTGAAGAGGTGTTCGGCATCGAGCGCCGCGGATTTCCCTACCAGTTCAGCAATCACTGGCGCATTGTTCACCCGGACAAGAAACTGGTCGGCCGCGCCGTCACCCTGCAACTGCTGCCGATTCGCAAGGATGTCGCGGACGTCGATCACACCGGTCTGCCCTCCGCAATCGGTTACGGCGAACACCTTACGCACCAGTCCGCTCTCGATCTCTTGCAGCCAGGCGACGTGATCGTGGTGGACGCGCACACCATCGATGGAGGCATTATCGGCGACAATCTCGCGTATTACATCTGGAAGCGAACAGGGGCCGGATTCGTAATCGATGGCCAGATTCGCGACCTGGACGGCATCCGCGAATTTCCGGTTGGCGGCTATTACCGCGAGGCGGTTCCTTCGTTCCTGACCAACTGCATGGTGGGCGGCATCAACGTGCCCATTCAAATCGGTAAGGTCACCGTTATGCCGGGCGACGTCGTTTTCGGTGATACCGAGGGCGTGTACTTCATTCCACCATCGATTGTGAAGCAAGTCGTGGATGCTGCCGATACGGTTCACATTCACGACGAGTGGACGAAGAAGAAGTTCGACGAGAACAAGTACAAGTCAACCGATATCTATCCGGCTCCGCGCGCGGAGGATCTGAAGAAGGAATATCAGGAGTACCTGAAACAGAAATTGGGGCGGCAGGAAAAGTAGCGGCTGCGCCTTTAGTGCGCGACGGCGGGCTCGCCAACCGGTTGCCATGCGGAGACGAGATTGCCTTCGGCATCGAACGGCATCGGGTGCGCCTCTTCGATTATTTCGAGCAGCGGGTTGTTCTCGATTTCGCCGCGCAGGTTTTCGCTCAACGCAATGGGCGAGAGTTCGAGGGTGTTTTTCGCCCATCCGATTGTGACTTTCAGGAGATCGTGCTTGCCCACGGTTGGCATGATCCGCTCGAGGCACTCACGGTCTGTCGGGTAATGAATCGGCAGACGTACCGCCGCCGGCGTTGACGCGGTCAGCGCGTTGATCCAGGTCGGCCTGTTATCGATCTTGTTCGCGAGCCGGTCCGCAATCACGTCCGCGAGGCCCACACCCGCGGCGTTCCCATACGAAACGGAACTCAGATCGCGCACGAAGATCCGATTTACCTTCGGCACATGCGGCCACGGGTTGTACTGGCCGAAAACACCACGGTTGATCACCTTCGTATCCATACCGGCGCCGCTGATGTTCTTGCCGATTTCGTCAAGAATGACGATGTCCAGATCGAGCGGGAAGGTAGCGGCCCAGGTCTTCACCAGTGCCTGCAACTCCTCTTCACGCTGTTCCATTTCCTCCACGCGAACCGCCGCAATTTTTGCAGTGTTGTGGTACGCGTCTTCAAGAACGGCAACGCCGCCGATGATCTTTCCCGACCTCAGCACCTGCCGGCCGATGCTTCGGACTACGGTTTCCAGCCCGATATTGTAAGCGTGGGTGTGATAGTTCTTCGCGCCGGCCCACTTGCCCAGACCAATGGCCATCATTTTGTACAGGCCACTTTCGATCTTCCCCGCAAAATCAGTGTGCTGCTTGACGCGCGCCACCATCATCACGCCATCCGCTCCGGAGGCGAACTTGTCGAGGAAGGTGTCGATCCCTTCCGGCGTTTTGCCGAGCGAAATCACCTCGAGCGAACTGCGGATGGGGCAGCCCATCGTCTCCTCGATGATCCCGTAATGCGCGAGCACGTCCGCCTGGCCTTCCGCGGTAGCGGCGCCGTGGCTTCCCATCGCGGGAAAGATAAACGGCTTGATGCCGCGCGATTTCCAATAATCAACAACCGCCCGGGTGATTGTCGCGATATTGCTGATCCCGCGGCTGCCGACGCCAATCGCAATCGATGCGCCCGCTTTCAGATTCGCCCCAATGCCGGATCCGGACAGCTCCTCGCTAACGGTTCCCGGGATGTCGCGAAGAGCGCGATCCGGGAAGTTCTGCCTGACGAGCAGCATCTTCGGAAATTTGTCGGGGTCTGCGGGGACGTTCATGATCGGGATTATAACAGCGGGTTTCACCCGCGCTCCCATTGGTCGGACAGCAGGCGCGCGTACTCCTCGGACGCGTAGATATCAAAAGCGCAGCGGTCCGGGTCGAGTTCGCGGAAGGGCCGGAGATGCTGGTAGCAGATATAGGCGTGATCTGCGAATCGGTGATAATTGTTGAGAAATATGGGCGAAAGGAAGTCGCGCGGGGGTGGCATCTCGAACACACTGTGGATGCCGACCGCGCGGGAAAAGACTGCGCGCCGGTCCGTTACTCCCCAGCTTTCCAGCTTGGCCGCGACGTTCGCCGGAGGGCGTTCGACCAGAAGCGCCGCGAAACTCTGTTCGGTAACACCAGAATCCGGCCCGTCGGCCCTTTGTGCGTACTCCAGGCACTGCTGCATCCAGCGAAAAAGGTCTTTGCCGAGAAACAGGAGCATCCGGATCTCCTGATACCTGCCGTTCAATACGCGCAGGCGCAACTCCGCCTCCGTCGCGTTGGCTTTGGTCAGGCCCTGCAGCGCGAGCGCCGCCTGCGAGCCCTCGAGCAACGCATCCGTGCTTCCGCTGCCGCTGAACGGGTGCAGAATCAGCGGGGGAAGATTCCATTTGGCGGTCGTATCCGCAATCACCGAGCTAGCAGAATTCATCCGTCTCCTGTCGTCTGATCGGCGAATGGAGGGGGAAACTTTAGGGGGTCGCCGCTGCCGTGGTACGCCCCCGTACAGGGTACTCAGGCTCATTCCGGCACGACATAGCCCTGCCGGAATAACAAAATGGCGCGGCCGCAAGGCAGCGCCATTTTGTTTCCTATAAGTTACAACCTAACGCGCCGCGAGCAGCGCGCGCAGCCTCCGAGCCCGCTCCGGAGCGCGAAGCTGCCGCAGCGCCTTCGCCTCGATCTGACGAATGCGCTCGCGGGTCACGTCGAACTCCTGCCCGATTTCCTCCAGCGTGTGCTCCCGCTCGCAGCCTATCCCAAATCGAAGCCGGATTACCTTCTCCTCTTTGGGAGAAAGCGTCTTCAGGATTCCGGCCGTCTCATCCCGCACGTTCGACTCGATCACGGCGTCAACCGGCGAGCCGACCCAGCGGTCTTCGATCAGGTCGCCGAGAGCCGATTCGCCATCGCGGCCGACCGGCGTCTCCAAAGAGACCGGGTCGCGCGAAATGGTCTTCAGCTTTTGCACTTTCTCGACCGGAATGTCCATGCGCCGGCTGATTTCTTCATTGGTTGGCGTACGGCCAAGTTCCTTTTCGAGCTCACGGGATGCTCGCAGGAACTTGTTCATGCTCTCATTCATGTGCACGGGAATGCGAATGGTACGCGACTGGTCCGCAATTGCCCGCGTAATCGCCTGGCGGATCCACCACGTGGCGTATGTCGAAAACTTGTACCCGCGACGATACTCGAACTTATCCGCGGCCCGCATGAGGCCGATGTTGCCCTCCTGGATGAGATCCAGCAGGTGCAAACCACGGTTTACGTACTTCTTGGCTACCGATACGACCAGCCGGAGGTTGGCTTCGACCAGGTCTTTCTTGGCCCGCTCGGCTTCCTGCTCCCCGTGCCGGATAACGGTAAGGGTGTGCTTCAGTTCTTCAAGGGTCGCGCCGGCGCTCACTTCGCGCTTGCGGATCTCGCGCTTCAGCTCGCGGATGCGCACCGCGTTCTGCTGCGCGCCGGCCTTGGCCTCGAGGCGCTTTAACTCGCGGTCCATTTGCGTGAGCTCTTCCACCGCGCGTTCGATTTCACGCGTAAAGTCACGCCACTGAGTCAGCACCCACGGTACAGCGCGAATTGCGCGCGAGGTCTCGACCTGCGCGCGATAGAGCTTCATGCAAAGCTTGCGCCGCGCACGCTTGTTGCTGCTGTTCACCGGAGCAGCTTCCAACTTCTCCTGAAGCTGAGTCTGCTTCTTGTGCGAAGTCTGAATATCGTTGAAGGTTTTCAACACATCCGACCGCTTCTTCGTATCCGCCGGAGTGCCTTCTTCTATATCGCCGCCGATATCGACAACATTATCAAGGTCATCGGGGTTCTTTTTTACCTGTTCGGCGCGTTCCACGACGGCGAGCTGGACCAGCGCAGACCGGCTGATCGCCTTCTGCATTCGAAGCTTGCCGCGTTCCATGCGCCGCGCCAGATCGACTTCGCCTTCACGAGTCAGAAGTGGCACCGCTCCCATTTCGCGCAGGTATACGCGAACGGGGTCGTCAGTGTATATCGATTCCTCGACCGGTTGCTGGGGGTGGAGGAAGTCCGACTCCGCTTCCGGATCGAAAAATTTGGTCGCTTCCTCGTCGAAGTTAATCCCTATTGGGGCTTCGGCAAGGTACTGATCGTCAAAGTGATCCATTTATCGGCATTCCTCCTTTCAAATGTGCGAACTCGAGCCGTAGCGGCATAATAGATGATTCCATCTTTATGAAAATTTTGATCTTCTGAACGCGAAGGGAGTGAGAGTTATTAAGCCGTCCGGGCTCAGGGCCGCTTCAAAAGCAGGTGCAGCGTAGTTGCGCACGAACTCCCGGGGTTCAATGTTATCACAGCCGTCCCGAAACTGATCCTCTAAAGATATGGATGCTGAAACCGCCGCGCGGTTACATCCAATTTCGTCCGCTTGTACCGTCAAGTCGTGGAAAATACAGCAGTTTCCTCGCCATTGGCGGAACGGCCCGCCGGTTAGGAACAGGCGCAGGACTATCCGCCGGTACCGCCCGGGGTCTGTCGCGCGAGCCTGCGGACCTCATTCAGAAATTCCTCCTCGTCCTGAAAGTCCCGATAAACGGACGCGAAACGGACATAGGCGATCTTGTCGATTGCCCGCAGCCGCTCCATCAGCAATTCCCCGATCTCAGTAGTAGTGATTTCCCTATCGGGCGAGTCGGTGACGCGCGCCTCCACCTGGTTGACCAGGTCCGATAGTCGTACCATGCTCACCGGCCGCTTCTCGCAAGCTTTCAGGAGGCCGCCGAGCACTTTTTGCCGGTCGAACTTTTCCCTGCGGCCATCCTTCTTGATGACCATATAGGGGACCTCATCGATCCGTTCGTAGGTGGTAAAACGCTTCTCGCAGGCGAGGCACTGGCGTCGGCGTCGAATGGAATCGCCTTCCTTACTCTCGCGGGAATCGATGACGCGGTCCTGCATGTGACCGCAGAACGGGCAAGTCATTGATTTACCGCGCACAACGGCCGCCCAAGTGGCGGCCTGTGCGCTCGGCGTCGTATCGCACACAAGGGTCGTCCAGCTGGCGGCCTGTGCGCTCGGCGTCGTATCGCGCACAAGGGTCGTCCAGGTGGCGGCCTGTGCGCTCGGTGTCGGATCGCGCACAAGGGTCGTCCAGGTGGCGGCCTGCGCGCTCGGTCCCGAATAGTGGCCTTGCCCGACGAAGAGGCCTGAGTGGCGGCCTGTGCGCTCGATTCAGAAGAGCGGCTTTGGCCGGGGGGAACGGCCTGAATCAGCGACGTGTGCGGTCGGTCCAGCATAATGGTTTTGGCCGGGGATGGCGGCCTCCGTGGCGACGTATGCGCTCGGTCCAGCATAGCGGTAGTGGTTTTGGCCGTGCGCGCTGGCCTGAACCGGCGTCCTGTGCGGCCGGCCCGGAATAGTCATTTTGGTCGCGAACAGCGACCGAAGTGAGCAGAATATGCGGTCGGTCGGGCTGGGCTCTGCCGCGTCCATACGGTTGCGGCCGGCAATCCGGGCCATCTTCTCATCCCCCCTGTGGAATCCTGGAAAAATTGAACCTATCATAATAAAGCCTCGTTCCTTCTATCGGAAGGATTTAGCGGGAACTTCAGGTAACCGCGAGTGGATAGAGGCGAACATGGCAGCAGGCGCGGCAGCGGGGATCTGGACTTTACCGGGCGTCCGCTCGTTCGGCCAGATCGCAAACGGCTTGGACCTGGATAGCACACTCGTCGAGCGTTGCCTCAGTGGGAACGACACTGCGTGGGAGGAGCTGGTAAAGCAGCATACGCGCCGGGTGTATGGGCTATGCTACCGGTTTACCGGCAAAGACTCCGAAGCGCAGGATCTGACGCAGGAAGTGTTTCTGCGGGTATTCCGCGTTCTCGGCAGCTTCCGGTCGGACGAGGGCTCCTTCGCGACCTGGTTGACCCGCCTGACCCGCAACCTCCTGATTGACCACTATCGCCGCACCCGGAACGATCGAGCCACGGATTCGATTGAAGAGCAATTGCCGCGCATCGAAGAGGGATTTTCGAGCGCGGTGGGCCGCCCGGACCGGGCGCTCGCAGGGAGAGAGGCGAGCGAGTTGCTCCAGGCCGCTCTGGCCAAACTCCCTCCCGATCTTCGTGAAACTATCATCCTGCGCGATCTGCAGGAGCTGGAATACCGTGAAATCGCCGCTGTGCTCGGGATTCCCGAAGGTACAGTGAAGTCGCGTTTGAACCGCGGCCGGGCCGAACTGGCCAGGCTGCTCCGGAAATACAGGGTAGCGGTGTGATGGACTGCGCGGAATTCGAAGTTCTCCTCGCGGACTATCTTGATGGCGTCCTGGCCGAGCCTGCGCTCTCAAAATTCGATGCGCACCGGAAGAGCTGCCCGAGCTGCGCGGCTTATGCGCAAGACGCGGCATCCGCAGTGGCGTTCATGGACCTTGCGGAAACCGTAGACCCGCCGGCGGAACTGATCGGCCGCATTCTGCACTCAACCAATTCCGGATGGGACCTGAAGCTTCGCGGAACCGGCATACGCGGCTGGATCAACCGCACTTTCGCCCCGGTTTTGCAGCCTCGTTTCGTGATGGGCGCGATGATGACGCTGATGTCTCTGACGATGCTGAGCCGCTGTGCGGGAGCGCCGAAACAGACCATTACGGCGGCGGATCTCGATCCGGTCCGGTTATGGAGTTCGCTCGATAATCGCGTGCACCGAATCTGGGATCGCGGGGTAAAGAGCTACGAGAGCATGCGGCTGGTGTTCGAGATCAAGACCGAAATCAACGAATGGAAGCAGCAGCAGGCGGAAGCTGAGGAAGCAGCCGCCGAGGCTCGCGCCAACAGCAGGAAAATTGTTCCACAGAAAACGGCGGCTCCCGGCAGCGTTTCAAACGC
>Ga0157369_10010886_pt1 | contig 10362 bp, 9 predicted proteins | sample C25metaG_FD_113461 | JGI IMG/M metagenome (GOLD analysis project Ga0157369, IMG submission 113461) | Corn rhizosphere microbial communities from Kellogg Biological Station, Michigan, USA - C2-5 metaG | ecosystem: Host-associated > Plants > Roots > Rhizosphere > Soil | place: USA: Michigan...
GGCCAGTCTTGGAGATGGAAGAACTTCACGTTGTGCTCGCGACACCATTCCTCGACCGGGCGCCACAGCGCTTCGTCGGGCGTGTTGTCGTCGAGAGCGATGATCTCGTAGGCGGGATAGTCGAGGTCGATCAGGTCTTTGAGTGTCTCGATCACCATCTCAGGCGGCTCGTTGTGGGCGGGCACGTGCAAGCTCACAAACGGCAAGGACGACGGCGGCCGCGGCTGCGTTGCTCCTTGTCGAATTCGCCTGCGCCATTGCGCGCTGCCGAGGGCATCGCACATCTCCCACATGTAGGCGAGCGACAGCACCGCCGCCACCAACTCCAGCGCCCACAACACGAGGCCACCCGCCACGCCGACGGCGCTGAGGCCGCTCTCGAACGTCCACCGCAGCATGAATGCGAGGTAGGTCACCGAAAGCAGCACCGCGACGCCCCAGCAGATCCGGGCCCGGGCGTACCAGCGAGCGGTCATCGGCAGAAACGCCGCGACGGCGGCGACAATCGCGATCGCGGCAGCCTCGGCATTGGCCCTCGTTGTTCCGAGGCCACGCAACGCGAAATAGATGATGACGGCGAGCGTGATCGCGCCGAACAGGCTCATGAGGTAGCGCCTCGCGGTCGCGAGGCGGCCGCTGGCCCGGGCACGCAATCCCGGAGGCACGAAAACGGCGATGGTCACGATGGGCGCGGCCAGGATCGAGCCGAGCAGGAGCGCAGCAAGCATTGCGGTTTGGTTCCCTGGCACAGCCCCGTTCGCACCCGCCAGACCAGCGGACGCCGCAAACGCAGCCTCAATGAACTGCTAAACCGCCCTGCGCAACCGGACCACGCCGGACAAATCCCGGCGCTGCCCAGGACCCGCATTCCTAAACGCCACAGGTATCTTTCGTGCTTCGACGGAACAGGCCGTCGCCTCGGAACCGCATCGCCTCAAGGAGCCGCAGTCGGGTCGAGGATCCGCCCCCTTTCGACAACGCAGCAGCGAGTTCTTCGCAACACCCGGTCGACTCCGCGATTTGTTCGTGCAAAGCAGTCTCGCGGACGACGGCCCGCCGTGCGTCGTCGCGCCTGCGTCTTGCTGAGGCTAGTTCGGCCTCAACTTTTGTGAATTCGCTTCGCCGGTCGTCGTCCGCCATGGTCTCCCCCGTTCGTCTGTTCTCGCGGTTCACCGCCCGCCCGCGGCATCGTAACCGCTGTCGTGCCGGACGCCGACGCACTAGCCTTCCGGCAGGCGTGCAGGTCGCCTCCGGGTCCGCGGGAAGGGCTGAGCCCACCTGCCGAGCTTGGGCGTGACCGCAGCACCTCCTATGTCACCTCCTTTCGCCCCGTCACGCGGACCGCGGGGACATGAAAGGAGGTCGCGGTGGCGACCACTTCTTTTCCCGAGCCCCTTCCTGAGCAACCCAACCTCGATCAACTGCGAAAGCGCGCCAGAGAGCTCCAACGTGCGGTCCGGCGAGGCACGCCTGAGGCACTCGAGTTTTCCGGGCTCACCGGTCCTGACCCGGCGTTCGCGCTCAGTAGCGCTCAGCGCACGATTGCCCCGCTGGCCTGGGCCGAGCAGTTCGGTGACGCCCGGCTCGCGGCCCTGCTTACAGATGCGCCGACGCCAAGCCGTCCCGGCTAGGATTGGCGGGTCGCGACTGGCGCACAGATGGTGGAACCGACCACCGGGGAGCGATCGAGACGCGGACGCCGTGCGCCTGGGTGTCCGCCGGCGCTCGGCCGTCGCGGCCGTGCGCCGACCCGTCAGAGGAGACGCTCATGACCCACGACCTCGCCGCTTTGCGCGCAACAGATCCTGAGATCGCGGGCCTGGTCCGCGATGAGGAGCAACTGCAGGCGGAGAAGATCCGGCTGATCCCGTCCGAGAACTACGTCTCGCAGGCCGTACTCGAGGCGAGCGGAACAGTGCTGCAGAACAAGTACTCCGAGGGCTACCCCGGTCGCCGCTACTACGAAGGCCAGCAGGTGATCGACCAGGTCGAGTCGCTGGCCATCGAGCGGGCCAAAGCCCTTTTCGGCGTCGACCACGCCAACGTGCAGCCCTACTCCGGCTCCCCCGCGAACCTTGCGGTCTACCTCGCGCTCGCCAAGCCCGGCGACACGATCATGGGCATGGCCCTGCCGATGGGCGGCCACCTCACGCATGGCTGGTCGGTGTCAGCCACGGGTGCGTGGTTCAACGCGGTGCAGTACGGCGTACGCCGCGACACCGGCCGCATCGACATGGACGAGGTGCGCGACATCGCGTTGCGCGAGCGACCCAAGCTGATCTTCGCCGGCGGCACCGCGATCCCGCGCACCATCGACTTCCCCGCTTTCGCCGAGATCGCGCGCGAGGCCGGTGCCGTGCTGGTCGCCGACATCGCGCACATCGCCGGCCTGATCGCAGGCGGCGCGCACCCCTCACCGGTCGGTCATGCCGAGGTGATCTCGACTACCACGCACAAGACCCTGCGCGGCCCGCGCGGCGCGATGCTGATGTGCGACGAGCGGCACGCCAAGGCCATCGACAAGGCGGTTTTCCCTGGTCTACAGGGGGGCCCGCACAACCAGACCACGGCCGCCATCGCGGTTGCGCTGCGCGAGGCGGCGCTGCCGTCGTTCCGTGACTACGCCGCATCGATCGTGTCGAACGCCGCCGCGCTGGCCGACGAACTGTCGAGCCGCGGCTTCGACCTCGTCTCCGGCGGCACCGACAACCACTTGATTCTCATCGACCTGACGCCGCAGGGGGTTGCCGGCAAGCCGGTCGCGAAGGCGCTCGACCGCGCCGGCCTCGTTGCGAACTACAACACGGTGCCGTACGACCCCCGCAAGCCGTTCGACCCCTCTGGCCTGCGTATCGGCACACCCGCGGTTTCGAGCCGCGGTATGGGCGCGACCGAAATGCGGCAGATCGCAGCTTGGATCGACGAAGTCGTCTCGGTCGTCGCAAAGGGTGACGAGGACGCGTTGAGCGCTACGGCCGACAGAGTCGCCGGCGAGGTGCGTGAAGTGGCGGCGAACTTCCCGGCCCCGGGCCTCGGGAGCTAGTGGGCCGCAAAGCCAAGCGCGGCAGCGGTCGCGCCAGCTCGGTCGGCGGCTACTACGCCGGACGACGAACACCAGGCCGTGGCCGTGAGCTACCGCAGTTGCTCACGGCCAGGGCACGAATGCCGTGAGCAAGGCCCACGCCACGGGAGCCGCGAGCAGTAGCGAGTCGAGGCGGTCCATCACACCGCCGTGCCCGGGCAAGAGATGACCCATGTCTTTGATGCCGAGATCGCGCTTGATCAGCGATTCAGCGAGGTCACCAACCGTGGCGGCCACCACGATCGCGAGGCCGAAGAGCACGCCCTGCCACCAGGTGGCGTGCAGCGTCAAGGGCAGCAGCAGGCCGCCGCAAAGCGCGCACGCAGACACCGAGCCGGCAAAGCCTTCCCACGACTTCTTCGGGCTCACACTCGGCGCCATCGGATGCTTACCGAGGAACACCCCGACCGCGTAGCCGCCCGTGTCGCTGCACACGACGGTCGCGACGAACGCGACGGCACGCCGCGGGCCGTCGTCCGGAATCACGAGCAGGACGGCGAAACCGGCGAGAAATGCGACGTAACAAACGATGAACACGCTCGCGCCGATGGCCGGCAGTTTGTCGGCGCCGTCCGTCACCGCACCCCACATCACGGCGGCGACCGCGACGAGCAACGTTGCGACGATGAGGGCTTGCGTGCCCGCGGTGTAACCGGCGACCAGCACGACACCGGCACCGATGACGAGGGGAAAACGCGGCACGCCGGCCGACCGTGTACTCAACGCCCGAGTGAGTTCGAACACCGCGGCCATCACGACCACCGTCGCCAGCGCAACGAACAACCACTTGATCGTGAACAGTGACACAACGACCGCGGCGCCCAAGATGACGCCGATGCCAATGGCGGCAGGCAGATTGCGGCCTGCTTTGGGAGCGGGGGCCGACTCCGCCTCGGCGTCCGCCACGGTCGTCATCGGATGGTCATCGGGCGGGAGGGTCAGACCTCGAGCAGTTCGGACTCTTTGTGCTTCAACAACTCGTCGACCTGGGTGACGTATTTGTGCGTGAGCTCGTCGAGTTCTTTTTCAGCACGCCGGACGTCGTCTTCGCCCGCCTCGCCGTCCTTTTGCAGCTTGTCGAGCGCCTCTTTAGCATGCCGGCGAATGTTGCGGATCGAGACCCGCGTCTCCTCCGCCTCGTGCCTGGCCAGCTTGATGTAGTCGCGGCGGCGCTCTTCGGTCAGCTGCGGCACGGTGACCCGGATGACAGTGCCGTCGTCGGTGGGATTCACCCCGAGGTCGGAGTCGCGGATCGCTTTCTCGATCGCGCGCAACGAGCCCTTGTCGTACGGCGTGATCACGATCATGCGAGCGTCGGCGACGTTGAAGCCGGCGAGCTGGTTGAGCGGCGTGGTAGCGCCGTAGTAGTCGACGACGACCTTCGAGAACATGCCCGGGTGCGCCCGGCCGGTGCGGATCGCGCCGAAGTTCTCCTTCGCGACGCTGACCGCCTTCTCCATCTTCTCCTCGCCTTCGAGGAGGGTGTCGTCGATCACTTGCTGCTCCTAGCGCTCATCGAAAGTGCGTCGGCGTAAGCCGGGCCGGGCGGTTGCGCGCCTACCGGCCGCCCGCCGACACCACCGTCCCGATCTTCTCACCATGGACGGCCCGCGCGATGTTGCCGTCCTCGAGAAGGTTGAAGACGACGATCGGCAACGCGTTGTCGCGGCACAGCGAGATCGCCGTGGCGTCCGCGAACTTGAGATCGCGCGCGAGCACCTCGTCGTAATCGAGGGTGTCGAAGCGCACCGCTTCCGGGTTGGTCTTGGGGTCGCTGTCGTACACCCCGTCGACCGACTTCGCCATCAGCACCACCTGGGCGCCGATCTCCAGCGCTCGCTGGGCGGCGGTGGTGTCGGTGGAGAAGTACGGCGCGCCGAGGCCGGCTCCGAAGATGACGACCCGGCCCTTTTGCAGGTGGCGGATCGCCCGGCGCGGGATATACGGCTCGGCGACCTGGCCCATGGTGATCGCGGTCTGCACGCGAGTCTCGACACCGAGCTTCTCGAGAAAGTCCTGCAACGCGAGGCAGTTCATCACGGTGCCGAGCATGCCCATGTAGTCGGAGCGAGCGCGGTCCATGCCGCGCACCGACAGCTCCGCACCGCGGAAGAAGTTGCCGCCGCCGATGACGACGGCAACCTCCACACCTTCGGCCACGACCGACGCGATCTGGCGGGCGATCGAGGCGACGACGTCGGGGTCGACACCGAGCTGGCCGTCGCCGGCGAACGCCTCTCCCGACAGCTTCAGGATGACCCGGCGATAACCGTGCTGACCCGACCCGACCTCGTTACTCGTCACGTGCGCCCCTCGTCAGTCGGTGTTGCGGCAGCCAACCTCACTCTGCCCGTGCTGCCCGTGCTGCCTCTGCTGCCCGGCGGTCTGCCTGTGCTGTCCGGCAGTCTGCCCTAGGACTGACCGACGCGGAACCGGGCGAACCGAAGGACCTCGACGCCGGCCTCGTCGAGCACCTGCTTGACCGACTTCTTGTTCTCCTTGGCGAACGGCTGCTCGGTGAGCACGGAGTCCTTGTAGAACCCGGTCACCCGTCCCTCGACGATCTTGGGTAGCGCGGCTTCGGGCTTGCCCTCCTCACGAGCAGTGGCCTCGGCGATCCGGCGCTCGTTCTCGACGACGTCTGCCGGGACGTCGTCGCGGGTGCGGTAGGCCGGCGCGAACGCCGCGATGTGCTGGGCGACGCCCTTCCCGGTCTCCGCGTCATCGGCGTTCAGCTCGACGAGCACGCCGAGCTGCGGCGGCAGGTCGGGGCTGGTCTTGTGCAGGTAGCTGAACACGTGCTTGCCGGCGAACTTCGCGACCCGACCGAGCTCGATCTTCTCGCCGAGCGCGGCGCTGTTCTCCTCGATCAGCTCGGCTACCTTGCGGCCGTCGGCCTCGGCAACGAGCAGCGCCTCGGCGTCGGTCGCGCTCGAGCCAGCCAGCGCCTTGACCAGGGTGGCGCCGAGCTGCTGGAACCGCTCGCCCTTCGCGACGAAGTCGGTCTCGCACTTGAGCTCGAGCAGCACGCCGGACTCGCCGTCGGTGGCGGCCGCAACCAGGCCGTTGGCCGCGGTGCGCTCGGCCCGCTTGCCGACGTCCTTGGCGCCCTTGATGCGCAGGATCTCGACCGCCTTGTCGAAGTCGCCGTCGGTCTCGTCGAGCGCCTTCTTGCAGTCCATCATTCCGGCCGCGGTGAGCTCGCGAAGCCGCTTCACGTCGGCCGTGGTGTAGTTCGCCATCGTTTCGATCTCTCGTCTTCTCTTCGGGCGGTTGAGTCTTATTCGGCGGGTGCGGCCGCGGCGTTGGTACCGGCGTCGGCGCCCGCAGCACCGTCGCGGACCAGCAGCTCGCGCTCCCAGTCGGCGAGCGGCTCATCGCCACCCAGCTCACGACCGGCATCGGCGGTCTCGCCGCCCTCGCCGGGCTCGCCGGCCCTTGCCTCGCTGGTGCGCGCCGCAACGCGCGCCATCAGCCCGTCGGCCACCGCGTCAGCGACCACGCGCGTGAGCAGGCTCACCGAGCGGATCGCGTCGTCGTTGCCGGGAATCTTGTAGTCGACCTCGTCGGGGTCGCAGTTGGTGTCGAGGATCGCGACCACCGGGATGCCGAGCTTGCGCGCCTCGCCGACGGCGATGTGCTCCTTCTTGGTGTCGACCACCCAGATCGCGCTGGGCACGCGCGACATCTCGCGGATACCACCGAGCGTCTTCTCCAGCTTCTCCTTCTCGCGCTGGAGGACGAGCGCTTCCTTCTTGGTGCGCTGGCCGTAGGTGGAGCCGCTCTGCTCGAGGATCTCGAGCTCCTTCAGCCGCTGCAGCCGCTTGTACACCGTCGAGAAGTTGGTGAGCATGCCACCGAGCCAGCGCTGGTTGACGTAGGGCATGCCAACCCGAGTGGCCTGCTCGGCCACCGCTTCCTGCGCCTGCTTCTTGGTGCCGACGAAGAGCACGCTGCCGCCGTGGGCGACGGTCTCCTTGACGAACTCGTACGCGCGGTCGATGTAACCCAGCGACTGCTGCAAGTCGATGATGTATATGCCGTTGCGCTCGGTGAAGATGAAGCGCTTCATCTTGGGGTTCCACCGGCGGGTCTGGTGCCCGAAGTGGACGCCGCTGGCGAGCAGCTCTTTCATGCTGACGACGGCCATGGCCGGTCGCTCCTTTCGCACCCCACGCTCGGGCCGGTTGGGCCAGCGGGCGTCGCCGGTGCTGCTCTCGGTTCTTCGCGGACGCCGGTCGGCGGCCGCGCCTGACACCCTGATCGCCGTGCACCCGGGCGAAGAAGATCGTCGCGGGCACCGAGTTCGGCGCACCGACCGATGACGCAGGTCGGTGTGGTTGGGCGTGCGATGTAGGCCTGGACGGACCAGACCCCGCAGGGAGTCTACCGGTCAGCCGAGATCGGTGCGCCGGCCGGCCGTCGCCGCAGCTCTCACCCGAGCCGTTTCCCGGCTGGGTGTCGAAAACCGCGCTCTTAGTCGCGCGCTCACACCCATTCGGCTGCGGTCAGGCACGTGAATGAGTGAGGGCTCACTCATTGCTGTAGAGTCGCCGCTATGTCTGCCGCTGAGACCCCCGAGCCTGGCGCGCGACCGGCGCACCGGGCACGTCCGCTGCCGCCTGAGCAGCGTCGTGCGGCGTTGGTAGCGGCCACCTTGCCGCTCATGCGCGAGCACGGGCTCGACGTCAGCACCCGGCAGATCGCCCACGCCGCCTGCGTCGCCGAGGGCACGATCTTTCGTGCGTTCCCCGACAAGGACAGCCTGTTCGCGGCGACGATGCAGGCCGCGCTCGACCCCGCCCCGGTGATCGCGCGGCTGCGAGCCATCGACCCAGCCGCATCGCTCGACGTCACGCTGACCCACATCGTCGACGTCACGCGCAGCTGGCTCACCTCGGTGATCACCTTGATGATGGCGCTGCATCGCACGCCAGCGTTTCGAGAGCGCCACACGCACCCGCGCGCCACGACGTCCGATGAAATCTCAGAAGCCGTCGTCGACCTCATCGATGCGCACCGAAATGAGTTGCGCCTGCCGCCGCGTGAGGTGGCAAAGTTGCTCCGCATGCTGGTGTTCTCCAGCAGTCACCCGGTGCTGGCCGCCGAGGGCGATGCGATGTCCACGGCCCAAATAATCGACGCAGTCTTGAAAGGCGTATCGGCACGACCGGCTACGAGCGAAGGACACCCATGCTGCTGACGTTGTTGCGCCGAAACCTTCGCCCGTACAAGCGATGGCTCGGCGCCGTCGTCCTGCTCCAACTGGTGAGCACGATCGCGTCGCTGTACCTGCCGAGCCTCAACGCCGACATCATCGACAACGGCATCGCCAAGGGCGACACGGGTTACATCCTGCGCACCGGCGGGTGGATGCTTGCGATCAGTCTTGTGCAGATCAGTGCCGCAATCACCGCGGTGTATTTCGGGGCCCGTACGGCGATGAGCTTCGGCCGCGACGTCCGCGCCTCGATTTTCCAGCAGGTAGGCACTTTCTCGGGCCGCGAGATCGCGCGGTTCGGTGCGCCGTCCCTGATCACCCGCAATACCAACGACGTGCAACAGGTGCAGATGCTGGTGATCACGACATGCACGATGCTGATCGCCGCGCCCATCATGTGCGTCGGCGGTGTCGTGATGGCGCTGCGCGAGGACGTCGGCTTGTCCTGGCTGATGGGCGTCAGCGTTCCGGTGCTCGTGGTGGCGATCGGGCTCATCATCCGGAAGATGGTGCCGTCGTTCCGGCTCATGCAGAAGCGGATCGACACCATCAACCGAGTGTTGCGCGAGCAGATCTCCGGCATCCGGGTCGTCCGCGCTTTCGTGCGAGAGCCGATCGAGACCCGCCGATTTGGAGAAGCGAACTCCGAACTCACCGCGACGGCGCTGCGCACCGGCCGGCTGATGGCGCTGATTTTCCCGACTGTGCTGCTCGTGCTCAACGTGTCCAGCGTCGCCGTGCTGTGGTTCGGCGCGTCGCGGGTCGATTCGGGCCAGATGCAGATCGGCGCGCTGACGGCGTTTCTCACCTACCTCATGCAGATTCTGATGTCGGTGATGATGGCGACATTCATGCTCATCATGGTGCCGCGGGCGGCGGTGTGTGCCGAACGCATCGAAGAGGTGCTCGCAACGACGTCATCTGTCGCGCCTCCGATCGCACCGGTGGCAGTCGCCGCCAGGCAGGGTGAGCTCGAGTTTCGCGACGCCGCTTTCCGGTACCCGGGTGCTGCCGAACCGGTGCTGCACGGCATCTCGTTTCGGGTTAGCGCAGGGCAGGTGACGGCGGTCGTCGGCAGCACCGGAACCGGCAAGACCACGTTGATTTCGCTGGCCCCGAGGCTCTTCGACGTCACGGACGGCGCGGTGCTGGTCGATGGTGTCGACGTCCGAGATCTCGATTTCGACGCGCTGCGCGGGCGCATCGGCCTGGTCCCGCAGCGCGCCTACCTCTTCTCGGGCACGGTGGCCAGCAACCTGCGTTACGGAAACCCCGACGCGACGGACGACGACCTGTGGGCCGCTCTCGAAGTCGCGCAGGCTCGTGACTTCGTCGAGGCGTTACCCGAAGGGCTCGGCGCCCCGGTCGCGCAAGGCGGCACCAACTTCTCGGGCGGGCAACGGCAGCGGTTGGCCATCGCCCGCGCTCTCGTGCGAAAGCCGGAGATCTACCTGTTCGACGAGTCGTTCTCCGCACTCGACACCGGCACCGACGCGCGATTGCGGGCAGCGTTGCGTCGGGTAACCCGCGACGCGGCCGTGGTCATCGTCGCCTCGCGGATCTCCACCATCGCCGACGCTGACCAGATCGTCGTTCTCGAAGGGGGGACGGCGGTCGGTATCGGCACGCACGAGTCACTGCTCGAGAGCTGCCCGACCTACGCCGAGATTGTCGAATCGCAGCTTTCGGCTGAGGACGCCGCATGAGCGCGTCGACACCGCCGACACCGCCGACACCGCCGACACCGCCGTCACCGCCGGCTCAGCGGCGTCCGGGCCAGGCACAGCAAGGCGCGCCCGCGACGATGCCCCAGCGGCTTCCGGCAGCCGGACGGCGGGCCGGGCACGGGCCGCCGTGGATGTCGATGGGCCTGCCGGCCGAGAAGTCGATGAACTTCGGGCCGTCGGCTCGACGGTTGCTGCGCCGACTGATGCCCGAACGGGTGCTGGTCGGGTGCGTGATCGCGCTTGCCATCGTGAGCGTGACGTTCTCGGTGCTCGGGCCGAAGATCCTCGGCCACGCCACGAACATTGTGTTCGACGGCGTGCTCGGCAAGCGA
>Ga0157369_10010892_pt1 | contig 10357 bp, 7 predicted proteins | sample C25metaG_FD_113461 | JGI IMG/M metagenome (GOLD analysis project Ga0157369, IMG submission 113461) | Corn rhizosphere microbial communities from Kellogg Biological Station, Michigan, USA - C2-5 metaG | ecosystem: Host-associated > Plants > Roots > Rhizosphere > Soil | place: USA: Michigan...
ATCAACGCGCTCTCGACATCGAACGGACCGATTCGGTAGCCAGACGACGTGATGACGTCGTCGTTGCGTCCAACGAAGCTGATATGTCCGTCAGCTTCCAGTTCGACCGTATCGCCCGTCCGGTAGTACCCGCCTTCAATCGCGGGGGTCGGCTGATTCAGGTAGCCGGTAAACCACATAAGCGGCGAGCGCTCGATGTCCAACGCAAGAGTGCCCGGCACGTTGGGCGGAAGCTCGCGGCCTTCGTCGTCAAGCACCACAACGTGATGACCGAGCAACGGCAAGCCGGTCGACCCCGGATGGACGGCATGGTGCAGACCGTGATGGTTGCTCACCACTATGCCCAGTTCAGTCTGGCCGTAATGATCGTATATCGGCGCTGCGAGATGTTCGTCGAACCAGCGGATCACTTCCGGGTTCAGCGGCTCACCCGCGCTGCTCACTGCGCGCAGGGTTCCTTTCACGGCGGCTGCGGCCGCCTCGCCTGCCGCGATGAGCAGACGGTAGGCAGTGGGTGCGCCGGCAAGATTCGTTATTTCGTGATTCTTGATGATCCGATAGGTGCTTTCAGCGGAAAAAGGACCGTCGTAAAGCGTGGTGGCATGCCCCAACAGCAATGGTCCGGTCACCGCGTAGTAAAGGCCGTAGGCCCAACCCGGATCGGCAATGTTCCAGAATTTGTCGCTCGGCCGCAGGTCGACTGCATCGCGCATGTAGACATAGAACGCGAGCAACGCCCGCAGTGGCACCGGCACGCACTTGGGCAAGCCGGTGGTGCCCGAGGTCGACATCATCATGAACAGGTCTATGCCGCGCCGCATGACCGGTTCGAAATCTTTGCCCTGGCGCGCCAGTTCCGCATGGAAATCGGCGTCGCCCGACCGCACAGTCTCATTGCCGTCCAGACGAGTCACGACGGCGGCCGCAGGCGCGTCGGCGACTTCATCCAGTTTCAGCCGGTTGTGTGGATCGGTAACGATCAGCTTGGCCCCACTCATCCGCAATCGATGTTCAATGGCCTTGGGCCCGAATGCGGTGAAGATCGGTTGATACACAGCACCGGCCCGCCACGTTCCGAGGATCGTGATCACCAACTCAGGGGTGCGAGGCAGCAAGCCCGCGACCACGTCACCGGCGCCTATGCCGCGAGAGGTCAGGAAGCCGGCGAACTGGGCTGAGTGTTCCCGCAGTTGCTCAAACGTATAGGTCGCACGGCGGCCATCTTCGCTTTCCCATTCCAACGCAATGCGCCCAGGTGCGACGTGCCGGTCGCAGCATTCAATACAGGCGTTTATTCCGTCCTCCAGACTCCCTTCCAGTGCAGCCGCCATGTCTTCGACCCGAAAGCCTTCTCGTGCGTCGGCGTAGGCGGTCAGGCTTTCACTCCGTCTGTCTTTGCAATCACTCATACCGTCTCCTTCATACCATCTTTCGAATTTTTGGGCGTCACACCTAGCCTTCAAATCCACTATACAGCGGCAAGATATGGCAATCTATGACCAAAGAGGCCGAGTTTTTCGGCCGATATTGCCATGTGCCCCAAACGCGAAATAAGGACGGCATGAAACTGCGGACCATCTCAGCGTCGTTTGTCCACGAGGCACTGGAATGCGCACGTAGCTACGGGACGCCCACCGAACCGTTGCTAGCCGCGGCTGGCCTGCCGCCTTCGGTGCAGGAGCCCGTTTCAGCCGAACACTACGGTGCCCTCTGGTTAGCCATTGCGCGGGCGATGGACGACGAGTTTTTCGGATTGGGCGAGCGCCCAATGCGGGTCGGCAGCTTCACGCTGCTGTGTCATTGCGTGCTGCACGCCGGCACGCTGCAGCAGGCGCTGCAGCGTGCGTTGCGCTTTCTTCGCGTGATACTGGACGATCCGTTCGGCAAGCTGGTGACGGCAGACGGTCTTGCGCAAATTGTTCTGACCGATTGCGGTGCGGCACGTTCGGCTTTTGCCTATCGAACCTACTGGATCATTCTGCACGGCATAGCGTGCTGGCTGGTTGGGCGCCGGATCCCGTTACGTCTGGTCGATTTCCGTTGTGCCGAACCGGGTCGTAGCGCTGACTATCGCGTATTTTTCGGCGCACCTGTCCGGTTCGATCAACCAGTGAGTCGCCTCACCTTCGACGCGGCTTTTCTTAAACTGCCGACTATCCGGAACGAGCGCACGTTGAAGCAGTTTCTGCGCGGTGCGCCGGCCAACATCCTCGTGCGGTATCGTTATGACGCGGGCCTTGTCGCCGACGTTCGCGGGCGTCTGCAGCAACTATCGCCCGCCGCATGGCCAAACTTCAAGCAAATGGCGCGGCAAGTCCGCTTGCCGGAATCCACGTTGCGTCACCGCTTGCAGCAGCAGGGGCAAACGTACACGTCAATCAAAGATGAGATCCGCCGGAGTCTCGCGATCGACTGGCTGGTACATAGCACGCGAAGCGTCAGCGAAATCGCCAACGAACTCGGCTTCACGGAGCCAAGCGCGTTCCATCGCGCCTTCAAAAAATGGACGTCTAGAAGTCCGGGAGCGTACCGGCGGGATGCAGGTCGTGCTTCATGATCTCGACTGACGAGATCCGTAGGCGATCAATCGTCACAGCATCTCACCTCTTGTCATCCAAGCCGGTCAGTCCAGTTTGATATCCGTTTGCCTCGGCCATTCAATGGGTGACAGATTTTCTCCGATTTTCACGTGCGTAAAAATGTCACCATGCACGCGATTTTCCATGCCTGCCAGCATCAGGCATCCGCGAGGCCAGGCATACCGCGCAGCGGACTAACTTCAGGCAATTCGGAATATATGCGTCAGTTTTCATCTGACAAGACGTTCAACGGTGCAGCCAGCAATCCGGTTCGTGACGGCACACCTCTAGCGCGAAGAGGTGGAGAATTGCGGTCATTGCCGCCGGGGCTGCCGAATCTGCTGCGGCTAGGCTGCGGCGCCGCGCAAATCCCTTATATGCTGATATACGGTCGCACGGCCCATACCCAGAACGTTGGCGACGTAGTTGGCCGCACTTTTTCCTTTGAACGCGCCTTCCTCCCACAGTGCCTCGACAAGTTCGCGACGGTGCTCTCGCGTCAGGGAGTTGAGTGCCAGTTGGCGTTCCTGGAGCCATGCATGGAGAAACGTGTTGATGCGCTCCTGCCAGTCGTCCTTGAACAACTCCTCGGGTTGCTTCACGAGGCCTGCGCCCGATACCACGCGGTCGATGACATGTTTCATGTCCTCAAAGACCGCGATGTTGTAATTGACGCACATCACGCCGACAGCCGCGCCTGCGTCGTCAAAGAGCACTGTGCTGACACAGCGCATTCGTCTGCCGTCCCAATTGATCTTTTCGTACGGACCGATCGTGCCTACCTGTGCCGAATGATCGATTTCCTCCAGCGCCGATTCATCGCCCAGTTCACGCTTTGACAAATTGTTTGCTATGTACGCAATCGTCTGGCTGTGCAGGTCATGAATGACGATTTCGACGTACGGAAAGAAGAGCAGCGCAATACCGTCGGCGACACGGCCATAGCGATCCAGCAAAAGCCGGCGCGCGGGAGTGGTCTTAGTCTTTCGCATAGGGAAACATGAGAGTGTTCAGTTTGGCCGGGTCTGGCAGCGTGTGCGTCAAGGCGCAACGAATTTTCGCGCGACGCACCATTTTGCCACGGGCTGTACTCATCCCTGTTCAGATCAGCCCGTTCACAGCCGCATCGGTTTTGCTCAACTGGTCGGCTGCCCGGCCATATGCCTGAACAACGCATAGGCGATCGCCACGTCTTCCAGTCCGAGTCCGATTGAGCGAAAGAAGACATGCTTTTGCCCGGAGGGTCTTCTGGCCGTGCCGGATACCAGTTCAGGCAAATCGCCCAGAACGCTTTGGGGTGACCAGTCATGCAGTTGCGCCGCCAATTTCATTTCACCTGCGCTGGCAGGCGTGGTTCGTCGGTAGTCGCAATAGACGTCCATGTCCTGAATCCACGCCGGTGGAACTTCATGCGCATTCGCGACATTGGTGCTGATCGACGTGATGAGTGCCGGGCTGGTCAGCATGGTGTCCGACAGGACAGGCGTGCCTGAGGACGTGCACAACGCGACCACGTCGGCATCGCGCACGCATTCATCAAGCTGGGTGCAAATCCGCACGCGAGCATGAAGCGCAGTAACCTCTGCGCGCTTCGCCTCGTTTCCCGCAAGTTCCGGTGAAAACACATTGATCGCGTCCCACGCGCGCAGCGGCGCAAGGTGGCGCAAATGCGCCTGACCCACTGAACCGGCGCCGACAAAGGCGAGCCGGCGCGCATCGGGCGCCGCGAGGTGTTCCACCGCAAGTGCCGTTGCGCCGGCGGTGCGCTCGGTGGTGAGCAGACCCGCATCGCACCACATCAAAGGTTGCCCCGTTTCCATCGACATCAGAGCGGTCCACGCCGTAATCACCGGTTTCGATTCCGTCACGATGTACGGCGATAGCTTTGCACCGAATACCTTGGCGTACGCCATGACCCCGAGGTACGTAATGAAATCGCCAGCCTCTCGGGGAAAAGGGGTGAAGGTCTGAGACGGCTGCACTGCCGCGTCGTTCGCAAGCGCGAGAAACATGCGCGTCAGCGCACCGCGCACGTCGAGGTGAGGCAGCGCTTTGCGTACTGCGTCCTGCTGGACGATCAAGGGGAATACTGGGTCTGTGCTGCTCATGGGCCTGCTCTCCACATCGTTGCCGGCTGGCGGCGTCCACACAATTCTAAAGTCAAAAAGTCCAGTCTGGACTTTTATTTTTGAAAATCGCTTGCATTTGTGAGTGTCCAGAATAGACTGTTGTTCCAGAACCAGTGTGAGAGCAGGCCTATCTGGCACCTCATGCGTCTTCTCGAGGTTGCGCCGTCAGCTACTGCCCCGTGCCCTGAATTTACGAACCCAATTTCATAGGGAACCATCATGCGTCTGAAGCTTTCACTCTCACTTTTTGTCGCCTCTGCTTTAATCGGTTCGGTTGGCACCGTCTGCGCCGAGACCCAAAGCACGTTGCGATTCGGCATCGAGGCAGCGTATCCGCCGTTCGAAAGCAAGTCGCCGTCGGGGCAGTTGCAGGGATTCGACGTTGACGTCGGCAACGCGGTCTGCGCGAAGATGGGTGTGAAATGCGAGTGGGTGGAGAATTCGTTCGACGGATTGATCCCGGCGTTGCAGGCGCGCAAATTCGACGTCATTAATTCCGCGATGAACATCACCGATAAGCGCAAACAGTCCATCGATTTCACGCCGCCGATCTATGTGGTGCCGATCGTGATGGTGGCGCGGCGTGGCTCTGCCTTGCTGCCGGATGTGAAGAGCCTGCAGGGCAAACGCGTCGGCGTTCTGCAGGGATCGTCGCAGGAAGATTTCCTCAAGGCCCATTGGGCGAATGCCGGCGTATCGATCGTCTCTTACCAGGACCAGGATCAGGTGTATGCCGACCTCGTCGCCGGGCGCCTGGATGCCGCTGTCCAGGAAGCGCAGACTGTTGAGGATGGTTTCCTGAATAAGCCGTCAGGCCATGACTATGCGATTGTCGGCCAGCCGCTCAGTGATCCGGCAACGCTTGGCGAAGGAACGGGCTTCGGCTTGCGCAAGGTCGACAAGGCTCTGGCCGGAAAGATCGATGCCGCGCTCGCCGCGCTGAAGAAAGACGGCACGCTCAGCAACCTGTCGCAGAAGTATTTCAAGCGCGACATCATCGCGAAGTAACCGGGTCATGACCCGATGCGGGCCGTTTCGCATCGGGTTCCGTTATGAGCATTCGAGCTAGCTTATGGATTTCGACGTGATCGTGCTGGGAGCCGGGATTGTCGGCGTGTCGTCCGCGTTGCATCTGCAGGATCGCGGTCGCCGCGTGGCACTCGTCGATCGACGAGGCCCCGGCGAAGAGACCAGTTTTGGCAATGCCGGCCTGATCGAAAGTTCGTCGGTGGTCCCTTATGGCTTTCCGCGCGATCTCGGCACGCTGCTGCGCTACATGCGAAATCGCTCGACCGATCTTTACTGGGACTACAAGGCGCTGCCGTCTTTCGCGACATGGCTCGCGCGATTCTGGTGGGAGTCGTCCCCAGCGCGGCTCAAAGGTGCCGCGAACGACATGCTGCCGTTGATCCGGCAAAGTGTCGCCGAGCACGATGTGCTGATCGAGCGTGCCGGCCTCCAAAGCCTCGCGCATGACGGCGGCTGGATCGAGGCATTCCGCACGCGATCGGAGTATGAACGGCAGGCATCAGCCGCCGCGGTCACGGAGCGGACATTCGGACTGCGTGTAGTGCCATGCGATGCCGCCGCGCTGGTGGCGCTCGAACCTGGTATTGCGCCGGGCTTTTGCGGGGCATTGCATTGGCAGGACCCGAAGAGTATCTCCAATCCGGGGGCCTTGACGAAGGGCTATGCACGGTTGTTCAAGGAGGGCGGTGGTGCGCTACTCACCGGGGACGCACTCACGTTGCGTCAGGAAGACGATGCCTGGACGGTTCAGACGTCGCAAGGCCGGATCAGTGCCAAAGAGGTGGTCGTGGCGCTCGGCCCTTGGGCCGACAAGGTTTTTGAGCCGCTCGGATATCGGATACCGCTGCGGGCAAAGCGCGGGTATCACATGCACTACGAGGCTACCAGGTCAATGCTCGCGATACCGCTGGTCGACACCGAAAAAGGGTATGTGGTCGCGCCCATGCAAGGGCGTCTGCGGTTGACCACCGGCGTGGAAATCGCCCGACGCGAGGCACTCCCGACGGGCGTTCAACTGGAACGCGCGGAGGCCGTCGCCCGGCCGATATTCGGTCTGGGCCGCCGGCTCAACGATGCGCCGTGGCTCGGGTTGCGGCCGTGTACGCCCGACATGCGGCCCGTTATCGGGCGCGCACCTCGCCATCGCGGGCTGTGGTTCTCGTTCGGGCATAACCACCACGGATTGACGCTCGGACCGGTGACCGGCCGTTTGCTGGCGGAAATGATGACGGGGGAGGAGCCTTTTACCGATCCCTATCCGTTCCGTCCCGAGCGATTCCGCTAGACGGCGTGGCCGGGCCGCTTAATCGTAACCGTCCGACCACGCTTGTAATTACCCACTTCTTTTCATTGCGAGTTCATAACCGAGTTGAATGTCCGTCAGCCTTCTCATGCCTCGCCACATCACCGTATTGCCAGGAGGAGGATCGCCGGCACGAGCCAGATAGCCGCCAAGCCTGGCGAGTTTGAACACGTTGCGCACGAGCGGTGGCGCACGTGCGGGGTCGGCTGATTCCTGCACCAGGCGATCCGGTAAACCGATTTCCGTTTGCGTGAATACCGCTTCGGGCGGGGCCTACGGAACTGCGCGGCCGATCATCGTGAGCCAGAAGATGCGCCAGTGCTGTCAGCCCGGGAGTGTTGATGCCGGGCGAATGCCTTGTCTCAAAATCTGTGGAAGTTCGCCTGCGGCAACGCGCTCCCCGGCCACGCCCTGCCCCATCTGATCAGTCCCGAAAGTGGATCCGCATGAAGACGTGGCGCCGGTGCGGGACGCCGTCGACCTGACACGGTTGTGCCGCGTGCTACGTCTGCCCTCAACAGTATTGAGGGCATCGTTGCCAGGTGCCGCGCCGCATGATCGATATCACGAGGTGTTTCGATATCGCCGACAGTGCGCAGCGCACGGCTACCACAGCATGTTGTTCCAGCGTGAGGATGAAAATCTGTGTCCGGCGCATCAGCAATCGCTCCAGACGTGTCGTCCGTATTCTTTAAGGTGATTTAATTAGCCGTCTGGCCGTGAAGTGACAGATTTACTCGCGAAGTAGTGACAAATTTATTGCGGTCTACGACTAGATAGCGGATAGCGTCAGCTCTCTTAGCGAGGAAACACTTGCACCCCCTTCGCCCATCCTGACCATCTTTAAACCGCCACCGGATCTCGCCCGACAATGGATTGCGGGCGGGTTCGCCTACTCCTGTCGGCATCTGTGGCCCACCGATTTATAGACGCTGTTTCCGCACCGGCATCTTCGGTCGTACATCGCGGGGGAAGTGAGTCCAATCTGCGCACGCATCCTCCAAGTTACTTAAAGGTCAACTCTGCCGGCTTCCATCATTCCACCTTCATCAGAGGCTGGCTGCGTCGACAACGCTCACTACCCGCCGAGCAAGCCGACGCCTGGTCATCGAGCCACCATGAATCACGGCCGTCAATCTGGATCAACTCGCGCAACTACGCGCCGCCCCCGTGGCTGATCCTCGACTGTCGGTGGCGGAGGGGCACTCACAGCCCTCATTCGCAATCAGCCTCCTGACCATTTTTTCGCTCTACGCATCGATGACGAATTTAATTCGCATACGTGCGAATTGACAGATTTGCTTCGCTTTACGGCTCGCGAGCAGAAATGGGGAGATGGACTTCAAGGCGTTAGCATCCAATAAGGCCATCGTTGACAGTCGGTGGCTTTATTGGATGCTAACGCCGTTCGCGATGCCGTTATTCAGATCCGGCGACGCTCCGGAACGATCAACCGCACGAGAAGCTGGCCGCCGAGTTCACGTCACCCCCTTTGTATCGCGCGACCTTGGGATAGGGGCACAACGGCCGTGTACGTCCCGCGCCCCAATCCGCGGGCACTTCGCTATTCGGAATCGCGTTGCCGGCGTCGCGTGCGGTTGCGACGATGCTGTCGGGCGCTTTGCCCTGTTCGACCCAGGCGACCAACGGCGTGAGCATGTCGAACTGGTCCGCAGTCGGCCCGCCCGAACAATGGTTCATGCCCGCCACGGTGTAGAGACGCGCGAAGTTGCTCGCATCGCCGCCGTTCGCCGTCATAAGACGCTGATACCAATCGGTCGTATCGTTCGATGAAAACACTGGGTCGCTCGTGCCGTGATACACCATCAGCTTGGCACCTCGCCGCTTCAACGCGCTCAGATCGGTCTCGTCCGGCGGCGTCATGAACGACCACGACGCCTCGGCGTAGACGCCGCTCGTTGCAAAGATCTTCGGCGCATCGTTGTCCATGCTGAAGTTCAACGCATATGACGTCAACTGCGTAAGCAGCGAAGCGCTTTGCGGCGCCGTCGTGAACGTGAAGGCAGCGGCGGCCGGATCCAGCGTGATGGAATTGGTTTGCTTCCACAATGACCAGTTCGCGCCATTGATACCCGCATCGTACGGAAAGCTCGCGTACAGCGCCGTTCCCGCACTGTCGCGCGCGCCTGAGAACACGTTGCCGATTGAGTCCTTCTGCGCAGTCGTCAGGCACGAGCCATCGCGCACATTCCCCGAGCAGGTCGGCACGTCGTTGGCGAGGCTAAAGTTCGCCTGGCACGCCTTGATGTCTTGCACCATGCCGTCGGCCACGCCATCTAGCGAGTCGCACTTCGCAATGATTCGCGCTGCAACCAGCTGGCGCTCCGCTGCGGTAAAGCCCGTCTTGATGTCGGGAAGCCCGCTCGTGGTATTCGCCGTCGCCACCTTGGCGAGTTGTTGTGCGCTCCACATCTCGCCGATCGCCGCTTTCGGCAGATGAAAGCCCGGATCGCCCGCGATGATGCCGTCATACTCCGCCGACGACCGCGCCGCCGCCACCATCGCATGCCGGCCGCCGTTCGAGCAGCCGTCGAAATAGCTCCGGTCGGGGCCCTTGCCATAGGCGGTCCTGATAACCTGCTTCGCCATCGGCGTGAGCGTCGCGACCGCGTTATACCCGTAGTCGATACGGGCCTGAGGATCGAGTCCGAACAGCGGGTTTTGCGACGACGAGTGGCCGGCGTCCGAGCTGATGACGGCGTAGCCCATGTTGAGCGCATCGTTGAGCGGACCACCGCCTCCGATCTCACCGGTCGCGGTCAGCACGTTTCCATCGAGGCCACCATTCGCCTGATAGAAGAAGCGTCCGTTCCAGGCGACCGGCAGGCGCATCTCGAAGCCGATCGCGTAGGTTTTGTCGTCGACGGAACTGACTCGTTGATTCATTTTCCCTTCGATCACGCAATGTTCCGCGATCGGCTTTCCGGCTACCGTCAGCGTACCTGCCGGCACGTCCTGCACCGACGTGAACGTCGTGTTCGCAAACGAGAGCTTTGCGGCAAGCGCGGTACAGGTGCCGGAGAGATTCGCGGGCGCGGCCGCACTGAGTTGCGGCAGGGATGACGGTGTGTCGTTCGGTCCGCCACCGCACGCGGCGAGCGTCAGCGAAACCAGTATTGCAATTGCGGTTCTGTTCATCTCATGTCTCCTAGAACATGTGCCGTACGCCGACCATCGCACCCGTCTGGCCCATGCCCGCGGCCGGCGTCGTGCCGCCACCGCCGCCGCTGACCGAATAGCGTGCTTTCGCGCTGTTGGCGAGATAGGAGCCCTGCGCGTAGACGGCTGTGCGCTTG
>Ga0157369_10010893_pt1 | contig 10356 bp, 9 predicted proteins | sample C25metaG_FD_113461 | JGI IMG/M metagenome (GOLD analysis project Ga0157369, IMG submission 113461) | Corn rhizosphere microbial communities from Kellogg Biological Station, Michigan, USA - C2-5 metaG | ecosystem: Host-associated > Plants > Roots > Rhizosphere > Soil | place: USA: Michigan...
AAGGCTGACAATCTTTTTGGGATTTTTGCAATCGCGGGCGATAATCTCCAGGCAATTATTCGACAGCAGTTCGACCAGCGTGTGCGTAAGGGTTCCGTTGCCAAGCAGAAAGAGCCTGAGCTTAGAAATGTCCAACGCATCAAAGGTAACTTCCGGAAAGCAGTCCAACTCCAGACGCAGAGCCGCCCAAGCGTTTGCGCCCCCAAGCGGAGGCTGGATGCGATCCACCGGCTTCCACTCGGCCGCACCTACCTGGAATGGCCAGATCGTCGTGTCGTAACAGGTGCGGAACTTACATGGTGCGCCGTTCACGGGAGCCGAGTACAGCACCGAGCCGCGCGGAATCAGAAGTCCGCTGGTCAGCTTTCCCTGCTCCCGATCCAGATGAAATTGCACCACAGACATCGAAGGAATGGGCCGTAGAAAGTGCGGATAGAGGATGTTAAACATCGCTTCGACGATTTCGGGAAACTCATCGTCAAGCTTCAAGTGAACGCGCGCGGCCAGAAAAGAGAAGCCCTCTAGCAGACGCTCTACATGAGGATCCTCGCATTTGCCGGCCTCCAGCAGAAGGCGGCCGGCGATCTTCGGATATTTTTGGGCGAACTCCGCGCCCATCCGGCGCAGATACGTCAGTTCCCGTTCATAGTAAAAGAGGAGATCGTCTCGCAAGCTACTCCTTCACGCGATAGGAACCCTTGCCAATTTCAAGAATCGTGTCAAAAGCAATTCGTTCCGGAGCAGGCTCAATCATTAGCATCGCTTCCACGTGAAATTCGACGATCTGGCGCGATTTCAGAATGCGGTCATAGGAGGTCACGCGAACGCGAGACAAGCGCGGCTCAAATTGCTGGATCGCTCGTTCGAGGCCTCGTAAAAGACGTTCTTCGTCCTGCTGATTTTGCAAAGAAATCGAATTGATGTCCGGTAGGCCGTACAGCCAAAGCGAATCGCGCAATTCGGTGTATGTTTCGGGCACTATCTCGGCAATCCGGATCGTGTTCAAAAGAGCCTCGAGATCCCGTTGAACGGCCGCGCGCAGCATGCGCAGCGATTTCTCTCGCGTAATCGGAGCTTCCGTACGCGCCGCCGGTTCGTCGTCGGTGAGGCGATCCAGGATGCTCAGTTGAACGGCGCGGCCGGAGTCGTTTGGGGGCATAACGTATCAGTTCCGAAGCGAGAGGGCGCGCGCCGGATCGAGTCGGCAGATTCGGGCATAGATAGCGGCTTGCTCTGCCTCACTAGCTTCACCCGCTTCGAGGCATTCCAGCATCAGCCCGAGCGGATAGGCGAGCGCCGTCCAATCTTCCCATGTTTCGAGCGACCGTGTTTCGATCTCGGCGGCCAGCTGGTGGAGAATCGGCAAAGCAATACGGGTCTGCCTGGCGACCATCAAAACGTGCGCCAACTGCACGCGACGCAGGAATCGGCTCCGGCCGGAGCGTTCCGACGCAATCTGTCTAGTGAGTGCATCCAGCGCTTCCGGCAAGTGGCCGTTACCGGCATCCGCAACGGCCTTCTGGAATATATCGTCACCGTGCTCATCGAGCTTTGCATTATCAAGCCACGGCACATCGGGCGGCGGCGCCGGACTTTCGGGAGCGGAGGAAGCGGCGGCAGGCGCCCCGGGCCTCTGCGACAACACCTGTTCCTCAATCCATTTTTTGGTTTCCGAATTGGCGGTTGGAGTGTCATCGAGCAACTGCATATCGAGAATTGCGGGCAGATCGGATAGTAAACCGCGCAATTCGGCCCGCACGGCATCGGCTACAAACGCCCACCATTCGCCTTTTGCTTCCAGAGCCATCACGGTATAACGCTGCACATCCAGCCAGGCGCGGCCGCAGGGCAGCTCCATCGCTCTTTGCGTCGCCTCCAGCAGTTCGTCCCAATTCTGCTCTGCCGCCAGTTTTTTCAGCTCGGCTCGCAACCCGGAAGGCGGTGCCTCGAGCATGCTGGGATCGATTTTGTGCGGCCCATTGTAGCGAATCTGACCGAAGCGCAGTCCACGCAGGATCAGGAATGGCGCAATATCATACGTATCGTTTTTCCGCAGAAAACGGCAGATGGCGCCCAGCCGGCGCTCGGCATCCGCTACATCGACCGGATCGATACCGGCGTTTCCGGACGGCGCGGGAACCGGCTCTACCTCTTGGATAGGCTGCGGGGCCGGAGCGGGTTGCGCTGCGGTCGGCAGATTGGGCTCCGCTGGCGCAACGGTCTCTATCTTCCGAACGGGAACGGCGGCCGGCGTGGGGCCGCCCTTCGCTTGTATCAGGCCACGAAGCAATCCGGAGATCTCTTCCAGCGTGGAGCGGATTTTGCTGAAACCGGGCGAATCCTTCAAAAAGCGCTTGTCGCAGACTTCCCCAAGCTGAATGAGCGATTCGGATGCTGCATTGATCGAAGATCGCAAGGTTTCCAGGTCGCCTTTGGGCGTCGCGCCGGCCGCCTCCAGCCACTGCTCGCCGGAGACTTTTCCTTCGCCAATCAATTGCTCCCGCTTTTGGCGAAGCTCCTGTGTCTTTGCGTCGGCCTCCATCCCGATCGTGAGCGATTCTTTGTAAGAAGACCAGGAGAGAGCACCCGAAACGATGGGGAGCAGGCGCAGAGGCTCTTCCAATTTCAAATCGAGCCACGCCAGAATAGAGGACCGCTCTTCCAGATCGCCATCTTCTATCTGAGGATGAAGACTGTCCCAGAAATCGTCCACCAGGCTCCGTAAAAAATCGAAGCCCGGGGCGAGCGCGGCAAACCCTTCTTTGCGCACGTGCGCATCAACGAGCCATACAGCTAATTGCAGATCCTTACTGCGTTTGGCAATGGTCTCGGCCGCCAATTTGGCGACTACATCCCAATCGGCGGTTTTGACTTCCGTTTTCCAAGCGCCTTGCGGAGCTTCCATCTCTTCCCGGCGCGCATCTTTGATTTTGTCCCGGATCGGGTCGTATCGAAGGCTCTGTCCCCCCGGGCTGTTCCCGGATATTGGCGTGAGCAAATCGTCGCGGAAAGGCATCAGGTGTCGGGACTAGCGGGAGCGGCCGCCACGGCGGGCGCTTCGGCAACTTCGGAATCGGAAAACTTCAACTCACGGATTTCAAGATAGGGTATTGCGCGTTCGCCGTCGAGGAGAAGCAGCTTTTGACCGTACGGAACTCCTGCATCGTCCCAGATCGTCTCCCGGCCAAGCTTCACGGCATCGTTCGGATGCTTCCAGGAGAACGGATACAGAGCCGGCAGGATCACTTCTCCAAATTCCTGTCCTTTGAGCGCGGGTCCCGCCGAAACCTGGGCGGAAGGCCATAAAGTATCGCGGAGTAATCGGGGCGCCGCCATGCGAAAACTGCCGATGTGCTCAAAAGGCAGCCAGACACACTCGCCTGCGATGAAGACTTCGAGCCGCGGACCGATTCGCGAGTCGCAATCTTCGATCGTGTCAAATGGCTCGCCGTTTAGGACGCCCGGCCGGGATAATGCCGGCACGCTTTCCGGCAGTTTGCCTTCTTCGAAAAGCGATTCCCGCTTCTGATAAGCGCTCAGGGCGGAACGATAGAGAAGCGCTCCCACCTCGGCGTCCGGACTCTCGCCGGCCAACACGCCCAGATGTTTCCCGGCGCGTTCCAGCTCTCCTGCAAAGCACAGCAGCTCGAATAGAAAAGTGCGCCGCCGGTGATCCGCCGGATTGTTCCGCACCTCGTTCAGAAGCGCCGCTATGGCTTCTTTGAGCTGACCGGCCCGCAACAGTTCCTGGGCAGACATGGGAGCGCTCACACTCTGGTGGGACTAACTGGACGTGTTGCTGCGGAGATCCCAACTCGCCGGAATGGGCGTGCCCTTTTCGCCTTTTTCCTTTTGCGGTGTGTACTTGATATCTACTTTTCCAAAGGCAAAGGAAACCGATTCCGTTGGCGTCTCGTCGCCGCCCGACGATCCGCTCCACTGAATGCTTTCGACGAAGACTTCCTGGAAGTCGTACTCCAGGTAAACCAACGCCGTGCCGCCGGCTTTGCGAAGGCGCACGTGCGCTTCGGTGAAGTGCTGGCCTTTGGCGCAATTCAGGAACAGAGCCGGCGAGGCAGAATCGGTTTTCTTCATGACATTGAAGGACGAAATGCTCACCTTTCCCCCGCCACTTCCCGCGGTTGCGGAGCCAATGGTAACCGGATTTGAGGCGCCAAACGAAAAACTATAGATTTCGAAGGCTTTATCACTTTTGAATTCTTTATCGGTTGTTTCACCGGAAGCTTCCGGGGCGCCGCCCTTCAGCCACATGAATGCATCGTATGCCATTATTTAAAGCTCCTCCTGAGCAATTGAACCTTTATTGGATTCCAACAAGCGGTCACAGGTAAAACGAAGCGCGTTCTAACTTGCGGGCTGGGGCAGATCTGCCACCAGGCGCATAGAAACCGTGAGTTCGTCCAATTGGAAGTGCGGTTTTAGGAACGCCACGGCGCGGTAGGCGCCGGGTTTACCCGGAATCTCCATCACGTCTACCCGCGCTTCGGCCAACGGGTGGCGGGCCTTCATGGCCGCCGAGGCGCTCGCGCTGTCCACAACGTATCCGGAAATCCAGCGATTCAGGAACTGCTCGCACTCAATACGAGTCATGTAGCTGCCGATTTTGTCTCGCATCATGGCTTTTAGATAGTGAGCGAAACGGGAGACAGCCAGAATATAGCTGAGGTTCGACGAGAGCCGCGCGTTGGCATTGGCGGCCGGCGTGTCGTAAGTCTTGGCCTTTTGGCAGGTCTGCACGCTGAAGAACGCGGCGAAATCCGTATTCTTGCAGTGGACCAGCGGCACAAATCCCAGGTCGGCCAATTCTTTTTCGCGGCGATCGGGAATCTGCACTTCGGTGGGGCACTTCATCGCGATGTCACCGTCATCGGTGGTGAAATTGTGGACCGTAAGCCCTTCGACTTTACCGCCGCCCTCTACGCCACGGATCGTGGCGCACCAGTTGTATTGAGCGAATGAATCCGTTATGCGGGTAGCCAGTGCCCAAGCCGCATTGCCCCACAGATATTTTTTGTGGTCAGTGCCGTCCACGGCTTCCTCGTAGTCGAACTCGTCCACGGCGCGTGTGGCCTTGCCGTACGGATCGCGCATGAGGATATGCGGCAGAGCGAGCGCCACGTAGCGCGAATCTTCGGAGGAGCGAAAGCTTTTCCACTTGGCGTACTCGGTGGTATCGAAAACCTTCCCCAGGTCGCGCGGCGCGTTGAGATCGGTAAAGCTGTCGAGGTTCAGCATCTCGCTGCTGGAGCCGGTGATGAACGGCGCATGAGCCGCCGCCGCCACTTGCGATATTTTCTCCAGCAACTCCATGTCTTCGGGACCTTTCCCGAATTCGTAGTCACCCACCAGACAGCCAAAGGGATGGCCGCCAAAGACGCCAAATTCCTCCTCGTAAATCTTTTTGAACATCGCGCTCTGATCGAACTCGGGCGCGCGCTGCAGGTCGCGAAGCAGCTCTTTTTTCGAGCAGTTGAAGATCTTGATCTTCAGCATTTCGCTGGTCTCGGTCTTGTTGACGAGATACTTGAGGCCGCGCCAGCTTCCTTCCAATTTTTGAAAGGCCGCATGGTGCATCACTTCGTTCAATTGCAGAGAAATCAGGTGATCGATTTGCGCGATGCGCTGGCTGATCATTTTCTCCGAATCGCGGGAAAGGGTCATCGACCCTTCGAGGAATTGGGCTACGAACTGCTTTACCAGGTCTTTCCCACGGGTTCGCGATTCCGCGTCGCGCCCCAGCCGCCCTTCCTCTACGATCTGGTCGAGCAATCCCTTTTCGGCAGTGGTTTCAGCGGTAACCGCTGCGGGCGTGGCTTGCTGCGTCTCGCTCATTTCGTACCTCCCTCAGCGCCCGGGCCGATTTCGGATTTGAGTTTGTTCAATTGCTCGGTATCACGCAGCGCATTCTGCAGCGCTTCATCCAGCTTGTCGTTGCCCTGCAGCGAGCCGCGCAAATCACCGAGCTTCGTTCGCAGGTCCAGCAACTCGCGCAGCGGCTTAATCTGGCGCGCCACCGCGGCCGGTTCGAAATCATCCATCGACCGGAATTGCAGATTCACGCTCAGCTGCCCGGCATTGGGATCTTCGCTGAGCTTGTTCTCGACCGAAAACGCCAGGTGCGGTTTCATCGCCGCCAGCACGCTGTCGAAGTTGTCCGGATTGATTTCGACGAGCTTCCGGTCGCGCACGCGTGGCAGCGGCTCTTCCGGCATGCCCGTGAAATCACCGAACACGCCCATCACGAAAGGCAATTCTTTCTTTTCAATTGCGCCGCCCGTTTCCACATCGTAGGTGATGTGAACGCGAGGCGAACGAACCCGATCGAGTTTATGCTGAAGACTCTCTGGCATAGCTGCAGTTTCCGACTGTAATGAGACTAAATGAACATATCATTCTTCTTCGCACCGCGAAAGGCCAAAATGCGATCTTTCCGAAAAATTCGAGCGATTTCGGTAAATTTGCACGGGCGCAGCGGCCCCGAGAATTCCGTAGTCTAATGGCCGAGTTCTAGATACCCGCTTACGGCTAAGAGCCGCACCAAGCCCCAAAACTCGGCTGGCGTGGTTTCCTCGCCCATTATGCCTTCCAGCCGTAACTGATCGTAAATCTCACTGACCCTGCGGGTTCCGTTGCACAGGCTGAGCAGAGCGGCGATCCAGGATTCCGTACGCGCTTCGGAAATCCAGGGATAATCCAAACGCAATGAATATTCTTGCGGTATCAGCCCATCGGGCCCGGGCTTATGGGTTACTGTGAGGCGTAACTCCGGCGCAAGGCTCGGAATGGTTTCGGAAGTGCTACCAGCGAGTTCCGGGCCATAGAGCGCCGTCGCCAGCCGGCGGTAGTCCTCGGCCGCCGAAAGCGCGGTACGCGGAGAGCGGAACGTGCGAGCGGTGAACGCGCTGCGGGTAGGCGGTTTGCGCTGCACCATGACACTGCCGTAAAACAATCGGGTGACCCCCAGCCGCTCCAGGGTCTCGCCCGATTCGCCCAGTTTGAGTTTCTCTCCTTTCGTCAACGTCCGGATGGCGGCGTCGGGGCGGTTTCGCAGCTCCGATGCGACCACAACCACATCGAACTCCGTTTCCTCCGGGCCGAGCCAGCCGCGGATGCGATCCTCCAATTCGCCGCTTCGCCGGTCGCTGGCGAAGGTAACGCAATGCAGTCGGCCGGCCGGGGCCAGCGCCTGCGGTAACCCTTCAATCACGCCGCGGAAAATCTGCTCCCCGTCTTCCCCCCCATCGCGAAACAGAATGGAAGTCTCCTTACTCGGAATGTAGGGCGGATGAGCGACGATCCGGTCGAACATCCTGCCCGGCACAGCATCGTACAGATCGCCGGCTGCGCTCGATACGTTTTCCAGGCCGTTCAGACGGCGGCTGAACTCGGAAAAATGAACACAGCGCTCCCCAAGATCCGTCGTGCAGGCGGTTTTCGCAAAATTTGCGCCTGCAATGAGACCCGCAACACCGCTCCCGGCGCAAAGGTCTAACAGGCTTTCGCACGGATCTCGCGGAATCGACCCCAAAAAGATTCGGGTGTGCCGCGAGATACCCGAGAAGACAACGTCGGCCGGAACGGCGCCGCTCCAATCCGGCAATGGTGGGAACGGGCGGTCCGAGGCAATGTAGACGTTCTCAATCGGATACAGCACTGCGGTGGAGTAAAACAGCGATGGGTCACCGGGACTTCGCGCCAATACACCCAAGGATTCGAAGATATTTAATTCGTGCGTATCCAATACCGCGAGCAGATCCGAACGCCTGGCGAGCTGGCCGTGCATCAGCACGCGCAGCAGCGCATCCAGCCGATCGCGGAACGGTTTCGGCTCGTAAGCATCGTTTTGGCGCGGCTCAAAATCGAAAATCGATTGAATTCCCGACCGCTCGCAGACGGTATTCTCCGTATAAACGGCGCCGCGCAAGATATCTTGCAGTCGCGCGAATTCTTCGCGGCTCCCGATGGCCAGCGGGTGCAAAAAGTCGGCAACCATAAGCTTCGTTGAACTAGCCGCCTATTAAAACCGTAGGGAAACCCACGACGATAGAGCCGCCGTGCGCCGTCAGATCGCCGATCCGCGCCGCAGGTAGTCCGTTCACTAGTACAGTCAACGATCCCTTCACAATCACGTCCGGTGGGGCCACGCACACAGCCATATCCGTAACCCGGGCTTGCGGGATGCCCCCGGTGAGAACCGTCACCGCGCAGGGCGGAAGAATGGGACCGCCGACGTGCGGGATCGGCGGGACGCCCGGCGTCACCATAGGACAAACATGCATATCGCCGACTCTGGCAGCTGGCATTCCCATCGCTTCAGGGTATTCTATCTTTCGCCCAAAAGAAATATTTCAAAGAATAATGGCCATGCGGCGGGCACGGTCTCGTATCACTTCCTCAAAATCCGGCTTAGCTCCTTTTGACAATACATTGGCCCGGTGTTCCACGACGGTGCGGACCAGGACCGTCGTCGCGGTGTGATCGAGCTTGGTCGTAAAACGCTTCTGCAGATAGTCGTAGATTTCTTTTTCGCTTGCCTTCATCCATGGAAAGACACCGGGCACTGCCGAGCCAGTGGAATGCCGAAGGCCCAGCGTCATGAGGCCCGATCGCTCGGCGCAGGAGGAACACGGCAGCATGTAGGCTCCATTGCAAGGCGCCGCTCCCGCGCCCGGCATCGACGATCCGTCATGTACGAAAAGGGTCTTGTTGAAGTCCGCGCCGGTAGTCGTGTTGTACCAGAACGCCAATTGGCCGCGAAGCACGCCAAATTGGTTGGTTTCGGCAATCGAACCGAGGGGCATGGGCTTCCCACTCACATAAACCGGCGTGCGCGATGCCCAGACTTGCGCATTGCGCGAGTAAAAATAGCCCTTCGGCTCGGCGCAGAATCTTCCCAAGGCGTTGGCGCCCCAGGCGTCCACGGTTTCTTTGGAAACGGCGCAAACCATTTTCGCGGCGTCGTCCGTCGAGTTAATCGCGGTTGCGACCAGGCCGGGTCGCTCGTCCTCGGCGGCCGTCACCAGATGCGGCTTGAGAACGTCGAGCAGGAACTGTCCGAACACGCCATATGCCTTCAACTCCGCGGATGGGCCCGTCACTTTGCTCGCCACGAATTTCAAATCGTTGGCCAGCGCGCGGACGGTGCGAATCGCTTCCGGCAAATCGGCGGAGCTAAACAGATCCATTCGGATGGCCAGCGCAGTCGCGGCAATCGTGACGATCATGGTTTTCGAAAGATTGGTTCCGCGGAACGTATCGGCGAATACAGGCGCAGGAGCGGGCGCGCCCGGCGTTCGTTGCTTGGCTGCGGCCAGCGACGACTGCACATTGTCCGGCGTCAAGGTTGTCTTCAGTTTTGTTACCAATGCGCCTGAATCGCTTCGGCCGCCCAATATTGCTTTCGGCCGGTTCACACCGCTCAGCATGGCATCCAGCTTGGTTTGCGTACGAAAGTCCAGGAAGGCCTGCCGCGCGTGCGCGAAAGTCACATTCTGATAACTCGTCTTAAAAGCCTTCTGAAAAAAATCCTGCGTCGTTTTGTGCATCGGATGATACGACGAGTCCAGAGGCTGCGTAAACACGTAGCCCGCCTTATCGGCTAAGGTGCTCACGTGATCCCTCAGTTCCTGATTCAGCGTTGTGGCCGCGGCCAACCGATCGAAACGTAAGTTGGGGTGATAGCCCGAGACCGCGATGATGAATAGAACTTTGTCGCTCACGTCGGAGCCCAATTCCGTTACCGATACCGCGAACTTCCCGTCGTATGTCCTGCCCAGCGTGTGCTTAAGAATTTCGGCTGCCAGAATCGTTTCCGAGGTGGGCGGAGGGTATTGGCCAAGAGAGGCGCGTTTGGAATTGTGAGCGGTCCAAATTGCCTGAACGAGGCCGGCATTCACCAGGGGCATTACGAGTTCTCCTTCCGCGGCTACAAGCCGCCAACATCTTTGGTAGTGCCGCGTGTCCGAAGTTTTTATCGTAAGCAGAAGCAAAACATCTTGCTAGTGTATGTCTATGAAAGGGCTGCAGCCGGTCATCTGGTCTAAGGGGACGTTCCTTACGCCCCAACATTTGCAAGCGCAGGACCGGTTCATCGAAAATACTCTTCGTTTCCAGATGGAGGCGTTGTCCTTCCGTCCTTGGGGATTTGAAAGCCTGGAACTCGAGCAACACAGTCTCGCTGCCGGAGTCATCGGCATTTCCCGGGCGCGCGGTATCTTTGCCGACGGGCTGCTCTTTGATATTCCGGATTCGGATCTGGCCCCCGCTTCGAAAGCTCTCTCCGATCTATTCGAGGTGGATGAAAATTCCATCGACATCTTTCTCGGAATTCCTCAC
>Ga0157369_10010894_pt1 | contig 10356 bp, 16 predicted proteins | sample C25metaG_FD_113461 | JGI IMG/M metagenome (GOLD analysis project Ga0157369, IMG submission 113461) | Corn rhizosphere microbial communities from Kellogg Biological Station, Michigan, USA - C2-5 metaG | ecosystem: Host-associated > Plants > Roots > Rhizosphere > Soil | place: USA: Michigan...
ATCGGACTGTCAGTAGAGACCAGTCAAAAACCCGGAGAGCGCACTATACGCTTCTTTTCCCAGAAACTTACATCAATTCCGCAGACCTAAATGTGCGCTATGTCCGCAATGGGTCGAAAACGGGCATTAGCGTTTCGCGCGCGTGCGCGGGATTAGCTGGTAATGAGGCCCGCTGCCCTGGCTCGGCAAAAGTTCTGGTATGGCGGGCCTCAACCCTTCACGAATGCGGCGGCGGCTTATCCAGCACCTCGATCAGTGGCGATCGGCCGCCGCACGCCGCGCATCGCAGGCGAAAACGCGCCCACTCTAGCTGCATTGGCCTGGGAACATCTCGGCCAGCTTTTCTGCTGTAGCGATCCGCTCGTGGCCGCAGCGGACGCAGTGGATTCTGAGGCTGGCGTAGCGCTTCGCGAGGTCTGAGGTGAGACGAATCGTCGAATCGGCCATGAGGTACAAATAGCGAACATCAACGAGAGTCGTGAAGCGTGCTCATGCCGCACTGCGCCGTCCTGTGGCCTAGACCAAGCCTCTATAATGTGCTAGCGGCGGTTGGTTCGCTGTTTCGGCGGACATTCGCTCGTTTCGGCTTGAGCGCCCAGCATCGGCTTCTCCCAGCTAGCGAGCGCTCATGTCCAGCCAAATCTACGACAGGCTTTCTGACGGTCCAGCCGTAGTCGGACCTCCGGAGCCTTTGCTCGCCTACTCCGGTCTTATTCGTGGAGGCGGTGCCAGTGCGGGCAAGCAGGGAAGCTCGTCAGTGAGCCCAAGCGGAATTTATGTCGCGGGCCTGTTCTCACAGGCGCAGGCGTGGGTGGCGAAAACCACTCCAGCAGGCTCACCTTCGCTCGTGATGAACTCGGTCATCAGCGGGGTCTATTGGGACAATGACGACCCGACCATTCTCGACCAGGACATGGAAGCTTTCTGTGTCGATGATGAAGGGTTCATCTGGGGCCAGCCTTATCAATGGGGAACTGACACCAATTTCCCCATCGGCCATAGAACGCGAGGCGTTGTCGGTTATATCGACCCGTCGAATCCGGGACACATCGCCAAGGCTTTCTCGTGGGAAACCAGCGGCACGGCCTCGTCTGATGATCCCTCGCGCGGCTTCTACATCAACAAGATGTACACGTTCACGCTCGCGGACGGCACGATCAAGCTTCTCGTCATTCCTGACGGCGGCCCGGGTCCCGGCCAATACGCGAACCCCCTCTTCTACGAATGCACCAAGGGCGGCAGCATCGTCACGCACGACACGGGAGGCTATTGGTATCCGCTGTTTGCCTTCCAGGACGACAACAAGGATATATGGCTCTGCGGGTCCGCTACCGGCTCTGACACGACGATCACATTCGAGCGGATAACCAGCCAATCCACCGCCTACATGTCGCCGCAAGCGATCAGCGGGTTTCCGTCTCCAGCCACGGCTGGCTATCCAACCGAGCTGCGTGGGTATTTCGCCGCTCAGGCATTCATTGGCGGCTATTACGGCGACTTCGCCGGTCCAGACGGGGGCGTGTGCGGAACGCTCGTCAAAGCGATGCTTGACGGCAGCGCCACTGTCATCAGTGCGGACGTGACAGCCGACCCGCTCGTTTTGCCGGATTATCCGTCGCCAGCAGATCCCACCTATTACGCGATCGCAAAGCACGGTGATTGCGTTCTCGGGCGGGCAGCGGAGCCTGGATACCAGTCGCGAGTGTTCTACAACCTTCAGGCGGACCTTACGCTTGGCACCAGCTACGCCCTCGACAGCTGGGGCGCGCCGGACAACCCCGACAGCCCAGCCGACTCCTACGACGTTTACACAACCATCTGGTCAGAGGGCCGGCAGGCGTTCATCGGCAACCGATGGGGATACGACGATAACGGAGACCTCTTAGCCGACCTGTTCATCTACTATTTCGGAGACGCACCGCCGGACGGAGCAGGTGACGGGACCACTGCAACAGACGCCGTAACCCTTCGTTCATGGGGCTTTTCGCTCGACGGCCATGACTTTTACGTTCTTCGTCTCGGGGACAGCGGGAGCATCATTTACGACCTCACCACCGAGATGTGGTCGGAATGGGAGTCACCGGGCCGCACGAACTGGCGTCCTCATGTCGGCCAGAACTGGATCGGCACAACCAACGTCGATGTGTCGGACGGGCAAACGGACGTTTACTGCGGGGACGATGCGACCGGGACCATCTGGCAGCTCAATGTCACCAAGGGACGGGACGACCGTTCGACGAGCGGCGATGACAAAATCACGAAAGTTGTCACAGGTGGGCTACAGGTAACGGGCCGCACATCCATTCCCTGCAACGCCGTGACGCTCGATCTTGCTTTAGGCAAGCCAACTCAGACGGGCGCGGCAATCACCCTGGAGATCAGCGACAACCTCGGTCGCACCTGGGTGGATTGCGGCTCCAACACGATCACTTCCTCAGATTACCGAGCTACCGTCGAATGGCGTGGCCTAGGCCAGATCCGCGCGCCTGGGAGGCTGTTCAGGCTTACCGACGACGGGGCAACGCCACGCGTTTCGGGACTCAACATGCGCTGAGGTCATTCGCGTCGCAGCGGACTTGGGGAGCTGGCATTCCACGGCGATCAATGGAACACTGTCGGCGCGCCGAATCTCTCCAGAGGGGGCGGAGATGCGACCACCGATCGTGAAACTCTTTGCTTCGACGGCGACCTTCGCGCTCACTGCGACCTTGAGCGCCTGTGATTCCAATAAGTCAGGTGTTCCGCCCAGCGGCTATATCCTGCTTCGTAATTCAGACACGAGCAGCGGGGATCCAGTTGAGGTCGCAAGGTTTGCCACGCCGGGTGAAAGCAGCGAGTTCAATCGTGAAAACTGCACCATGACTGCTCGCATCTGGAACGCTGATCTGAATGCCAGTGAGGGAACGGGTGCAAACGAGGCGCGTCAGAAGTGGGGTTTCTGGTGCGAAGCGCCGGACGCCCCTGCGCCCACGAATGTTCCGATCACATTCGACGCAGCATTCCCGGCCAAGTGCGAAGCATCGGAGATGGCGGCTGGACGATGCTGGTGATCAAAAAAGCCCCGCCAGCGGTGAGGCCGATGGGTTACTCCGTAGCCTAGCGCGCGTGTCCTTAGGGTGGTCATTCGATTAGGCGCGACGGAGCGGGCCCAATGAGCATCGCGTCGGAGATCGCCGCCATAAGCGTCGCAATCGGAACCGGGACGCTGGTGCTCACGTAGCCGACATTCCGCGCCCGCCGCTGACCGAAGCGATCAATCCACTGCCGGCCGTTGAGACGCCAAGCCCGCTGAAGCAGCATTGTCGGCAGGAGATAGCACCTTTCCGATTGCGCGAACGCGTAGGCGATCACGTCGCACGCAAGCGGCTTCTGCACCCAACCAGGAACTCGCCGCTCTTCATCGCTCCACTGTTCGAGCAGTATGTCCGGCCACTCCTGGAGCCGGATCTTCTCATCAATGGTGACCGTGCGCCCGCACCCAAGTGTCAGGACGCGATCAATGCCTCCGCGTTGTGCCCAGCCGTCACTGCGCACGGAAACCGCGCTCTGGAGCGACGGGAAGGCGCGACGGTACATCTCGATCCACCACGGAGCGTCAGCATAGCTATTCGACAGCGCCAGACTTCTTTGGAAGTCGTGCAACGCGGACCGTGCAGGGCTGTTCGCGAAGAATAGAGAGCGTTCGTCAGACATAGTTGGTTAGTCACTGCCGCTTCCCGATGAACAGTTCTGCGGGGTGATCGTCGGGGTGCGACCATGTTTCCCCTTCGCGGTCGCAGCTGTCCTCGCCGGGATCGCTGATTGGGCAACCGGGCTGCATCATCCATTGCAGGCCATGGTCCATGAACTCATCTTCGGAACAGTTGCCGTCCAGCTCGTCGCCATTGGGCTCAATGTCAGTGTCGCCATCCTGCTCGTCCAGCCTCTCAATGAGACGAGCAACGAGTCGTTCAATCACTGGACGCGGATAGGACGGGATTGCGGCAAGCACCGCGTCAAGCGGGAGAGCCGTAGCCCTCCCGAAGTCATGTCCATGGGAGCCCATCACTCGCCCTCCCCGACAATAGCCGCGAGCGCGTTTTTGAGGTCCAATCTGCCGCTGTAGGAATCATCGTGAAACTTGAGCCACGCCAGCGCCGAGCGGGGAGCGGTGGATTGGCTAAGCGCAAAATGGCCAAGCAATTGCCCTCTCACGCGGGAGCGCTGCTCGTCGTTCAGCACATTGTAGATTATGCAAGCGAGTAGAATGGCGGTGCGGTGATCCGCCTCCAGCATTTCGTGCGCTTGCTCCGCCGCTAGCTTTTCCCGCGCTCGCTCCCATCCCGGTTTGTAAATGTTGGGGAAGCGCAGCAGGGCATCCCAATCCGCGGCCCTTGTGCGGCTGGGGCACTGGCGAACCTTCTTAGGCGCGGCAGTGGGGAGCTGGACAACGGCGCCGCTCATTGCCGCCGCCCCCAAATGGTCGGGCCTTCAACGCTGCCCTCCAGCTTGCTGGGATCGATCGCAACGTCGGCGAACAGGTCGAATAGGTAGTTTTTATCCTCCTCGCTCAAGCGGTGAATGAGGGTGCGGACAAGCTTTGCAGCGCCCTCCCACTCTTCCTCTGTGTGAAAGCGCTCCCACAGCTCCGCATGGGGAAGCTGAGGTATCACGTCCGGCCCGAGCGGGAAGCCCAAGCCCCGGCTTCCGTTAGACGCAATGGAGAAGCTGCCCCCTAGGCGAAGCCATATCACTCCGAGCAGCTTCGCCGCGTCGGGCATCTCGGGAAAGCGTGTGTTCGGCTTGGCTCCGAACATGGTTGCGAGGTCCGCGCTCATTGCACCGCCTCCCGCTCCAGAGCATAACAAAGAGCGTCCAGTTCGGCGCGCTCGGCAGCGGTGGCGCTGCCATCGGCTTCCTTTCGGTAGAGCGTCCAGAGCCGCTCATCGAGCGGGCGCGGAGTGACCGTGATTTGCGGAATGTGCGGGATCGTTTGCATTAGCGCACCATCCGGAAACTAAATCCGCCTTCCATTGGCATGTCGGAGAAGTCGTGGGAGAGGTCATGCGGCGGCTGGCCAAACACGGCTGCGATGCGGCTGTGCGCGTCCAGCAGCTTGCGGGCCTTCTCTGCCTCGCCCCTCTGCTCCAAAATCCAGAGGTCCAGCGCCAAGCCCCAAGGGCGGCCGGAATAGGTTTTGCCGAACAGAGTCGTGGTGGTATTTGCTGCAGTAGCCATTGGAAGCTTACTCCTTCCTGTGGTGAGGCTCCGAGTTGCCGTTGGCGCGGCGCTCGGGGCCGTCTTGCTCTCTAGCAAGATGCACTAAAAGTGAACCTTTAGGTCGCTTGCGTCAAGTCCCTGCTTTCACTAAAAGTGAACTCGTGAACGCGCTCCAATGCAAAATGGCGAGAGCGGCTCTCGGGTGGTCTATTGATGATCTGGCCCGACAATCTGGCGTGAACCGCCGCACCATAATCAACTTCGAGAATGACGGCCCTGCTTCCTCGGCAAGCACAAGTAAGCTGCGCGCGGCTTTGGAAGCTGAAGGGGTCGTGCTGATCGAGCGCGGCAACTACTCTGGCGGCGTCGTGCCTCCGAGCGGGGGGCGTTGAGTTCGATGAACCGTGGGCAGCGTGCTTCCGACAACCGGTCATGGATTCAGCGCTCATTGGATCGTGCGATGCGCCCTCTCACGAACGATTGGCGGGATTACGAAATTCGGCGCGAAAAGCTGCGGGAGCAGATGTCTGACTTCCTTCTACGCTTGGTAGAATTGATCTTGATCTGCGGTGCAGTCGTGTTTGTGGAAGACAGAACCCGCTCTGGTCATATTGCTTCAGCTGTGGTCTCCGGTCTCGTAGCAATCTATGCCCAGGCCAGAGCGAGTTCCGGGATGTTGAGCTTGATGGCTGAGCACAACTTGAGCCCAGTTCGACAGCGGCTGTTCTATTGGCTGATCGTAATTCTAGCGCTGGTGCTTTGGGGTGCCATTCAATGGTTCACGAATGCAGTGGTGCCGCTAATCGCCAGCGCACAGTTGGGGGCCCACTAGATCATGCATACGCCATGTGCCGCGCGGTTGCCCGTTGACTTTGAAAGCTAAGCGCTCTCTGATCCGAGTTGCTCGGATCGGAGGGGGCTATGCGGCCGGGCATTCTCGTTGCTTGCTCGATACCACTACTGCTGCTTGTAGCCGCCTGCGATTCTCAAGGCGCTACTGCTCAATGCGCGGACGGCACCTATAGTCATAGCCGCCATCACCGTGGAACATGCAGCCATCATGGGGGTGTGGAGCAATGGGACTAGGAATCCGGCCCAAACGTGTCCTGCTAACATTTTGCGCGTCGTTGTTGTTCCTCGCCAGCGGATGCAGTTCATCACACGCCGAGCCATCGGATGAAGCGGTAGAAAACGCTTATGAGAATGCCGCCGATGATCTCAGCGATGCCAATTACGAAGATGTGGCGAACACTAGTCAGTGCACTCAGGATTGCAGCGGACACGATGCGGGCTTCGCATGGGCGCGAGACCATGACATTTCCGACGCGGCAGATTGTGGCGGCGATAGTCAATCTTTCATCGAGGGGTGCCAAGCGTACGTGACCACTCTCGATGAGCAAGCCGACGATGAGTTGTCCGACGATCAGGATGATCAGGACGGGTGATGCGACATACGCAGGCAGACGCCGAAGTAGCTAGCCTCACGGTCGCCATAATCGCTGAACTTCACCGGCAGGCGGAAAGCTCTGGCTGCTCGACCGAGGACAATGGCAAGCTGGTACAAGTGGACGGAAGTTTCGACGCCGAGCAGCTTGCCGCAGCTATCATGCGTGGGAACGATAGCAACCCCGACACGCGACCGTCAGGCGGAAGAAAGGTGAAACTGCGCTTTTGGGGTGAGGGAAAGCCGGAGCCGCCCATAGTCATCGCGCCGATTAAGGAGCCCGGTCAGATGACTGAGGAAGAGCAGGTGCGAGTTCGTCTGGCGGCGCAGGTGGAAACTCAAACCGCTTTCGCCATGCGAGAGCGACTGTTCACGGAACTGACGACCTCTCTGCGGTGGATCCAAGCATCGCTCTTGCTGGTGAACGGAGGAGCGGCGGTAGCGGTATTGCAAAGCGCCGGAGTGGTCCCGGTTGCGCGTGCTTGGGCGGGCGCCTGCTTCGTCATTGGGATAGTGCTGTCTATTTTAGGAGCATATGTCGGCGTCAGAGTGACGCAGGATGCACCTGTGCGGACGAGCCAAATAGCGGGATATTGGCTGTCGGTGAACTTGGACCTCGTACGGGTGGAAGAGACTGAACGAGAGTGGGTACAGTACGGTCGCGATCTGCAACGAAAGTCGAAGCGCAACCAGCTTTTCGGATGGGGCTCGCTGGCAGCATTCGTCGCCGGATGTGCGATTGCTGGCCTGAATCTAAGTTGAGACCTAGCAACGCGATACCTAATGCGCTTGCTTAGTCTGTTGGGACTTCCGATTGCGCTCGCCTTGCCCACAGAACCGTTCGTGGGACTCGCGGAGGGGCATACCAAGACATCGCCAACCTGGGAGCAATGCGCTGATCCTTGGGTAATCGACGGGGACAGCATCCGCTGCAGCAACCTGGGCGAGATCCGGCTGCTAGGGATCGACGCGCCAGATTACCGCGATAGTCCGCCCTGCGTCGGGCACTTTGGCAACCACGTCTGTGACGATGCAGGGGCAAGGGCTGCTAAGCTGTCGTTGATTCACCTCAAGCAGTCGCTTCGGAATGTGCAGTGGACTGTGCGGCCGGTCACACGCGACCGCTACGGCCGGCTGGTGGCCGAGGTTCGCGCCGGATCGATCAACCTGAGCTGTTACCAGCTGCAGAACGGGAGCGCGCGTTACATCCCGGAGTATGACAATGGCGGTCGCGTAGCTGCGGCGTGCGCTAGTGGCGGGAGAGTCGGCTTAGCATTCCGTTCATGCTACGCCCCCCACATGGATGGACCTGAACAGGAAGCGCTTTTCGAGATCGAAGGACCGGACGATCGCGGCTGCGTGTGGATCTGCTCGGCAAAGGGCCGCGATGTGTGGTGCCAGAATCTCGGGCCGACCGATAAGGTGGCTGCGGTCCTGTCGCGTTGGCTCGGCTCCATTGATTTTGATGAGCGCGACAACGGTTAGCCATGTGCAACCTCTACAGGATGACTGCCGCTGTAGAGGCTATTAGGCGACTGGTCGGCTCGTTTGAGCGCGACCGTGCGAACCTCCCGCTGTTCAATGAGATTTACCCCGGCCGGGAAGCTCCGGTGCTCCGCAAGGAGAATGGCAATCTCACGCTCGATGTGATGACGTGGGGCTTTCCCGGTCCAGCCGCTGCTAAAGGCCGCGCAGTCACGAACGTGCGGAACCTCTCTAGCCCATTCTGGCGGAGCGCCCTGGAGCACCCCGAGCGGCGGTGCATCGTGCCGGTGACTGCCTTCTGCGAATGGACGGCAGAGCCCGATCCGACGACCGGTCGCAAGCGCAAGGTCTTGGTTCGGAATGCACGAGGAGGAGCCCGAGCTGTTCCTGTTCGCTGGCATTTGGCGGCCGGGCGACAATGGCGAGAAGTTCATGGCCTTTCTCACCTGCGAGCCGAACGAGACGGTGAAAGCGGTTCACCTCAAAGCCATGCCTGTGATGCTGGATGTTGCCGACATCCCCCGGTGGCTGGAAAGCCCACGTGTGGACGCCTGCGAGCTGGCAAAGCCCTTTGCTGACGCACGGATGCGAGTGTTGGATTAGCTATTTTGTGCCCGGCGCCTTCCCTCGTTCCGATAGTCCTGGGCCAACGCCAGCTTCGGCCTGAGGCTGTGGCCAGTCCATGATTAATGCTACTGCGGTGGTGTTGGCGGTCGTTGAGCACGGTTCGGGGAGTTTGTATGATAGCACTTCTGGCGCTCGCTGCCTCCTACGGCTTCCAAGGTGTTGAACTCGGAATGACCGAAGCGCAGGTTAGATCTCTGGTTCCTACGCTCAAATGCACGGGGGAGGTGCCGTTTCTGGAGGTGACTCCTGAACAGGCTGCAGCTGGAACGAAGGAGTGCGTTCCCACTCAGGTCATCGGCTCGGATCCCGTCGCAGCGCAGGCGTCCGTCGGGGATTATCAAGGGGGTATCTATTACGACTTAACAAACGGCGTCGTTGCTCGAATTGAGTTCTGGCCTGACTATCCCGTTGCCGAGGCCGTGCTCGCGGGTCTCTCCGAAAAGTTTGGACCGCCGAAGGAATTAAAGCGCGGGGTCTGGGAAGCGGTCAGCGGACAGAAGGTTCTTTCAATCGACGCAACCTGGACGAAGGGCGACCAGACGATCGAATTGCACGCGCCGTCCGTCAAGATCGATAAGATGACTGTGATTTATCACAACCGCATTGAGACTGAGCGCGTCGTCCCAGCGAGCATGTGAAGAACCAAGGCCAGTTCCTACCTAATTACGCATGCCTCAATGGACAAACATAACGGGCTGCCTGGACCATTAGCGGACGGGCAGCCGAATGGGGGCGGAGTATGGACCGGGACACCGTAACGGGCATGGTTGAGGACTATTGGCGTGCGTTTATCCCGGCGATGCAGACGGGTAATCCCGAACTCGGGCTAGGGATCGCCCAGCGCTTCGACGAGCGCATAGATAAGACTGCCTCGCTAATGGAGCCATTGGAAGCTGCCGCGTTCCGCCAAGCGGTCGAGGCGGAACGCGAGCGCTTATTGCAAGAATACCAAACCGATCCAATTGCCTTGAAGCGACGACTTGGGATCAACCTCGGGATTGATGACACACAGCCGAGGCGGCGAGCGTCCGATGGAATGGGTGGACTCATGGTGCGTACCGCTGTCCGCGCGACCATTTGGGAGTCGATCTGGAGCCTGTTCCGGGTGTTCCGCTAGCCTTTGTCGTAACCCCGCCGCTTACGAATGAGGCGGCGGCTTATCCATCACATCGATCAACGGCGATCAGCCACCACACGCCGCGCATCGCAGGCGAAAAACGCCTCATGCACACCAGACGGCGAGAAGGTCCTAATTCAGGAAACCTTAATTGACTTGGCTCATTACCTATCAATATGATAGGTCGATGCAAGATGCGGGGGGCAGACTCAAGACGCGACTCCTTCGGGAGGAGATCACGGAGCGTATCCGAGAACTTGCAAAGAAAGATCGAATTTTCTGGGCCGACCACACGTTTGAGCGGATGGAAGAGCGCGGAATTGATGTGCTTACTGCCAAGCGCGCACTTGAGCGCGGCGAGATCGACGGTGAGCCCAGCCCAGGCAAAAACAAAGACGAATGGGTGGTCAAGGTCACCCATCGGGCCAAGCAAAACCGTGATGTTGGCGTGGTGACTGTCGTGATCGGCACGAAGCGCATGTTG
>Ga0157369_10010896_pt1 | contig 10355 bp, 9 predicted proteins | sample C25metaG_FD_113461 | JGI IMG/M metagenome (GOLD analysis project Ga0157369, IMG submission 113461) | Corn rhizosphere microbial communities from Kellogg Biological Station, Michigan, USA - C2-5 metaG | ecosystem: Host-associated > Plants > Roots > Rhizosphere > Soil | place: USA: Michigan...
CGTCGTTGGCCGGCGGCGGCGGTTCGATCTTGCCCTTGGCGATGTCCTTGAAGTCGAGCTTGTGGAACTTCTTCTCGTTGGTGTACGCGGCCGGACCGGTGAAGGTGTTGGTGCCGAACATGGTGCCGGCGGCCACGGTGCCGTGGCGCAGCAGCTGCATGTAGAGCAGGGCGTCGCGCGGCTGGTCGCTCACGTTGACCACTTCGTGGCGCACGCCGATGGCGTAGTCGCCGCGGTGGAACACGTAGGTCTTGACGTACTTCAGGCCGCCGACGGGGGCGCTTTCGAAGCTGACCTCAAGCGTGTTCTGGCCGTCGGCCATCTCGCGCGGGCCGGCCTTCGGCGTCATCTGCGTCAGGTGGTTGGGGAAGGCGTCGCCGGCCACCGGGTTCACCAGTCCGGTCTGCGCGACGTAGCGCGTGGCGGGCGAGCCGTCTTCGAACAGCACGACGTGCTTGGTGCGGTCGGCCTCGTCGTACTTCAGCAGCTCGAGGTAGTTGACCGTGGCGCCTTCGCTGTCGATCGTGGCCTTGAACAGGTCGGTGGTGACGTTGACCTTCTCGCGCGGCGCGGCCGGCGTGGCCGACGTCGGCACGGCACCTGCGCTGCCGGGGGCGGCGGACGCGGAGGGCACGCCGTTGGTGGCGGCGGGCGTCGTGCCGGCGGCCGGGGCGGTGGCGGCCGGCTTGCTGGACGGCAGGAAGGTCGGCTTGTTGCCGTTGAAGACCTGCCATTGGTCCCACAGCAGCACCAGCGAGAACCCAAAAATCACCCACAGTATCGTGCGGCGGATATCGTTCATGACGAAGACTTCTTGTCGGAGGAGAGAAGAGACGAAAACAGCGATCCTGACTTGTCAGTGCGACGCTGTGATTTCGGTGGAACCGGATCGTGCCCGCCCTGGCACCAGGGCTGGCATCGCGCGATGCGGTGCAGAGTCAGGTAGCTGCCCTTGAGCGCGCCGTGCACCTCGAGCGCCTCGATCGAATACACCGAGCAGGTCGGCGTGAAGCGGCACGACTGGCCGAGCCAGGGGCTCAGCAGCAGTCGGTAGGCCTTCACGAAGCCGATCAGCAGGCGTTTCATGATGAGGACGGGGCTGGCGAGGAAGGCGAAGGCGAAGGCGCGCGCGCGGCGCGCGCCAGCAGCTGCTGGAGCTCGGCGCGAACGGCGGCCTTGAGCTTGTCCGAAGTGGCGCTCACGAATTCCTTGCGGTCGAAGCCCGCGCGCAGCCGCACCACGTGCGCGGCACGTGGCAAGGCGACGCCCTGAGCGGTGCTCACGGCGTAGATCTGGCGCTTGATGGCGTTGCGCGTGACCGCGCGGCGCGCCCAGCGCTTGGGCACCATGGCGCCCAGCCAGACGTCGTCGGACGCGAACAACGGCTGTGCGCCCGATGCGGAATCGAGCGCACAGCGATGCAATGCGAAATGAGCAGTGCGCGCCACGGTGGCACCTGCGAGGACGGCCTGGAATTGCGCGCGGGTCTTGAGCCGCTGCATGGAAGCCTGGCCGCGCACGTCGTTACCGGTCTGGCCGGACGCACCGGCCGCCGGAGCTGGCGCTGACGTGTCGGCTGCTGGCAACGGCAGGTGTGCTGCCGTCAGACGGCCAGGCGCTTGCGGCCCTTGGCGCGGCGTGCGTTGATGACGGCACGGCCGCCGCGGGTCTTCATGCGGACCAGGAAGCCGTGGGTACGGGCGCGGCGGACTTTGGAAGCTTGATAAGTGCGTTTCATGATGATTTCCTAATTCCCTGTTCGCGCGGACTCTCTGCCTGAAAAAGCACGAGAAGCCAGCGGGGCGCCGGGGGAGCGTATTGGGATGACCCAGGGATACCCCTGAACTCCTACTCCTGGCGCCGGTGAAGAACGCAAAGAGGTTTTCAGGGAAACCCGCAATTATCGCAAACATTGGCCGCCCGAACAATCTTCGACTGGATTTGCGGGCCTTTCGGCATCCGGGTCAGCGTGTGGATAAGGTTTTGACAAGTTAGAATGCCAGGCGCCTTCCAGCAGAGAATATCCACAATACCTATACCAAGAAATGCCCGAGGGTTCCATCACTTTTTCCCCCGCCCATGTCGACTGACGGCATCGGCGAAAGCCTCTGGCAGGCCTGCGTCGACCAGCTCGCGCAGGAGCTGTCCGAGCAGCAGTTCAACACCTGGATCAAGCCCCTGACGGCACAGGTCGCCGACGACCTGTCGCGCATGACCGTGTTCGTCGCCAACCGGTTCAAGCTCGACTGGATCCGGGCCCAGTACGCCGGCAAGATCGCGGCCATGGCCGAGAAGATGTACGGCCAGCCGGTTGCCATCGAGTTAGCGCTTGCTCCCCGCGAAACGCCTGTGCGCTCTGCGCCCGTGGCGGTCATGACCGAAACCGACGTGCCGCGCGACGTGGCCGGCCCGGGCGAGGAGCCCGCCGCCGCCGGCTTCAAGAACCGCCTCAATTCGGGCCTCACCTTCGACACCCTCGTCGAAGGCACGGCCAACCGCATGGCGCGCGCCGCGGCCATGCACGTGGCGGGCATGCCCGGCCATCTCTACAACCCGCTCTTCATCTACGGCGGCGTCGGCCTGGGCAAGACCCACCTGATGCACGCTGTGGGTAACCGGCTGCTGGCAGACCGGCCGGATTCCAAAGTTCTCTACATCCACGCCGAGCAATTCGTCTCGGATGTGGTCAAAGCCTATCAGCGCAAGACTTTCGATGAGTTCAAGGAGCGCTACCACTCGCTCGACCTGCTGCTGATCGACGATGTGCAGTTCTTCGCCAACAAGGACCGCACGCAGGAAGAATTCTTCAACGCGTTCGAGGCCCTGCTCGCCAAGAAGTCGCACATCGTGATGACCAGCGACACCTATCCGAAGGGGCTGGCCGACATCCACGAGCGCCTGGTTTCGCGCTTCGACTCCGGTCTTACGGTGGCCATCGAGCCGCCCGAGCTCGAAATGCGCGTGGCCATCCTGATCAACAAGGCGCGCGCCGAATCGGCCGAAATGCCGGAAGAAGTGGCCTTCTTCGTCGCCAAGAACGTGCGCTCCAACGTGCGCGAGCTCGAAGGCGCGCTGCGCAAGATCCTGGCCTATTCGCGCTTCAACCAGAAGGAGATCTCGATCGCCCTGGCGCGCGAGGCGCTGCGTGACTTGCTGTCGATCCAGAATCGGCAGATCTCCGTCGAGAATATCCAGAAGACGGTGGCCGACTACTACAAGATCAAGGTCGCCGACATGTACAGCAAGAAGCGCCCGGCCAGCATCGCGCGGCCACGGCAGATCGCGATGTACCTGGCCAAGGAGCTGACGCAGAAGAGCCTGCCGGAAATCGGCGAGCTGTTCGGCGGGCGCGATCACACGACGGTGCTGCACGCGGTGCGCAAGATTTCGGGCGAGCGCCAGCAGCTCACCGAACTCAACCAGCAGCTCCACGTGCTCGAGCAGACGCTCAAGGGCTGAAGCCGGATGTCACCCAGGATGCCCGTCGCGACAGCGGAGAATGGCGTCTTACAAGCTGATTCAAAGAGATAGAGAAGAGGAAGAAGACATGATCGTTTTGAAGGCAAACCAAGACAAAGTCCTCGCCGCGCTGCAGTCGGTGGCGGGCATCGTCGAACGGCGTCACACCTTGCCGATCCTGGCGAACGTGCTGATCCGCAAGACCGGCGGCCAGCTGCAGCTGACCACCAGCGACCTCGAAATCCAGATCCGCACCACCGCCGAGCTCGGCGGCGACGAAGGCAACTTCACCACCACCATCGGCGCGCGCAAGCTGATCGACATCCTGCGCACCATGCCGGCCGACCAGACCGTGAGCCTCGAATCGAGCGCGAGCAAGCTGGTGCTCAAGGGCGGCAAGAGCCGTTTCACGCTGCAATCCTTGCCGGCCGAAGACTTCCCGCTGGTGCAGGAAGCCGCCAATTTCGGCCCCGTGTTCAGCGTGCCGCAGAAGACGCTGAAGGACCTGCTCTCGCAGGTCTCGTTCGCGATGGCCGTGCACGACATCCGCTACTACCTGAACGGCATCCTGTTCGTCGCCGAAGGCAAGCAGCTGAGCCTGGTGGCCACCGACGGCCACCGCCTGGCGTTCTCGTCGGCCACGCTCGACGTCGAAGTGCCGCGCCAGGAAGTCATTCTTCCGCGCAAGACCGTGCTGGAAATGCAGCGCCTGCTGTCCGACGCCGAAGGCGCCATCGAGATGCAGTTCGCGAACAACCAGGCCAAGTTCAGCTTCGGCGGCATGGAGTTCGTCACCAAGCTGGTCGAGGGCAAGTTCCCCGACTACAACCGCGTGATTCCCAAGAACCACAAGAACACCGTCACCCTGGGCCGCGCGCCGCTCCTGGCCAGCCTGCAGCGCACCGCCATCCTGACCAGCGAGAAGTTCAAGGGCGTGCGCCTGAACATCGAGCCCGGCACGCTGCGCATCGCGTCGAACAACGCCGAGCAGGAAGAAGCCCAGGACGAACTCGACATCGACTACGGTGGCGACACCATCGAGATCGGCTTCAACGTGACCTACCTGATCGACGCGCTGTCGAACATGGACCAGGACATGGTCAAGCTGGACCTGGCCGACTCCAACAGTTCGGCCTTGCTGACCATCCCCGAGAACGCATCCTTCAAATACGTCGTGATGCCGATGCGTATCTAGCAGACAGACACCGAAGCGCCTTGCGCACACAGCCCGCGGCCCCCCGCGGGTTTGCGCTTTCAAGAGGCGGCGAATTGAGCTTTTGAGAGCCCGAAAAATCACGTGAATGCCGTGAGAGACAGAGGAATATCCGAATGAGTGCTGAAGAAAACAAGCCCGAAGTGCCGCACACCGAGCCCGTCTACACCCCTGAAGTCCAGGTCGTGCCGCCGGAGGACATCCCAGCCGACACCAGCTACGGCGAAGGCTCGATCACGATCCTCGAAGGGCTCGAGGCCGTGCGCAAGCGCCCCGGCATGTACATCGGCGACACCTCCGACGGCACCGGCCTGCACCACCTGGTGTTCGAAGTGGTGGACAACTCCATCGACGAGGCGCTGGCGGGCCACTGCGACGACATCGTCGTGACCATCCACTCCGACAACTCGATCTCCGTCACCGACAACGGCCGCGGCATCCCGACCGGCGTGAAGATGGACGACAAGCACGAGCCCAAGCGCTCGGCCGCAGAAATCGCGCTGACCGAGCTGCACGCCGGCGGCAAGTTCAACCAGAACAGCTACAAGGTGTCGGGGGGCCTGCACGGCGTGGGCGTGAGCTGCGTGAACGCGCTCAGCGTGATGCTGCGGCTGGTGGTGCGCCGCGAAGGCAAGATCCACGAGCTCGAATTCAGCCGCGGCTTCGTGCAGAACCGCCTGCTCGAGACGGTGAACGGCGTCGAAGTCTCGCCCATGAAGATCATCGGCGACACCGACAAGCGCGGCACCGAGGTGCACTTCCTGCCCGACACGCAGATCTTCAAGGAGAACAACGATTTCCACTATGAAATCCTCTCCAAGCGCCTGCGCGAGCTGAGCTTCCTGAACAACGGCGTGCGCATCCGCCTGAAGGACGAGCGCACCGGCAAGGAAGACGACTTCTCCGGCGCCGGCGGCGTGCGCGGCTTCGTGGAGTTCATCAACAAGGGCAAGACCGTCCTGCACCCGAACTCGTTCTACGCCGAAGGCGAGCGCCCGGCCGACACCTACGGCGGCATTCCCGGCACGCACATCGGCGTCGAAGTGGCGATGCAGTGGAACAGCGGCTACAACGAGCAGGTCCTCTGCTTCACCAACAACATCCCGCAGCGTGACGGCGGCACCCACCTGACCGGCCTGCGCGCCGCGATGACCCGCGTCATCAACAAGTACATCGAAGAGAACGAGTTCGCCAAGAAGGCGAAGGTCGAAGTCACCGGCGACGACATGCGCGAAGGCCTGTGCTGCGTGCTGAGCGTGAAGGTGCCCGAGCCCAAGTTCTCGAGCCAGACCAAGGACAAGCTGGTGTCCAGCGAAGTGCGCGCGCCGGTGGAAGACATCGTCGGCAAGCTGCTGACCGACTACCTGCAGGAACGCCCGAACGACGCCAAGATCATCTGCGGCAAGATCGTAGAGGCCGCGCGTGCCCGCGAAGCCGCCCGCAAGGCCCGCGAAATGACGCGCCGCAAGGGCGTGCTCGACGGCATGGGCCTGCCCGGCAAGCTGGCCGACTGCCAGGAAAAGGATCCGGCGCTGTGCGAGGTCTACCTGGTGGAGGGCGACTCCGCCGGCGGCTCCGCCAAGCAGGGCCGCGACCGGAAGTTCCAGGCCATCCTGCCGCTGCGCGGCAAGATCCTGAACGTCGAGAAGGCACGCTACGAGAAGCTGCTCACCAGCAACGAAATCCTCACGATGATCACCGCGCTGGGCACCGGCATCGGCCGCGCCGGCGCGACCACGGCGGGCGGCGGCGCGGACGACTTCAACGTCGCCAAGCTGCGCTACCACCGCATCATCATCATGACCGACGCCGACGTCGACGGCGCCCACATCCGCACGCTGCTGCTCACCTTCTTCTACCGCCAGATGCCCGAACTGGTGGAGCGCGGCCACATCTACATCGCGCAGCCGCCGCTGTACAAGGTCAAGGTCGGCAAGGAAGAGCAGTACCTGAAGGACGGCCCCGCGCTCGACGCCTTCCTGCTCAAGGTGGCGCTGAAAGACGCGCGCATCGAGACCGGCGGTGCCAGCTCGACCACGCTCAGCGGCGACACCCTGGGCGAACTGGCGCGCAAGCACCAGGTGGCCGAGGCCGTCATCGCACGCCTGCGCAACTTCATGGACGCCGAGGCGCTGCGCGCCATCGCCGACGGCGTGGCGCTCGACCTCGACACCACGCCCGCCGCCGAGGCTTCGGCCGTGGCGCTGCAGGCCAAGCTGCGCGAACTCAACACGACCGGCGTGCCGGCCGAGGTGAGCAACGAGTTCGACGCCCGCACCGACAAGCCGCTGCTGCGCATCAGCCGCCGCCATCACGGCAACATCAAGAGCAGCGTGATCACGCAGGACTTCGTGCACGGCGCCGACTACGCCGCGCTGGCCGAAGCCGCCAACACCTTCCGCGGCCTGCTGAGCCCCGAAGGCGCGCTGGTGAAGCGCGGCGAGGGCGAGCGCGCCAAGGAAGAAAAGGTCGACGACTTCCGCCAGGCCATGAAGTGGCTGATCAGCGAAGCCGAACGCGCCACCTCGCGCCAGCGCTACAAGGGCCTGGGCGAGATGAACCCCGAGCAGCTGTGGGAAACCACCATGGACCCCGCCGTGCGCCGCCTGCTGCGCGTGCAGATCGACGACGCGATCGAAGCCGACCGCGTGTTCACGATGCTGATGGGCGACGAAGTGGAGCCGCGCCGGGAGTTCATCGAGCAGAACGCGCTGCGGGCGGCGAATATCGACGTGTAAGCCGGCTGAGAACGCCGGTCGCCGCCAACAGTTGAAGCATGGAGTGGTCGAGGGAAGAGGTCGAAGCGATCGTCGCCGACCATCTCCAGATGCTGACGCTGGAGTTGGCCGGCCAGCGCTTCAACAAGTCCGAGCATCGCCGCGCTTTGCAGTCCAGGCTCAGTGAGCGCAGCGAAGCTTCCATCGAGTTCAAGCACTGCAACATCACTGCGGTGTTGCAGGATCTCGGCATGCCGCCTTTGTCAGGGTACAAGCGCCGCGCCAACTACCAGGCGCTCTTGTTCGACGTGGTCGTGAGTCAACTCGATCGGCAATCGGTGTTGGACGAAGCAGCATTGGCGGCCGTCGAACGGCCCGCGATCGAGCCCCCGACGATCGACTTCGCCAAGGTGAAATCCGAAGCGCCGCGGCGCGAGCACGGCGTAGCCGAGCCGCTGCATCCGAGCGCCTTTGTCGGCGTCAAGCGCGACTACCTGGAGCGCGAGGCGCGCAATCGATCCCTGGGTGCCGCCGGCGAAGAGTTCGTCATGCATTTCGAGCACTGGCGTCTTTCGCAATTCGGACAAAAGCAACTTGCGGAACGTATCGATCGCGTCTCCAGCTCCAAGGGCGACGGCCTGGGGTACGACGTGCTGTCTTTCGACGCCGACGGCCGCGAACGTTATATCGAGGTCAAGACAACGAGCTTCGGCAGCGATACGCCGTTTTTCGTGTCCCAGCGCGAGTTGGCGCTCTCCAGGCACGAGAGCACCCAGTTCCACCTCTATCGGCTCTTCGAGTTCCGCAAGGCGCCGAAGATGTTCGATTTGGTCGGCAATCTGGCACAACACTGCCAGCTCGATCCGGTGAGCTATCGCGCCGCATTCAACTGAACCTCACCGCTGCTGAGGACACCCCAGCCTGAACTGCCGGTCCCGTGTGCGCTTGCGCTCGTCCCGCAGCCAATCCTGCGAATACGCGCCTTGCGGCTGCCGCCCGATCGCGTCGATCCAGTTGATGTGTTCGGCAAGGCCGCTGCATTCGCCCATTTCGTTCGCCACGTTCTGCGCGACCTGCCTTTCGTACTGGTGCTGTTGCGCGGCGACGGCCGCGTTGTCGCGGATCGAGGCTTCGCGCGCTTGCGGGCTCATGCCGTCGGCGATGTTCAAGTCGCGCCGCAGCCGGACCGTCGTGGCGCGCGAGCCTTCGGGGCACGGGCCGTCGGAGTAGGCGGCCTTGCCTGACGGGGTCAGGCACTTGGTCACCTCGAAGGTGTCGGGGCCGGTCGCGCCAGGGGAGGCCACGGGTGGGGAGGGCGCGGGGCGGGCCTGCTGCGGGGGCGGCGCGATGCGGGGCTGTGCCGCCATCGGCCCCGCGGATTGCTTCGGCGCCCTTTGCTGCGCCAGCAACCACTCCGCACCCATATAGAACAGGTACACGGCCAGCCCGGCCAACGCCAGCCACAGCGCCCAATGGCGATCCGGCTTCGGCCGCAGGCCATGCTCCCACGCGGTCATCGCCTCGCGGCGTTCGCGCATCGGGTCGTAGTCGTCGTCGGGCTTCATGGGACCGCAGTATCTCCGGCCGCGATGCACCGCCATAGACCTGCCGTGCACCCCGGCGGACTCCAGCGGCAAGGCCTCCCGGAAACAGTCGCATCAGGGTTTGCGTGAGGTCTGTCAGCAAATGTGGCTTGCACGGCCGTCACACGGGCGTCACCAGCTATGAAAACAATAGCATTCACATTGAATCCGAGGATCGTTCCTCGTAAACGCTATATCTAGCCCGACTCTTGCTAAGCAAAATCCTCGTCGGATTTCACGTCACGCAAGATCGAGGACCACACAGCAATGAACCCTTCGCGTCTCCGCCGGCCGCTGGCCGCGCTGGTTTTGGGCGGCACAGCAGCATTCCTCGGGGCCTTCACTTCGGCCCATGCGTTCTCGAACCCACCCATCCAGGTGGCGCAGGGCATCGAATTCATGAGCGGCGGCACCACACGGGACGAAGCCGCGTTCATGGAAATGGTGTCGCCCCGCTGGGCCGCGACCATCGCGCTGGGTGTGAGCGACGGCAAGGGTGCGCAGCAACCCGGCTTTCCCGCCAAGGCACACGTCGAAGTGCGTCAGAAGTACACCGGCCAGGCCGTGATGACCGTGGACTCCCAGGCGCCGTACATGCTCGCGCGCCTGAATCCCGGCGCCTATGACGTGAACGTGACGCTCGGCGGGCTGACGCTGACGCAGTCGCTGGTGGTGATTGCCGGCGTGCCGGCGCGCGCTTCGTTCGTGTGGCCGTCGAACTTCGACATGGCCTCGGTCGCGCCGCCGCTGCCGCAGGCGCTGGCGCAGACCGCCTCGGCCACCCGTTGAAAAACCGGCGCACGGCTGTGGCCGTTGCGTCCTCGGTCAGCCTTTCCTAAGTCGCGCGCCGCACAGTGGCGCTGTGGTTTTTCGCCACTACGAACAGGAAAGGACCCAGACCATGACCTCCCGCTTTTCATCGCGCATGCGGCCCGTGGCGGCCGCGATGCTTTGCGGCGCCGTTCTGCTCGGCGCGTTCTCGTCGGCGCAGGCCGCGATGAACCCGCCGATCTACATGACGCACGGCGTCGAGTACATGAGCGGCGGCATCGGCAGTGACGAAGCGCAGCTGATGGAAACTGTGCTGCCGCGCTGGCCCGCCAGCTTCGAGTTCGCGATCAAGGACCACAAGGGCGCCGATTTCGCCGCCAATGTGCACGTTACCGTGCGCGACAGCAGCGGCGTGGCGCTGCTCGACAACGTGGTGTCGGGCGGCCCGTTCATGGTGGCCCGGCTCGACCCGGGCAACTACGAGGTCGAGGCCCGCCTCGGCAACCAGGTGCTGAAGCAGCAGCTGCGCGTGCCGCAGGGTGCCTCCGCCAAGGCCACCTTCGTCTGGCCGGCGGGCACCGACATGGCTTTGGCCGGCACGCGCACGGTGCA
>Ga0157369_10010898_pt1 | contig 10355 bp, 9 predicted proteins | sample C25metaG_FD_113461 | JGI IMG/M metagenome (GOLD analysis project Ga0157369, IMG submission 113461) | Corn rhizosphere microbial communities from Kellogg Biological Station, Michigan, USA - C2-5 metaG | ecosystem: Host-associated > Plants > Roots > Rhizosphere > Soil | place: USA: Michigan...
GACAGATGACATTGAGGCGTACTTTGAACTCGCGCGTGAAGGCGAGGCCGTCGAGCCCGAGCTGCAGCGCGAGCTTCCCGCGCTGGAAACGTTCGCCGAAAAGCTCGAATCAAAGACGATGCTCTCCGGCGAGATGGACCCGATGAACGCTATCGTGACGGTCCACCCCGGCGCGGGCGGCACCGAATCGCAGGACTGGGCGGAGATGCTGATGCGCATGTACCTGCGCTGGGCAGAGCGCGAGGGCTTCAAAACGGAGATCAACGAAATCCAGGACGGCGACGAGGCGGGCATCAAGTCTGCGACTTTCACGATCTCCGGCGCCTTCGCCTTCGGTCTACTTTCGGGAGAAACCGGCGTGCACCGGCTGGTGCGCATCTCCCCCTTCGACTCGGCGAAGCGCCGGCACACCAGCTTCGCCAGCGTGTTCGTCTCGCCTGAGATTGATGACACCATCAACATCGAGATCCGTTCGGAAGACCTGCGGATCGACACCTACCGCTCGGGCGGCAAAGGCGGTCAGCACGTGAACACGACCGACTCCGCAGTGCGCATTACGCACATCCCGACGGGGCTCGTTACCGGCTGCCAGAACGAGCGGTCGCAGCACAAGAACAAAGAGCGTGCGATGAAGATGATGCGCTCCAAGCTGTATGAGTACGAGCTGGATAAGAAGAAGGCCGCGACGAAGAAGATCGAAGATTCCAAGCTCGATATCGGCTTCGGTTCACAGATACGAAGTTACGTGCTGCAGCCGTATCGGATGGCCAAGGATTTGCGCACACGGGTCGAAGTGGGCGATGTGGACCGCGTGCTGGATGGCGATCTGGAACCGTTCATCCGCGGCTATCTGAAGATGAAACGCGAAGGCGGGATTCCCGCGCCAGTGGAAGCGGATGACGTTGCCTGAGACGCGATGCGCCCTTCCAATCCGCACCGCATCCAATGGGTGCGAGCGAGAGGTACCCCAAAATGGATAAAACCACCGAGTTGCAGGACGAACTCCGCAAACAACTGGTTGCGCTGCTCGATGGCGGGCAGGCGCACGCGACTTTGGACGATGCCGTAAAGGAGTTTCCAGCGGAGCTGCGCGGAGTGGTTCCCGAGCGTCTGCCCTACTCCGCATGGCAGCTGCTCGAGCATCTGCGCATCGCACAAAAGGACATCCTCGACTTCTCTGCCCCGCCAAGTGGCGGGTATCAGCACATGCGCTGGCCGGAAGACTACTGGCCAAAAGAGGCAGCACCGCCCTTACCCGGTGCATGGGACCAATCTATTACGGCAATCAAGTCCGATCTTGAGAAGTTCAAGGCGTTGATCCTGAGGCCGGACTCTGATGTGGCAAAACCTTTTCGCTGGGGCACCGGTCAAAACCTCCTGCGGGAGGCCTTGCTGATTGCAGACCACGCCGCGTATCACATTGGTGAGCTGATCGTATTACGGCGCATGCTTGGAGCCTGGAAGTAGGAAACGCAATATGAATGAAACGGACGTTATCGAGGCAATGCTTGGCGAGGGGAGAGGCCGCACGATCGCGGTTGTAGGTTTGTCGGACAATCCGGCAAAACCCAGCTACTACGTTTCGGAGTACATGCAGCTCCACGGTTATAAGATCTATCCGGTCAACCCTACGGTGAATAATGTGCTGGGCGAGAAGAGCTATGCCTCACTGAGCGAGCTGCCAATAAAGCCCGACGTGGTGAACGTCTTTCGGCTGCCGAAGGCGATTCCGCCAATCGTGGACGAGATGCTCGCGCTTGGACTGAAGAACATATGGGTGCAGCAGGGCATTATCAACATGGAAGCTGCCGAGCGCGCAGAGCGGGGCGGCATCAGGGTGGTGATGGACCGCTGCATCATGATTGAACATCGTCGCCATTGCGGTTGAAGACACTGCGCTGACAATTGCTGTGCGCACGCGAACTACAATCGAGGAACGTGAACGTCCGCTCTAACCTCCGCCTGCAACGAATGCCCAAACGATTGAAGCGGCTGCGTCGCACTTTCGTTTCCCTCACTGCGCTTCTGTTCCTTATCGCATGCGCGTGGCAGCGCCTGCACGGGCAGATACAGGTGGTCGGCGACGGCGGCCCTGGGCCAGTGAAGGCGCAGCACCTGACGGCGGAACTCGTCTCTCTGGGGCCTTCCATTGCGCCCGGCGGAAAACAGATCGCCGGCCTCGTGCTTACGCTGGAAGAGGGTTGGCATGTCTACTGGCTGAACGCGGGCGACTCGGGCGAGCCGCCGCATATCGAATGGGCTCTGCCCGATGGATTCAAGGCCGGCCCGATGCAGTTTCCGATCCCACAGCGACTGCCGCTAGGTCCGCTGATGGACTTTGGATATATAGACCACGTGGCGTTTCCAGTGACGATTGCCGCGCCGCGGTCGATACCGGCCGGACTCGCACATATCGAGGCGCAGGTCTCGTGGCTGGTCTGCAAAGATCAGTGCGTGCCGGGCAAGGCGCACCTCGGGCTTGAGCTGGAGGTGCAGCCAAATGCGCCTGATCCCTCCACAGAACCTAAGGTAGGCGCGTTGGGCGAGGCGCTTACCAATCTGCCGCAATTTTTGCCAACGCGCTTCAGCATTTCCGCGCGGGCGGACGACAAGCGCATCGCGATCCGCCTCATCGACAACTTCCCCGAGACGGACCCGCAGTTCTTCCCATTCGAGCACGATACGAACCCGATTGTGAATGCGGCGGACCAAGCCGTCGACACGCATCGTGATGGTGCGACACTTTACCTACAGCGGTCGCCGCAGGTGACCACGTTGAGTTCCCTGCATGGTCTGCTGAAGCTCTCCGACAGCGAGGCGTATGACGTCACCATTCCTGTTGTGATGGGCAATCTTAATGCGGCTCCAGCTTCGGCTTCGGCGGGACACATGACCTCTTTCGCTGCCATCGGGCTTGCATTCGTGGGCGGGATCATCCTGAACCTGATGCCGTGCGTCTTTCCTGTGCTGTTCCTCAAGGCGCTGGGCCTGGTCCAGACGACCGCCACGGCGGACGAGAAGTCGCGCACAGGCTTGCTGGCACATGGGCTGGTGTACGGGCTCGGAATCGTTGTCTCGTTCTGGGCGATCGTTGGCGTTCTGCTCGCAATCCGTGCCGGCGGACACCATGCCGGATGGGGATTTCAGTTGCAGTCGCCCGCGTTTGTGGCGGTGCTTGCATCATTGCTGTTCCTCTTCGCGCTCTCGCTGGCAGGGCAGTTTGATTTCGGTTTGTCGCTGATGTCGGCCGGCGACTCCCTAACGCGGGAGCAGGGCTATACCGGCAGCTTCTTCACAGGCGTGCTGGCGACCGTAGTCGCGACGCCGTGCACCGGTCCCTTTATGGGCGCGGCCATCGGGTTTGCCGTGGCTCAACCGGCGCTGGTCGCATTTGCGGTGTTCACATCCCTGGCGCTCGGGCTGGCGCTGCCGTACGTTCTGCTGAGCTGGCAACCGGCCTGGGCGCGCGTGCTTCCGAAGCCTGGCGCGTGGATGGAGATCCTGAAGCAGCTCACCGCGATCCCTCTGTTCCTAACCGTCATTTGGCTGACGTGGATCTATGGGCAGAACTTCGCCGCCGGAGATGCGGTCAGCCAGATTGCCTTCCTGCTCATCGGATTCCTGGTGCTCGCAGTTGCTGGTTGGATCCTGGGCCGCTGGCCTGGAAAGCGCTTTTCCTGGGCAGCAGCCGCAGCGCTCGTGGTGCTTGCCCTGGCGGTTCCGCTGAATGAGCTCCGCCACCGCCAGCCCAAGGCGGCTGAAGTAGCCGCGGCAGCAACGACTTCGGTTCAGCCTGGCTCCGCGGTTCTGGTGTGGCAACCGTACTCGGAAGAAGCGATCGCGCAATCTCGCGCCGCCGGGCGCCCCGTCTTCATCGACTTCACCGCCTCCTGGTGCCTGAGCTGTCAGGTTAACGAACGGTTGGTGTTGAAGTCGCCGCAGGTGCAGGAGCAGTTCCGCGCGAAGAACTTTACCCTGCTGCGCGCCGATTGGACCAACGCTGACGAAGCGATCACGAACAAGCTCGCCTCGCTCGGCCGGGCGGGTGTGCCGACATACGTGATCTATCCTGCCTCGCAAACTTCCACTGCCGATGTGCTGCCGGAGCTACTGACGAAAGAGCTCGTGCTAAACGCGATTCGTAAAGCGATTCCGTAACCGAAGCCTGGACTCGGATTAGCGTGCACTAAGCTGCAGATTCATTGTCATTTGATCTTGCCCGTTCCCCGTAAGTGGGATTCTGCACCCCTGTCTTCCGGAGTAAGGTGTGCCAGTAGGGGCTGGCGTCGCGAAGAGGCCCACGGAATGAAGTACCGATTTTTTCGGGGATTTCAGCAGTGCTGAACTGTTTTCCTGCACCTTTTTCGTTGACGTAGTACGCATGGCCTGACAACATGGGGATATTCGAGTAACCGACTGCGTCATCCTGCAACACTCCCCGGTCAAGGTGTGTGGAAGGACATGCGTACGTATCCGTTCACCTCGTTGCGCTTTTCTGCTCAGTGAATGTTGGGGCTGGTTTGCGTAACGTACCACCCCGCCTCTGCGGAGATTTCCTGAGGCGCCCCGTGCCGGCGCCCAACGACGAGTCACCATGAGAACTTCTCGAATTCGCATCCAGGTCGCCGTTATAATTTTTCTTCTAATTCCTGCCTCGGCGGGTGTTCTGGCGATACACGCTTCGGCTGCCTGCGAGCGTTTCGTCAAGACCTACGTCACCCGGCCCGTCGTGAACCGTGTCAGCAAGCAGACCGCGGACGCATGGGCGGCGTGGCGTCTCGCTCACCCAAACTGGAAACCAAACCCTAAGAACCACCGGCCCAAGTACGTAATGACCCGCGAGGAGTCCACGAAGAAGGTGGAATTCGCCTGCGCCGTGGAAACCGACCCGACAAACCTGAGCCTGGAACTGGAGCCTCAGCAACCTGAGATTGCTATGCCGGTGATGACAACCGAGCTGAAGCTGCCAAACCCGACACCTCCTATTGTTACTGAGCTCGCAGAACTGACTCCGATCACACCGCTGATTGCGGTTCCACTGGTGTCGATTCCGGGGCCAGTGCCAGAGCCCGGTACTTTGCTGCTAGCCCTCTCAGGCACCGCTTTTCTAGGGTTATTGATGGGGATGCGAAGCCTGCGTCCGCAGGTGTAGAGGCACCGCCCTCGTTACTGATCGGGCTTCCAGATATAGAGGTGCTCGGCGTCGCTGGATGTAGCGACTTCGATGTTCTTCTGGCGGGTCGCACGGCTTAGAGCGGCTCGGATGTTCTCTTTACTGTCAGGGAGATTCGCGAGGGGCACCTTGAGGGCCGCACCGGACCGGAGATTCTCCAGCGCCTCCATGAGTTCAAGGATGATTGATTTGTGTTTGCCGTCCCGTCCCTTAGGCACATCGTCCTTTGAAATGGACTGGAATCGTGCCGGTAGACCGTTTCCATCGTTTTGTGCCACGTGCGCCCTCCTTGCCTTTGTCGTTAACGAGACGTTAACGAGACGTAATCGTAACCCACGTTCGATTAGATTTCAATCGTATTGCAAAGGTTTGTGATGGTGACTACATAATTTGCACCGTCTTAATCCGTCTTTCTAAAGAGTTAACCCGTACTTCGAACTCTGAACTATGGTCGTTGCAGAGGACGAAACCCATGTCTATCCTGCATTGCATCGAAGTGGTGCCCGTCGACCAAATCCCGCTTGAGGCTCGCTCCCCAAAGAAGCCAAAATCGGTACCAGTGGTGCTTGTGGTGGACGATGAGCGAGTCATCGCCGATACGCTTTCGATCATCCTGAGCAGGAACGGTTTTACCGTGTTAACTGCCTATGACGCCGCTTCGGCGTTGAATCTGGCCGCCTCAGTTTGCCCGCAACTGCTGCTCTCCGACGTGATGATGGGCCCCGGCATGGATGGGATCCAGCTCGCAACGGAGATGATGAAGAGCTATGCGGAGTGCAAGGTAATCCTCTTCTCCGGCCATGCCGCCACCCAAGACCTGTTGGAGAAGGCGCGAGAACGGGGCCACAGTTTCACTGTGTTGAGCAAGCCGCTCCATCCGGCGGAGCTGTTGCAGCACATCGAAGCCTGCCTCGCTCCCGTGACTGCCACTGCGAGCGCCTGAGACTCAGCTCCTGCCCCGATTCTTTTTGCGGATCCTGTTTATCTCTTCCATTCTTTGCGCCAGCGCCTTCTCGCGCCCTTCGTTGACCGGCCTGTAATAGCGGCGTCCTGCGAGCGATGGCGGCAGGCACTCCATGGCGGCTACCCTGCCTTCAACATCGTGCGCGTACTGATAGTCCTTGCCATAATCGAGCGACTTCATCAGTTTTGTCGGAGCGTTGCGAAGGTGGAGTGGGACCGGCTCCGCGGCCGTAGCCTCAATGTCAGCCTGAACCGCGCCGTACGCCATGTAAACAGCGTTGGACTTGGGCGCGAGGCTGAGATACACCACCGCCTGGGCCAGCGCGAGCTCACCCTCCGGAGAGCCTAGGAAGTGCATCGCTTCTTTGGCGGAGAGGCACAGGTTGAGGGCCTCGGGCGCAGCCAGGCCGATGTCCTCCACTGCCATCCGTACCACGCGGCGCGCAACGTACATGGGATCCTCACCGGCCTTCAGCATTCTGCCGAGCCAGTAGAGCGCCGCATCAGCGTCGGAGTTGCGGACGCTCTTGTGCAGCGCGGAGATCAGGTCGTAATGCTGGTCACCCTGCTTGTCGTACAACAGGACGCGGCGCTGCAGGGCTTCGGCGGCAATCTCGCGGGTAATATTGCGGTCCGGCAGTGTGCCCGCAAGACTCGCCCCAACATCCAGCGCGTTCAGGGCATTGCGAGCGTCGCCGCTGGCGTAGGATGCGATGGTGGCGAGCGCGTCCTCATCCGCAGTAATGCCGGAGCTGCCGAGACCTCGCTCTATGTCCCCGAGCGCACGCTGTAAAAGCTGGACAACCTGGGTCTCCGTCAGCGGCTGAAGAACATAGACCCGGCAGCGCGACAGCAGTGCGGCGTTCAGCTCAAACGAGGGGTTCTCAGTGGTCGCGCCGATAAGCCGTATCGACCCGCGTTCGACGTAAGGCAGAAACGCATCCTGCTGCGACTTGTTGAAACGATGAATCTCGTCGATGAACAGGAGGGTCCGCGTACCCGGGCCGAAGCGCGAGGCCCTCTCCGCCGCGGTCATGACTTCCTTGATCTCCTTGATCCCGGACATGACGGCGGAAAACTCGACAAAGTTGGCCTGCGTGCGCGCGGCGATGATCTTCGCCAAGGTGGTTTTGCCAGTTCCAGGCGGGCCCCAGAAGATCATCGACGTCGTGTCGTCATGCTCGATGGCGACGCGCAGCGGCTTACCCGCGGCGAGCAGTTGTTCCTGACCAACGAACTCATCCAGCGTACGCGGGCGCATGCGCTCGGCCAGCGGCATCTGCGCGGATGCCGCCGCACTCGACGCAATTGGCGTGGTATCGAAGAGGCTCATCGGCTATCACCCATCAGTGTTCGCATTGCACGACTCTCTGCCGTGTTGAGTTCCTCGAGGCCATCGCGCACGCCATCGCGGTCGCGCTCACTTCGGTTCTGACTGAGCTTCCACTTACCCTCAAGCCGGCGAATCGGAATTTCAACGCCGACAATCCCGTGGGTCTGTCGTTCGATGTAGTCGGCAGGCGCATCTGCGACAGCCCAGGGGTGCTCGAACGCAGCCTCATGTTGCGTGACGAGAGAAGTCAGATGCTCCAGCAGCCAGGCTGCGTGCTGATGCACACTCAATGGACCGTACGCATGCACCACCGCATAGTTCCACGTGGGGACAACTCGTCCATCTTCCTGCTTGGTCGCGTACCAGGAGGGCGAGATGTACTGCTGCGGCCCGGAAAAGATAGCGAGCGCATCCGTGGAGGCGCTGAGATCACCCCACTGCATGTTCGGCCTCGCCAGATGTCCACGCAAAATGCCATACTCCGAGCCTTCCGCGTGCAGTACCAGGGGGATATGGCTGGCTGCCAGCCCAGTGCTGCCCATCGTAACGACCGTCGCAAACGGGTGCGAACGCATCAGCTCGTGCATGGCCGGAACGCTCTTCTGCTCAAAGACCGGCGGCAGGTACATGGCTATGCATTCTCCTTCGATAGATGGTCAGCCACTCTCGCTCGCTGACGCGCCGCCTCATACAGCAGCAGCGATCCCGCGATTGCGGCATTTAGGCTTTCGACCGGACCGGGCATGACGATCGTAATCCTGCCTGCGGCAAGGCTCAGCCACTGATCGGTGATACCTGAGCCCTCGTTACCGATCATCAGCGCACGGGCACCGGTGAGATCGGCATCGGCGGCAGGAACAGGCGGGGCGCCCTCGCGCGAGTCTTCAGCAACAGCGGCAAGGATCCGCAACCCTCTACAGCTTAGGTTCACCAGGTCGTCGGCAGTGACCCGCACCACCGGCAGCCGGAATGCAGAACCTGCCGAGGCCCGCACGGTCTTGGGACTCCACGAGCTCACGGTGCCCGCCGTCGTCAAAACACATGCCGCGCCGAACGCCTCGGCGGAGCGCACCAGGGTGCCGAGATTGCCGGGATCTTGCAGCCCGGCGGCGATCAGCACCAGCGGTTCGGCCTCCGGCCGGCAGACCTCCTGGAGGCGCCACTCCGGAGCCCGCAGCAGCCCAGCGATGCCCTGCGGAGAAAGCGTGTCGACCGCGGAGGCCAGTACCTCTCGCTCGACCTCAACCACCTCGACGGCGCTGGGTAGCCATTCGGGCGTGGAGCGATCTTCTGCAACGAAGACCCGCTCCAGCATGACACCGCTGCGAACCGCCTCGAAGAGGAGGTTTTCGCCTTCAACCGCAACCAGTCCACCAGAGAGCCGCGCATTACCGGTGAAAGCCCCGCGCAATTGCTTGAGCTGCGGGTTGGTACGGCTGGTGATGCCGGCGGCGCACATAACGGAATCTTACGCTGCTGCCGGATTCGGGGCCTCCACTCCCACTCGCGCGGCGCCCGTCGAATTTCGAGCGAATGGCGCCGCTACAAATACCTTTCAATCTTTAGGATTTGGGACAGCCAGTTACGCCACGAGCCCGCATCTCATACACTGCAAAAGCACAAGCGGCGACACATCACTAAGGACCGAAACGCAGATGGCAGACGCGACCAATAAGCCCGGCACCCTTCCCTCACCCGACACCCTCGTCAACATCCCCCGTCTGGTCTCCGCCTACTACGCCAACCGCCCCGACCCCGACAACCCCGCGCAGCGCGTTTCGTTCGGCACATCGGGCCATCGGGGCAACGCCTTCCAAGGGAGCTTCAACGACGATCACATCGCCGCCATCACGCAGGCCATCGTCGAGTACCGCAACTCCCAAGGCACCACCGGCCCGCTGTTCCTGGCGCAGGACACGCACGCACTCTCCGAGCCAGCCTTCACCACTGCTCTCGAAGTCCTGGCTGCCAACGACGTCGAGGTGATGGTGGACGAGCGCCTCGGCTATACACCTACGCCCGCGCTCTCACACGCCATCCTCACCTACAACTCCGGCAATGAGGGCAAGGCGCAGGCGGACGGCATCGTCATCACACCCTCGCACAATCCACCTGAGGATGGCGGCTTCAAATACAACCCGCCCAATGGCGGTCCTGCGGACACCTCCGCGACCAAGTGGATTGAGAACCGGGCGAATCAGCTCATTGCGGATCGGCTGACCGGCGTGAAGCGCGGTGCGTTCTCCCTCGCGCTTAACGCCTCCACTACCCATCGCCACGACTACATCTCGGCCTACGTCGGCGATCTCGGCAACGTGATCGACTTCGGCCCGCTCGCCGGCACCGCGCTCAAGCTCGCCGTCGACCCCCTCGGTGGAGCGGGCGTCCACTATTGGCCGCGGATCGCCGAGAAGTATCTGCCCAAGCTCGAGGTCCTGAATCCGTACGTCGACCCCACATTCCGGTTCATGACACTCGACTGGGACTCGCGTATCCGCATGGACTGCTCCAGCCCCTACGCCATGGCGTCCATGATCGCGAGCAAGGACAGGTTTGACGTTGCCTGGGCCTGCGACACCGACCACGACCGCCACGGTATTGTCACCCGATCCACCGGTCTTCTCAACCCGAACCACTATCTTGCCGTCTGCATTCAGTATCTGTTCACGCATCGACCCCAGTGGTCCGCTGAAGTCGGTATCGGCAAGACGCTGGTATCGTCGTCCATTATCGATCGCGTCGCGAAGGGCTTGAACCGCCCCATGCTCGAGGTCCCCGTAGGCTTCAAGTGGTTCGTCGACGGCTTGGTCGCGGGCACGCTCGGCTTTGTGGGCGAGGAGTCCGCCGGCGCCAGCTTTCTCCGTCGCAACGGCCAAGTCTGGACCA
>Ga0157369_10010899_pt1 | contig 10354 bp, 15 predicted proteins | sample C25metaG_FD_113461 | JGI IMG/M metagenome (GOLD analysis project Ga0157369, IMG submission 113461) | Corn rhizosphere microbial communities from Kellogg Biological Station, Michigan, USA - C2-5 metaG | ecosystem: Host-associated > Plants > Roots > Rhizosphere > Soil | place: USA: Michigan...
ATGCGGAACACGCCAAAGTCATTATGAAGTCCAGTGGCGGCACCCCCGCCGTCGACTTCTCGATCAGTCGCGAAGGCGACCCTGACTCACGCATGGAAACCCTCGGCACGGTGATGGACACCGGCGAAGGCAAGGTCTTCAACTGGATTGCCAAGCTCAACCAGACCGTGGCCAGTGCGGGCTTCAAGCGTTTCCCACAACTGGAAATCCAGGCCGACCCCGGCAAGAAACTCACTGTATCGGGTTACGCGAACGACACCCGTACTGGTTACTACTACACCTGCTGGCCGGAGATGAATACGTTTAGCCCGGAGAAGGCAAAAGTGTATCTGGTGGAATTCCAATTCAAGGGTTCGGGGTGTGAGCAGCATGTGTATGACGTGACGGACCCGGCAAATCGGGTACCGGTGGCTGAGGCGGGGAGGGGGGGTAAGTCGGGTTGAGGGTTAGCCGTGGTGTGGTAGACCTTGCGGGAATACCACACCGTTGAAGGTGTGGGTGCAGCAGTTGCAGAAGGGTTTCATCTGCTCGGGCGTCAGCTGTGGGTTGACCTTTTGCAGCAGGCCGCCTTCGTCGACCCACAAGCCGCTGTAGTAGCTGTTCTCATCCGTTCTCACGTAATCCTGCTTGTCGCTTTCATGTTGCGCGACCATCCAGAACATCGGCTCCGGACGATCCAGGCGGGCGTTGGCTTCGCTGAACACCTGATCCCATGGGTGACCGACTTTGGAAAGTAGAAAGCGGAATAGCGGGGTGTAATCAAAGCCATGCCGTTGATGGCTATGCATCGAACCGCGGTTTGATTGTTTGTCTTTTTCGCTTTTGGTGTGCCGCTCATACCGGTAGGCGCGACAACTGCCGTGGCGCACGCCATGGGTTCGGGTGTTGACTGAGCGGTAGAGGAGGGGCTTTTGCGATGTGGGTTTCATTGCATCACGACGCCTTTTTGGATTGTTTTGGAGGCGGTGGCCAGGCGCCTTGGTAGCGGAAGGAGATTTGGTAGTCGAGGCGGTTGGGTTGGATCACGTGCTGGAAGTACGGCTGAATTAGCGTTATCCAATTGGGTTGGACGTTGAATACGTCGGCATATATCGCGGTCTCTTCGCTTAAGCCCAATGCTTCAAAAATACTGTCTGGGTCTGCGATATCCGCTGAGTATTCATCCGCTTTCAAGTCATTGCTGTGCTTTTCGTACCATCGCAGTCTGATTTTCATCACCATTTTCAGAATTCCTTTTTATCTGTAAATTCGACGTTTCGGGTCCGCCGGTCCTCGACGCTCGGCGGTATAAGGATCAAATGCACCGAGGTGTTCCAAGTCACTTTTTCGATAGACTTCCAGCTCGGCTTTCTTGGAATCCCATTCAAATATTCTTTTTCCTTTTGCGTCTATCCAACGTTCGCGTAAGCCAACGCCCCCTCTTCTTGGCGTCACAGGCCTTTGCGGAATCAGACCAGGGAAGCCTGTTATATCTTCGGCTTTGGGGGCTGGGAAGTAGTCATGGTCTGGGTTTCTGAGCCCTTTCCTTGGCTTGTTGAGCACCACATACAGCGGCCGTACCCCCGACTCCACCGGGAACACCAGAATAAAATCCCGATACTCCGGTGGATAAATCGGGTTCACCAGAATCTGCGCCGCTTTCTCCGTCGGCGGATAAATCCAGATCATCGGCGCTTGCGGCGCAGCCTCCAATGGCGGAATCCCCAGCGTGTCGCTGGGATCAACGGCGGGTGTCCAGATCAACTCCACACCCTCACCCAAATCCGCTACAAACTGATCGCTACGGTTTTGGAACTGCACCACATCAATCATCTGCCAATCGGCATGGTTGCCCGTGTAGAACCCATACCCCTTGAGCGTGCCGTCCTCGCGTTGCTCGATATGCAACCGCATCTGCGACCGCGCCCGTTGCATCGAACGCAACTGCTCCTCGCTGTAGAGCGCGCTATCACCCAGCTCTGACGGCCAGGCCAGCGCCACCAAGCCCGTCAGCAGGCCCCCGGCGACCGATCCAACGGCAGTTGCCGCCGACTCCCAAACCGCCGACCGCAACGCCAACTGGCCCAAACCTGCAGGCAATGTGCTGCCGCCGATCTTGCGCAAGGCAACCGCGCCCCTGTTGTCCACCTCACGCCCACCCAGCAGGCTTAAGTGGCCGTACTCCCTGATCAGTTCCAACGGCACATACCCTGCCGGGTTGAAGTAATGAGTGATGCCGTCAGGCAATTGGCAAGGCTTCATGAAGACGCAGCCGGGAGGTTTGGCTCGCGTAGGGGCTGGGGCAGGGGATGGCTCGAAAAAATCAACCGATGGCGAATACGGCGCACGCGATGGCTGTGGCGTCAGGATGCGTCGTTTGCGTAACTCTTCTTCGGTGGGTGGGTAAAAGCGTTCTGGCATGACGGGCTCACGTCCTTGTGCGAGGAGGTGAGCCTAAGAGGGCGGAGCGATGGTAGGTATTGGCTTTGTTCGATGGCTGGCGTGGGAAAAGGCAACAGGTTGTCAGCGCTCTAGAAGGCGAGCGTTTGAGCGCCTTGATCCACGTGCGACAGGCGTGTGCGTTTTGTCCTGCAAACCAAGCCTATGTCTTGTGTAGGACCGTTCTGGATTCGCTCTGGCGTTCTCTTTAGCCGCACCGTGTTTGCTACGGTCGCGGAAAAAATACGCATGGAAAAGCAGAATGCTGGCATTCAACACCCTATGGGAAAACCACCCGGAAATCTTTGGCGACGCGGCGCCATGCAGAACCAACGGCGCCAAGAATTTCAGTGATCAATGCGCGATCAATCTTGGCGTGGCACTGCGTAGATCTGGCGTTGACCTGAGCAGATTAAGCAGCGTGCGCTATTGTTGGCAGCATCCCAAAAGCGAGGGGCACATACTGGCCGCAGAGGAAATGGCCAACGCATTAAGCCGCGTCATCATTCCCGGTTTACGAAGCATGAAGAAGATAAAACCCGTAAGCTTCGAAGATGAGTTGGCTGGGCATCAAGGCATTATCTTCTTCAAAGACTTTTGGCGCCGGGGAAACGAAACGTTTGGTAATCGCAGTGGCGATCACATCGACTTATGGAACGGGCGGCGGTTGACGGACTGGTTGAGCTACCCGCGTATTCAGCTGGGATTTTCGATTGAAGGGACGTTCTCGGATTATCACGAGTCCAGGGAGATCTGGTTTTGGAAGGTTGCCTGAAAGTGGTTAAGGGGGTGGTGTTTGTTGTGCTGGTGGTTGCGGTGGCACTTGGGGTATTTAACGGGGTGGTAGTGATCCTATCGGCGTATTTTGGACCGTTTTATGAGGGGGATGCGGAGCAGAGCCGGAATTTTGGGCTTTGGCTGGTGGGGAATGGGGTGGTTGTTGTCGGGGCAGTGACGGGTGGGGTGGGTTGGTATCGCAGGCTTCTGCGAAGGAGGTGATGAGCTTACCAAGCGGAAGTAGGAGCCGATTCGGTAGCGCCCGATGTTGGTGTTTCGAATATTGCGATTTTCGTTTGTTTCGTTTGGTTTTGGTCTCAACTGAATTTCGAAACACCGGAGTTGCATCATGATCGCCAATCACCTCCCGAAAACCATTCCTCCTCTGGAAAAGGAAGTCGAAGATGCCGTACAAGGCCAGCGTGAGCTGGCCTCGCTGCTGTCGACCAAATTTGAAACCCAGCGCATCGACATCTTCGACAAAGAAGACAAGCCTCACAGCCTCGTACTCCCCACCTCAGCACTGCGCTTGTTGGTCGATATCCTGGGCGAGCTTGCTATCGGCAATGCCGTCAAGGTAGTCCCGGTGCACGCTGAATTGACCTCGCAGGAGGCGGCTGACCTGCTTAACGTTTCACGCCCGCATTTGGTGAAGCTGCTGGAGGAGGGGGCTATTCCTTTTACGAAAACGGGGCGGCATCGGCGGGTTCGGTTTTCGGATTTGATGGCGTTTAAGCAGCGGCGGGATGAGGAAAGTCAGGAGGCGATGGCGCAACAGGCGTAGGAACTAGGAATTGGTGGGGGGCAAGTCCCCGTCTTTTACTTGGATATACACTGGTAATTTTGGCTTCATACTGATGTCGCGGGGCTTATTGATATGCTTAGTCTTGTATAGACGGTAGAGGATGAAATGGAATTAATGGTAATTGAACGTGTAATGTGTTTTGGCAAATGCATCTTTCTTTTTTGCACTTAACTGTTTTTTTGGGGGGGGGAAGGCTATCCAGATTTTTGGGGGGATATGAAGGAGATAGATTTAATAAACTAATCTCCTATGTATTTAGTTTCTGATTAGGTAGGGAGGGCTGTAGGAGTAAAGGCTGAATTTTCATAAAAGGAAAGATGAGATTTGCTTAAAATTAGCTCTGTTGGTAAGTTGTTGAATATGCTGTATTTTTCTACGAGTGGCTTAAATTTTTCTTTGCCGTTTTTATACAGGCAGTTATAGAAGAGCATTAATAATTCGTAGTCTGATATCTGGGATCTTACAATTCGGCTGTATTTTTGCTTGGAGGTAGCTGAAATTTCGGATGTGTCGATAAATAAGAATATATTGTATATGAAGCGAAAGTAATGCCCTAGATTTTGACGGTTTCTGAGCCAGACGGTTTCGTAGGCTGCGCAAATGGTTTCTAGTTCGCTTGCTGTTGGAATGTCTAGTTTTCGTCTCTTATAAGCGGGTTTGAGGTGCTTCGTATAGTATCGGTGAAAGCAATCACGACCTTTAAAAATAACCTCTCCGCCAGCACGGCTTTGAATATCAATGTCTGAAATTATAGAGTTATGTGTTGTTAGCATTTGGAATAGTATAGATTCGAACTGCTGCAGCTCGGCTCTCGAATTAGTCTTTTCGATGGTCTTATGCTGGTACCAAATCGTCAGAAGTACTCCTCCAAAACCCAAGGCTGAAAATAAAGAACTCAGAGCGCCAAAAGAGTCGCCGAACTGGCCTTTTTGTTCATTTGATAAGCCTTGGAATGGCCAGTTGGTATTGTTTAATGCTTGGTAATAAATGAAGAATATGGCGAATATTGAAGCAAATATAATTAATGGTAATATGTTTGTTTTTTTCATCTGGGTCTGTTTTTTTTGGTAATAAGAGTATTTTTTGTTTTAAAGGGAGTTCGTTTTCTATAATTTCATATTTGGCGGAGGGCCAGTAATACTGTCGTTATGATTTTTTGCGTTTATCGCGAACTCAAAGAATAGGCCCCAGTATTCTTCGCAAACATTAATGCCGTGTTTGAAGTTCTCTCCGTACATTGCGCAGTACGAGTAGTAACCGAACATGTAATAGGCTACATTTTTATCGATTTGATTTGAACGGACTAATAGTGCGATTTCTTCAAGAAAAGCCATTAGTTTTCTTTTTTTGTCCCACATGCCTTCGATTGCCAGGCGAGGGTCGTCTGCATCGATAAGACATAGGACCTCATAAAGATCTTTGTCATCAAAAAGTCGTCGATGCTGAGCTAGAAAAAATTCGGTTCTCTTTAAACTTGAAGATATTTCTTTGTCTTGTATATCCTTTGATCTTTGTTCTTCAATTCTACGAAGTTCTTGGTAGATTTTATACAGTCCAACACTTCCGAATAATATCATGGCTGCAATGCTCACGATCTGCCAGCTGGCAGCCCATTCGGTCATTGTGAGGCATGTATTAATTAAGCCGACGCAATAGCGATCAGGATCTGACATTACAAAATCTCTAAAATGTCTTCTACGATGTAACGTTTTACGATTCCATGGGCGCTTACGATTTTTTTGACTTTTAAGTGAACTTTTCCTGGTAAACCTTCGTTATGCTCTTGCATTGATTTTAGCGAGAGCCCTTTCAATCTGTGGTCGTCAGGATGTGCAAGTGCAAATGATATAACCTTATCTTCTTCGTCCGAGTACAAGCGTCCGAAGTGACTTAGGACATTGATTTTGGTTACATTACCTAAGATATACTCGCTACCTGCCTGAATTTCTCTGGTTGTTACATAGTCTAGTGTATTTGTTTCAAGCTTTAGTGCATCCCCGACTCTGGGTCTGTTGAAAAAAACTTTGACGTGGTCATCGCGTGCTATAGCTTTGTGGATAAGGAACATTGGTGACTCTAGCGCGTCGGCAACCTCATGAATAAAAATTTCTTTTTTTTCTGAAATTTTTTTAACGTAAGGAGTTGTCGGTGAGAACTCTATTCCTACTGAGGCTGATAATGTCCAAGTTAAATAATCCCAAAATACATTTCTAAAACGGATTTCCCTATTTTTTTCGTTATTTTAGCATCAAATCGAATGTCAATCTGTTCTTCGAAGCAGCCTTTTCTTGATGAGTGAACAAAGGCCTGAGCGCCTTTGTCACTTTGATTTTTAGTTCTAACCTCTTCGTTGTTTGAGAATGAATGAGCTACTAAGTTAACGGCTCTAGCTAGGCCTGTTATAGTATTTGCGGCGTCATAGGCATCTAAAATTCCTTCATCTGCCACTCCGCCTTCTATCCGTAGTATCAGACTTACTTCCTTGGTATCCACACTGCTTTCCCTAGATGTAAATAGATTTATGTAGTCTTTTTAAATTTGAATTTAGAGTAATTTAATTTTAATTTTAATTTTAATTTAAATTTTGTATTGGTGCTAGCATTTTGATGGCTTGATATTTAGCATCTTTTTGGGCTGAAGGCAACAGGCTCTTGACTTGGCTCGTAGTGTGATAGTCAAGGTTTTACTGTTTGACATGCTTTGTGACCGATATCTGTTTTGTATTTATTTCCACCCAAGCTACCTTGTTTCGTCGCTACCAAATAGCGTCCGGGCCTGGAAACCCGTGGGTTATAGGCGCACAGGCGCCACCATTTATCACGACCGCTGGCGCCATTTTTGTGCCAGCATATGTGTGTTATGGCGGCTGTGCGTGGGAGACTTTCGAGTCTGCCGGGTTTGCCTATTACCCCCGGTTTCCAGCCTGCGCACAGCTGCCACCATTCGCCTGGAAACGAATGAGGCAGCTCTCTTCGAAAAATGGGAGCTATACCAATGAGCGTTTCTGAAAATTCGTACCTTCGTAGTCTCGTCATCGGCACAACTCACCTGGGAGGTGCCCAATGATCAACCCACCCCTCAACAAAACCCTCGGCATCATCACCTTCTCCACCTGCGGCAAGCAGCCCAATCTCCACCGTCTATTCCGCGTCAATTCCGGCGTGCCCATCCGTGATGCCCTGGAGCATGCCTCCGAGTTGTTGCACTGTTCCAAGTTGCTGGCGTTGGATGCGGCCATGGATTCCAGTGCAGATCGCTATGCCTGGGCGGCGCATTATTTGGGGGAGATGGGGAAGGCGGGGGTGGATGATTTGGCGAATGGGATGTTGCCGAATGGAGTTGGGGAGGGGGGGGGTATGTAAGGCAGTGGCTTGATGGTGTGGGAGGGGGCCCTATCGGGGGCAAGCCCCCTCCCACATTTTGATCGAGGTACAGCCGTCTAAATGAATGGCCTGCCGATCAGGTCAGCAGGTGCTTGGAGATCAACCGCGAGATTTCGACGATGGAAGTCTTGCCGGTAAATTCGAATTTCACTTTGCCCAGCGACGAAAAATAAATCTCCAACTCCGAATCCAGGTCAAACGTCCCGGACGTCTCCACCGAATACGCCACGATGTTTTTATACGGCAGCGACGTGAAGTCCTTCTTGCTGCCGGTAATCCCCTGCACGTTCACCGCGATGATGCGCTTGGTGGTGAACACCACGCCGTCGCGCATGGCCTTGTAGGCGTCGACCACTTCTTCGCCGTCCAGCAGCAGGGCGGCGACGCGTTCGGCGTATTCGTTGTTTTGCTTGAGCTTGAAGAAGCCTTTGTTGTTGAAGTCGATCATGTCCTGCCTCTTGGGTGTATGCCGTTTTACTCGCGGATCTGTATCTAACGCGCGCATTTTGAACGCACTACCATGGCGGCCAAGCTGACAACCTTGGCCAAATGTTTCGCCGACAACCTAACACCCCAGGAGCCCAACAATGCCCGAACTGTCCAGTTGGCTGGCCTATGCGCTGATTTCACTCGGCATGGTGCTCACGCCCGGTCCGAACATGATTTACCTTATCTCCCGTTCGATTTGCCAAGGTCGCACGGCCGTGTTGATTTCCCTCGGCGGCGTGGCGTTGGGGTTTCTGGTTTATATGGTGTGCGCGGCTTTGGGGATCACGGCCCTGGTCATGGCGGTGCCGTTTGCCTATGACGCGCTGCGTTTCGGCGGCGCGCTGTGCCTGGCGTACATGGCCTGGCAGGCGATCCGGCCGGGTGGGCGTTCGCCGTTCCAGGTGCGGGATCTGCCCAAGGACAGCCCGCGCAAGCTGTTCACCATGGGCCTGGTGACCAACCTGCTCAACCCCAAGGTGGCAGTGATGTATTTGTCGTTGCTGCCGCAGTTCATCGACCCGAACGGTCATGGCAGCGTGTTGACGCAATCCCTGGTGCTGGGCTTTACGCAGATTTTCATCAGCGTGAGCGTCAACGCCGTGATTGCCACAATGGCGGGGTCCATCGCGGTGTTTTTCGTTACCCGGCCGGGTTGGCAGGTGGTGCAGCGCTGGTTGATGGGCTCGGTATTGATGGGGCTGGCGGTGCGGATGGCGGTGGAGGGGCGGCGCTGAACCGTGCGTTACAGGATGGCTTTCAGGTAATCCTTGAGTGCGTTGAGCGGGTCATTGAGTTCATCCAGTGTCGACGCCTGGCGCACGCCCAGCGCCAAGCGCTGCAACTCGCGCCCCATCACCGTATCGGCCCCGCCCAGTGCTTCAAGCGCTTGATCAGCACATTCCGCGACTTTGGATTGAATGGCCGCCAAGTCTCCCTGCCGCACCAGCAGCCCGAATACCTCCCGCTCATACCCATCCATCACCGGATCGTCCCGCAAGACCGGGCTGCCGCCATCCGTCTCGTGCACCAGCTTCAGTGCAAAAAGCGCAACAGCTTCCAGCGTCAACTCCATGGTCTTGGTTCCTAGGGCTTGGGGGAGGGCGATGATCACTGTTCCAGGCAGGAAAAAAAAGACCCCAATACCGCGAACTGCCAGGCTCACCCTCCTGTGAAGTCATCTTCCCAAGGAACGATATTAATTAGCCATGTTCCAACTCGCCGTGCCAAATGCACCCGGCCACCAGACTGACAGTGTGCAAGGCTTAACCCATTACAAGGACGCAAACACTTATGCAGTCATCCCCTACCCAAGCACCTTCGGCCACCGGCGAGCTGATCGCGAGTTTCCGCCACGGCAAAGGCTTCCTGATTTTCAGTTTGATATTCGGGGTTGTGTTATTGGCCCTCGCCGGTTTTGTGCTGTACCTGGGCACGATACTGCCACCGGGCAACGATGGCCCGGTCAACCTCCAGACATCACGTGGCATGGCCTTGAACTTTGCCAACCCACATACCCTGATCTACGCCACCAGCGCCTTGCTGGTCGTTCTTGCCGTGGGCGTGTTTGCAGCCTACGCCTGGCACAAAAAACTGCGCGCGCCACGCTACAACGTGTTTGAGTTCGGCATCGAACGCATCATCAACGAGCAACGCGAGTACACGGCGTTTGCCGATATCGAAGACCTGTACTTGTTCGGCTCCGGGCAAACCGTGATGACCGGCATGATCACCAACCTGGCCTATCGTCGAAACGCGTCCGAGCCGTTTCATCGGGTGATTGAAAGCCTCAAAGGCTTTGACGAATTCCAGCAACTGGTGCGTGAATTGCACGTTCGCGCACGCATGCCAGCAGTGATCGCGACGCTGGAGATGGGCGGGGCTGTGACATTCAACTGCATCAGCTCGGGGCAGGTCTGGGGCAAACGCGTGAGTGGCAACTTCCTGAAAATTACCGCCTCGCCAATCGTCGTCAGCCGCGCATCCCTCGAGTACCAGGGCCACAAAGTGCCGATGTCGTCGCTGCGCAGCGTCGACCTCAACGCCTGGACCGAAAAAGTGGTGATCAAGGACGAGAGCGGCAAACCCGTGTTGTCGACCATCTCTACCGGCATTCTGAGTCACGACCTGTTCCTCAATACCCTCGATGCCGTGTTTGCGGCGCAACAACAAACACGCGAGCGGGCTTGAGCCAGCAGCGTCACAGCTGAGGATTAAATGATGATCTATCGCGGCGCAGGCTGGCTGACGTTGTTTACACCGGTGGCGATGGTGCTGCTATTGACGGGGCTGTGGCCCGACCCCAGCGTCAAACCCGGCAACACATCGCTGATGCAGGTGTTGCTCGGCTTCGGGGTGGGGTCAGCGATCAACACCCTGCTGGGCTTTGTACTGAACCGACAACCGCACGTCGATGGCGTGCGCCACCACTTCTTTTTCATGCCGATGCAATGGCCGGCGTTGGCGATCACGGTGGTCTGCGCGC
>Ga0157369_10010900_pt1 | contig 10354 bp, 17 predicted proteins | sample C25metaG_FD_113461 | JGI IMG/M metagenome (GOLD analysis project Ga0157369, IMG submission 113461) | Corn rhizosphere microbial communities from Kellogg Biological Station, Michigan, USA - C2-5 metaG | ecosystem: Host-associated > Plants > Roots > Rhizosphere > Soil | place: USA: Michigan...
AGCGGCCGCGCGCGAGGCCGACGAGCGTCGCGCCGGCAACGGCTACCGGCAGTCGGCGCAATATGCCTGGGCGGGACCCGGCGACGGCACCCGCTCGCGCGAGGAGATGCGCGCGCTCGACGTGCTCGAGGTCGAGACCGACGCGGGTTTCGAGGAGATCAAGGCCGCCTGGCGCCGTCTCGCCAAGGCCAATCACCCGGACGCCGCGCCGGGCGACGAGGACGCGGCGAAGCGCTTCCAGGCCGTCCAGGCCGCCTACGAGGTGCTGAAGAAGGCCGAGGAACGGAAGGCCTTCACGTCGTCGCGATGAAGGTGCCGGTGACGTGGGCGACGGGATCGTCCGGGTCGCCGTCATGCGCCGTGCCGCGGACGAAGGCGATGCTCTTCGTGAGGCCGTAGCATTCGCCGCGGCCGACGATGCGCCGGCCGGGCACCGCCGGGCGGAGATAGTCGACGCGCAGGTCCAGCGTCGCCTGCGGGCGGAAGCGCCCGAGCTTCACCCAGATCGCCATGCTCGTCGCCATGTCCATCAGGCTGATGATCGGCCCCGAGGCGAGCACCCCCGTCTCCGCCACCCCGACCAGCTTCTCGTCATAGTCGAGCCCGAGCTCCACCCAATCCTCGCCATGATCGACATAATGGATGCCGAGGGCGCCGCCGTGGCCGACCTTGCGCACCATGTGGGTGAAGGTCTTGGGATCGAATCCGGTGGTGAAGTCGAAGCGGTTCACCCGGCGAGCCGCTCGGCGGTCTCGCGCACCAGCGCGATCATGTTCGGGATGCCCTGCGTGCGGTTGGAGCTCAGCTGGTTGCCGAGATCGAACGGCGCCAGCGCCCCGTCGATGTCCGCGCCGAGGATGTCGCGGGGCGTGCGGTCCTGCACCGTCGCCAGCACGAGCGCGACGATGCCCTTGGTGATCGCGGCATTGCTGTCGGCAAGGAAGTGGAGCGTGCCGTCCGCTTTCGGGAGGGGGTAGAGCCAGACCGAAGCGGAGCAGCCCCGCACCAGGCTCGCCTCGGTCTTGAGCGCGTCGGGCATCGGCTCCAGCGCGCGCCCGAGGTCGATGAGCAGCCGATAGCGGTCGTCGGGCTCGAGAAGCTCGTAGTCGGAGAGGATGTCGTCGAGGCTCTGCACCGGGGCCGCGTAGCAGAGCGGCGCCGTCCCGCAAGCCTCAGCCGTCGAGGCCGCTCGCGATCGCCTCGAGCTTGCGGACCCGCGCCCTCAGCGTTCCGAGATCGATCGGCGCACCCGGGACTGCGCCCGACTCGAGGGCCTCGCGCCGCAAGGCGAGCCAGCCGCGCCAGGCGCGGAGCGCGGCGAGGGTCAGCATCGCCAGCGCGCCGAGGCAGGCGAGGGCGAGGATCAGGGTCGAGGCGCCGCCGTCGTTCACCGGTCCCTGAGCTCCTCGATCTCGCGGTCCAGCCGAACGCTTTTATCGGTCGCGATCCGCTCGAGGACGGCGATCCGCTCCTTGAGCGTATGGACCTCCGAGCGGAGCCGCTCCGCTTCCGGATCCACCTGCGGCTCAGGCCTCTGCGCCTTCAGCTTCAGGCTGTGCTTCACCAGGCCCGTGACCATGACGATCAGGATGATGCCGAGGACGAACTCATACTGGTTCACTTCGCTTCTCCCGCGGGGAGGGCCTGTCGGTCGTCGCGCAGCCGCTCGATCTGGTCGTGAAGGTCGAGGCCCTTGTCGGTGACGATCCGCTCGAGGACCCGCACCCGCTGCTCGAGCCGCTCGACGTGGGAGGCATATTGCGCCGCCCGTTCGGCCGAGTCGCGGCCGACGACCTCCATCTGGCGCTCCTTCAGCTTGAAGAACTGCCGGAAGATCCCGGCGAAGATCGCCGCCAGCGGGATGAGAACCCAGATCGTCGCTGTGTTGAGCACCATGACGTCCTCAATTCTTCGGCAGGCGCAGGGCTTCGATCTCCTGCGTCAGCCGATGGCTGTCGTCGGTGACGATCCGCTCCACGGTCGCGAGCCGGTCCTTGATCGATCCGAGCTCGGCGCGGAGCTGCGCATTCTCCGTGGAAAGGAGGCGCACGCGCTCGACCGTCTCGTCGTTGTTCTTCGGGTAGATGGCCTGGCCCCAGGCCCCGTCGAGCGGGTAGCCGTGCTTGATCCGCAGCCAGGTGGTGAGCACCCATCCGCCGACGCCGACCAGGGTGACGACGACGATCAACGGAAGGATCGAGGAGATCAGCTGAAACTTCTGCGGGTCCATGGTCTTTCCCCCTTCGTCCGCGCCTAGCGGAGGCTTTCGATTTCGCGGGCGAGGCGCCCGTTGGAGCTGGTCACATAGGCCTCGACGTCGGCGAGGCGGCGGTCGATCTCGCGGAAGCGGGAGCGGACGTCGCGGACGGTGCGCGCAGGCGAGGTGCGCACGCCCTGCCAGAACTTCGCTTCCTCGGGAGTCTCGGCGATCAGCTCACTGGGCTTCACCGGCGCGATCCAGGCCGCGACCCAGTAGGCGATCAGCGTCCAGGGAAAGCCACCGACGCAGGTCAGCACGACCAGGCCGATGCGGACAAGCGTCACGTCGAAGCCGGTATAGTCGGCGATCCCGGCGCAGACGCCCTTCCACTTCTTGTTCTGCTTATCGAGATAGAATTTGGTGTGGCGGGCGCTCATCCCCTGATCCTCCGGGCGGTGTTGCTGGTGGCGGCGCCGAGACTGCCGGCGCTGCGATCTTCGATGGCGGCGTCGACCGGGTCGCAGCCGACCTGGCGCCAGTTCGGGTTCTCGGCGGCCATGATCCGCTCGATCGAGCACATGCGGTCGTCGAGCCGGCGGGCGAGATCGTGCAGCTCGTCGAGCAGGTTCTCGTCCTCGCGGCTGATCGATGCGTTCTTCTTCCATTGCGTGATGTAGTGGAAGACGATCCACGGCAGCGCGACGAAGATGATCGGGACGATGACGACTTCGGAGCCCATCGCGTCAGCCCTCCTTCGTCTGGTTGAGGCGGGCCTTCAGAGCCTCGAGCTCGGCGTCGACCTTCTCCGCGTTGCGGAGCTCGGCGATCTCCTCGTCGAGGGTCTTGGGCGGCGCGCCGAGCGCAAGCGCGTCGGCGCGGCCTTCGGCAAGGTCGGCATGCCGCTCGAGCACGTCGAAGCGGGAGAAGGCGTCGTCCACCTTCGGGCCCTGGTACATCTCGCGCAGGCGCACCCGCTGGTTCGCGCTTTCGAGCCGCGACTGGATCGCGTTCTGGCGCGTGCGCGCCTCGCGGAGCTTGCCCTGCAGCTTGGCGATGTCGGCCTCGGAGGCGCGCAGCGCGTCGTCGAGCACCTCGATCTCGGCCTTGAGGCTGTCGCCCATGTCGGCGGCCTTCTGCTTCTCGACCAGAGCCGCCTTGGCGAGGTCCTCACGGCCCTTCGACAGGGCCAGCTCGGCCTTCTCGACCCAGCTTTCCTGAAGCTTGTCGAGCCGCGCGATCTGGCGCCGCATCTCCTTCTGGTCGGCGATCGTCCGCGCCGCCGCCGCGCGCACCTCGACGAGGGTCTCCTCCATCTCGAGGATGATCATGCGGATCATCTTCGCGGGGTCCTCGGCCTTGTCGAGAAGGTCGGCGAAATTGGCGGCGACGATGTCGCGCGTGCGGGAGAAAATACCCATTCGTTACTCCTTCAACCTCGAAGTCGGCGGGGGCCGGAGCCGCCAAGGGGGATGAACCGCCCCGGCCCCGCCGCCGGATCAGGATTTGACCAGCCTGATCCGGTTGGACGGTTCACGCAAGACCCGTCGGCGCCATCGCCGCCGCCTGCGCCGGACCGGCCGCCGCGGCGATCGCGGTGGCGGTGAGCATGACGGCGAAGACCAGGGCGACCAGACCTTCCGCGAATTTCCCCACCTTGAACATTGCTTCACTCCCTGAAATCCGTTCCCGCTTGCCGCGGTGTGTGCCTCCTTCTTAACAAGAGCCGTGCCAAACGTCGGGAGTGGCGGAAAACCGCCATTTTCGGGCCAAAGCGACGGGGCGGCGGCCGTTTGAGGCTTGCCAAGCGTCGGGAAAATGTCCCAACAATTGGCGATGGAGCGCAGCACCCAATTGGTCGGCCAATCCTCGTCCTTCCTCGACGCCGTCGAGCGGGCGAGCCGCGCCGCGCCGCTCGACCGGCCGGTGCTGGTGATCGGTGAGCGCGGCACCGGCAAGGAGCTGATCGCCGAGCGGCTCCACCATCTCTCGTCACGCTGGGACGGCCCGCTGGTGACGATGAACTGCGCCGCGCTTCCCGAGACCCTGATCGAGGCGGAGCTGTTCGGTCACGAAGCCGGCTCCTTCACCGGAGCCACCAAGTCCCGCGTCGGCCGGTTCGAGGAAGCGGACGGCGGCACCCTGTTCCTCGACGAGCTGGCGACCTTGAGCATGGGCGCGCAGGAGCGGCTCCTTCGCGCCGTCGAATATGGCGAGGTGACGAGGATCGGCGCGTCGAAGCCGCTGAAGGTCGACGTGCGCATCGTCGCGGCGACCAACGAGCACCTGCCCAAGCTCGCCGAGGAAGGTCGGTTCCGCCCCGACCTTCTCGACCGCCTGTGCTTCGAGGTGGTGACCCTGCCTCCGCTCCGCCACCGCTCGAGCGACATCCCGGTTCTTGCCGATCATTTCGCCCGCCGCATGGCGCTCGAGCTCGAATGGGAGAGCTGGCCCGGCTTCAGCGCCAACGCGATGAACAAGCTGCTCGATTATCAATGGCCGGGAAACGTCCGGGAATTGAGGAACGTGGTCGAGCGCGCCGCCTACCGCTGGGGCGACAGCGCGACTCCGGTCGACGCGGTGCAGTTCGATCCGTTCGAATCGCCGTGGCGGCCGCTTGCCCCCGCGCCGCAACGCCAAGTGCTCGAAGGCGTCGTCGTCGAAGCGCCCGCCCAGATCGCCGCCGCGGCCGCGCACGACCCGTCGTCCTGCGCCGACTTCCGCCTCGCCGTCGCCGAGTATGAAAAGGCGATCCTCGCCGCCGCGCTGGAGAAATGCCGCTGGAACCAGCGCGCCGCGGCGACCGCCCTGTCGCTCTCCTACGACCAGCTGCGCCATGCGATGAAGCGCCACCAGCTCATGGCGTGATGCGGCGTTTGCTGGTAGAAGCGCGAGTCTCGGCAGGAGGAGTCGGGCGATGATCGGCAAGTTCCTCTTCGGCGCAACCCTCGCTGCCGCGGCGGCCGCCCCGGCGGTCGGCGCGGTCACCGTCATCGGCAACAGCGCGGCGCGGCTCTGCTACGAGGCGGCGGAGGCGCGCATCGCCGCCGGCCGCGACAGCCTCCTCCAGTGCGACTCCGCCTTGTCCGAGGAGACGCTCGGCGAGCGCGACCGCGTCGCGACCTACGTCAATCGCGGCATCCTCAAGATGCACGCCGGCAATTTCGGGGCGGCCGTCGAGGATTTCGACCGCGCCATCGCCCGCGATCCGCAGCAGGCCGAGGCCTATCTCAACAAGGGGCTGGCGCTGCTTCGCGCCGGCCACGATTCGGACGAGGTGATCGCGCTGTTCGGCACCGCGCTCGAGAAGCGCACGCGCCGGCCCGCCTTCGCTTATTACGGCCGCGCCGTCGCCTACGAGACGAAGGGGCGGCTGAAGGAAGCCTGGCTCGACTATCGCGAGGCGAGCCGCCTCGATCCCAAGTGGCGCGAGCCGCGCGACGAGCTCGCCCGCTTCACCGTCCAGCACCGCTAGTCCGGCCCCGAAAAAGCCTCGTTCGCGGTGGACCCCGCCGCCGGCGTGCGCGTTCGCTCAGCGGAAAGAGGAGGAGGCCGAATGCCGTTTCAATTGCCCGATTTGCCCTTCGGCGCGGATGCGCTTGCGCCGCACATGTCCGTCGAGACTCTCGAATATCATCACGGCAAGCACCACAAGGCCTATGTCGACAAGACCAACGCGCTCGTCGGCGAGAAGGGGCTGGCCGGCGCGCGCCTCAGCGAGGTGATCCGCGCCGCCGCCGAGCGGGGGGAAAAGGGCCTGTTCAACAATAGCGGCCAGCTGTGGAACCACAGCTTCTTCTGGCAGTGCCTGGCGCCGCCCGACGCGCAGCGCCCGACCGGCCGGCTGGCGGCGATGATCGAGGAGGCGTTCGGCTCCACCGACGATTTCCTGACCGCCTTCAAGCAGGAGGCGGTGAACCATTTCGCCAGCGGCTGGGCCTGGCTGATCCTCGACGGGGACACGCTGAGGATCACCTCGCTCCACGACGGCGACACGCCGGTCGCGCACGAGGGCATGGCGCCGCTGCTGACGCTCGATGTGTGGGAGCATGCCTATTACATCGACTATCGCAACGCCCGCCCGAAGTTCGTCGACGGCGTCGTCGACAACCTCATCAACTGGGACTTCGTCGCGCAGAACCTCGACGGCAACGGCGTGGAGCGGGCGGATCAGGAGGGGTAGTTCCTCCCGGTCCGGGGGAGGAGCTTCTACGTCTTCAGCCGGTAACCCGTCCGGAAGATCCAGGCGATCACGACGAGGCACAGCGCCAGGAACCCCACCGTCGCGCCGAGGCTCACCTCCACCGCCACGTCGCCCTTGCCGTAGAAGGCCCAGCGGAAGCCGCTGATCAGGTAGACCACCGGGTTGAACAGGGTCACCGTCCGCCACGGCTGCGGCAGCATGTCGGTCGAATAGAAGGCGCCGCCGAGGAAAGTGAGCGGAGTGACGATCAGCATCGGGATGAACTGGATCTGCTCGAAATTCTTGCCCCAGATGCCGATGATGAAGCCGAACAGGCTGAAGGCCAGCGCGATCAGCACCAGGAAGGCCGCCATCCACACCGGGTGCAGGATCCTGATCGGCACGAACAGGGCGGCGGTGCCGAGGATGATGAGCCCGAGGATCACCGACTTGGTCGCCGCCGCGCCGACATAGCCGGTGACGATCTCGAACGGCGAGACGGGCGCGGAGAGCATCTCGTAGATCGTGCCCGTGAACTTGGGGAAGAAGATGCCGAAGCTCGCGTTGAACAGGCTCTGCGTGAACAGCGACAGCATGATGAGGCCGGGCACGATGAACGCGCCGTAGGGCACCCCGCCGACGTCGTGCATCCTCGATCCGATCGCGCCGCCGAAGACGATGAAGTAGAGCGAGGTGGTGATGACCGGCGTCACCACGCTCTGCCACAGGGTGCGCAGCGCCCGCGCCATCTCGAAGCGGTAGATCGCCCAGACGCCGAAGCGGTTGAAGGCGGGGACGCTCACGCCGCATCCCCCTGGTGAACGAGGCTGACGAAGATGTCCTCGAGCGAGCTCTGCCGCGTGTTGAGGTCCTTGAACGCGATGCCCTCGTCGCTCATCCGGCGGAGGAGGGAGGGGACTCCGGTGCGCTCCGCATTGGCGTCGAACTCATATTCGAGCTCGCTCCCGTCGGCCTTCAGCCGGAGCGGCCAGTCGGACAGGGAAGGGGGGATCTCCGTCATCGGCTCGGCGAGGTTCAGGGTCAGCGTCTTGCGGCCGAGCTTCTTCATCAGCGCCGTCTTCTCCTCGACCACGATCAGCCGGCCCCTGGAGATGACTCCGACGCGGTCGGCCATCTCCTCCGCCTCCTCGATATAGTGGGTGGTGAGGATGATGGTGACGCCGCTGTCCCGCAGCCGCCGCACCAGCGCCCACATGTCGCGGCGGAGCTCGACGTCGACGCCGGCCGTCGGCTCGTCGAGGAACAGGATCTCCGGCTCGTGGGAGAGCGCCTTGGCGATCATCACCCGGCGCTTCATGCCGCCCGAAAGCTCCATGATCTTCGCCTTGCGCTTGTCCCAGAGCGACAGGTCCTTCAGCACCTTCTCGACATAGGCGGGGTTCGGCGGGCAGCCGAACAGGCCGCGGCTGAACGTGACGGTGGCCCACACCGTCTCGAACGCGTCGGTATGGAGCTCCTGCGGCACCAGGCCGATCCTGGAGCGCGCCGCCCGATAGTCGCGCTGGATGTCGAAGCCGTCCGCGCTGACGCTCCCCGCGGTCGGCGTCACGATCCCGCAGACGATCGAGATGAGCGTCGTCTTGCCGGCGCCGTTCGGCCCGAGCAGGGCGAAGATCTCGCCGCGCGCGATGTCGAGGTCGACGTCCTTCAGCGCCTCGTGGCCGCCCGCATAGCGCTTCGAGAGGCCGCGGATCGAGATGACGGGCCCGCTCATTCGGGCGGCGCCACCGGCGGGTCCTTCGCCACGTCCTCGAGGTTGAGGCCGTGGCGGAGCAGCATCGGCACGTTGGCGATCCCGAACAGGATGGTGGCGGGAAGCGCGCCCCACAGCTTGAAGCCGACCCAGAAGCCCGTGCTCGTCGTCCGCCACACCGCTTCGTTGACGATCGCCATGCCGACGAAGAAGATCGCCCAGTTGCGCGTCAGCAGCCGCCAGCCCTTGTCCGACAGCCCCGGATAGGTCGAGCCGAGCGCCATCTCGAGCAGGTTGCGGCCGGTGGCGAGGCCGAAGGCGAGAAGCGCCGACACGGTCAGATAATAGACGGTGGGCTTGATCTTGATGAACGTCTCGTTGTGCAGCCAGATGGTGAGGCCGCCGAGCACGACGACCATCGCGCCCGAAAACCACAGCATCGCCGAAATCTTGCGGAACAGGATCTGCGAGGCGAGCATCGCCGCCAGCATCGCGGCCATGAAGGCGCCGGTGGCGTAGAAGATGCGGAGCACCGACGGCACCGGCGCGAAGGCGTTCACCAGAAAGAAGACGACGAGCGGCCCGAGGTCGATGGCGAGCTTGGCGCCGGGCCGCGCCTTTCGCCCGTTCAAGTCGGCCATCTAGGCGCTCCGGCCCAGGCCCGCGATCGACCGGGCGACCTCGCGCGCGTCGAAGGGGCGCAGGTCGTCCATGCCTTCGCCGATGCCGATCGCGTGGATCGGCAGGCCGAACTGCTCGGCCGCGGCGACGAGGATGCCGCCGCGCGCGGTCCCATCGAGCTTGGTCATGATCAGCCCCGTCACGCCGGCCACCTCCCTGAACACTTCGATCTGGCTGAGCGCGTTCTGCCCGGTCGTCGCGTCGAGCACCAGCACCACGTCGTGCGGCGCCGCCGGGTTGAGCCGCCCGAGCACCCGGCGGATCTTGGCAAGCTCGTCCATCAGCCCCTTCTTGTTCTGGAGCCGCCCCGCCGTGTCGACGATCAGCGTGTCGATGCCCTCCGCCGTCGCCTTCTTCACGCCGTCGAACACGATCGCCGAGCTGTCGCCGCCCTCCGGCCCGGCGATGACGGGGACGCCGATGCGGTCGGCCCAGATCTTCAGCTGCTCGATCGCCGCCGCCCGGAAGGTGTCGCCCGCCGCCAGCAGAACGCCGTAATCCTCCTCGAGGAAGAGGTGGGCGAGCTTGGCGATCGTCGTCGTCTTGCCGGATCCGTTGACGCCGACGATCAGGATCACCTGCGGCCGCGGGAAGGCGATGATCTCGAGCGGCTTCGCCACCGGCGCCAGGATCGTTTCGATCTCTTGCGCGACGATCTCGCGCACCGCCTCTTCGGACAGGCCGCGCTCGAACCGCTCGCCTGACAGCCGCCGCCGGATCTTGGCCGCGGTCGAGGGGCCGAGGTCGGAGGCGATCAGCGCCTCCTCGATCTCGTCGAGGGTCTGCTCGTCGAGGAACGACTTGGTGAAGAGGCCGGTGAGGTTGTCGCCGAGCTTCTCCGAGGTCTTGCGGAAGCCCGACTGAAGCCGGTCGAACCAGGAGGCGTCGCTCATGCGGGCACCCCGACCAGGCGGTCGCCCTCGCGGGCGGCGATCAGCATCTCGACCACTTCGTTCGTCCCGAGCGAAGTCGAGGGGCGCTGCTCCGAGTCATCCGGGGCGCCCCTCGACTGCGCTCGGGACGAACGGTGCTGGTGGACCTGCACAGGCGCGAAATTTTCGGCGTGGCCTTTGCCGTCCCGCTCGACCAGCACCCGCTGCACCGTCCCGATCATCGCCTCCAGCCACATCCGCTTGCGCCGCGCGCTCGCCTCGCGCAGCCGCCGCGCCCGCTCCTTCACCACCGCCGGGGCCACCTGAGGCATCCGTGCCGCCGGCGTTCCGCGCTTGGGCGAATAGGGGAAGATATGCGCCATGACGATGTCGCACTCGTCGACCAGGCGAAGGCTGTTCTCGTGCATGTCGTCGGTCTCGGTCGGGAAGCCGGCGATGAGGTCCGCGCCGATCGCCAGCTCCGGCCGCTTCGCCTTCAGCCGCGCCACCGTCTCCACGGCCTGGGCGCGGCTGTGCCGCCGCTTCATCCGCTTCAGCACCATGTCGTCGCCGGCCTGAAAGCTCATGTGGAGGTGCGGCATGAACCGCGCCTCGTGGGCGACGATCTCCTCCAGCCGCGGATCGATCTCGATACAGTCGAGCGAGGAGAGACGAAGCCGCGGCAGGTCCGGCACGTGGCGCAGGAT
>Ga0157369_10010903_pt1 | contig 10352 bp, 9 predicted proteins | sample C25metaG_FD_113461 | JGI IMG/M metagenome (GOLD analysis project Ga0157369, IMG submission 113461) | Corn rhizosphere microbial communities from Kellogg Biological Station, Michigan, USA - C2-5 metaG | ecosystem: Host-associated > Plants > Roots > Rhizosphere > Soil | place: USA: Michigan...
CCCGAAATACTCCTCAATGAGGCCGTGATTTCCAGGTTCGGGCCGGGTCCCCTCCTCGCCCCTCGGCCTGGAACAGCCGCCCATGTATCAAAATATCATGGACCGCAAGCGCGCCTCCTTATCACGGCTCAATTACCATGCAACGAAATTTGTTCCTGCACCGGAAGAGGATTCGTCACTTCTCCGGAAAATCGCCGCTGAACGAGGCGATTTGCACCCCGACTCGCTCGGCATCGGCATATATGTCCGGCTTTGAGGTTGCGATTCGCAACGCTTTCACGCCACCCATTGCGGCAAGCCGATCGTAAAGGCAGCGGGCGAACGTTTCCTGCAGGTTGTACCTTCGCTCCCCGGCAAGCCGGATCGCCTGCTGGCGAACATAATCATAGTCCCACGCCCGGTCAGGTGAGTCGTCCGCGGGCGGTTCTGCGTTCTCAAGCCAGACCTCAACTGTCACCAATAGCCGCTGACGGGCTCCCACCTCGAACTGGTGGAAGCCGATGTCTGCCTGCACCTCCAGGTTCTTGAGCACGATCATGGCGCTTTTCGGCCGCAGGCGGTCCGGGACCAATCCGTCCAACAGGGGCTCTTCGATCATTTCTACTCCAGGAATTGAACATCGCGGCCGGGCGGATGAAAACGTTGTCCGCCATCGATCACCAGCACTTCGCCAGTAACGGCGGGCGTCGCGATCAGAAAGTCGAGTGCTGCGACTATGTGATCAGGAGTCACGCCGCATTTCAACGGGTTGCGCCGATGCATCTCATGGAAATTTTCCTCGCTTTGGCCCGGCGACCTCAGCATCAGCGCGGGAGCAATCCCGTTTACCCGGATTCCTCCCGGGGCAAGTGCGCGCGCTGCCACTTGGGTAAAACCCGCAAGCGCCTGCTTCGATAACGTATAGCTCAGGAAATCGGCATTTGGTGCGGCAAGCTTCGAGTCCAGCACATTAACGATCAGCGCGTCGCCCCCAGCTTGCCGCGCGGCCAACGCTTGGGTCAGCAGCACCGGCGCTCGAACGTTCACACGCATGTGGGCGTCAAACTCGTCCGGGCTGAACTTCTCCAGGTCATCCCACGCGAAGCGAGCGGCGTTGTTGACGAGCAGTCGGACCGGGGGAAGCCCATCAGAGACAGCGAAAATGCGCTCCGCGGAATCGGGCTCGGAAAGCTCGGCCGCCACCTTGATTGCCCTTGGCTCTACCTCGTCGTCGTCCCGGCGAACGTGTGCGATCACCGTCCAGCCGCGTTCGATCAGGGCTCGGACGAGTTGCGCCCCGACTCTCTTGCTGCCGCCGGTGACGATTGCGGTGCGCTGCTCTGTCATTATCGTGAAGATACACGCATAGGCGCATTGGTGAAGCTCAGCCTGTCGAACCGCCTCCTCACTGCACTCGAATCCCCACAATCCGAACCACCGCTCGCTGGCGATCTGCCCGACCTGCGCTCCAAGGCTTCAACCCGGGCAGCGGTTCTGATCGCGATCACTGACAGGGACGAGCCGGGCGTGATCCTAACCGAGCGGCACGAGCGAATGCGAACCCACGCAGGACAGATTGCCTTCCCAGGAGGTCGCGCAGAACCCGACGAGCAGGCCGTCGATACAGCCCTGCGTGAAAGTTTCGAAGAGCTTGCACTCGCTCCTGCGGACGTGGAGGTGGTGGGGCAATTGGAGGCATATGGAACAGTCAGCGGCTATTCGATCACTCCAGTTATCGGCGTGATCCCGCCCAACTTGCCGCTGGAGCCGCACCAGGCGGAGGTCGCAGCGTGGTTCGAAGCGCCGATCAGCCATCTGCTGGACCCAAACAATCAGCAAAAGGAATACGCGGTTTTCGGCGGCCGCGAGCGCCACTATTGGGTAATCCAATGGGGAGACAAACGGATTTGGGGGGCTACCGCGGCAATTCTGGTGAACCTGGCACGGCGGCTAAAGTGGCAAGGCTGAACGCCGCTCGATGGCGGCGCCATCGCGGGTTGGGAGCTGTTCTCGACGCGCTCGGCGCTGGTGAGGGACTGACACGGTATGTCGGAGGCGCGGTTCGCGACGACCTGCTCGGGCTGCCGGTCAACGACGTTGATCTGGCGACCCAGCTTCGCCCTGAAGCGGTCATTGAGCGCCTCAAGGCGGCGAAGCTGAAAGCCGTTCCCACTGGCATCGAGCATGGAACGATCACCGCTGTCAGCGAAGGGCAACCTTTTGAGGTCACCAGCCTTCGCCGGGATGTATCGACCGACGGGCGACGGGCGATCGTCGAATATACCGATGACTGGCGCGAAGATGCGGGACGGCGGGACTTCACCATCAACGCACTGATGGCAGACCCGAATAGCGGTGAGGTCTTCGACTATTTCGGCGGCCTTGCCGATCTGGCGGAGCGGCGGGTCCGATTTATCGGTAATCCGCTGCAACGAATTGCCGAGGATCACCTGCGGATTCTGCGGTTTTTCCGGTTCCACGCCCGCTTCGGTCAAGGTCAGCCGGACGCTCAGGCCCTTGCCGCTTGCGCCGAACGCGCGAATGACCTGATGGCTTTGTCGCGGGAGAGAATCGCCGACGAACTCCTGAAGCTGCTGGCGGTTGAAGATCCCGCCGGAACCGTTCGGATTATGATCGACAGAGCTATTCTGAAACCGGTCGTCCCCGAAATCGAACGAGGAGCGGTTCAACAACTCGAGCAACTGATTGCGGCCGAACGGGATGCGAAGATCGCTCCGAACCCTCTACGCCGGCTCGCAGCGTTACTGCCGGGCGAACCTTCGGTGGCGGAGCGAATTGCGGTTCGCCTCAAACTTTCGAAAAATGCGCGCAAGCGGCTCTCCTGTGCAGCCGCGCGGGATTTAGGGACCAACCCGCGAGCGCTTGCCTATCGGGTGGGCACCGATTGTGCCGTCGACCGGCTCCTTCTCGCCGCAAAGCCCGAGGAAGCTGCGATCATTCTCAATTGGGCGATCCCTCGTCTGCCAATCGGCGGCGGCGCCTTGATCGAGCTAGGCATTCCGCAAGGGCCGGGGGTCGCCGTGGCATTGCGCCAAATTGAAGATCGGTGGGCAGACGCGGATTTCCCGACCGGCGAAACCTTCGCGCGACTCGTGCAGGAGGTCATCAATCGCCGCTCCTAGGGTGAGCGGCGCGTTAACCGTCTTTCAAACCCCCACTGCTATCCGAAAGTTTGGTGAACCTTGTGGTCACCATAGTTGTGTCAGGCTCGGCGAGGGCATTCGTGGGGAATTCGCTTTTCAAGGTTGCGCTGGTGACCGTGTCGGCCGCGGTAACGATCCTCTGCGCGCCTGCGAATGCCGCCACGATCACCGCCACCGCGCAGGCGAGCGTCGTGAAGCCGCTCACGCTAACTTCACTTCAGAGCATGGACTTCGGCACAATCACCCTTGGGCCGGGCACGTGGAGTAATTCAACGGTTTCGCTGACGCAGGCCGGCACTCTTTCGTGCGGGGCCAACCTGATCTGCACCGGGGCCCCGGTTGTCGCGCAATTCAACGTGTCGGGAAGCAAGTCCAACACGGTTGTCATTTCTGCCCCCAACGTCACACTGACGAACCAGAGCGATTCGACGAAGACTCTTCAACTCACGCTGAATTCACCGACCACCATCACGCTCACCAATTCCGGAGCACCAGGCAACAACTTCTCGGTTGGCGGCTCGATAATCCTGAGTTCAACGACCGCGGACGGGACCTACTCCGGCACCATCAATATAACGGCCAACTATCAATAGACGGCGGAAGCGGCGGCGGGCGCAATTGCCGTATCGATTGCCGGCAGTGGCACCGGCCGTGCGGCCAGCGCAGAGTAGCAGCTGAAGAGTTGCGCGAAGTGTTCTTCCATCGTGCGAACGCGGCTTGATTGAACGGCAACCCGACGCTGTTCGGCGGGATCGCGCTGAACGAACGCAAGGATCGCACGCGTTAGCGACCGTTCGCTTCCGGCCCGATAGGCCAGACCCGCGCCGGGACACAGTTGTTCGCTGGCTCCGCCACGGTTCGGAACGATAACCGGGACGCCGCTCGCTCGAGCTTCGCTGATCGTCAAACCGAACGTCTCAGCCTCGCAGCCGTGCACGAGCGCATCGGCACTTGCCACTAACCGGGCGAGTTCGTCCCGATCGGTGACGGGCATCAGCAGTTCGATATTGGAAAATCGAGCAGAAGCGAGGTCGAGCGTCTGACGGCGGGGCCCGTCGCCAACCAGGAGCAGCCCCACCGGCTTCTTCCGCGAAGCTTCCGCGACTGCCCTGATGACCATTTCCCAACGCTTCTCGGAGGAAAACCGGCCTAGTCCGATCAACAAGACCCCCGACGGCGGGAGCCCAAGCGTCGCGAGGAGTTCGGCGCGAAGTTTCTCATCCCGAAAATCCGGATCGAACCGGCCTCGTTCGACACCCAGCGGGATTGAGATGGCCTTTTGGACTCCTCCCGCGCGCAGGCGATCCGCAAGCTGCCGGCTGGGCGCGACGACGACGTCGAATTCCCGGTCCAGCGCGCGAAGATGGTTCCAGAACGGATTGCAGATCCGGTCGATCATTCGGCGGCTCATAATTCCGCCCAGCCAGCGGTAAGCGAATGCCGAGAGAGGATCGCTGTGCATCACCAGCGAGCGCGTCGCCGATCCCTGCCACCGGCTGACCATGGATGCGCTGGCCCATGGAGACGTGGCCTCCACGTGATCGGGATTCCAGCGATCGAGTTCGCGATGAAGCATCGCCTCGTCGTTGAAGTAATGGTAGCGGCGATCGACCGCCAGCGTCGGGCCAGGAATCGTGGCCAATATGGCTCCCGGCCCAACTTTCCTCACTTCGTGACGCTCACCCGGAGCAATCACAATCTGTTCGTAGCCCATCCCCGGAGCCGCGCGGAGTTTGGATTCGACATAGGTGCGCACACCGCCGCCGAGCGGTGTGTAAAATGCACAAACGTCGACGATCCTCATTGCTGTGGCGTACCCCCTACGACCGGTGAACGCCAAATGAACCGTCCATTAAAGCTTGGCAATCCGGCTCGCATTGCCCGCGACCGCTGCTAAATGCGGGGCCATGGCGACAGTTCAACAGCCGCGGATCCTGCTCGCTTCGATCCATGATGTCTCGCCTCGCTTTGGGAGCGAGGTCGATGCACTCGTGGAGCGTCTTGAGCCCTCCGTCGGCAGCCGCCTGGCGATGCTGGTGGTGCCCAATCACTGGCATGACTCGCCTATCCTCCCTGGGTCGCATTTCGCGGCAAAGCTGCGGGGTTGGGCAGACAGCGGAATCGAGATGTTCCTGCACGGCTTCTTTCACCGCGACGAAACTCGGCACGAGGGCGCGATAAACCGGCTGCGCGCGAGCCATATGACGGCTGGAGAAGGCGAGTTCCTCGGCTTGAGCCGCGATGGGGCATCGCGCCGGATCAACGACGGGCGAGCCCTGCTCGAAGACGTGATCGGCCGAGGGATCGACGGCTTTGTTGCTCCCGCGTGGCTCTACGGCGACGGCGCTCTCGAAGCATTGCGCGAGGCCGGCATACCCTTGGCCGAAGATCATTGGCGGGTGTGGTCGCCTCTCTCCGGCGAAACGCTCGCCCGCGGTCCAGTCATTACGTGGGCAAGCAGGTCGCGCGTGCGTCTCCTCTCCTCATTGGCCGCCGCGGCAGCGCTCCGGCATCTGACGACTCCTGTCCTCAGGCTGGGCGTGCATCCGCCCGATGTTCGGTCGCCAGCATTGATCCGCAGCATTGAGGCGACGCTTGCAACCGCACTAAAAACCCGCCGTCCAGGCAGCTATTCGGAGCTTCTTGCGGATTAGTCGACCACAGCTGGAATGACGTCGTGGAACCGGTCGTAATCAATGGTCCGCCCGCCATCCTCAGCCTCACCCAGAATGTCGGCGAACCGGCTGTCCCAGCGTAGGTCGGATTGGGAATATGCCCAGCGCGAATACATCGTCTGTCCGGTGCGTCCGTCCGTCCCGGAGAGGACAACGATGATCTCTGCATCCCTTGGAATGCATTTTTCGGCAATCCACGGCCGCAATGGGCTGCGCTCGTCAATACGGTGCATCACGCTCCAGGTGAGCGCGAAGACGGGGGTGGATCTGCGCACCAATTGCAGGTCCTGAAAACGGCGCATCGCAAATCCGTCCACCGTCTCGTCCATCAGCACTGATACGTTGGCGTGAGCCTCGAAAATGAAATTGTGACGCTGGTTGGCCGCCCGGAACATCAAGGTCGGTACGCCCCCGAGTTCGGTTATCACCGCTACATTGGAAAACAGGACGCGAGCAGTCGGGCGAGAAAAACGGGCGAAGGCGATTCCGGTGGCGAGCGCAAAGAACAGAACCCCGAGGGTGATCTCGATGACGACAAGGATGTTTATATAAAGCGAGACGGGATAGACGTTTCCGTACCCGATGGTGGCGACCGTGTGGACACTGAAGAAGAATTCACGCCAGAACGGCGGTGCCTCGACCGGATCGGCGCTTCGCGAAATCCCGTTCGGGTCGAATGAGTAGAGGCACGCGAACAGCAGGTTCAGTCCCATGAACCCGATCGTGAAGAAGATCATCAGCTGCGGCCAGGTGAAGCGCAGCATCTGATGGTAAAAATCGGACAGGGACCCCCTCGTCCGGCCCAACGCTCGGACGCGCAACGTGCGATCCTCGCGCATCGCTCGCGTCAATCGCGCGTCAGTTACAGGCGTTCGTCCGGACTTCACCATAAGCAACGGCTGTAGCCGCTGCCGAAGCCACTAGAAAGCCGACCCGATTAGCGGCGGCGCGCTCTCTGAACCATACCGGGCCGGATTTTCTCCCCGCGTCGCTGCGCTGAGCGCACCTTGAGCAGGTCCTGCCGTGAGATGATCCCGACAACGTGCCGGCTCTCGGGGTCCAGGATCGGCACTCTACCGACACCGGTTTCAACCATCATGTCGGCGACCTCACCACATGGCGTTTCGGGGTAAGCGAACTTTGTGGAGGCGTCCGAGAGGATATCTGCAAGCACGCCCTCATGCAGATTTTGAACCTGCCACTTGAGAGCGTCGGTGCGGGAGACCAGCCCCAATAGCCGCCCACCGCCGTCGACCACCGGGTAGGAACGATGCTGCGCCTCGTCCGCGAAGAAGCGGAGCACATCCGGTACGGACATCGATCCAAGAAGCGTCGTCGGATCAGGAGTCATCAACTGGCCTGCCAACTGGAATTCGAGGGCGTCCACCGTATATTCACGCAGGATATGCCGGCCGCGGCGGGCGATCTTCTCCGTCAGGATCGAGCGCTTCATCACGAGGACGCTAATTGCGTGCGCGGCCGTTCCCGCAGCGATGGTCTCCGGCAAAGCCGATAAATGATTCGTCAACTCAGCGGCGAACAGCGCACCGGTCATCGGCGCACGCATGGTCCCGCTCATCACGCCTGCCATTCCGATCATCGCCCAGAATCCTGGGTCGCCAGGCAGATATTGTCCCATCAGAAACCCGGCGCAGCCGCCGAGAATCAGCAACGGCGCGAGGATGCCGCCGGAGGTGCCCGATCCAAGCGCAACCAGCCAGACGATCGCCTTGACGACGAGCAGCAGGATGACTGCCTTAACCACGAGGTCACCGTTCACGAGGTCCTGGATGCTTCCATAGCCGGCTCCCAGCACCCTTACGTCGAAGAGGCCGCCAATTCCGACGACGACTGCGCCAATCGCCGGCCACCACATCCAGTGAATGGGCAGCTTGTGGAAGCCGTCCTCGAGCCGGTAGAGCACGAACGAAAGAAGCGCTGCGAACAAACCGGTGATGAGCCCGATTCCGGCTGAAATCGCAACGGGTTCGATACCCACGGGGGTCGGGGCCGCGAACGGGAAGAGCGGACCGGACCCGACGAGCAACGGACGCCAGGCCAGGGCGACCAGAACCGCCGTCACCACCGGCACGAAGCTTCGCGGCTTCCATTCGAAGAGCAGAAGCTCGACGGCCAGCATGATCGATGCGAACGGGGTGCCGAAGATGCCGGTCATGCCCGCGGTCGCGCCCGCTACGAGCAACGTCTTGCGTTCGGCGGCGCTCAGCCGGAACAGCTGCGCGAACAGCGAACCGATCGCGCCTCCGGTCATGATGATCGGACCTTCCGCGCCGAACGGGCCGCCGCTGCCGATCGATATCGCGGAAGAGATCGGCTTCAGTATTGCAACCTTCAGCGACAGCTTGCTGTCCCCGAACAGGATCGTCTCGATCGCTTCGGGGATTCCGTGCCCGCGGATCTTGTCCGATCCGAAGCGGGCCATGAGCCCAACGGCCAATCCGCCAACCGTGGGCACGATCAGCACCAGGAGCGGTGCTCGAGCCGCAATCAGCGCCGGGCCGAAAGAGAGATTGCCGTACCAGAACAGATTGGTCGCGAGCGCGATGAGCTTCAAAAGCGCCCAGGCGCTGAAGGCGCCGCCCGTCCCTGCGACCGTCGCCATTGCGGCGAGGATCAGCATCCTGTGATCCGTGCTGTAGTCAGCTAGCCGTCGCGGCTGTTCGTTTGCGGAAACCGTGGACATATCCAGGCTCCAAAGGGCATTTTTCGCTGCAACGCAACATTGACCCTAACTTTAGTTAGGTCAGTGGGCTTCGATCGCCTTTCGATGCCGGGATTTCCAATAGTCGAGCGCCGCCTGCGCTTCCAGAGGTCTGGCGAAGTAGAAACCCTGCCCGCTGGCGCAACCGAGGGTTGCAAGCGTGGTGGCAAGTTCGACGGTCTCGATGCCTTCGGCCGTCGTCGACATGCCGAGCGCCTCGGCAAGGCTCAGCACGGCGCGGACGATCGCGACAGCGTCGGGGTCCACCATCATCCCGGAGACGAAGCTCTTGTCGATTTTCAGCACATCGATCGGAAGGCGCTGGAGGTAAGCGAGGTTGGAATAGCCCGTGCCAAAGTCATCCATCGCCACGGTTGCATCCAAGGACTTCAAGGCGTCGAAGACCCGGGTCGCTCGAGCCGGATCCTGCAAAATCGCACTCTCGGTCAGCTCCAGAGACAGTCGTTCGCCCGTCAGCCCCGCCGACTTGAGCGCGCTCGATACCACCCCAGCGATGTCGTCGCGGGCGATCTGGATCGCGGAAAGGTTTACGCCGACATAGAGTGGCAGCTTCTCGCCTGCCTTGCGATCCCAGTCCGCAAGGGTCTGGGCAGCCTTGTCCATCGCCCACCGGCCTAGCTGGAGGATAAGCCCCGATTCCTCGGCAACCGGAATGAATTCCGCGGGCGAAATCTCGCCGCGATCCTCATGGGTCCAGCGGGCAAGCGCCTCAAAGCCAGCAACCTCGCCCGACTTGAGATCGATCAGCGGCTGGTAGAACAGCCTGAGCTCGTCCTTTTCGAGCGCTCGCCGAAGCTCAGTTTCGATCGAAAAGCGGCGGCGCGCCAGGCTCGCCACCTGAGGCTCGTAGATTTCCGGTTTGCCCGACTGCTTCGCCTGCTTCACCGCGAATTGGGCGTTGCGGAACAGCTCTTCGGAATCCTGCCACGGCTGCATCAGCGCTACACCGATCGCGCATTCGACCCGGATTTCCAGGTCGGAGATCGTGAAGGGCGAGGACATCACCTCCTGAATGCGTTCGGCGGCAGTCAGCGCATCCTCAATGCCGCGCCGAAGCGCCACCAGGATTCCGAATTCGTTCCCCCCGGTGCGGGCCAGAATGTCGCCAGCGCGAAGCCCGGACATCAGCCGCCGGGCGAAAGTGATCAGCAGCTCGTCGCCGGCGAGACTGCCCATGCTCTCGTTGATTCGCGAAAAGCGAAGCATGTCGACGACGAGCACTGCATGTTCGCCGTCCTTTTCGCCCCCTTCGAATTTCTCGATCTCTTCGGTGAAGGCCAACCGGTTCGGAAGCCCGGTGAGGCTGTCGCGAAGCATCTCCGCCCTGAGGGTGCGCTCCGCTTGCACTTCGACCGTACGGTCTACGACGCTCATCAGGCAGCGCGGGATTGCTTCTTCGCTTTTCGGAAGCGGCGCCAGCTTGATTCGCAGGTAGCGCGCCGCAACACCATCGCCGTCCCGGAAATCGAGCTCACCCGAGCTGAGCGGATCGGCAAAGAACTGCTCGAAAAGCTCCGCGACCGGACCGTCCTTAAGCCATTTACCGTTGGTCCAGGACTCATCCAGATTTCGTCCGAGAGTGTCCGAGAATCGCTGATTCTGAGCAAAAATCTCCGGCTTGCCCTCGCGAAGTGCGATGATTGCCGCGGCGATCGGAAGAGCGGACAGCAGGGCGGTATCGTCGGCCGTGGCCAGGTGCGGCTTGGCTCCTGGCGCATCGGTCCGGCGCGTTCGGGTCGGCCGCCCGTTACGCTCTGACGCAGACTGCATTCGCCGCTTATCTAACGGAAG
>Ga0157369_10010905_pt1 | contig 10351 bp, 6 predicted proteins | sample C25metaG_FD_113461 | JGI IMG/M metagenome (GOLD analysis project Ga0157369, IMG submission 113461) | Corn rhizosphere microbial communities from Kellogg Biological Station, Michigan, USA - C2-5 metaG | ecosystem: Host-associated > Plants > Roots > Rhizosphere > Soil | place: USA: Michigan...
CAGCCAGTTGCAGGCGGCGGGCATGTCCAGGTTGGCGCAGCGGCGATAGAGCGCGCTGGTCGCCTCGGGCAGTTGCCAGAGGCCGCCTTCGCCCGGCAGCAGCGCCGTCGGCGTGCCCTGGTCCGGGGCGTAACCCAGGGCGTTGCCGCAGGCCAGGCACTCGCTGTTGGGAAAGAAGATGGCCTGGCCGCAGGTGCAGTTGGCGACCTTGCGCTGGACGGGCAGGGCGCGCAGGGCGTTGCGTTGCTGACGATTCGAGCTGTAGCTTCCGAGAAAATTGCGCATGGGGCTGATACCTGGCGAGAGCGGCCGCGTCGGACGTCGGCGGAGCGCCGGCGTCTTGCTAGCGGATTAGTAGAGCGGCTCGACCCGGGAGTTCCGGGTTGTTCGTCGCCTGGGACGGCCGGCGAGGGCTCTGGGATCGGCTCCCGCACCGGGCGACGCGCCACAGGCAGCGGCGGCCAGCGTTAGCGGTGGCGCATCCCGACGCACATCACTACCCTAGGTTACCGGTCGCGACCGGCGCGTGCGGTCCGGCGTGCCCGTCGAGGCGACCTCTCCGAACCTGCTCGCGCACCCTGTCAGCCGTCCTCCGACCATGCCCCCGAACGCTTCCCGCAATGCCAGTGACATGACCGGCAGCTACCACGAACTCTGGAGTCCGCGGGGTGGCGTGCGGCCGCCCTGGCGCCGCTTCTACGGCCATCTGGCCGGACTGCGACCCGCGCAGCTCGATCAGCGCCAGGCGTTGATCGCCCGGCAGATCCAGGAAAACGGCGTGACCTACAATGTCTATGCCGATCCCAAGGGCAGCGACCGGCCCTGGGCACTGGACCTGCTGCCGCAACTGATCTCGGCGGAGGAGTGGGCGCCCCTGGCGGCGGGCGTGGCGCAGCGGGCGCGTCTGCTGAACCGGGTACTGGGCGATCTCTATGGCGAACAGCGGCTGCTGCACGAGCGGCTGCTGCCGCCGGAGCTGGTGTTCGGCCACAACAACTTCCTCTGGGCCTGCCAGGGAATGCGCCCGCCGGGCGATACCTGGCTGCACGTCTATGCGGTGGATCTGGCGCGCGCGCCCGATGGCCGCTGGTGGGTGCTGGCCGATCGCACCCAGGCGCCCTCCGGCGCCGGCTATGCCCTGGAAAACCGCCACATCGTGGCGCGGGCCTTTCCCGAGTTGCACCGCGATCTGCAGGTCCAGCCACTCAATGGCTACTTCCAGGCCCTGCAGCGCACCCTGAGCACCGGCCTGGACACCGGCGAGGAGGCACCGCTGGCGGTGCTGCTGACGCCGGGACGCTACAACGAGACCTACTTCGAGCACCTCTACCAGGCCCGGCAACTGGGCTTTCCGCTGGTGGAAGGCCAGGACCTCACGGTGCGCGACGCCTGCCTCTATCTGAAGACCCTGAGCGGGCTGAGGCGCGTCCACGCGGTGTTCCGCCGGCTGGACGACGACTTCTGCGATCCGCTGGAATTGCGCACCGATTCGGCGCTGGGCGTACCCGGCCTGCTGGAAGCGGTGCGCCAGGGCAACGTCATCATGGCCAATGCCCTGGGCAGCGGCCTGCTGGAATCGCCCGGCCTGCTGGGCTTTCTGCCCGGCGTCTGCCAGGCGCTGCTCGGCGAGACCCTGGCGCTGCCCTCCGTCGCCACCTGGTGGTGCGGCGAGACGCCGGTGCGGGAAGCGGCCCTGGCGCGGCTGGCGGAGCTGGTGATCAAGCCGGCCTATCCGGCCCAGGGCTTCGAGCCGGTGTTCGGCAAGGCGCTGGATGCCGCGGGATTGGCCGAATTGCGCGCGCGCATCCTGGCCACGCCCCATGCCTATGTGGCCCAGGAGCGCATCCAGCTGTCCCAGGCGCCGGTCTGGCAGGGCGGCAGTCTGCAATCGCGCGCCATCGGCATGCGCGTCTATGCGGTGGCCAGCGAGGACGGCTACTGGGTGATGCCCGGCGGTCTGACCCGGGTCGCCCACGAGGGCGCCGCGGTGGTGTCCATGCAGCGCGGCGGGTCGAGCAAGGACACCTGGGTGCTGGGTGGCAGTCGCGGCGCCGCCGAGGTGCCCGGAGCGCGGGTGCTGGGGGTGCGCGACCTGGTGCGCAAGGACCCCTTCCTGCCCTCGCGGACCGCCGAGAATCTGTTCTGGTACGGTCGCTACAGCGAGCGCTGCGAGGACGCCGCGCGCCTGCTGCGGATCGTCCTGAGTCGCCACCTCGACGCCGACGACGGCGGGCCGGCGGTGCAGTCGGCCATCGATCTGGCCACGGCCCTGGAATTGCTGCCGGCGGGTGGCCGGCTGGCGGAGCAACTGCGCGCGGCCCTGGGGCCGGGTGACTTTCCCAGCGGCCTGGGCGCCAATCTGCAGCGCCTGCATTGGGCCGCGGCCCAGGTGCGTGGCCGGCTGTCGCCGGAGAACTGGCGCGCCATTCGCGAGGTGGAGCGCGAGGCCCATGGTCTGGGCCAGGTCGGCAGCGAGCCGGGCGAGGCGCTGCAGAGTCTCAACCGCCTGGTGATGGCGCTGGCGGCGGTGGCCGGCTTCACCTTCGACGACATGACCCATGACGAGAGCTGGCGCTTCCTGATGATCGGCCGGCGCATCGAGCGGGTGCAATTCCTCGCCGGCAGCCTGGCGCACTTTCTCGAAGGCGGCGCCACCTGGGACGCGGCCGGCCTGGAATGGCTGCTGGAACTGGGCAACAGCATCATCACCTATCGGTCGCGCTACCAGGCGGCGCCCCAGCTGATCCCGGTGCTGGACCTGCTGATGCTGCACGAGCACAACCCCTATTCGATCCGCTTCCAGCTGCATGCGCTGATCAACGCCGTGGAGCACCTGGAACGCTACTACGGCCTGCCCCGCGATCCGGCGCTGCACGATACCTACGATCGCCTGCGCCGCTTCGACCTCGCGACCCTGGAGAACACCCTGTTCGGCGACGCCGGTCGGGTCGAGGTGCAGCAGGGGCTGGCGCGCCTGCTGCGGCAGGTCGCCGAGGCCAGCAGCCAGCTGTCCGAGCGGGTCATCTATCGCTGCTTCGCCCATGTCGACGCCGTCAGCCAGCGCACGGTGTCCATGTGATGAATCAGGTCCGCTATCGCATCCAGCACGACACCCACTATCGCTACGCGACGCCGGTGTCGCTGTCGCAGCAGCTGCTGCATCTGTTGCCGCGCGACTGCGCCTGGCAACGCTGCCTGTCCCAACAGTTGGTGATCCTGCCGCAGCCGACCCAGCGCCAGGACGCCTGGGACGCCTTCGGCAACCCGCTGACGCGATTGTCCTTCGAGCGACCGCACGACGAACTCTATGTCGGCACCGAGCTGGAAGTGGAGGTGGATTCCCGCGCCGGTCTCAGGCTGGCGGATTCGCCCGCTTGGGAGGGGGTCCGTGACGGCCTGCGCTATCCCGCCGCCCAGGTATCGCTGGACGTCCATCACTTCCGCTTCGAATCCCCGGCGGTGCCGCTGGACGGCATCTTCGCCCGCTTCGCCGAGGAGTGTTTCCCACCGGGCCGTCCCCTGTTGCTGGGCTGCCGGGCGCTGATGGAAAAGATCCACCGCGAATTCCGCTTCGATGCCACCGCCACCCAGGTGGCGACACCCCTGCGCGAGGTGCTGGAGCACCGCCATGGCGTCTGCCAGGACTTCGCCCATCTGATGCTGGCCTGCCTGCGTGGCCTGGGGCTGGTGGCGCGCTACGTCAGCGGCTATCTGCTTACCCGGCCGCCACCCGGCAAGCCGCGGCTGATCGGCGCCGATGCCTCCCACGCCTGGGTCAGCGTGCATTGCCCGCTGCAGGGCTGGGTCGACTTCGATCCCACCAACGACGTCCTGCCGGACCTGGAACACATCACCCTGGCCTGGGGCCGCGACTTCACCGACGTCTCGCCGCTGCGCGGGGTGATCCTCGGCGGCGGCGATCACGATCCGGTGGTCGAGGTGACGGTAACGCCGCTGTAGCGTGTTTGGCTTGGCAGGAACTCCAGCTAAGGAACACCTACCTACAGCACCGTAGCGTGGAAAACGGCGCAGCCTTTTCATCTGGGACTGCGTGGCGAGGGGCGCCCTCACCCCAGCCCTCTCCCGCGGGGAGAGGGGGTTGTTCGAGCAGGCGCTCAGCGCTATCAGGCCGGGCAAGATCGGCATCAGCTATCGCACCGGCTTGTAGAGGCGACGCTGACCGTGGCGATTTTTAAAGTGGCGCCATAGGTGCGGCCGGCGTTGGCTGAGTCGTGGCAACAGGCAACTCGCTGTTGCGTCCCCGCAGAGTCCTTATTGTCTATACAAAATGAGTGTCGCCTTTCCCCGGTGCTGAGCTTCCATTGCGTCACCGTCAGCGTTCTGCTGGCTTCTAAGGCAAGGAGAGGCTTCATGTGCTTGACGATCAATCAGCTCTGGATTAAATGTATATACATTAACCGGAGGGGTCATCATGTCCGCCGCTACCCAGTCGCTGATCTGGCGTCACGTTACCCTGTTCGATGGCCTGCAGACCCTGCCCAAGCCCATGGCGGTCTGGGTCAAGAATGACCAGATTGCCGGTGTCTGGCCGGAGTCCGAGTTTTATTCCGAGCTGGCCCAAGGCGCCGAACTGGCCGGGGAGGGCGGGGTGATGACGCCCGGCCTGGTGGATTGTCATACCCATCTGGTCTATGCCGGTCAGCGTGCCGGAGAATTCGAGCAGCGGTTGGAGGGCGCTAGTTACGCGGAAATCGCCCGCGCCGGTGGCGGCATCCTCGGCACCGTAAGGGCCACCCGTGCAGCCAGCGAGGCGGACCTTTTCGCCCTGAGCCTGCCGCGCCTGCAGGCCTTGGCCAACGAGGGCGTTACCACCGTGGAGATCAAGTCCGGCTATGGCCTGACAGTGGCCGACGAACTCAAGCTGCTGCGGGTCGCCCGCCAGCTAGGCAAGGCGCTGCCGGTCCGGGTGATCACCACGCTGCTGGGCGCCCATGCCGTGCCGCCGGAATTTCAGGGCGATGCCGACGGCTATGTCGAGCTGGTCTGCCAGGAGATGATCCCGGCCGCGGTGGCCGAAGGGCTGGCCGATGCGGTGGACGTCTTCTGCGAGGGGATCGCCTTTTCGCCGGCCCAGTGCGAAAGAGTCTTCCAGGCGGCGCACGCGCACGGTCTGCCGGTCAAGGCCCATGCCGAACAGCTGTCCAACCTGGGCGGCAGCGCCCTGGCCGCGCGCCTGGGCGCCTTGTCGGCGGACCATGTTGAGTATCTCGACGAAGCCGGGGTGCGCGCCCTGGCGGCCGCCGGCACCGTCGCCGTGCTGCTGCCCGGCGCCTTCCTGATGCTGGGCGAGACTCAACATCCACCGGTCGAACTGCTGCGTCGCCACGGGGTGCCCATGGCGCTGGCCAGTGACGCCAATCCCGGCACCTCGCCGCTCTATCTGCCTACCCTGATCGCGCACCTGGGCTGCACCCTGTTTCGCCTCACGCCCCGCGAGGCCCTGGCCGGCATGACCGCCCACGCCGCCCAGGCCCTGGGGCGCCCGGAGCTGGGCCGCATCCAGGCGGGCGCCCCGGCGGAGCTCTGCTTGTGGGACGTCGGTCAGCCGGCGGAGCTGGCCTATGAGGTACGTCCGGGCCGCCTGCGTCAGCGCGTCTTCGGCGGCGAGGTGCAGCATGTTCGCTGATCGCCAGGCCCTGGAAACCTGGAGCGGTCGCATCGATCCTGAGCCGGATGCCTTGCGCTGGCATCAATGCATCCAGCCACTCGCCGCGGACAGCGCGCCCGGCGTGGCCCTGCTGGGCTTCGCCTGTGACGAGGGCGTGCGGCGCAATCAGGGTCGCCCCGGCGCTGCCGAGGGTCCTGGCGCCCTGCGGCGCGCCCTGGCCAATGTGGCCTGGCAGCGGCAGGGGCCGGCCTATGACGCCGGTGATATCCGCTGCGCCGACGGTGATCTGGACGGCGCCCAGCAGCGCCTGGCCGAGGGTGTGTGCCTCTTGCTGGAGGCCGGTCACCTGCCGCTGGTGCTGGGCGGCGGTCATGAGGTGGCCTGGGCCAGTTGGTCAGGCCTGGCGCTGCACCTGGCCAGGACCCTGCCCAAGCCGCGCATCGGCATCGTCAATTTCGACGCCCACCTGGACCTGCGCGACCCGACTCGGGGAGCGACCTCCGGTACGCCCTTCGCCCAGGTCGCCGCGCACTGCGCCCGCCATGACTGGTCCTTCCACTATGCCTGCCTGGGGCTGAGCCTGGCGGCCAATACCCGCACCCTGCTCAGGCGTGCCGCCGAGCTGGACGTGCTGATCCGCGAAGACCACGAGATCCGCGAAGGCAGCCTGGAGCGCATTGGCGCCGAACTGGACGCCTTCGCGGCTCGCTGCGATGCCCTCTATCTGACCTTCGACCTGGATGTGCTGCCCGTCGGCGATGCACCCGGGGTCAGCGCCCCCGCCGCCCATGGCGTGAGCCTCGCGCTGCTGGAACCCCTGATCCGTCGGCTCAAGGCCAGCGGCAAGTTGCGCCTGGCCGATGTGGCCGAACTCAATCCCGCGCTTGACCAGGACGGCCGCACGGCCCGGGTCGCGGCGCGGCTGATCCATACCCTGGCGCTGGACCTCTAGGACCTGCCGCGAACAACAAGAGAGGAAGATTCCATGACCCGCTTTCGTAGAGGTGAGATCCGCGCCCCCCGCGGCACCCAGCTCAATGCCAGAAGCTGGCTGACCGAGGCGCCACTGCGCATGCTGATGAACAATCTCGATCCCGCGGTCGCGGAAAATCCCGAGGAGCTGGTGGTCTACGGTGGCATCGGCCGGGCGGCGCGTGATTGGGAAAGCTACGACCGCATCGTCGCCACCCTCAAGGAACTGGGCGACGACGAGACCCTGCTGGTGCAATCGGGCAAGCCGGTGGGGGTATTCAGGACCCACGCCGACGCGCCGCGGGTGCTGATCGCCAACTCCAACCTGGTACCGCACTGGGCCAGCTGGGAGCACTTCAACGAACTGGATGCCAAGGGCCTGGCCATGTACGGCCAGATGACCGCCGGCAGCTGGATCTACATCGGCAGCCAGGGCATCGTCCAGGGTACCTACGAGACCTTTGTCGAGGCCGGGCGTCAGCATTACCAGGGTGACCTGCGTGGCCGCTGGGTGCTCACCGCCGGTCTCGGCGGCATGGGCGGTGCCCAGCCGCTGGCCGCGACCCTGGCCGGCGCCTGTTCGCTGAACATCGAGTGCCAGCAGAGCCGTATCGACTTCCGCCTCAAGACCCGCTATGTGGACGAACAGGCCAGCGACCTAGACGACGCCCTGGCGCGCATCGCCCGGCACACCGCCGCCGGTGCCGCGGTCTCCGTCGCCCTGCTGGGCAACGCCGCCGAGATCCTGCCCGAACTGGTCCGCCGCGGCGTGCGCCCGGATATGGTCACCGACCAGACCAGCGCCCACGACCCCCTCAACGGCTATCTGCCGATCGGCTGGACCTGGGCCGAGTACCGGGATCGTGCAGTCACCGATCCGGCGGGGGTGGTCACGGCCGCCAAGCAGTCCATGGCCGTGCACGTCCAGGCCATGCTCGACTTCCAGAAGCGCGGCGTCCCGACCTTCGACTACGGCAACAACATCCGCCAGATGGCCCAGGAAGCCGGCGTCGCCGATGCCTTCGCCTTCCCGGGCTTCGTCCCGGCCTATATCCGCCCGCTGTTCTGCCGCGGCATCGGCCCATTCCGCTGGGCGGCGCTGTCGGGCGACCCGGAGGATATCTACCGGACCGATGCCAAGGTGCGGGAGCTGATCCCCGACGATGCCCATCTGCACCGCTGGCTGGACATGGCCCGCGAGCGCATCGCCTTCCAGGGCTTGCCGGCACGCATCTGCTGGGTCGGCCTGGGCCAGCGGGCTAGGCTGGGCCTGGCCTTCAACGAGATGGTGCGCAGCGGCGAACTCAAGGCGCCCATCGTCATCGGTCGCGACCACCTGGACTCCGGCTCGGTGGCCAGCCCCAACCGCGAGACCGAGGCCATGCAGGACGGCTCCGATGCCGTCTCCGACTGGCCGCTGCTCAATGCCCTGCTCAATACCGCCAGCGGTGCCACCTGGGTCTCGCTGCACCACGGTGGCGGGGTGGGGATGGGCTTCTCCCAGCACTCCGGCATGGTCATCGTCTGCGACGGCAGCGACGCCGCCGCAGCCCGTATCGCCCGGGTCCTGCACAACGACCCGGGCACCGGGGTGATGCGTCACGCCGACGCCGGCTACGACATTGCCATCGAATGCGCCCGCGAGCAGGGCCTGAATCTGCCCATGATCAAGAGTTTATCGTCCTGACGCCGGTGGTAGCACCGGCGTCCCGTTCCCGACAACAACAAGAGCGCCGACCTTCGGCGCCGTGGAGCGTGAACCATGCCCAAGGCCAACACCCCCCTGATCGAGCGGCGCTCGATCGACTTCATTCCCGAGACCGAGCGGCACGGTCGGCTCTACAGCCAGTTCACCCTCTGGCTGGGCGCCAACCTGCAGATCACCGCCATCGTCACCGGTGCCCTCGCCGTGGTGCTGGGAGGTGATGTCTTCTGGTCGTTGATCGGGCTGTTCATCGGCCAGTTGCTGGGCGGTGGGGTGATGGCGCTGCATGCCGTCCAGGGCCCCCGGCTCGGCCTCCCGCAGATGATCTCCAGCCGGGTGCAGTTCGGCGTCTATGGCGCGGCGATTCCCATCGTGCTGGTGTGCCTGATGTACCTGGGCTTCACCGCCACGGGCACCGTGCTGTCCGGCCAGGCGATCGCCCAGCTGGCCGGCATCAGCGACAGTGCCGGCATCCTGGTCTTCGCCACCTGCATCGTGGTGGCCACGGTCCTCGGCTACCGGGTGATCCACTGGGTCGGTCGACTGGCCAGCGTCCTGGGCATCCTCGCCTTCTGCTACCTGTTCGCCCGGTTGATCAGCCTGGGCGACCTGGGCGCCTTGCTGCAGATCCGCCACTTCAGCTGGGCGTCCTTTCTACTGGCCGTGTCCCTGGCCGCTTCCTGGCAGATCGCCTATGGCCCCTATGTGGCGGACTATTCCCGTTATCTGCCGAGCGCTACTTCGAGCTGGAAAACCTTTGCCGCCGTGGGGGCCGGTTCGATACTCGGCGCCCAGGCGGCCATGATCCTCGGCGTGCTGGCTGCAGCCCTGGCGAACGGCCAGTTCGCCGGGCGCGAGGTGGCCTATATCGTCGGCCTTGGCGGCAGTGGTGTTACCGCGGCGCTGCTGTACTTCAGCATCGCCTTTGGCAAGATCACCATCTCCACGCTCAATTCCTATGGCAGCTTCATGTGCATCGCCACGGTGATCAGTGGCTTTCGCGGTCATCTGGAGGTGTCGCGGCTCCAGCGGCTGTTCTTCGTGCTCGCCATCGTTGGCGCCGCCACCCTGGTGGCGCTGCTTGGCCAGCGGGAATTCCTCGGCGCCTTCAAGTCATTCATCCTCTTCCTGCTGACCTTCTTCACGCCCTGGAGCGCGGTCAACCTGGTGGACTACTACGCCGTCAACCACGGCCGCTACGACCTGTCCGCCCTGGCTGATCCTGACGGGCGCTACGGTCGCTGGAATCGGGCCGGCCTGCTCGCCTACGGCGTCGGGGTGCTGATCCAGCTGCCGTTCCTCTCGACCAAACTCTACACCGGCCCGCTGGTGGCGCATCTGGGCGGCGTGGACATCTCCTGGATCATCGGCCTGCTGGTGCCGGCGGTCCTCTACTACCTGCTGGCCCGTCGCCAACCACTGCCGAACACGCGCCCGGCGGCAATCTGAATTTCTCGATCAACGCCGACACCTGCGGTGTGCGGCTCTGGAGTCCTAGATGAACACCCTGACCCTGAAACCTGGCACCCTCGATCTGACCCAGCTGCGCCAGGCCTATCAGCAGCCGTTGCGCGTCGAGCTGGATCCGGCGGCCTACCCAGCCATCGATGCCAGCGTGGCCTGCGTGGAAAACATCCTGGCCGAAGGCCGGACCGCCTATGGCATCAACACCGGCTTCGGCCTGCTGGCCTCGACGCGGATCGCGCCGGCGGATCTGGAAAAGCTGCAGCGCTCCCTGGTGCTGTCCCATGCCGCCGGGGTGGGCGAGGCGCTGGACGACGACCTGGTGCGGCTGATCCTGCTGCTCAAGGTCAACAGCCTGGCCCGTGGCTTTTCCGCCATCCGCCGCCAGGTCATCGAAGCCCTGATCGGCCTGATCAATGCCGAGGTCTATCCGCACATTCCGCTCAAGGGTTCGGTAGGGGCCTCCGGTGACCTGGCGCCGCTGGCTCACCTGTCGCTGGTGCTGATCGGCGAGAGCAAGGCGCGCTACCGGGGCCAGTGGCTGCCGGCCCGCGAGGCGCTGGCGGTGGCGGGTCTCGAAC
>Ga0157369_10010907_pt1 | contig 10348 bp, 10 predicted proteins | sample C25metaG_FD_113461 | JGI IMG/M metagenome (GOLD analysis project Ga0157369, IMG submission 113461) | Corn rhizosphere microbial communities from Kellogg Biological Station, Michigan, USA - C2-5 metaG | ecosystem: Host-associated > Plants > Roots > Rhizosphere > Soil | place: USA: Michigan...
CGAAACGCCCACACCGGCATTTGCCGGTTGCGTGAGCGTTGTCGTCGAACCGAGAAGAACCGCAGCCGCGAAGGCTGATTTGAGAAGATATTTCATCGCAATTCCCTTTTTTTGCGGGACAATCCGCGCGGCGCCATGCCGCCCGGTGCTCCCGTGAATTTCGCCTTGATTGATGCTTGTCTGCGCAGGCGGGCCGAAAAGGGCCTATTGGGCGCTCTGCAGCTGAATACGCGGGGAAAATTCTGTTTCCACCGAAGTGGTAACCCTCAGCCCACGGGTTTGGTTGCATGTAGAGCCGATTCCGCGCGCCGCAGGGTAAACTGTGTCGCGATCATGGACGATCCGCTTCCACGGTCCTGCCCGCCCGCTTGATCGCCTGGATGTCGTTTTCCAGCGCATTCAGGAACCGCGAGCGGTCGCGGGGCGTGAATTCGGCGTTGCGGGTGGGATTGCCGGTGGCCTCGCGCAGGTGGCGCTGGAATTCGCGCATGCCGAGCGCGGTGCCGATATTGTCGGGCGTGAAGGCGTCTCCGTTCGGCTTGAGCACGTGCGCGGCCTTGGCGAGGCAGCGTGATGCGAGCGGAATGTCGGACGTGATCGCGATATCGCCGGCTCCGATATGATCGGCGATCCAGTTGTCGGCGGCGTTCGCGCCGTCGGCCACGACGACGGTCTGGATCAGGGGATGCGGCCGCGGGCGTATGCCACCGTTGCTGACGATGAAGACCTTCAGGCCGCGCCGTCCGGCAACCTTCTCTACCTCCGCTTTCACGGGGCAGGCATCGGCATCGACGTAAATCTCGAGCATGCGTGGAGGATACCGCCGCCGGCGATTATTGCCACGATATGCGGTGCGGCAGAATAGTGTGCGCGGGACGAGGAGGTCTCTCATGCCCACAAACCCAGCGAAGGCGTTCACCGCCGCGGGCGCCTGCGTCTGCGGCGCTGTCCGGATTGAGATCGACGTGCCGGTCTTCTGGGCGTGGCACGATCATTCGAAGGCGAGCCAGCACGCGCAGGGCTGCGCCTACGCGACCTATGTCGGCTGCTGGCGGAGCAAAGTTCGCGTGGTGAAGGGCGCAAGGAGCATTGCAAGCTTTGAGGATAAGGCATCGCGCTCCGTCCGCAGCTTCTGCCGGAAATGCGGAACGCCGCTTCTCTACGAAAGGGCGCATTCGCCCAAGATGGTCAACCTTCCGCGCGCGCTCTTCGAATCCGGAACCGGCCGCGAGCCGCGCTATCACATCCGCATCGAGGATTCGCCGGAATGGGAATATCGCGGCGCGAAACTGTCTCCGCTAAAGGGTTATCCCGGAGTGTTGTGTGAACGCGCAAGGAAACGTCCGCGCGCTGCTGAAACGTTCCCGCCGGGATGGCCGGACTGACTTGTCCGTCGAGCAAGAAGGTTGTCCTTCAATTGCTCCACTTATCGCAGCTTGCAACAGACAGGGTATCCGGCCACGCCTGCAACGACACACGGTTTGGCATCATCTTTCGCAGCGCGCGATAGCCGAAAACGTCGTTGTCGGTACAGGCAAATCTTGCTACCGCGTTCAGCACATAATCACTGTTCGGATAACTTTTGCGATAGGCCTCCAGGCCGGCTTTCATCATAGCAGGATCGGCTTTCGCCGCTTCCACCACATTGAGATCGCCGCCCTCCATATTGCCGTATGCAAGATAGAGGCGGGTATAGAGAGCGGAATCGATCTGTCCGCTGCCCGGTTCCATGGAAGCTGTGATGATAAAATTGTCGACGAGTTCGGTCGATCCTCCCCACCGCGGCATCAAGCTGACGAGCATCTGACGATACAGCGGAAAATACGACCGGTATCTGCGGTTTCCTTCAGCGAAGGTGGCGCGCTGATCGCCGAGGGGGACAGAAAGGTCACGATCCACACCCACAGAGAGCGCGTACCATTCCGGTTTCCTTTCCCTGGCGTTTATAGCGAGAAGGCTTTCTTCCGACATTTCCGCGCGCGAGAGAAAGAGCGTCATTGCGATCCCGCTGACCGAAGACGCATAGCCATGGCCGCGCGCGCCGTAGGCCCAATCACGAAAGATCAACGCTTCTGCCAACGACGGGTCGATGGAGCCCTTGGCGGAGCGCCGCCACTGAGCCGTGCGTCTCAAGGCTTCGGTTATGGAAATCTGTCCATAAGAAAACAGCGCGTCGAGGCCGGACCAAACGCCCTCGTAATGCGAGCTTCCGTCGGGAAGGTCGGCAAAATTTGTGGCATCTCTGCGGAGCTCCGCATCCAGTCCCGCGTAGTCGCCTGTCATGAACATTTGCTGCGCCATGCAGCCCGTAGCATGTCTTTGAAAAGGGCCGTCACTGGTTGAAGCCGTCGACCCGACGGGCTTCTCAAGCGACGGAGGTTCCTCGACACAGGTCCACGCGCGTCCAAGGACGTGACGTGTCGCCCAATTCACAAGCGCGTTGTCATAGAGTGGGCGTGGCATATTTTCCGCGGCCGTCAGGAGCTTCAGCCGGTCGATTTTCGCCTGAACAAGGTTTGTTTTCTGGAGGTAGTCGAGCCCTTCCTGAATGTGCTCGGGCGCGTTGTCCTGGGCGGCGATAACGGCCTGGGCCCACTCGAAGCGACGCTTGGAAAATTCAGCGAGCAAAGGAACCAGCGGATTTCCCTGGCCTGCCGACTGTTCGGCTTCCTTCTGCAGTCGGGCGCTGGCGCCGCTCCAGAACGGCACGATGTCCGTCTGGAAGCGCTTAGCGAGTTCATCCTGGCTAATGGTCTGACTTGCCGCTTGGGTTCCGAGCGTCTGCCAGAGACGCAGATTCTGCGCTTCTCCGCTCATATACCAGCCGTGATTTGAAGCAAATTCTTCAAACGCCGATGAACGATATTGGAGCGCGCCCATGTACCAGAGAAGCGCAACGGCAGAAACGCTTATGGCCAATGCTGCAATCAGGCTTCGTTTCAGCGGCAGCTGATGCTGACGATCGGTGGGCCGGATCGTTGCCGCGCCTATGATCAGGCCGCTAATCAATCCTCCGACGTGAGCGGCATTGTCCACGTTCGGCTGCGTTGCGCCGTTGATAAGGCTGAACAGGACGAAAATGGAAGCCGGTATCCAGTAGCGTAGCGCCCACAGCGGAACGTCGTTCCGGAAGAAAGAAAGGAAGACGACAAGCGTCCCCAGCAATCCGAAAATCGATCCGGATGCACCGACGCTGACCAGGTCCGGGGTCCATCCAATGCTCACCAGGCCTGCGAAAACGCCGGAGATCAGATAGATGAACAGCAGGGAAAAGCTTCCAAAGAGCTTTTCTATGAGCCGCCCCACGCTCCACAGCACCCACATATTGATCGCGATATGGAGAAGATTGAGGTGCACAAACTGATACGTGAGAAGGCGCCACCATTGCCCGGTCAGGTCCAGCGATCCCGTATTGCCGCCCCAGGCCGCGAGCGTGTTCAGGTCAAAAGCCCAAATTTCGCCCGACGTTGCGACCATCGCGGCGAACACCACCACGTTGATGGCGATCAGGAGTATGGTCGCCCAGGTCGTGGAGGATGGGAGGTTGTAGCTGAGCAGCGACCCGGAGGGCAGATTTGCGCGCAAGTCGCCGATTGCTTCTTCTTGATGATCGCCCACGTGCTGCCCGCTACTACCCCAGTTTGGACTTTAGCGGTTTCTGCGCGGGAGCCGTTGAAAAAATCTGCGGCACGATGTCGATTCCCGGAGGCCTCATTCGTCGTCCTTTTGTGAGGCCAAAGGGGCCGGTCAATTAGGGAGACAGACGATGCGCGTGATGGTGTTGGCGAAAGTCGATGAGAGCAAGTTGAATATGGAACCCACGCCCGAGATGGTGGCGGCGTTCCGGGCCATGGATGAATTCACCGAGGAGCTGGTCAAGGCCGGCGTGTTCGTGGCGGGCGCCGGGCTCAAGCCGTCGTCAGAAGGCAAGCGCGTCGTCTTCGACGGCAAGAAAAGCACGGTCATCGACGGGCCGTTCGCCGAGAGCCGCGAAATGGTCGTCGGGTTCTCGATCTGGGAGGTCAAGGACATGGACGAGGCCATGGCTTGGGTGATGCGCAGTCCCACCATGCCCGGCCATGCCGGCGTGACGGAAATCCGGCCGTTTTACGAAGTCGCGGACCTGGAGGGCTTTGTGACGCCCGAGGAGTTCGCCAACGCCAACCCCCGCACCGGTGAACGCGGGAAGCTCGGCGTCGCCTAAGGCCGCGTGAGCGTATGCCGGTACAAGAACAAATCGATACGTACATTGCCGGCCAGCCCGAACCAAAACGCAATGACATGCGGGCGTTGCATCGCGTCATCCTGAAGGCGATGCCCGCATGTCGATTGTGGTTCCTGGACGGCAAGAACGATGACGGCAAAACCGTTTCCAACCCCAACATCGGATACGGGCTTCGCACGATCCGATATGCGAACGGCAAGACCCGGGAGTTTTATCAAATCGGCCTGAGCGCGAACACGACCGGAATTTCCGTCTACATCCTTGGCATCGAAGACAAGAAATATCTTGCCAGGGTCTACGGAAAGAAACTCGGCAAGGCGAGCGTGACCGGATACTGCATCAAGTTCAAAGCACTGAAGGACATCGACATCGACACGCTCGTGGCAGCGATACGCTATGGGGTTGAGGCTACGAGCGCTTAACCGCAGCGTGGCCCGATTAGAGCATTTTCGGTCTGGATGAATTCACCCTAATCGTCGTGGCCGGGCTTGCCGCCTTCGCTAAAGCTACGGCGGCCGAGTGAGTTCAAACTTGCCCGCCGAAGCTGAAAGCGTAGGCGGGACCCGGCCATCCAACTTCCATTGGAGAACTGAATTACACGTGCATCTTTTGTGGCGCGCGGACGCGCGCCAGATGGATGGCCGCCTCGGGGGGCGGCCATGACGGATTAGAATTGATTCCGGTAAACCCAAAAGCGCTCCAGCTTGCCTCTCTTGCGGCCTTGGCCGAAAAGACGGTGTGGCGGCAGGCGAAACACATCGGGCGATCGAGGCGATTTTCCGCATTGAACGGGCAAGGCTCACAGCTGGCCTCGCCCGGATGGTGCGCAGCATCGATCGCGCCGAGGAACTGGCGCAGGACGCGCTGGTGATTGCGCTCGCCGAATGGCCGAAAACCGGTGTTCCGCCCAATCCCGGCGCATGGCTGATGACGACCGCCAAACGCCGCGCCATCGATTGGCTCCGCCGCGACCGGATGCGCGAGCGCAAGCACGAGGAGATCGCGCGGGAGCTGGATGACGCGTCCGACAGCGGGGCGATCGAAACGGCGATGGATGACGATCTTGGCGACGAGCTGCTCGGCCTCATCTTCACGGCCTGCCATCCCATCCTGTCGCCCGATGCCCGCGCGGCGCTGACGCTGCGCGTCATCGGCGGACTGACGACGGATGAGATTGCGCGCGCGTTCCTCACCAGCGAGCCGACGATCGCCCAGCGCATCGTGCGCGCAAAGAAGACGATCGCGAAAGCCGGATTGCGTTTCGAGGTGCCGCGCGGCGTCGAACGGGCGTCGCGGCTGCCCTCGGTGCTGGAGGTGATCTACCTCATCTTCAACGAAGGCTACGCGGCTACGGCTGGTGACGATCTCGTGCGGCCGGGCCTGTGCCTGGAGGCGCAGCGGCTGGGCCGTATCCTGGCAGGGCTGATGCCTGAAGATGCCGAAGTGCTCGGCCTGCTCGCCCTGATGGAGCTTCAGGCATCGCGCCTCGCCACGCGTATCGGCCCAGATGGCGCCTTGGTGCCGCTGACCGAACAGAACCGCGCGCGCTGGGACCATCTGCTGATCCGCCTGGGTCTGGACGCGCTGGCCCGCGCCGAAGCGCTCGGTGGGGAAGGTCCCTATGTTCTGCAAGCCGCGCTGGCCGCGTGCCATGCCACCGCGCATCAGGCCGCCAATACCGACTGGCTTAGCATCGCCGGACTTTATGACCGGCTGCGCGTCGTGATGCCGTCGCCGGTGGTCGATCTCAATCGCGCCATCGCGCACAGCATGGCGTTCGGCCCCGATGCGGGCCTCGTTTTGCTGGACGAGATTGCGGACGCCGACGCCTTGCGCAACTACGCGCCGCTGCCGGCAGCACGGGGCGATTTCCTGTTTCGCGCCGGCCGGCTGGCCGAGGCGCGCTCCGAATTCGAAGCCGCCGCCAAGCTCACCCGCAATGCACGGGAAGCCGCCTTCCTCCGCGCCCGCGCAGATGCGTGTATGCTTTCCAGATGAGCGCAGAATCCGTCTCCATCCGCGTGAACGACGCGAGCGTTTCCGGCTTGTGGCAGAAGCCGCGCGCCGCAAAGGCGGTGCTCGTGCTGGCGCATGGTGCGGGCGCCGGCATGGCGCATGCTTGGATGACTGCCGCTGCTGAAGGCCTTGGTGCGCGCGGGATTGCGACGCTGCGGTTCAACTTTCCCTACATGGAGCGCGGCTCGAAGCGGCCCGATGCGCCGGCGCTTGCGCATGCGGCGGTTGGCGCGGCGGCCGCGGAGGCGGCCCGGCTCGGGCGCGGCCTGCCACTCTTCGCCGGCGGCAAGTCCTTTGGCGGCCGGATGACGTCGCAGGCGCAGTCCGCGGAGCCGCTGCCCGGCGTGCGCGGGCTCGTGTTCTTCGGATTTCCGCTTCATCCCGCCGGTGCGCCCGGAATTGATCGCGCCAGGCATCTCGATGCTGTCAAGGTGCCGATGCTCTTCCTCCAGGGTACGAACGACGCGCTGGCCGATTTGAAGCTGCTGAAGCAGGTGGTCGCAAAGCTTGGCACGCGTGCCACGCTCACGCTCAGCGAGCACGCCGATCACAGCTTCCACGTGCCCGCAAAGTCCGGCGGTAACGACGCGGCGGTGATGGCAACGGTGCTCGACACCGCGCGCGACTGGATGCTCGCGCTGACTTGAAGCTTTACGGCGGGCTTCGACCAGCTAGCGGTGGCTTGGAAATTTTTTCAACCAGGGTGCTTATATATTTGGGTTCGAAGATGGCTATCGATCCGGGTGAAACTCCCAAGATCCTCTCCAGCAGAGACTGTTCAGCCTTCAGCCGTTGGCTGAGCATTTTTGCGGCCTCCTTTTTCTGGCCCGCGCGGGCCAGCTGAAAGACCTTTAGCGTGAATTCACTGCGCGCCGTCGCAAGCTGAAGCATCACCTCGACGGCAATGCCGACGTCGGGGACGTCGAATTCGCCGCGTGCGACGCCGCGCCCGACGATGTCGCGAAGTATCGGACCGACGACGGCCGCGTTAACGGACTGTATCCGTTGGTACAGCATCGCGTTGCCGGGACGCAAAAGCGACTCGAAGACGGCGAAGGGTGGCGGCTGCGCATCGAACTGCAACCGGTTCGTTTCCGCGAAAAACCGGCACAGCCGCGTGCGTTCGCTGAGCGAAGAATCCGTGAGCAATCCTTCGACGGCGCTCAGCGCCCTTTCGGTCGCCTGCTGGGTGAACGCATCCAGCAATTCCTCCTTGGATTCGAAGTGGTGATAAAAAGCGCCCTTCGAAAGGCCTGTCCGTTCGAGGATGTCGGCGATGGTCGTGGCCTCGTAACCTTTTTCGAAGAACAGCGTGACCGCGCACGCGACGATCTCGGCTCGGCGTTCCGCGGCGGGTTTGACGATTCTCGGCATTCCCCAGCGTGTCACTTCCGTCCTGCCTTCATCAAATTCGACGGCCAGTGTTGACAGACCGACGGTCGGTCTGTCATAGAGCGAGAGTGTTGAGAGGGACAGTGTCATGCAGTGGCGTTCCTGGGGCGTGTTCTGGTTTCTCCTGATCAGCTTTGGCCTCGCCTGGGGAAGCTGGCAGATAGGCATCCACGCCGGGTTGTCGGTAACGAGTCCCGAGTTCACGCCCTACCTGTTGCCGGGCGCGTTCGCCCCTGCCATCGCGGCCATCATCGTGCGCAAGTGGATCACGCGGGAAGGCTTCGCCGATGCGGGCCTCGGCCTGCGCCTGCGCGGTTGGCCGTATTATCTGGCGGGCTGGTTGTTGCCGTTGTTCGTCGTCGGCGTGATCGTCGCCGAAGCCCGGCTGCTTGGTATCGCAACCCCGGACTTTGCGCTTTCCAGGGCTCTCGCCGGCGAAGCCGGAGAACGCGCGCGGCAGATGACGATGAGCTTGAGCGCCATTCCTCTCATACCGGCAACGCTGCTGTTCGCTTTGGTCACCACGCCAATCTTTTGGGGCGAGGAGTTCGGTTGGCGCGGGTATCTGCAACAGCGCCTTCTCGCCGGCCGGCCAATCGCTTCGGCGATCGTGGTCGGCATCATTTGGGGCACGTGGCATTTTCCGCTGACATTGCGCGGCTACAACTATCCCGATCACCCTGTCTTCGGATCTGCGATATTCGTCGTGATCGCCATTCTCCTCGCCTATGTCTTCGGCTGGATTTTCCGGCGCAGCGGTAGCATCTGGGCGTCGAGCCTCGCGCATGCAGCGACAAACGGCGTAGGCGGAACGCTCACCGTGCTTTGGTTTGCCGGTGCCGGCCCGACAATCGTTGGTTACGCGGGACTACTGGCAGTGCCGCCGATCCTGGCTGTGTGCGCGACCATCTATTTTCGCGAAACGCGGCAACACGACGCGACGCCGGTCAAATGACGCCGAGCTGCTTGCCGACCTTCTCGAAGGTCGCGAGCGCGAAGTCGATCTGCGTGTCGGTGAGGGTGGCGCAGGCCTGGATGCGCAGACGCGCGGTGCCTTCCGGCACCACGGGATAGCCGAAGCCGGTGATGAAGATGCCTTCGGCCAGCAGCGCCTGGCTCATCTTGATGGCGAAGGCGGTGTCGCCCACGATGATCGGTACGATCGCGCTCTCACCTTCGAGCGGCTTGAAGCCGCGCGCTTTCAGCCCCTCGCGCAGATTGCGCGTGATCTCGTGCAGCCGGGCGACGCGCTCAGGCTCGTTGTTCAGGACGTCGATGGCTTTGCCGGCGCTGGCGGCGATGGTCGCGGGCAGCGCGTTCGAGAACAGCTGTGGGCGCGACACCTGCATCAGATAGTCGACGACCGTCTTCGATCCGGCGACATAGCCACCCGCCGCGCCACCCAGCGCCTTGCCCAAGGTGCCGGTGATGATGTCGATCTGGCCTTCGACGCCGAAATGCTCCGCCGTACCGCGGCCATGCGTTCCCATCACACCGGTCCCGTGGGAATCGTCGAGGATGATCGATGCGCCATGCGTCTTCGCGAGCCTGATGATGTCGGGCAGGGGGGCGATGTCGCCCTCCATGCTGAAGACGCCGTCTGTGACGATGAAGATGCGGCGCGCGCCTTTCACGGCATCGAGCCTGGCATTTAGATCGGCCATATCGGCGTGCTTGTAGACGAGGCGCTTCGCTTTCGAGGCGCGGCAGCCATCAATCAGCGAGGCGTGGTTGAGCTCATCGGAGACGAGCGCGTCGTTCTCGCCCGCAATCGCCGGCATCAATCCCGTGTTCGCGGTCCAGCAGGAGACATACGTGAGCGCTGCTTCGGTGTGCGAAAGCTTGGCCAGCGATTTCTCGATCTCTTCATGGATCGAGAACGTGCCGCAGATGAAGCGCACCGACGCCGTGCCCGCGCCGTAGTCCTTGAGCGCCTTGCGGCCCGCTTCGATCACGTCGGGATGGTCGGCAAGGCCGAGGTAATTGTTCGACGACAGCACCAGCACGGGGCCGGACTTCTCGGCCATCGTGACTTCGGTATCCATCGGGCCGGTGATGTGGCGGAAGGTCTTGAGCGTGCCCGCCTTCGCCATCGCCCCAAGGTCGCCGGAGAGGCTCTCGTCGAGCGAAGCCGTCACAGTTCGCTCCAGTCGAGGATGACCTTGCCCGAATTGCCCGAGCGCATGACGTCGAAGCCCTTCTGGAAATCCTTGTACGAGTAGCGGTGGGTAATGAGGCTATCGAGGTCCATGCCGCTGCGGATCATCTGGGTGAGCTTGTACCAGGTCTCGCCGAACATGCGGCCATAGATGCCGCGGATGTTGAGGCCCTTGAACACCACCGCGTCCCAGTCGACGCCGGTCTCGCCCGACTGGATGCCGAGCATCGCGATCTTGCCGCCATGCGCCATGGTGTTGATCATCTGGCGGAGGCCGTCTGGATTGCCGGACATCTCAAGGCCGACGTCGAAGCCCTCATGCATGCCGAGGCTCTTCATCACGTCCTTGAGGTCCTGGTTCTTCACATTGACGGTCGCGGTGGCACCCATCTTGTCGGCCAGACCCAGGCGGTAATCGTTGATGTCGGTGATGACGACAAACCGCGCGCCGGCCTTGAGCGCCATCGCGACGGCCGCGACCCCGATCGGGCCCGCGCCGGTGATCAGCACATCCTCGCCGACGAGATCGTAGGAGAGGGCGGTGTGGGCCGCGTTCC
>Ga0157369_10010914_pt1 | contig 10342 bp, 10 predicted proteins | sample C25metaG_FD_113461 | JGI IMG/M metagenome (GOLD analysis project Ga0157369, IMG submission 113461) | Corn rhizosphere microbial communities from Kellogg Biological Station, Michigan, USA - C2-5 metaG | ecosystem: Host-associated > Plants > Roots > Rhizosphere > Soil | place: USA: Michigan...
CACGTCGTCGTGATGGACCTCAACATGCCGGGGCTGCCCGGGCTGGAGGCGATCCGGCGCCTGACCCGGCTCGACCCGCCGCCCGCCGTCCTCGTGCTGACGATGGTGGACGACGACGACAGCGTGACCGCGGCCCTGCAGGTGGGTGCCCGTGGCTACCTGCTCAAGGGCGCCGTCCAGGAGGAGGTCCTGGCGGCGATCAGCACGGTGGCGGCCGGCGGCGCCGTGTTCGGCGCCGGCGCCGCACAGCGGGTGCTGAACGGCGGCCGGCGCCGGCACAACCCGGAACTGACCGAGCGGGAGGCCCAGGTGCTGGCGTTGATCGCCGCCGGTCACGACAACGCCGCGATCGCCCGGGAGCTCGGAGTGAGCGTCAAGACGGTGCAGAACCACGTGTCCCACGTGCTGGCCAAGCTCCAGGTGCGTGACCGCACACAGGCCGCGCTGCGCATGCGCGGCCTGTGAGCGGTCGGGGCTACTGAGTGGGCGTCGGGTCGGGAGCGGGATCGGGAGCGGGAGCCGTCGGCGTGAACCTCGGGCTGACGAGGTAGTCGGTCTGGTGGTAGCTGTTCGTGGGGAAGGGCGCCAGGTTGCCGATCAGGGAGGTGTAGGCGTACCGGCTCGACAGGCCCACGATGTCGCCCGTCGCACTGGAGACCTGGCAGCGGAAGCCCCACGGCACGTACGAGTACTGGCCTCCCTTGACCCAGAACCCGACGACGTAGTGCTGGTTCGCGCTGACGGGGACGGCCCTGAACCCGATGTCGTAGAAGCAGGGGTCGGCGCCGGTGATCCCCTCGTAGGCCCCTCCGGTGGCGAGGAGCTCACCGTCGGCGTTCCACAGGTAGGCGAACAACGGCAGTCGGCTGTTCACCTGGGACTGGTCGAGGTCGAGGCAGATCCGCGCGCCGTCGACGGTGCCGTCGACCGTCGGCATCCATTCCATGGCGAGCAGGACGTCGTCCGTGTCCGTCACCGCCTGCACACGGCGATCCAGCTGCGGGCTGTCCGCGGTGTAGAGGTATTCGGCGGTTGGCGGGTCCGCGGTGACCTCGCCCTCCGCGTGTGCCGGGGCGCTCACCGCGAGGGGAGCCAGTACGGCGAGCAGCCCCGCCACCAGCAAGGCACGGAAATGTCGATGCGGTCTCATAGGACCTCCGGGGGAACGTGTTCGTAGCGCTCTCGCTACTGCCGGTAGCCGAGTCCCCGTGAAGATGTAACAACGCAAGGCAAGCAGTTCCGCGACCCGTGGGGCAAGGTCACCAGCGGCTATTTGACAGAGATTTATGTCAACGCCGGGCGGTATCAACGGGCGTCCCCGGCCGCTCGGCGCCCCCACCTTCACGCCCCTCCCGCGCCGGTCCTGACCGCGCTAGCGTGCGAGGTACGGCAGCGATCAACGGCGATCACCGTTTTCTCGAAGGAGAAAGTCATGGCCTCGCGGCTCAACCCCTACATCGGCTTCAACGGCAACGCGCGCGACGCGATGGAGTTCTACCGGAGTGTGTTCGGCGGCGAGCTCAACGTGAGCACATTCGGCGAGTCCGGCATGCCCGACGGCCCGGGGGCCGACAAGGTCATGCACGCCCAGCTCGAGACCCCGGCCGGCTTCACCTTGATGGCGTCGGACACGCCCCCGGGAATGGACTACACCGCGCCGAACAGCGCGATCAGCGTCAGCCTCAGCGGCGACGACCAGGACCTGCGCGGCTACTGGGAGAAGCTGGCCGAGGGCGGGAGCGTGATGATGCCCTTGGAGAAGCAGTCGTGGGGCGACGAGTTCGGGATGTGCGTCGACCGCTACGGCACGCCGTGGATGGTCAACATCAGCCAGCAGCAGGGCTGAGGCGGCCGCACCGGTCCGCGCCGAATGCCTGCGTTCGGATGACACGCGAAAGGATCGGGCGTACGGCTCGACCAGTTGGGTAACTCCTGAAGCGAACCGCCGCCAGGCGGACTCCCGCTCCCAGGAGGTCTCACCCATGGCCACGTCGGCCACGTCGAACGCCCCGACCACCCGCTCGGTCAACCGCACTCTGGGCTACGTCCTCGGCGTCGTCTTCCTGCTCGTCGGCGCGCTCGGCTTCGCCGTCACGAGCGGGGTCGGTTTCGCGAGCCAGGACGGCAAGTCGCTGCTCGGCTTCGAGGTCAACCCGCTGCACAACGTCGTCCACCTGCTCGTCGGTGCCCTGCTGCTGGTGGGCGCCACCCGCGGCGTGGCCGCCGCCCGGGCGGTCAACACCGCCGTCGGCGGCGTGTACCTCCTGGTCGGGATCATCGGCCTGTTCATCCTCGACAGCAGCGCGAACATCCTCGCCCTCAACAGCGCGGACAACGTGCTGCACCTGGTCAGCGCCGTCGCCCTGCTCGGCGCCGGCCTCGCCACCGACAAGGACGTCCGCCGCTAGTCCCGGCACACGCCGCCGTCCGGCCGCCCCTCGCGCTGGGATGGCCGGACGGCGCGCAGCGTCGCGGGCAGGGGACCCGTCCGCAGCGTGACCGCCGGCCGGACGTGGGGGCTGAAGCCGGCCGCGAACTCCACCCGCCAGTCGGTCGCGAGCCGCCCGAGCAGCAGGACACCCTCCATCACCGCGAAGCCCGCGCCGATGCACATCCGGCTGCCCGCGCCGAAGGGCAGGTAGGCGCCACGGGGTTGACCCGGCGCCGCCTCGTCGAAGTGGCCCTCGTCGGTCAGCCAGCGCGACGGCCGGAACTCCTCGGCGTCCGGCCCCCATGACCGCTCGTCCCGGTGCAGCGCGTACGGCGAGATGAGCACGGCGGTGCCGCGGCGGAAGCGGTAGGGGCCGAGGACGACGTCCTCGGTCGGTCGCCGCCCGAGCTGGAAGGCGGGCGGGTGCAGCCGCAGCGTCTCGGCGATGATCGCGCGCGTGACCGGCAGGCCGTCCCAGACGCCGCCGGCGAGCGCCTCCCGCCCCGACGGCGACGCCAGCTCGGCGTCGAGCGCCGATCTCGCCACCGTGTTGCGGCCGAGCTCCAGCCACGCCCACGAGAGCGCCACGGCCGTCGTCTCGTGCCCGGCCAGCAGCAGGGTGAGGACCTCGTCGCGCACCTGCCGGGCGGGCATCGGCTCGCCGGTCTCCTCGTCGCGCGCGGCGAGCAGCAGCGAGACGACGTCGCCGGCGTCCCCGGACGCGCGCCGGGTGGCGACCACGCGCTCGACCACCCCGTCCAGACGCTCCGACTCCCGGCGCAGGGTCCGCCGCAGCCGTCCCGGGAACCGGACGCCGAGCATCCCGCGCATCGTGAGCAGCGACGGGAACACTTTCAGCAGCTCGTGCTGGGCCTGCGAGACGATCGCGACCTCGTCCCGGACGTCGGTGCCGAACAGGGTGCGCCCGACGACCTCGAGGGTGAGCGACGACATCTCGGCGGCGACGTCGATGCGCTGCCCGTCGTGCCAGGACGCGCAGCGGGCGGACCCGAGCTCCACGGCGTCCCGGGCGTAGGCCGCCAGCCGGCGGGCGTGGAAGGCGGGCTGCACGAGCCGCCGCTGGCGCCGGTGCAGCTCCCCGCTGCTGGTCAGCAACCCCTGGCCGAGGGTGAAGCGCAGGACGTCCACGCCGCGGCCCTGGCGGAAGCCCGTCGGGTGCGTGAGCACGGTGCGGGCGAGCACGGGGTCGGCGACGAGGGCGGTGGGAAACAGCCGGCCGCGCAGTCGCGCCACGCCGTCCGCGCCCCGGACGATGGCGCCGGCGCGCTCCGGCAGCTCCTCGATCGACCCGAAGAAGCGGCGAACGCTCGTCGAGACCCGGACCCCGCCGTCGGGAGAGGGTCCGAGCACCTGGACGCCGCACTGGTCGGCCCGGGCACGACGGGACGTGACTGCTGCCGTCATACGCCCAGTCTGCGTTGCTTCTCGCGCCGGGAGAACCCGCCCGCGTCACGGGGGCGGTGGCACCCGGAGCATCCCCTCCTGGGCGACCGAGGCGACGAGGACGCCGTCCCGGGTGTAGATCCTGCCGATGCCGAGGCCCCGGGCGCCCTGCGCCGACGGGCTGTCCTGCACGTAGAGGAGCCAGTCGTCGGCCCGGGCCGGGCGATGCCACCACATGGCGTGGTCGAGGCTCGCCGCCTTGAGCCCGGGATCCGACCACCCCCGGCCGTGGGCGCGCAGGACGGGCTCGAGCAGGGTGTAGTCGCTGGCGTAGGCGAGGACGGCCGCGTGCAGTGCGGGCTCGTCCGGGAGCGGGCCGACGGCACGCATCCAGACCGCCTGGTGCGCCCGCCGCTCGCCGGCACCCGTGAGGAAGATCGGCTCGTCGACGTGCCGCAGGTCCATCGGCCGCTGCCGCATCCAGTACTTCGCCGCCTCGGTGTCGAGGTGGCCGTACCGCTCGGGAATGGAGGGCAGCTGCTCGGGGGCCGGGACGTCGGGCATCGGCAGCTGGTGCTCCAGCCCCGTCGCCGGGGCCTGGAACGAGGTGATCATCGACAGGATGGGCCGGCCGAACTGCATCGCCTGGACGCGCCGGGCGGAGAACGAGCGGCCGTCGCGAAGGCGCTCGACCCCGAACGTGATGGGCTCGCCGGAGTCGCCCGCCCGGAGGAAGTAGGCGTGCATCGAGTGCACGGGGCGGCTTCCTGATTCCGAAGGATCGAGGGTGCGCTGGGCGGCGGTCAGCGACTGCGCGAGCACCTGGCCACCGAAGACCCGCCCCCACGGCTGGGGCTGGCTCTGCCCGACGAATGTGTCGGGGTCGCCGTCGGGGTCGGGCGCCAGGTCGAGCACGGTCAGCAGGCCCTCGAGCGCGTCCTGCTCGTCCTGCGACGGCGTCGCGCCCGTCCGGGCTGGTTCGGGGATCGGATGGGTGTCGGTCTCCGGCACGTGGCCATTGTGGTGCACCCCAGATCGCGGCGGTTCCGCGTGCCGGTGCCGGGAGCTACCGTTCAGTAACCCAGCCAGCAGCCATGGAGGTTTTTCGTGCGCCGCACCCTGTACGAGCCGGAACACGAGGACGTGCGCGCTCTTGTGCGCGAGTTCGTCGACCGTCACGTGCGGCCGCGCCACCAGGAGTTCCTCGCCGCCAAGGCCTTCCCGCGGGACCTGTGGATCGAGGCGGGCAAGCAGGGCCTGCTCGGGCTCCAGATCCCCGATGAGTACGGCGGTGGGGGCGTGGTCGAGGACTACCGCTTCACCGCCGCGGCGGCGGAGGAGCTGTCGGCGTTCTCGGCCGCGCTGTCGTCGTGCTTCGGCATCCACGCCGACGTCGTGCCGCCGTATCTCGTCGACCTCGGCACGCCCGAGCAGAAGCAGCGCTGGCTGCCCGGCATGACCACCGGCGAGATCTGGACCGCCATCGGCATGACCGAGCCCGGCGGCGGCACCGACCTCAAGGCGCTGAAGACGACCGCGGTGCGGGACGGCGACGTCTACGTCGTCAACGGCTCGAAGACGTTCATCACCAACGGGTACGGCGCCGACCTCGTCGTGGCCGCCGTCCGCACGGACCCTGCGAAGGGGGCCCGCGGCATCTCCCTGCTGGCCGTCGAGACCGGCATGGCGGGCTTCAGCCGGGGCCGCAAGCTGGACAAGGTCGGCCAGGACGAGTCCGACACCGCCGAGCTCTTCTTCAACGACGTCCGGGTGCCGGTCGCCAACCGGATCGGCGACGAGGGCCAGGGCTTCATCGCCATGATGGAGCGCCTCCCGCAGGAACGGATCGGCGCGGCCGTGAGCAACCTCGCCCACGCCCGCTCGATCCTCTCCGAGACGATCGAGTACACCAAGCAGCGGCAGGCGTTCGGGCAGCCCATCGGGTCGTTCCAGCACAACAAGTTCCTGCTGGCCGAGCTCGTGACGAAGGTCGAGGTCGCGCAGGCGTACATCGACGCCGGCGTCCTCGCCCACTGCCGGCGCGAGCTGTCCGCCGTCGACGCGGCCAAGGCCAAGTGGTGGAGCTCGCAGGTGCAGAACGACGTCCTCGACGCCTGCGTCCAGCTGCACGGCGGGTACGGCTACATGAACGAGTACCGGGTGGCGCGGGCCTGGCGCGACGCCCGCGTGACGAAGATCTGGGCCGGATCGAACGAGATCATGAAGGAGCTCATCGGCCGGGACCTCGGCCTGTGAGCGGCGAGGCAACGGATCCGCGCTATCTGGACAAGGTCGCGCTCGTCACGGGGGCCAGCCGCGGGATCGGGCTCGCCATCGCCCGCCGGCTCGTCACCGAGGGGGCCCGAGTGACGATCACGGCCCGTGGCGCGGACGCGCTGGACAAGGCCGTCGAGGAACTCGGGGGGCCCGCCGTCGCGCTCGCCGTCCCCGGCAAGGCCGACGACCCCGCCCACCGGGAGGGCGCCGTCGCCCAGACGCTCGACGCGTACGGGCGCATCGACGTCCTCGTCAACAACACCGGCATCAGCCCGGTGGCCGGCCCGGTCACCTCCGCCGACCTCGGCGCCGTCCAGAAGACGTTCGCCGTCAACGTCGCGGCCGCGATCGCGTGGGTCGAGGCGGCGCGAGCGGCCGGGCTGGGCGAGCACCCGGGGGCGGCCGTCGTCAACGTCGCCTCGGTCGCCGGGCTCCGGCCCTCGCCTCCGATCGGCGTCTACGGCGCCAGCAAGGCTGCGCTGATCCACCTCACCGGCGAGCTCGCCCTCGAGCTGGCCCCGCGGATCCGGGTCAACGCCGTCGCGCCGGCAATCGTCAAGACCGTGTTCGCCACCATGTTGTACGAGGGCCGTGAGGAACAGGTCGCCGCCCGCTACCCGCTCGGCCGGCTCGGTGTGCCGGACGACGTGGCCTCGGCCGTCGCGTTCCTCGCCTCGGACGACGCCGCCTGGATCACCGGCCAGACGCTCGTCCTCGACGGCGGGCTCCTGCTGTCGGGCGGGTTCGCATGAGCCTGCCCGATCGCATGCAGGCGTGGCAGGTCCTCGAGCTCGGCGATCCGGCCGAGGTGCTCCGCCGCGTCGACGTGCCCCTGCCCAGGCCGGCGCCCGGGCAGGTGCTGGTCGAGGTCTGGTCGACGGCGCTGAACTTTCCCGACGTCCTGCTGGCGAAGGGCCAGTACCAGGAACGCCCCGCGCTGCCCTTCACGCCCGGGGTCGAGTTCTGCGGCATGATCGTCGCCGTTGGGACGGGCGTGGACGAGCACCGCATCGGGGAGCGCGTCGTCGGGGTCGCGGCCCTGCCGCACGGGGCCCTGGCGCGCTACACCGTCGCCGCCGGCCACGACGTCCTGCCGGCACCGCCCGGTCTCGACGACGTGGCCGCCTCGGCCTTCTTCCTCTCCTACCAGACGGCGTGGTTCGGGCTGTACCGGCGGGCGGGTCTACGCGTGGGCGAGACGCTGCTGGTCCACGCGGCGGTCGGCGGCGTGGGTAGCGCCGCCGTCCAGCTCGGGCGCGCGGCCGGCGCCCGCGTCGTCGCCGTCGTCGGGGGACCGTTCAAGGCGCTCGCCGCCGCCGAGCTCGGCGCGGACGTCGTCGTCGACCGGACCCGTGACGACGTCGTGGCCACGGTCCGGGCCGCGACGGAGGGCCGGGGCGTCGACGTCGTGTTCGACCCCGTCGGGGGCGCGTCGTACGACCTGTCGACGAAGGTGGTCGCGTTCGAGGGCCGCATCGTCGTCGTCGGCTTCACCTCCGGGGCGATCCCGCAGCCGCCGCTGTCGCACGCGCTGGTCAAGAACTACTCCATCCTCGGCCTGCACTGGGGGCTGTACCGGAGCAAGGACCCCGCCCTGGTGCGCCGGTGCCACGAGGAGCTCATGGGGCTCGTCTCCGCGGGCGCCGTCCAACCCCTCGTCGCCGACCAGCTGCCCTTCGCCGACGCCCCGGCCGGGCTCGCCCGGCTCGCCTCCGGCGCCGTGGTCGGGCGGCTCACGGTGGCGCCGCCGCGCTGAGTTCGGTCGCAGCGGTGCGGGCCGCCGTCGACCGTGTCTCGCGGGCGGCATCCGACGGAACGCCGGTCAGCTCCAGAGCTGGCGATCAACAGTCGCGTTGATCGCGCCCCGATACACCAACCGCTGAGCTTGATCCGCTCGACCTGCGCGAATGCCCGCGAGACTGCGTGGTTGGTGCACTGAATCACGATCAGTGTCGCCGTGATCGCGAGCCGCTCCGCTCCAGCCGCCTCGCCCCGGCGCAGGGCCGGACGGCCGGTGCACCCCGAGCCCGCGGTCCTGCGTGAGTACCCTTCGCCGATGACGTATGTCGACGGGCTGCGCGCGGTCGTGACGGGGGCCGGGTCGGGGATCGGCGCCGCGCTCGCCCGGCGGCTCGCGGCGGGCGGGGCGCGTGTCGTCGTCAACGACCTCGACGGCGACCGGGCGCACGAGGTGGCGGCGTCCATCGGGGGTTTCGCGGCGCCTGGGGACGCCGCCGGCGACGAGGGGTGCGCCGCACTGGTGCGGGCGGCGCGGGAGGCGTTCGGGGGCGTGGACCTGTTCTGCGCCAACGCCGGCGTCGCGGTCGGCGGCGGGCCGGAGGCGCCCGACCACGACTGGGAGCTGTCCTGGCAGGTCAACGTGCTGGCGCACGTACACGCCGCGCGGCACGTGCTGCCGGAGTGGCTGCAGCGGGGCCGCGGGCACTTCGTCGCCACCGTCTCTGCGGCGGGGCTGCTGACGATGCCCGGTGCGGCGCCGTACGCGGTGACCAAGCACGCCGCACTCGCGTTCGCGGAGTGGATGGCGATCACCTACGGCAAGCGAGGGATCCGGGTGCAGGCCCTGTGCCCCCAGGGCGTGCGGACGCCGATGCTCGCGGCCAGCGGCGAGCTGGGGCGGCGGATCCTGCTGCCAGGCGCGATCGAGCCCGACACCGTCGCGGAGCTCACGGTGACCTCGCTCGAGGACGGCCCGTTCCTGCTTCTGCCGCACCCCGAGGTGGCCCGCTACTACGCCGGCCGCGCCGCCGACCCGGACGCCTGGCTGGCCGGCATGCGCCGCCTGGCCACCTGATCCGCGCGATTCAGGCCACAGGGATCACGCCTTGCCGTGATCCCTAGAACTTCCTTGATCCCCAAAACTTCCTTGATCGTCGGAGGGCGGGGTGAGCCAGGCGAGGGCCGCAGTGACCATAGCCTGGGTGCCCGTGTCGAGGGTCGGCTGCAGGACGGGGGCGAAGGCGGGGGAGTGGTTGACGGGGACGTCCTGGGCGATCCGCCCGGCATCCGCCGCCCGTCGGTAGGCGTCCGGGTCGATCCCCCCGATCCCCCAGTAGGTGTAGGGCGCGGACAGGGCGCCTGGGATGTCGCTGAAGTCCTCGCTGGCGGTCTGCAGCGGCAGGTCCTGGGAGCGGTCGCCGAAGAAGGCGTCGAACGCCTGCCGTACGCGCTCGGTGGTGGCCTCGTCGTTCTGCGTCGGCGGGAACCGGTCGAACAGCTCGAACTCGGGGTCCTGCGGCGACCCCGACGCCTGGCACTCGCCGAGCACGATCCGCTGGACGGCCTCCAGGACGGTGCGCCGGGTCTGGTCGTCGTAGCTGCGGACGTTCAGCTGCAACACGGCATGGTCGCCGATCACGTTGCTCTTGGTGCCGGCCTGGATGCTGCCCACCGTCAGCACCGCGGGTTCGATCGGCGCGATCTCGCGGGCGACCACGGTCTGCAGCCGTACGACGATCATCGCGGCCAGCACCACGGGGTCCACCGACGCCTGCGGCATGGAGCCGTGTGCGCCGCGGCCATGGACGGTGATCCGCATGCTGTCGGCGGCGGAGAGCGCCGACCCGGGCCGCGTGCCGACGATCCCGGACGGCATCGGCAGCACGTGCTGACCGAAGGCCACGTCGACGTGGCCGACCACGTCCGCGAGGCCGTCCTCGACCATCTTCCGGGCGCCGTCGCCCAGCTCCTCGGCAGGCTGGAACAGCGCGACTACGCTGCCGTGCCAGAGCTGGCGGGCGTCCGCGAGCAGGGCGGACGCGCCGAGCAGGCAGGTGACGTGGACGTCGTGCCCGCAGGCGTGCATCACCGGCACCTCGTTGCCGTCCCGGTCGCGGGCGGTCGCCGTGCTCGCGTAGGGCAGTCCGGTCCGCTCCTTCACCGGCAGCGCGTCCATGTCGGCGCGCAGCAGCACCGTCGGGCCGTCCCCGTTGCGCAGCACCCCGACCACGCCCGTGCCGCCGATGCCCTCGTGCACCTCGTACCCGAACGTGCCGAGCCGTTCGGCGACCTGGGCGGCCGTGTGCTGCTCCTGGTGGGACAGCTCGGGATGCTCGTGCAGGGAACGGTAGAAGTCCTCCTGCCAACCCCGGATCGCGTCGAGACCGCCGAGGACGCCGTCAGTGGCTGAGCTTCCCGACATGGTGTGGCTCCCTTCGAGATGGATCTATGCGGCGGTGTCGTGCTCCCCGACGGCTGGGGTGGGGACGC
>Ga0157369_10010916_pt1 | contig 10340 bp, 9 predicted proteins | sample C25metaG_FD_113461 | JGI IMG/M metagenome (GOLD analysis project Ga0157369, IMG submission 113461) | Corn rhizosphere microbial communities from Kellogg Biological Station, Michigan, USA - C2-5 metaG | ecosystem: Host-associated > Plants > Roots > Rhizosphere > Soil | place: USA: Michigan...
AAATACCGCCCAAACTACCACAAAAGTGGGCCTATGATGGATGCCATTGTAGTGCCGCATGGCCGTGAGGCATCTAGTATTGAGCGCTCGGCGCTGCTTGCAAGTGCAGCAGGCATCCCTCTTGTAAGCCTCAGTAGTCATAATGCAGATTTTCGACAAGTTGCTGAATTTCTTGAAGGTATGCAGCAAGACACTCCGCTAACCTATTATGCGGTAAATTTTCATGATGGCTTTGAGATCCCAAATTCCGACATACGTGCGCAAGAGGAGATTCCACCATTTGCTACTAAGCCTGAAAGCTTTGACTTACCCCAAAAGCGTGACGCAGGACTGTTTTTAGGTGAAAGAATTCTTTATCTTGACGATGATCTGGATATAGTAAGAAGACTCATGGGTCTAAAGGCAATCGCTGCAGCGCTTGAAGAGCGGGCCATTGCAGGTCCTTCGTGTAATCCGACTATGCCTGACCGTTCGGTTATCCAGCATTCAAAGCTTGCGCTTCTAAAGTATCACATGAATGCTCGAAATTATTCGATAGTCCATGGTGTGTCATCTGGCCAGTTGAGCGGCAACAGCATGGCAGTTAACACCAGTTTACTAGATGGTCATTTTGTGCGACGGATATACAATGAAGACCTTATTCTTGACGATCCTAACCGTAGGGCTCGTATGTCAAGTGTGGCGCCTGCAAGGTATACCCAGGATGTTTACGATCCGTACAATCCAATACGTGCCGCTGAAGAAGAATTTGGTGATAATTTTTTGGACGGCCTAACTGCAACTGACGACGATGAAACCCTCCTTTCCAAGCGTCATTGGCAGCGCCAATTAGATAGCCGCATGGCTGAGTATGATTGGTCGCTATCTAACCTTGGTGCGAGCCGTAACGGGAATTATGCGAATTATATGGTTGTTGCGGGCGATCCGAACTACTTTGAGCCGATGCCTAAAGAGCAACAAGAAAAGATAGGCAATGCACTCCGGGCGGGGTGCGAGATATTAATACAGCTTGAGTCAAAAGATTTTGTAAACTACAAACGGGCTTGGGACGAAGACCGTGCCCGGTGGAATAAAATGAAGCGGGCGCAACCAAAACGCGATATTAAGCAGGGGTTGGGGTATTTGGGGCTGAACGAGTACATTACGAACGCTGCTTAGCTAAAAAGCAGCCCCAAGATTTCTCTTGGGGTGCAGTCATAACGTAGGATCTTGTTATGTGCTAACTATAGCACAAATTTTAACTACATACAAATAAAAATACGGACCAGCCGATCCGTATTTTTATGTGGTACGCGAGAAAGGACTTGAACCTTCACGCCCAGAGGGCACTAGCTCCTAAGGCTAGCGTGTCTACCAATTCCACCACTCGCGCTTACTTCCTAGAGTATACCAAAGATGACCTCTTAAATAAAGATGTAAATTTATTTTGCTTGTGCTATCATAAGGGAAACGAATGCAAGGGGTGCAAGGAAGGGGTATATGAGTAAGGTTGCTGCATATCTGCAAGAGCATATTCTGGGGGAAGTAACGACAAACCCGGCTATTCTTGATGCAATGAGTCGTGATGGAAGTGTCCTCCATATGACGCCCGAAATGGTTATTTACCCGCGGGTGACAAATGATATTCGAAAAGTTGCTCGTTTTGCGTGGCAGCTTGCCGAAAAAGGGCACGTACTACCCGTAACCGTGCGTGGAGCCGGAAGCGATACGACGGGTGCTGCAATAGGTTCTGGAATTGTTCTTGTTACCCCTGCTCACATGAACCACATTTTCGAATTCGACTCTAAACAAAAGCTTATTCGCTTGCAACCTGGTGCAAATAGCGGCGCTGTTAATGATGCTCTCTTTTTGTATGGCGTAGGCATACCCGTTTTGCCAGACTCTTCCCAGTATTCAACAATAGGCGGAGCTGTCGCTACCGATGCTGTGGGCTCGTTATCTGGAAAATATGGAAGGATCATCGATTGGGTCGATCAACTTGAGATTGTACTTGCTAATGGTGATGTGCTTCAAACGGGGAGGCTCAGCAAGCGAGATCTTAATAAAAAGAAGGGCCTCCAAACATTCGAAGGTGAGATTTATCGTCAAATTGATAATATCATTGAAGACAATAAAGAGTTGATTAACGAAAGGATTGCTAGTGATATACGCGATAATGTCGGATATAGCAGCATAGCCGACGTTAAGCGAAAAGATGGTTCGTTTGACCTTCTTCCTCTTATTGTTGGTAGCCAAGGAACGCTCGGTATTGTTTCTGAGATGATTATGAAAACCGAATTTGTGAGTGCTCATACTGGCGTTGCAGCAATTGCATTTGGTAGTCGCGAAGCTGCGCGCGACGCGCTTGATCATTTAATGAAACTCGAACCTACATTTCTTGATTCATACGATAGCGCATTATTTACTTTGGCGAAAGCTCAAGGCAAAACATATAGTTTTTATAAAGCCGCATCAGAAGGTAAAACCGTCAATACTGTTGTTTTGGTTGGGTTTAACGATTTTAACGAGCGCACTCGTAGCAAAAAGCTTAAAAAAGTAGTGAAGCTTCTTGATGGTGTTGATGCCGATGTGGCAACAGCAGACGGCGAAGACGTCGAGGAACTGCTTGTCATGCGAGAAGTAGCCTCGTTCCTTATTCGGCCAAATGAAAAGGGCTACTCTGCACCGCCTTTGTTTGATGGTGTCTATATTCCACCAGAGCGATCCGAAGATTTCGTCTCGGCCGTGTCTGCTCTTGCGGCGAAACATCATGTTGACTTGCCACTGCGCGGAAAAGTTTTGGAAAATCTTTACTACACAAGACCTGTTTTGCAACTTCATAAAGTAGGCGACAAGCAAAAAATCTTCAAATTACTCGAAGAATATTCCAAATTGGTCGACGCCCATGGCGGCCATCTCGTTGGTGAAGGTGGTGAGGGACGGCTAAAAGCTCGCTTTGCTCAGGCCGTATTAGACGATGAGGTAAAAGAGCTCTTTGCAGCAATTAAAAAGGCATTCGACCCTTATGGCATTTTGAACCCAGGCGTCAAACAGCCATCTGAAATCCGTCAGCTCGTGGCCCAGCTTCGACCAGACTTTGATACTGCCCACCTTGCGCAATACTCTCCTTACAGCTAGTGGTTATATTTGCCTGCACCCGTTACTATGATTTAGATCAAATCTGGCAGCACGCTTAGATATTTTGTGTCCTCGCCTTAGGGGATGGCGTAGTGGGAATGAAAGAGTCTCATGGGATTACTATAAGGAAGATTTAATCATAAGTTCCCGACATGAAAAGCTAAAAAAGCATGTCAAAGATAAAGTAATGCTTGTCATCCATGGCTTTTTTTCAGTATAGTAAATTAGTGCCATAGGCACGAGTGGCGGAATTGGTAGACGCGCTAGCTTCAGGTGCTAGTGTCCTTCGGGACGTGGAGGTTCAAGTCCTCTCTCGTGTACCAAACTAAAAAGAGACCAGAGCGTCTCTTTTTAGTTTGGTATTGCGCAGAAATCCTCGGCACTTACCTTAATTATTTCTGATCTTTCCTTTTATTTACAACGCCACCCCTGTACTGAAATTGCTTATGATTTAAGAATTATTTAAAATAGTACTGCCAATATTAACCTAATTTTAAAAGGGTGGTGATATATGACAATAAAACGAATAAAACTTAATGTGAGATCAATGCTGCTTTCATTTGCAGCATTTGTTGTAACGGCATCAGGATTCGCAGTACTCGGAGCACATCCGGCAAATGCAGCGGTGCTCTCAACGACATGTACAGGTGCAGGATACAGCTATGTCGGGTCGTATCCTATCAATATGTACAAAAGTGGAGCAGTTTATGCGCGTACAGGAACATTAGGTGTTTACTACAATAGCTCGACAGGCAAAAACTGTGCCCAGGCAACCTGTAGTAGCGGTTGGTGTTTCACGATGTACCGTACCGTAGCGATTAAGCCGCACGGTAAGAGTACTTGGGATAGCATTGATTCGGGGAACTATACGTCATATGCGGGCGGGGTAACGACGACGTATTCAGCAGCTGGAAAGTGTATTGATGTGTATGCTCGTTTCTCTACTCAGGGTGATCGTTATGGCGACGCATTTGGTTCAACGTCACGCTACGGGGTTCTTTGCGGGTAAAATAACATAGTAAAAAAACGCCATTCTAACGAGTGGCGTTTTTCTTTTGTACAATAGTTTTATGAACGAAAAACAGGTAGGTGTACCACCGCATAAAAAACCATGGCCGACAGGTCAGCAGTACGATCTGGATCTCCTAGAAAATGGAGACCATCGAAATGTGACTGACCAATATCGCTACTGGACTGTCGAGGCTATTAAGAAAGATCTAGACAAGCAGCGGATTGATCTTCATATTGCCATCGAAAACTGGCAGCATGACCTTAATATTGGAACAATCGTTCGGAATGCCAACGCCTTTAATGTGGCGGCAGTGCATATTATTGGAAAAAAACACTGGAATCGCCGTGGCGCGATGGTAACAGATAAATATCTTGATATTTTTCAACATAAAACTGTCGATGAGTTTGTGCAAGCTGTAAAAGGGCGGCATATTATAGCTGTCGATAATCTGGCTGGTGCTCGGCCGCTTTCAAAGACAGATCTTCCTGAAAAAGCCGTGCTTGTATTTGGAGGAGAAGGTCCAGGTCTCAGTGAAGAAATGATCGCGGCGGCTGAAAGCATGGTTATGATCGAACAGCTTGGTAGTACACGCTCGGTTAATGTCGGAGTCGCCTCGGGTATTGTGACGTACGGCTGGTTGCAGCAACATGTATTTGAAAAATAAATAATAACCTGTCATAATTTAAGTATGGCAAGTCCCGAGCGCAAAATTGCTTATAGGCAAGGTTTTAGATCATCCAAACCGGTGACAAATGCGCTCAATCTCTTCTTAACAACACCACGCAGGAGCTTTCTCCTGTTTTCGACAGCCGAGTTTGTACATACTCCATTGGAAGCGCTTGGATATGATGACCAGGACAACAAGTCGGTGGCAACCAGAAGGCGGGAGATTAACGACAAAGTAGGCCGGCTCGACTCGTATTCAAAAAACATGGCAGCAAGAACGATTCATTTGTCTTTGCCTGCTAGTGGCGTGGAAGATAGTCGTGGGATAATGCTTCGATTCAGCCCCCTGATGCAAGAAGCAACGACATACTGGAAAATGATCAAGGGACTCCATGATGACGAAGACACTGTGCGTTCGCCCGCTGAGATTATGCAATTGACTCAGCAAAGTATCTACGTGGGCCTTAAGGCTCGAGAGCTGCGCACTAAGACTAGCTTGAGGCTCGCAAGACAAGGTCTGGCATATGTACTGAGAGATCCTGACCAAAGATATGATTTTAGCGTTGAAAACATCCCTGGGCTTATAAGGTCGGAAGTCGACGTGTCAAAACCCGAAAAAACGTCTGCCGAAGCAACCCACCCAGATGTTATTGATGAAAATGTGGTATAGTATAGGGGTGATCTATCAATCTATCCATCATTCACATCTATTGCCGGAACGAGTCGGATAGTTTCTTTTTGTAAAAATATGAACGCCGACACGCTTTCGGCGTTTTTTGATCTTACTTATCTAATATATGGAGAATACTAATGACTAAACTAAAAAGCTCAAGCTTGCTTAATGACACAAAAAATGCAACAATAACCCCTATGAGTAGTCTGTCTTCACAGCCCTATAAGGGTACACGCGATTACTATCCGGCTGACAAGCGGATTCAAAACTATATTTTCAGTAACTGGAAACACATTGCAGAACGTTTTGGATACGAAGAATATGGCGCGCCGCTTCTTGAGCCTCTTGAAGTGTATGCGGCAAAATCTGGCCAAGAGCTCGCGAACGAACAGACGTATACATTTAGAGACCGCGGTGATCGCACGGTTGCGATTCGTCCCGAAATGACGCCATCTATTAGTCGCATGGTGGCTGCAAGGCGCCAGGAAATGGCCTATCCAGCACGACTTTTCTCGATTGCTAATTTTATGCGCTACGAACGTCCACAGCGCGGCCGTGAACGTGAGTTCTGGCAGCTAAATGTTGATATTTTTGGAGTTGAAGGTGCGCTTCCAGAAGCTGAAATCATTGCCATGGGCGCTGATTTCCTAAAGGTCTTTGGCGCGACTGAGGACATGTATACCATTAAGGTCAACAACCGAAAAGTTATCAACTTTATGATGGCACAATACCTAGGCCTCGATACCATTCAGGCGCAGCTAATGATTAAGCTGTTTGATCGTAAAAACAAGATTGCTCCCGAAGATTTTCGTGACCAAGCAATTGAAATTTTTGGCGAAGAAGCAGCTCCGGTTGGGCTTAAAAAAATCTCAGCACTTCTTGCCGCTAAAAGCATGGGTGAACTTCCCGAGGAAATTCGTGAGAGTAATGCTGTAAAAGAGGTGCAGGAACTCTTTACACTACTTGAACGTGCTGGCGTGAAAAATGCTATTTTTGACATTACTCTTATGCGCGGACTCGACTACTACACAGGTACCGTATTTGAATTCTTTGACACGCACCCAGAAAATAACCGTTCACTCTTTGGGGGCGGTCGTTATGATGGGTTAGTCGGACTATTTGGAGCAGAACCAATTTCAGCAGTGGGAATGGCGCCAGGCCTTACAATGACCGAACTATTCCTTCAGGTACACAACCTATTGCCAGACTTGCCGTCAACAACTGAAGTCTACGTTGTGGTACTTGGCGATGCCCTAAAAGGTGCTATGAAACTGACGAATGATCTTCGCGAAGAAGGCGTTAATACTGAACTTGATATTACTGGCCGAAAGCTCGACAAACAGCTTAAAACCGCTGTAAAAAAGAAAATCCCATTCCTTATTTTTGTAGGCGAGGACGAACTGTCTAGCGAGGTATACCCGTTCAAGGATACAGCTTCTAGCGAAGAGCAAAAACTAAGCTTTGAGCGTATTGTCAGCAGCGTAAAAGATCGCCGCCGCCCGCACACAGACGATCTTGACGATCTTTTTGAATAAAAGTAGAGCCCGCATCCAAAGGAGCGGGCTCTACTTTGGATGCGGGCTAGATCGATGAAGGCGGGCGAGGCCTAGGTGGTGGGTCGTGGCGCGTGGCATCGAGCGCATCGATAGCAACATTGATTGCCTCGTCGAAAGACCCGCCGTGTTTTCTTGCAAGCATGTTGAGCCTGTGGAGTGTTCGCATTTTCAGTTGAATCTGAACACGAATGAAACTGCCACGAGGCCGCTTGGGAAATTCAATGACATTACTCATATTTCCTCATTTCATAGGGTGCACGATCTTTTGAAACAGTATCATTATGAGTATTTTTTGACAATACATACAATCGAGGGTTTGTTTGAGGTTTTTTAATCTGTTATAGTAGGTCGAGTATGAAGACTACCGTAAAAAACCTATCTGACACCAAAGTCGAGCTTACTATCTCGCTCGGCACTAAAGAATTAAAAGACGCCGAGCAAGTGGCGCTTACAAAGCTTTCGAAATCTGTGAAAGTTCCAGGCTTTCGTAAAGGCAATGTGCCTGCGAGCGTAGCTGCTAAGCATGTTGACCCAGCAGCTCTTGCCGAGCAAACACTTGAAGACGCGCTTTCAAAAGCAGTTGCTGAAGCATTTCTTGAAGAAAAGCTTCAGGCGCTTGACCGCCCAGCTGTTGAGGTGAAGAAATACGTTCCTGGCAGCGAACTTGAATTCACTGCTGAAACTGAAATTCTCCCTAAAGTAACACTTGGTGATTACAAAAAACTAAAGGGCAAAAAGCAGGTTGCAAAAGTTGAGGCAAAAGATGTCGATGAAATTATCGAACGTATGCGCACCGGCATGGCTGAGAAGAAGGATGTAAAACGTGAAGCCAAAGACGGCGACGAAGTAACTATCGACTTTGTTGGCAAAAAAGATGGCGTCGCTTTTGATGGCGGTACAGGTACAGATTACAATCTCGTACTCGGTAGTAATACCTTTATCCCTGGCTTTGAAGAAGGGATTGTGGGCAAAAAAGCCGGTGAAACATTCGACCTTGAACTGACATTTCCTAAGGACTACCACTCAAAAGACCTAAAAGGTCAAAAAGTTGTCTTTACAACCACCCTTAAAACAGTAAAAGAGCAGATCCTTCCAGAAATCAATGACGAATTCGCAGCCAAAGTTGGTCCTTTTACTACAGTTAAGGAAATGAAAGATGACATCAAGCGCGAGCTTGAAGCACAAAAAGAGCGCGAAGCTATCGAAAAGTTAAAAGACGAGCTAGTTAAAGAGCTTATCGAGCTAAGCAAAGTTCCAACTCCTGAAATTTTGGTAAAGGATCAAGCCGAATCTATTGAGCGCGACATGACCCAAAACCTTATGTACCAGGGGCTTACGCTTGATCAATACCTTGAAAACAAGGGCTTTGAATCAAAAGAAGAGTGGCTTGAAACCGAAGTCAAAGAAGCCGCCGAAAGCCGCGTAAAAGCTGGTTTAGTGCTTGCAGAACTTAGCAAAGTAGAAAAGATTGAAGCAACCAATAAAGAGCTTGAAGACCACATTAACCTCTACAAAAAACAATACGCCAACAACCCACAAATGGTTGCGCAGTTTGACCAGCCAGAAGCGCAGCGCGATATTGCAAACCGTCTTCTCACTGAAAAAACAATCGACCGTTTGATTGAGCTAAACGCGTAAAAACTCGACAACATGAATAAATTAGCACTCGCACTTGACGAGTGCTAATTTATTGGCGTACACTAGATATATGAATAAGCCAACTAGCTATCTTGTACCAACAGTGATTGAACCGACACGTGATGGTGAGCGTGCTTTCGATATTTATTCTCGCCTGTTAAATGAACGAATTATCTTTTTAGGGGAAGACGTCAACGAGCATACAGCAAACCTTGTTGTGGCTCAGTTGCTCCATCTTGCCTACGATGATCCGAAAAAAGATATCAAACTCTACATTAATAGCCCTGGTGGAAGTGTCTACGATGGCCTTGCTATTTATGACACGATTCAGTTTATTTCACCAGATGTCCAGACTATTGGAATTGGGCTTCAAGCCAGCATGGGTGCGTTTCTTTTAAGCAGTGGCACAAAAGGCAAGCGTTATGCGCTACCAAACAGTCGTATTATGATTCACCAGCCAAGCAGTGGTACTCAGGGTAAAATTACCGATCAAGAGATTACGCTTCGTGAAGGCCTGTTTCTCAAGCAACGTCTTAATGAAATTTTAGCTAAAAATACCGGTCAAAAACTTTCAAAAATTGAAAAAGATGCCGACCGTGACTACTGGATGAGCGCCGAAGAAGCTGTAAAATACGGCCTTGTTGACGACGTAATTGAAAAAGCATAATTTTAATTAAGTTTCGTTGTTGATTCCACGCTTGAATAAGCATTGGTACAATGTTTGAATTGGTAGGTAAGTCAGAAGTCGTCCATTTCGTAAAAGGAGTGAGATCGATGGCCGAACAGGCCGATTCTGGTGACAGACGGCGACGACGAGTCAAAGTCGTGGTGGGTAAGCGTGCAGCACATAAAACAGCTCGAGCAAAGAAAAGTGTTCGAGCAACGCGCGCCAGTTCCCAACGCTCCCAGAATCCAAACCAGCAGTAGAGAGCCCAGGGCTCTTTTTTGTTTGACTTACAGATCCCCGCGCCGTCGCATACGTAGTGTGACGGCGCGGGACGCTTTTAATATTTATAAAAATATGCTATAATATAAAATAAGAATACAGCGACGGGGAGGTAGTCCCATGAAGTATATTCTAAGGGGAGGTGCGCTTGGTGGCCTCATTGCTGCCATGCTCACTCCGCGGTTTTTCTCGTCTACCCCCATCACCTCCGTGGTTCTTGGCGTATGCTTTGGCCTCGTGGGTGGAATCGCTTGGTCGATGCTTCAGCTGGCTGAGCTGGAGGTCAAGACTGAGGAGACCGAAAAACAGGCTGAAACCGAAGATGCGCGTCTGTGACGTGCTTGGTAGCCGAGGTGTCCTTCGCACAGTCCGGGAAGAGCAACAAGCTCCCGGCTGTGCGAAGGCGCCTATTTTTATTTCAGAATGTGACCAAAATCACTTGACTATTTGCCAGGAAACCTTCACAATAAGTACCAAGAAGTAGTGTAGCTGTGGTTACTCATGCGCGAGCATCTGGTGGCAAGGATGTGAAAGCGACCACAGTTAAGGGAATCTTCGGCGCCGATTCTAACTAACCACTAAACAATTAATCTCAGCGAGGAGTACATACGCGTGGCAAAAACCAAGCCTAATGCGGCAACTCGTGTCTTCTTTACAAAGAGTGACACTGCTTTGCCGTTACCAAACCTTATCGCTCATCAGAAAGATTCTTGGAGAGAGTTCGTCGAGACG
>Ga0157369_10010918_pt1 | contig 10340 bp, 4 predicted proteins | sample C25metaG_FD_113461 | JGI IMG/M metagenome (GOLD analysis project Ga0157369, IMG submission 113461) | Corn rhizosphere microbial communities from Kellogg Biological Station, Michigan, USA - C2-5 metaG | ecosystem: Host-associated > Plants > Roots > Rhizosphere > Soil | place: USA: Michigan...
CGAGGATTGGGACCGCGCCGAGCAGGAGCTGCGCGACGCGGTGGCGCTCGCCGGCCGCGCGTCGGCGGAGTTCGGATGGGAGGAGCTCCCCGGCGAGGGCGCCTTCTACGCGCCCAAGCTCGAATTCCACCTCAAGGACGCGATCGGACGCACCTGGCAGGTCGGCACGATCCAGGCCGACACGGTCCTGCCCGACCGGCTCGACGCCACCTATGTCGGCGAGGACGGGCAGAAGCACCGGCCGGTGATGCTCCACCGCGCCATCCTCGGCACGTTCGAGCGCTTCATCGGCATCCTCATCGAGCACCATGCCGGCCGCTTCCCGCTCTGGCTGGCGCCGGTGCAGGCGGTGGTGGCGACGATCGTCTCCGACGCCGACGATTATGCGCGGGAGGTCCACGCGGCGCTGACGGCGGCCGGGCTCCGCGCCGAGCTCGACCTCCGCAACGAGAAGATCAATTACAAGGTGCGCGAGCACAGCCTCGCCAAGGTCCCGAACCTGCTCGTGCTGGGCAAGCGCGAGGCCGAGGAGCGCACGGTTGCGCTGCGCCCGCTCGGCGAAGGCGCGCGGCAGGAGGTGCTCGGGCTGGACGAAGCGGTGGCGCGGCTCGCAGCCGAGGCGGTGCCGCCAGATCTCGGCTGACAGGCCCCGCTTCGCGCTTCGCCTTCGCTGGCGCGGCGGCGTCCGTCGTCGCCCCGCGTCCCGGGCGCAACAGGGCCGCGGGAAAATCGTTTCGCGCGGGGCCGCGCCTTTCAATACGCCCGCCGAACCACTAGGTAGAGCGTTGCAAAGCCACGTTCAGGAGATCGAGCTATACGTCCGCCCATGACCCGGCGCCCCATGGCGCCGCCGCTTAACGGCCCCCGCTACAATGAATTCATCTCCGTGCCCAAGGTGCGCGTGATCGATGAGAATGGCGAGAATCTGGGGGTGCTGCTGACAGCCGAAGCGATCGAGCAGGCCGCCGAAGTCGGCCTGGACCTGGTCGAGGTCTCCCCGAACGCCGATCCGCCCGTCTGCAAGTTCCTCGACGTCGGCAAGTTCAAGTACGAGGCACAGAAAAAGGCGAACCTCGCCCGCAAGTCGCAGAAGACGCAGGAGATCAAAGAGATCAAGATGCGTCCCAACATCGACGACCACGATTACGACACCAAGATGAAGAAGGTCCACGACTTCATCGGTGAGGGCGACAAGGTGAAGATCACCCTGCGCTTCCGCGGCCGCGAGCTCGCGCACGGGCAGCTCGGCATGCTGCTTCTCCAGCGGGTGCAGGAGAACGTCTCCGCCATCGCGAAGGTCGAGCAGCACCCGCGGATGGAAGGCCGGCAGATGCTGATGGTGCTCGCGCCGAAATAAGGCGCGGCCGGCGCGGCGGCGCCCTCGCGGCGGCGCCTGCTGCGAAGTCCAGCTTTCCGTAGCGGAAACGGGATCGCGAGGATTCGCGATCCGTTTCACTGTGCAACGGGATTGTTGCACAAATGCAATGACCTCTGCGGCAGTGGCGGGAATCTGCGGAATTCCGCTGGTCGGCTGACATGCTTTTCAGTAGCTTTTCCCCAAACGAGAACAGTTTTGGGGAGGGAAACAATGCGCAAATCCGTCTGGTTGATGTCGGCCGGCTTCATGGCCCTGGCCACGCCCGCCTTCGCGCAGGACAACACGCCGCCGGCGCAGCCTGCGCCGCAGCAGGATCCAACCACGGCCGCCAACGGCGCCGTGCAGAAGGGCGGGCCGAACAGCGGCGCCGCCCAGGCGACGGCGCCGGGCGAGGAAGGCGCGGCGCGCGAGGTCACCAATCCGAACGAGATCATCATCACCGCGACCCGGCGCGCGAGCCCGCTCTCCGACGTGCCGATCGCGGTCAGCGCGGTGACCGCGGAATCGCTCCAGAATTCGGGCGCCAACGACATCCGCTCGCTCAACCAGCTGGCGCCGTCGCTGCTCGTCTCCTCGACCGGCACCGAGGCGAACGGCTCGGCGCGTATCCGCGGCATCGGCACGGTCGGCGACAATCCGGGCCTCGAAAGCTCGGTCGCCGTGTTCATCGACGGCGTCTACCGCTCGCGCACGGGCGTGGGCCTCAACGAGCTCGGCGAGATCGAGCGGATCGAGGTGCTTCGCGGGCCGCAGGGCACGCTGTTCGGCCGCAACGCTTCGGCCGGCCTCATCAACATCGTCTCGAAGAAGCCGAGCTTTACCTTCGGCGGCGGCGGCGAGCTGACCTACGGCAATTACAACCAGGTCCGCGCCGCGGCGGGCATCACCGGACCGCTCGCGCCGACCGTCGCCTTCCGCATCGACGGCGTCTACGTCCGCCGCGACGGCTTCTACAAGAACATCACGCAGGGCGGCGGAAGCGAGAGCCGGGTCAACAACCGCAATCGCTATTTCGTGCGCGGCCAGCTGCTGTTCCAGCCGAGCGACGCTTTGAGCTTCCGGCTCATCGCCGACTATACGCACCGGCGCGAGAGCTGCTGCGGAGCGGTCTACATCGCCACGAAGGAATCGTTCGACCCGACGCCGAGCGCGACCCCGAACACCAACCCCGAGGGCGACTTCTCGCTGGCGGCGTCGAACCGCATCGTCGACGTGCTGCAGAGCCTGGGCGGCCTCGTCACCTACCCGCCGGCGGATCCCTACAAGCGGCAGGTGACGCTCACGCCGGGCCGCACCTACCGCAACACCACCACCGACGGCGGCGTCTCTGGCGAGCTCAACTACAAGTTCGGCGGCGCGACCCTGACCTCGATCACCGCCTACCGCTACTACAAGTCCGGCGGCGCCGGCGACGTCGACTATTCGAACGTCGACATCAGCTACCGCGCCGACGACGGCCTCGCCTATCGCCGCTTCAAGACCTTCACGCAGGAGGTTCGGCTGCAGGGCGAGGCGCTCGGCGGCAAGCTCGATTGGCTGGTCGGCGGCTATTACGCCAACGAGAAGCTCCAGCTTTCCGACAATCTGAAGTTCGGCACGCAGTACGGCGCGTTCGCCGCCTGCCGCATCGTCGCGACCGTCAACGCGGCGGCGGTGCTTCGCAGCCCGACCTCGCCGGGCTGCCTCTCCGCGGCGGGCCGGGCGACGCTGACCGGCGCGTTCGGCGCGGCGGCGCCGCTGCTGATCCCGGCGATCGACCGGCTGAGCACCATCAACAACGTCGGTTCGGTCCGCGACATCTACAACCAGAACAGCGACAATTGGGCGATCTTCACGCACAACATCTTCAACATCACGGACACGCTCAGCCTGACGGTCGGCGCGCGCTACACGCACGAGAAGAAGACGCTGAACGCCTATTTCAACAACAACAACACCGTCTGCCCGACCCAGCAGGCGGCGCTCGGCCCGCTGCTCGCCAACCCGGCGCTCGCGGCGCTCGCCGGCGGCATCATCACGCTGAGCTGCACCGGCAACTCGAGCGCCCAGCTCAACAACGTCGTCCTCAACGACAGCAAGAGCGAGGGCGAGTGGACCGGCACGGCGGTGCTGTCGTGGAAACCGACTCCGCGGCTGCTGACCTATGCCAGCTACTCGAAGGGCTACAAGGCCGGCGGCTACAACCTCGACCGTTCCGCGCTCGGCGGCCCCACCGGCGTGTTCGGCCCGCGCAGCGCGGCCGACGCCCCGGGCCTGCGCTTCGAGCCGGAGAAGGTCGACGCCTACGAGGTCGGCTTCAAGTACAACCGCAAGGGCTTCAACCTCAACGTCGCGGCCTTCATCGAGCGGTTCAAGACCTTCCAGCTGAACACGTTCAACGGCTCGATCTTCATCGTCCAGAACATCGCCTCCTGTAAGAACAATCTCAACGGAGCCGATCGCAACAACGTGCTGGAAGCCAGCAGCGGCTGCACCTCCGGCACGACCTACGGCGTCGAGTCGAAGGGCGTGGAGATCGAAGGCGCGCTCTACCCGATGCGCGACCTCGCGATCACCGCGGGCTACACTTATGCCGCGACGCGCTATCGCAACAACCTGGTCGGCAGCTCGGGCGGCGCGGCGCTGACGCCGGCGCTGTTCCTGCTTCCCAACAGCCAGGTCTCGAACGCGCCGGAGAGCGTCGTCACCGCCTCGCTCGCCTACACGCCGCGGCTCGGCGACAGCGGCCTGACCGGCCTGTTCTACATCGATACGCGCCTCACCTCGACGTACAACACCGGCTCGGACCTCTTCTACGAGAAGAACCAGCCGTCCTACGCGCTGGTGAACGCCCGCATCGGCATCCGCGGGCCGCAGGAGCGCTGGTCGATCGAGCTGTGGGCGCAGAACCTGTTCAACGAAAAGTACACGCAGGTCGCGTTCAACACGCCGTTCCAGGGCGCGGGCTCGCTCGCCCAGACCCAGGCCTTCGGCACCAGCCCGGCCAACCAGCTCTTCTCGGCCTTCCTCGCCGAGCCGCGCACCTACGGAATCACCGGCCGCATCAAGTTCTGACGCGCCCGGCGACGCCGGAATTTGAGGGGCTCCGCCGAAAGGCGGGGCCCCTTCTTCTTTTGTCGGCGAGAAGAAGAGCTCTGCTAAGCCGCCGCTTGCGCCGTCTCGGCGCCGCCGGCCGCCTTGAGCAGGCGCGCCTGCAGGGCCTTGAGGCGGACGGGGCTCTCGAGCTTTCGGCCGGTCACCGCATCGGTGAGGTAGAAGACGTCGACCGCGCGCTCGCCATAGGTGGCGATGTGGGCCGAATGCACGGCGGCCCGGCCTTCGTAGAGCGCGCCGGCGAGCCCGCTGAGCAACGCGGCGCGGTCGCGGGCATTGACCTCGACCACCGTGTAGCGGCTCGAGGCGGCGTTATCGACGAACACCGCCGGGTGGATGGTGAAAGCGGACGCGCGCGGCAGCGGCAGCGCCTTGGCCTCGAGCCGGTCGATCGCCGGCGGCTCCCTTGCAAGCGCGCCGAGCACCGCCCCTTCGAGGCGCTTCAGCCGATGGTCCTCGCCGAACGGGCCGCCGCTCGCATCCTGGACGAGGAAATTGTCGAGCGCCATGCCGTCGAGGGTGGTGTGGATTCGCGCGTCGATGATGTTGCCGCCGGCGACGCTGATCGCCGCGGCGAGGTGGTAGAAGAGGCCGGGCCTGTCCTTGGCATAGACGGTGACGAGGGTCGCGCCCCGCTCCTGCTGGACGGCGGTGCGGAGCGGCTTGGTGCGCTGGGGCGCGCGGTCGGCGACGTCCATTAGCCGCGCGTTCGCCTCCACCACCTCGTCGGGCTCGGCGAGCCAGTAGCTGTCCGGAAGCCGCCAGGCGAGGCGGGTGAAGCGGCTCTCCTCCCAGCCGAGGCGGGCGGCCGCGGCGGCCTGGACGGCGGCGATCCGCTCGGTGCGCCCGCGCTGCTTGTGGCCGAGGCGGAGCATCTCCTCGGCGGAATCGAACAGCTCGCGAAGCAGCTGCCGCTTCCAGCTGTTCCAGACGTTGGGCCCGACCGCGCGGATGTCGACGACCGTCAGCATGAGCAGCAGGCGGAGCCGTTCGAGGCTCTTCACCCGCTCGACGAAGTCCTGGATCGTCTTGGGATCGGCAAGGTCGCGCTTGAACGCGGTCGCCGACATGAGGAGGTGCCAGCGCACCAGCCAGGCGACCGTCTCCGTCTCGGCGTCCGAAAGGCCGAGACGCGGGCACAGGCTTCGCGCCACCTCGGCGCCGAGCTCCGAATGGTCGCCGCCCCTGCCCTTGGCGATGTCGTGCAGCAGGACTGCGACGTAGAGGACGCGCCGCGAGTTGATCTGCCGGAACAGGGCGTGGGTGAGCGGATGGTCGTCCTTGAGCTCGCCGCGCTCGATCCGCGAGAGCAGGCCGATGGCGCGGATCGAATGCTCGTCCACCGTGAAATGGTGGTACATGTCGAACTGCATCTTGGCGACGACGCGGCCGAAATCGGGCACGAAGCGGCCGAACACGCCCGCTTCGTTCATCCAGCGCAGCACCGTCTCCGGGTCGCGCGGCGAGGTGAGGACGTCCAGGAAAAGCGCGTTGGCCCGACGGTCCTCGCGCACCTCGTCGATGAGCTTGGCGTCGCGGGCGGCGGCGCGCATCGCCAGCGGGTGGATCTCGAGCTCATAGCGGTCGGCGAGAGCGAAGATGCCGACGAGCCGAACCGGATCCTCGCGGAAGAAATCGTCCGAGGGGAGGGCGAGGCGGCCGCGATCGAGGACGAAGCCTTCGAGCTTGCGCGGGCGGCGGCGAATGGCGGGAAGGCCGAAGCGCAAGCCCTTCCTGGCGAACTTCTCGTCCATGTGGGCGAGGAAGACGCCGGTCAGGTCGCCGACCGTCTTCGCGTGGAGGAAATAGTGGCGCATGAAGCGCTCGACGGGCGCGCTGCCGGCGCGGTCGGCGTAGCGCATGCGCTCCGCAATCTCGCGCTGATAGTCGAAGGTGAGGCGCTCCTCAGCGCGGCCGGCGACGATGTGCAGATGGCAGCGCACCGCCCACAGGAAGCGCTCGGCGCGCTGGAACTGCCTGAGCTCGGCCGGAGAGAGGAGCCCCACGTCGACCAGCTCGGCGACGCTCCGCACGTCGTAGGCGAACTTGCCGATCCAGAAGAGCGTGTGGAGATCGCGAAGCCCGCCCTTCCCTTCCTTGACGTTGGGCTCGACGACGTAGCGGCTGTCGCCCATCCGCCGGTGGCGGGCGTTGCGCTCATCGAGCTTCTCGGTGACGAAGGCGGGGACGCTGCCGGCAACGACCTCGGCCCGGAAGCGCCCCTGCGCGGCGTCGAACAGGGCCTCGTCGCCCCAGAGGTAGCGCGCCTCCAGGATCGCGGTGCGGATCGTGTGGTCCCCCCTGGCGGCCGCGATCAGCTCGTCGAGCGAGCGGATCGTCGGGCCGACCTTCAGGCCGAGGTCCCAGAGCAGGTAGAGGAAGCGCTCGACCGCGGCGCCGGCCTCCTTCGACGGCGCGGCCGGAGTGACGAAGGCGATGTCGACGTCGGAGTGGAGCGCCATCTCGCCCCGTCCGTAGCCGCCGACCGCCATCAGCAGCAGCGGACCTGCCTCGGGCCCGACGGCGCGGTCGAAGGCGAGGCGGAGGATCTGGTCCATGAGATAGGCATAGGCTTCGGCCGTCTCGCTTCCCTGGTAGGGCTTCTCGTCCAGACGGCGGGCGATCTCCGCGCGGCCGCGGGCGAGCGCCTCCTTGAGGGTCGCGGCCGTCTTCGCCTCCGCGGCGCCGGCGAGCGAGTCGGCGAGAACGCGGCGGTCGACGATCGCGCGCTTGTTGGGGAGGGAGGCAAATCGCGTCGGCATCGCGCTCGAATTACGCCTTGGCGAGAGCCGCGTCACTGGAATTGGGGGGGAACGGCTTGGATCGCGGCAGGCCTCTGCTAGGCTCCTCACCCTGTCGGGAGGCAGCGATGAAAAAGGCGATCAACCGGGTTGCAGGCTTGATGGCGGCGGCGCTTGCGAGCCTGGCCCAGGCCGCGCCGCCCGGCCTCCCCGACATGGGGTTCGAACAGCCCGAGGCAAAGGCGTGGGTGGCGCCCGGCGGAGGGTCCTACCGGGCGACCCGCGACGAAGATCACCCGTTCGAGGGGAAAGCGAGCGAGCGCCTCGAATTTGTCGGGAAGACTGGGGACGCGACGGACTTCGGCGCCCTGAGCCGCGCCGTCCCCGCGTCCGGCTATCTCGGAAAACGCGTTCGGCTTACCGGCGCCGTCCGGACGACGGCGACGGGCGCTGCCTGGGCGGGCCTCTGGATGCGGATCGACCGTCCGGGCGGAGTCGCCTTCATCGACAACATGCACGACCGGCCCATCCGAAACGCCGAGTGGGGGCGCTACGAGATCGAGGCCGACGTGCCGCCGGACGCGACCAGGATCGTCTTCGGGCTTCTCCTGCAGGGGGCCGGCGCGGCGTGGCTCGACGACGTAAGCCTTGCCGTGATCGGAACCGCGGCGCCGGTCGGAGCAACCGGCATTCCCGCGACGGCGACGATGCGGGAGGTTCTCGCAAGCGCCGGCTCGCGGCGGACGGCGACCGTACCGGGAGACCGGCCGGCGCATCCGCCGACCGCGCGCGGCATGGCCAACCTCGTCGCCCTCGCCCGGTCCTACGGGTACGCCGCCCATTTCGACGCGACGGACGAAGCGGCGGCGACGGATTGGCCTGCGGTTGCCATCGAAGGCGTGGAAGCGGTCGAGAATGCGCCCGACGCGCGTTCGCTGGCGGCCGCGCTCAACCGGCTCCTCCGCCCGCACGCGCCCGACTTCTGCGTCTTCGTCGACAAGCGCGCGGCGGAATGCCCGGCGCCCTCCGTTGCCGGCGCGACGGGTGCGGTGGCCTGGCGTCATCACGGCCGGCAGCTTTGGGCGGGAGGCATCTACCAGAGTGCCCGTGTTCCAAGCACGGCACGCGACGCCTGGCAGATCGAGACCGTCACGCTCGGCGGCGGGGTCAGCGCGCATCTGCCGCTCGCCGCAGCAGCGGGTCCGGACGGAAAGACGCTCGCCAGGTCCCCCGAAGCGCCTGCGCCGTCCGCCAAGCCCGACGGCTGGACCCCGGCCGGTTTCGATCGCTCCACGCGGCTCGCCGACGTGATCGTCGCGTGGAACATCTTCCAGCACTTCTATCCCTATTTCGACGTGGAGAAGGTCGACTGGGCGGCCGTTCTCCGGCGCGCACTGGCGGCCGCGGCGACCGATCCGGACGACCGCGCCTTCGCACGAACGCTCCGGCGGATGGTCGCGGCCCTCAAGGACGGCCACGGAAACGTCCTCTATGGCCCGCCGCCGCAGGGCTCGCTTCCGATCGCATGGGACTGGATCGAGGATCGTCTCGTCGTCACCGCCCTCGCGAAGGACGGCGCAGGGGGCCTCGCGGTCGGCGACGTGATCGAGACGATCGGCGGCGAGCCCGCCGCGCGCGTCCTGTCGCGTGCGATGGAAGAGGAAGCGGGAAGCGCGCAGTGGAGCCGCCGGCGGGCGATGACCCTGCTCTTGCGCGGCGCTCCCGGAGCCGAGCAAAGCCTCGGCTGGTCGCGCGGCGGTGCGCACGGCACCGCGAGCCTCGCCTACGGCAACCGCCTCGAGGAGCCGCGGCCGGTGCAGTTCGCCGACCTTGGCGGGGGCATCCTCTATGTCGATCCGGCGCGGATCAGCCCGGGCGACTATGACGCTGCGGGGGCGAGGCTGGCAGCGGCTTCGGGCGTCGTGTTCGACCTTCGGGGCTACCCGTCGGGACCGCCCGATTTCCTCTCGCACCTGGCGGATTCGCCCTTCAAGTCGATGCCGATGCTGGTTCCGGTGGTCACGCGGCCCGACCGGGCGGGCTGGACCTGGGATGAGTCGGAGTGGGACATGCCGCCGCTGAAGCCGCGCTACGCCAGGGCCGTGTTCCTCGCGGACGATCGCGCGGTCAGCTACGCCGAGTCGGTCCTGCAGACGGTGAAGGGTGCGAAGCTCGGCCCCATCGTCGGAAGCCCCAGCGCGGGCGCCAACGGCAATATCAATCCGTTCCGGCTTCCCGGAGGCTATGTCGTCATCTGGACGGGGATGAAGGTGCTGAACGCCGATCGTTCGCTCCACCACGGCATCGGAGTCGTCCCCGACGTTCCCGTCCGCCGCACCATCGCCGGAGTGCGGGCGGGGCGCGACGAGCTTCTGGAGGCGGGGATCGCCACTCTTCGCGCGCGGGGTCAGCCTTCCCGCGCCAAGGCCTTCAACCGGTAGAGAAGGTCCAGGGCCTCGCGCGGGCTGAGCGAATCGACGTCGAGCCCTTCCAGCGCGGCGCGAAGTTCGTCGGCGCCGTCCTCCTCCTGCGCCGCGGCGGCGGCGAAGAGGGGGAGGTCGTCGAGGCCGGCGGCGATCCCGCCGGTGGCGGCGCGGCCTTCCTCGAGCTTGGCGAGGACCGCCTTGGCCCGGCCGAGCACCGGCGCGGGCAGGCCTGCGAGCTTGGCGACGGCGAGGCCGTAGCTTCGGTCGGCGGGGCCCTTGGCGACCTCATGGAGGAGGACGAGGTCGCCCTTCCACTCGCGTGCGCGGACGTGGTGGAGCGAGAGGGCGTCGAGCCGCTCCGCCAGCCGGGTGAGCTCGTGATAATGGGTCGCGAACAGGCAGCGGCACTTGTTGCGGTCGTGGATCGCCTCGACCACCGCCCAGGCGATGGCGAGGCCGTCATAGGTCGAGGTGCCGCGCCCGACCTCGTCGAGGATGACGAAGCTGCGCTCGGTCGCCTGGCTGAGGATGGCGGCGGTCTCGACCATCTCGACCATGAAGGTCGAGCGGCCGCGGGCGAGGTTGTCGGAGGCGCCGACGCGGCTGAACAGGCGGTCGACGAGGCCGAGCTTCGCGCGCGTCGCGGGGACGAACGACCCCGCCTGGGCGAGGACGGCGATCAGCGCGTTCTGTCGGAGGAAG
>Ga0157369_10010920_pt1 | contig 10340 bp, 10 predicted proteins | sample C25metaG_FD_113461 | JGI IMG/M metagenome (GOLD analysis project Ga0157369, IMG submission 113461) | Corn rhizosphere microbial communities from Kellogg Biological Station, Michigan, USA - C2-5 metaG | ecosystem: Host-associated > Plants > Roots > Rhizosphere > Soil | place: USA: Michigan...
CCGCGACCGCGGTCGGGACCCCGCCCATCGGGCCGGAGCTGACGCCCTCTCCCGCGACAGCGGATACCCCGTTGTCGACGATCTCTCTGCCGGCGGTGTCCGGGTGAGTAGGTCGGCGAATCGGGTGTCGTTCGACCTTGATGTGGTGGGAAGGAGGTGGTTCTGATGGGTGAGGTCGATCCTCCTGGTCGTCATGCTGGTCGCACGGCGGAACGCCGCCGACGCCGGTGGTTCATGCTCGGGGCGGTGACCGCCGCCGCTGTTCTGCTGGGTGCGGTCGGCGTTGCCGCACAGCTCGGCGTGGAACGCCCACCGACCTCCGGGTCGGCGGCCAAGGGTGAAGGAACCATTGTGCCGGCTGCAAGCGAGACGCTGACGGCGGCGCAGATCGCCGAGTTGCCGGAGGCTCGATACAACACTGTCATCGCCGGGTTGATCCCTTACGCGAATGCCTCTGTGCCCGCTGCGTCTGCGGCTGCATACACGATCTCAGAGGATGTGCCGATCTACAGCGCGGCTCGAGCGCCTGTTGCGCGGTTCGCGTTCACCAACTTCAGCAATCGCCCGACGGTGATAGTCCCCGTTCGGATCGAAGGCGCATGGGCCTTGGTGATGACCCCGGCGCGGCAGGTTCTGCCTTCACAGGCGAACGGTGCAGCCCCGGCCCAGACGGCGGGATGGGTGCGGACAAGCGTCCTGAGAAAGGTGACGGAACTACGCCAACGGATCGTTCTTTCCGTGGCGGAGCGGAAACTCTCGATAGAGACACTGGCCGGGCACGTCCAAGAGTCATTCGGGGTGGGTGTCGGCACCGCGGCCACGCCGACCCCGACCGGTGTGACTGGATACCTGCAGGAACGCTACCTCGACCCGAAGCAGGGGGAAAGCACCTATCCGATCAATCTGACGTCACTGCACTCGGCCAGCCAGGATGAACCATTCCAGGGTGAGGACGGAGGGCTCAGTGGAATTCACTACTTCCCCGTCCACTCAGGAAGCGTTTCCCACGGTTGCATCCGCCTGCCGGAAGACGCCATCAAAAGTGTGAATGCTTTGCCGTTGGGCACGAGCATCACCATCGTTCCCTGAAACCGCACGTAAGGATCACCGAGAATGAAAAAACGAAGCCTCATCCTGCCAGTCGCGGCCGCGGCCCTTGCTCTGGCCGGGCTGGTCGGTTGCACGGCCCCCTCCGCCCCGGCCACCAACGCGAAGACCGGTTCGCATTCTGCAGCAGCGGCACCCGCAACTCCGATTCCGACCATCCCCATCGGGACCGGAATCATCAGGGACGCCAAGCTGACCAGTTGTGCCACGACCGGCACGTCGGTTGTGGCGAAGGGTGAGGTCACCATGCCCAAGGACAGCACAGGAGATGTCGTGATCTCAGTGAGCTGGGTCAACTCGCAGGACTCGTCCGTCTATGGCCGGGGGACGACGACCGTCAAGGGCCTCAAAGCCGGCGACAAGAAGGAGTGGACAACCAACGCGACCCTTCCCCCGGGAGCCACGTCCGTGGCATGCGTCCTCGGCGCCGTCATCCCCAAATAACAACGCACACGCATCGACACCGCCCGACTGACCGACAACAAGGCATGGCGTCGCGGATCGCTGCTAGCGAATCCCACTCAGCTTTCGACGAGGTGGGCGAGGTTCTCGAGCTCGTTCGTCCGGCCGGCGACGAGCCGCTCGGTCCAGATGTCGTCGTGCAGCGGCTCCATGCGCATCACGACGCGTGTGCCGCCCTCGACCTCGGAGAGGTCGATTTCGGTGAGCTGTTCATAGGGTTCGTGGTCGGGCACGAAGTCGATCAGTGAGCGGTAGCCGAGACGATCGGGGCCGGCCACCTCGGTGAAGACCTTCCGCGACTGCGTGGCCAGGGGCATCCCGTACTGCTCCATGAAGGCGATTTGCTCGGGCGCCACGGCGGTCATCGTGTAGATGAGATCGCCGCCTACGCGCAGCTCGAGCTGCTCCACGTCGGTGCGGAAGCCCTCGGGTGCCCACCAGCTGCTGATGCCCTCGGGCGTGGTCCACAGCTGCCAGACGCGTTCGCGGGTGGTGGGAATGAGGCGTTCGATGGTGCGCATGATGTCGTCCTTTCATTTCGACGGGGATCACGATATATTCGTCACAACGAATGTGTCAAGGAGTCGTCTCATGGATTTTCAGCGGGTGCTCGCGGCGATCGCCGAACCCCAGCGCTACCGGATCGTGACCCTGCTCGCCGAAGGTCCACGCGCAGTCGGCGAGATCGCTTCCGCGCTCTCTGCGTTACAGCCCCAGACCACGAAGCACCTGCAGGCGCTGCAGTCGGCCGGTGTCATCGCTGTGCACCGGCTGGGGCGACGGCGGCTCGCCTCGCTTGAGCGGCAGACTCTTCGATCGCTCGCCGAGCACCTCGGCGAACTTGCCGAGCCGGGGCGCGATGACGACCTACTGCGCGAATACGCCGCTGCTGTCCGGCGGGAGGTTCACCGAGCCGCAACCGGAGAGGTGGGCACCCGGACACTACAGCTGCGTCGTCACCTCGACGCCGGACCGGCGGAGGCATGGGCTGCTTGGATCGAACCTGGCGTTGCGTCACGCTGGTGGGCTCCCGATCACTTCGTGGTCTCGGAGTTCACGATGCCGCCCGCGCCGGGCGCAGAACTGCGAATGTCCCTACGCGAGGCGGACGGCGCAGAATACGACTCGGCCGGCCGGGTGCTCGCTGCCGAGCCGGGCGCGCTGCTCGAGTTCGAACTCGCCCCCCTCGGGCCAGACGGGTCCCCGCTCTTCTCTGCGGTCTACCGCGCCGAGTTCGCAAGCGCCACGGACAACACGACCGATCTGCTGCTCACCATCCGCGTGGACAACACCAGCCCGGAGGCAGCATCGGCGCTGGGCGGGCTGGAGATCGGCTGGGGGCAGCTACTCGATAATCTGGCCGCGCTCCTGAGAGATTGACAGCTGCCCTTCACGAGTCAGACGATTGCGGTCTATTTCGGATGTGGTGTGCGCCCTGGCGGTGCAGTAGTCGTCGCGATCTGTTGTCGCATCCAGGGCAACGCGGATCCCAGGAGGTCGCCCTGCAGATCCGACATGAGAAGGTCGAGGTCCTGGCCTGGATAAATCCGCCACCACTTGTCCGCTTGATCTTCGGCGAGCTGCCCGATCCGTGCGCACCGCACGGGCGCCGGGTAGGTGATAGTGGGCGTTGGATTCGGTCCGTAGTGCGGCGCGCGAGCCACCAGTTCATCCCACTTGTCTCGGTGGACCACTAGCAGGTTGACCGTGAATCGGACCTCGGAACGGTCGCTGTACACGGACTTCTGGAAGCCGAGCAGGGCCCAATGCGTCTCTGACTTCATAGAGAACCGCCCACCTGAACCGATCAAGCCGTTCGCGCGGAGCAGTGGCGCTATTCGCTGCTCTCCAGGCGTCAGCGAAGTTCGTCACGAGTTCATCGTCACCGCAGACGCGGAGTAGCTGCAACTGTCTCAGTGGTCGATCCTTGAGTGTGCGGCCTCATGATGTGACAGGATCTTGCCAATATGGCTGACAGTGAGGTGCCGTCCCGACGACACGGAGAAGGGTTCCATCTTGAGTCCGCGGTGAAAGCCGCAAGGCTGTCAGATTCGAATCGTCCTTTCGGGGCGGCCATCTCTTCCGGCCGCCACGCCGAAATCGTCCCCCTTGACCCCGTTACGCTCGTTCCGCCCACGGACGACTGCTCCACGGTCGGCTATTCCATCGATGTTGACAACCATGCAACTGTGGTCTGGGCTTCGGGCAGAAGGCCCGACCGATGGTACGTTTCGCGCCAGCGTGAGCGAGAGGTCTTCGAGGTCGTAGAAACCGCGGCTCGAACGTGGCGCGGCGGCGCCTTATTCGTTCAACCACTCCTGGGCGGTTTTGTGATCGCAACCTCCGACTGCGAGTGGCGGCCCACCGGCGCGGACCGCAATGCTGTCATCATCGACGGGCACGGCCGCGAAATTGCCGCGGGGACAATTGGCGGGGGAATCCTGCATCTTCAGGCGACGAGCGCTGGAGAAATCTGGGTCGGCTACTCCGATGAGGGCGTCTATGGAAATCATGGATGGAACCACCCTGGACCCGAGACGCAGGGGCGTTGGGGTATCGCACGGTTTGATACTTCGCTGTCCAAGGATTGGGACTACGCGCCTAGATCGCTCCGTGACCCGGGTGCACCGGAGGACGTCGTCTCCGAGTGCTACGCGCTCAACGTGACCGACGACCGGGCTATCGCGTGCACATATACTGACTTTCCGATAATTCAGATTGACCGCGGCGGCGACGTGACCGTGCGCCGCGTTGGCAAGGAAGGCGCAGACAACATACTTGTTGACGGCCAGGTGTGCGCGCTTTTCGGCGGTTACGGAGGCGACCAGAACCGCGTCACCATCGGTGAACTTCACGAAGGCGGCTTCGACGAGCGCGGTGCAGGAAAGCTACAACTCGACAGACGTCCCCGGGACGAGCTGAGGCCCGTCTTCGTTTCGCGCGGGAACCAACTCAATCGGTTGTGCGACCGCTCTTGGCTGCGCTGGCGCCTCGAGGTGAAACCCAAGCCTTAACGACCTGATCGACCCATCAGTGCTCGCGACCGATCATCGGCTGCGTCAATTGCCGACCCGCTTACGTGCGGTCCCCTACGCATCCTCTCGTTGGCCAAAGCGGCCGGCGGATGGTCGTCCGAAGTATCGCAACGGGGAGCGGGGCGGGAAGTCAGCATTCGGTCGGGTCGAGGATGACGAGTTCGCCGGTCGTCCGGGTCATGGCCACGTAGCGGTCGACTGCCGCCTCGATGGCAGCCGCGCGATCGGGGGTGGTGCCGCCATGACGCGGACCAGGTTCCACGAGGAGCACGAGGTCGAATTCGAGTCCCTTCGCCTCGGCGGCGCTGAGCGAGCGGACGCGCGGCATCCCCGCGAAGGCGTCGTCGCCGATGACGCAGGCGGTGCCCTCCGGATGGGCGTCGAGCCAGGCACGGAAGATGCGGTCGCGATCGGTCGCCGGCGCATGCCGTACCGGGATGCCGTTGTCGCGGATCGACGTGGGCACGTTGGCGTCGGGGAGGACTGCCCGGATCACCGGCTCGGCCTGCTCCATGACGGCGACCGGTGTCCGGTAGTTGACGGACAGTGTCGCCACCGTCGCGCCCGGCGACCCGACCTCGGCGAGGCGCTCGGTCCAGCTCTCCGGGAAACCGCGCCGGGCCTGCGCGCGATCGCCGACGACCGTCAGGCTGCGCGACGGGACGCGCCGGGTGATCATCGCCCACTCGGCCGGCGTCAGCTCCTGCGCCTCGTCCACGATGATGTGCGCGAACGGGCCCGCGAGGAGGTCGGTGGACGACGCGGCCGGGCCGGTGTAGGTGTCGAGCGCAGCGCGGAGGTCCTGGCCTCGCAGAATCGACATCGTCTTGAGGTCGGAGTCGTCGGTCGCGATGAGGTCGTGGATCACCTCGTCCATCACGGCCCGGTCGGCGGCGGCACGCGCCGCTTCCGTGTGGCGGCGGCGATCCCGCTCGGGGTCGCCGGCACGCTGCAGGGCCGCATCCAGGAGCGGGAAGTCGGACACCGTCCACGGGCCGGACGGCGATCGCTGGAGCAGCGCAGCCTGCTCGGCGGTCAGCCACGGCGCGCAGCGCAGCAGAAGGGCGGGGAACGTCCACAGACTCCGGACGATCGCGGCCGGGTCGAGGAGCGGCCACACCGTGTCGAACACGGTCGGCAGGTCGGTGTCGGCGGTCAGTGATCGACGGATCGCGTCGGCGTCCGCCCGTCCGCCGGACAGGCCGTATGCGTCGAACTCCTCCTCGTCATCGAACCCCCGGCGCGGCGCGTCGTCGTCCCACCCCGCATCCCGCCATCCCGCATCCCCCCATCCTTCGGCGCTCCAGCGGCCGTGACGTACTGCCTCGCTCTCGCCGGTCCGAGTCGAGAGGATGGCGACCAGGATGTCGAGCAGCGCCTCCCAGATCTCCGCCCGAGCGTCGTTGTGGGGCGCGGCCGGGTCCGCCGCGCCGAGCGCCTCCACCCATTCCCTCTGGCCGATGCTGAGCTCGCCCCAGGGCGTGTCGAGCACGGTGGGGCGCGACGGCGGACGCTCGGAGAGCCTGATCGCGGCCTCGACGGCCCCGGGCATCCGGCCGTCTCCCTTGAGCAGCGCGATGCGGCGATCCGCCTCACGAGCCGCTTCTGTGCCCTCCGGCACGAGGTCGGTGAGCGTGCAGGTGCGCACACCCTCCTCGCCGAGGATGTGCAGCCGTAACTCGTCGACCAGCCCAGCCGCGAGGTACTGGTTGATTGTGTCCGCACCGCCCTGGATCGAGATCTCACCGTCGCCCGCCGCTTCCCGCGCCTGCGCCAGCGCCGACTCGATGCCGTCGGTGACGAAGTGGTAGATGGTGCCGCCCTCCATGAGCTGCGGCTCGCGCGCGTGGTGGGAGAGCACGAAGACGGGAGCGTGGAACGGCGGATTGTCGCCCCACCACCCGTTCCAGTCGCGATCCCACTCGCCGCGAACCGGCCCGAACATGTTCCGGCCCATGATGTGTGCGCGGGCGCCGGCCATCTGGTCGGCCTCCGCCCGGTTCTCGTCCCCCTGGTCGAACATCCACGCGTGGAGCCGGTCACCCCATCCGTCACCGCCGTCCTGGCCGAACGGGCGCTCCTCGGTCTGGTCGATGCCGGCGGCGTACCCGTCGGCGGTGATGGTCTGATTGACGATGACGGTGCTCATGGCGCTGCCCTGCCTTCCCTCGGATTCGATCGCGAGAGAGCATTCTGCCCGGCAGGGCCCGTCTTGCGGCAAGCCCCCTGATGTGATATATTCTGGAAATGCGAGGTGATATTCCTCGCATTTTTTGTGCCCGATGCCGGTACTGTGTCGGCATGACCGCGTCCATCACCGTCACTCCCATCCGCGTCGCCACCCTGTTCGTGGGGGAGGAGGAGCGGATGCCGGTGTTCGTCCATCTCATCGATCACCCGGACGGCCGCATCCTGGTCGACACCGGGCTGACCGCCCTGCACCCGGCCGTCGCGGACATGGACCCGCAGCTGGAACCCCTGACCGAGCGCGCGGACATCGATCTCGACAGCATCACCGCGGTCGTCAACACGCACCTGCACTTCGACCACTGCGGCGGAAACCACCTCTTCCCGGGCCCCCCCATCTATGTGCAGCGGACGGAACTAGACGACGCGCGCACCCAGGACGACTACACGATCCGGGACTGGGTGGATGCGCCGGGCGTCGAGTACACGCCGGTCGAGGGCGAACTCGAGCTGCTGCCTGGCATCCGGCTCGTCCCCGCGCCCGGGCACACCCGCGGCTCGCAGATCGTGGTGGTGGAGACGGCGGATCGGCCCGTCGTCATCGCCGGCGACACGGCCGTGTGGTTCGGCGAACTCGACGCTCCGGAGACCGAGGGCCAGCGCCTCATCCGCTCCCTCGACCCGCAGCAGGTCTGGCTGTCGCACGCCGCAGAGCCGTGGTCCGCCTAGCGGGGTGACCGGGGGAGGGGAAAGTTGCGGCGGAGGCCGAGGCGAGCTCCGTCAGCGCGCCCGATGAGGGATCCGCTCTGGGGTACATCCGTCGCGGCGAGAACATGCTGGCAAGGTCGTTGGCTGTGAGCTCTTCAAGTTTCCTCGCCTAGCCTTCTCGACCATGAGGATGGATCCGGCGGGACTGATGTGGGACGCACCGAACCTTGCCGGCCCGGACACTCTCGACCTTCAGAGCGCGGACTTCGCTCACTACGGGGCCCTGTCGCGGGTGCACGCCGCGGAACGGGCGGGCGGCCAGAACCTGTCTCCCGCGCTGACATGGAATCCGATTGCGCAGGCTGCGCAGTTGCTTCTGGTCGTTGAAGACCCCGACGCCCCAACCCGACGGCCGTATCTCCACTGCCTCGCATTCCTGGACGGGGCGGTGTCCAGCCTCGACCGCGGCGATCTCAGCGTCCCGCTCGGGCACAGAGTGCAACTGGCGGTATCGGCCCTCGGCGATGGCTACTTCGGGCCTGCTCCCCCGAAGACGCATGGACCGCATCGCTACATTTTTCAGCTGTTCGCCCTCCGGGTCCCTCTCGTCGTCGGGACTGGGTCCGATCCGCGTTCATCGGTGGCCCAGGACGCCGATGTTCTCGCTCGAGGGCGACTCGACGGAACCTACCAGCGAGGTTGACCACCACGACCGCTGAGCACGATCGGCATGCGGGCGCCCGATGTCAGTGGTCGGCTCGACGATGCTGGCGTGACATCCGACGCACGCGCCTATCGCGGCTTCCTTGCTGCGGCTCGCCCTCTGGGTTCCGTAGTTGCAGCCATCGTGCTCTTGGGCATCGCCGATTCAATGGCCAGTTCCTACCTCGTCCTATGGGCCTCGAACCGCGCCGGTCTCGACTCCGTCCAACTCGGCATCTTCGTCTCCGCACCGGCCGCGGGCAGCATCGTCGCCAGTTTGCTCGCGGGCAGACGCTTTGATCGCCATCCAAGCCGGGCATATGCAGCCATTGCCGCTATCGCGGGCGCTGTCGGTTACGCCGCGCTGCTCCTGACCTCATCGTTCACGGTCATGGTGATCGTCGGGGTGATCCTTCTCGGGACCGTCGGGGCCGCGTTCCCGCAGCTGTTTGCTCTGGCCCGGGTCAAGTTAGCCGGCAGTGCGGTCGAGGGCCGCGCGGCGCCATTATTGCGGTCGGGGTGGTCCCTGGCGTGGGCAGTAGGGCCGCTCTTCGGCTCCCTCCTTGTCGCTCGCATCGGTTTGGGCATCGTTCTCGCCATCAGCTCGGCAGTCCTCCTCGCCACCGCCCTCATCATTCTGACCATCCGGGTCCCGCGAGGCGGCGACGCGAGCAGCGACGCTCCGGCTGACGCAGGAGCGTCTTCACCTCCGGCCGCGATCGAGCTGGCACCGTTGACTGCGAGTGTCGCCCTATTTTTCACTTCCATGTACGCCGGCTCCGTGGCATTGCCGCTATACCTGACGAAGATCATGGGGCGGCCGGAAGGCGATGTCGGACTGCTCTACAGTGCGTGCGCGATCGTGGAGGTTCTTGCGACGATCGGCCTCGCCCTCGTTCCGACTCGGGTCAGCCAGAAACTGCTCATCGTCGGCGCGATGGCAGTGTTCGCCGGTTATTTCGCACTAACCATCACTGGGAGGTTCGAGCTTGTTGCCGCCGGTCAGATCGCACGTGGCGTCGGGATCGCGGTCGTCGGGGCAGCAGGTATCCGCTACTTCCAAGACTTGAGCCGGGCGGCTGTGGGCCGAGCGACGTCGCTGTTCGCGAACGCGTCCACGACGGGCTGGCTCATCGCAGGCGTGCTCGCCGGCCTCTCAAATCAGTTCTACGGATACATGGCCACACTTGCATTGTGCGGCGTGGCGGCCCTCATCGCCGCAGTCCTCTTCGCCACAGCTCGCGTGGGTGTCCGCACGAACGCCACGAGACCAACAGCAACGAACGCGGCTCAGCATCGACGTCGGGCAATCGCTAAGCGACCCAATCGAGATGAGGAGAACGGCCAGTCGGTTGGGTAGGCCTGAGGTGCGGCGACTACTTGGACGTCGTCCTCGTAGGGGATCGGCTTACGTGCGCCCGTGCCCTTCGGATAAAAGGTGCGGCCGGATGGGCGCATGGAGGAGGCACGCACGCTTCGTGACGGTGGTGAACCTGGCGTAGCTTTGCGTGCGTGGAGAGCCGTTCAGAGGGGCACGACTTCGCCCTTCAAGCACGAAGTCTGCCGTCGGTTCAAAAATGTCGGCGCGGAGCGCTTCGTGTTGGGGCAGTCGACGGCGAGCAGCCGCCAGAGGCTTAGCCTGGTCGCTCCTGCAAACCCTGACGGACTTCGCAGATCGCTGAGGACGGCGCCCGGTAGCATGCGCGCGTGCGACGGCGGAAGAACACACCGGCTGAGTGCCGATAGCGGATCCATCAGCGTGCCGTTCCCTGCGCGGTGGTGGCAAAATGGGCGGAGCGGCCCCGTTTGAGACCGCTGAACAACCACCAACGCGGCGACATCGCTATCCTCGAAACATGAGTGATTCTCGCCCCGCGGTGGTCACATGGGCGTGGGTATCCCTTGCGCTCGCCATCGCGGCATTGGCCGGAGGACTCTTCGTTGTCACCGGCAGCGCCACCATTGGACGGCTCCTTTTCCTCGTTGCATTCGTGTTTGTCGTATGGGCCGTGTTCCTGTTCATCGCACTGAGCCGCGATCCTTCAAGACGGATCAGCAGTGCCCGATCGGGTCACGTGGCGACGACGCACACCCTCGAGTTCACGGTGGGCGAGCGTGAAAAGCACTCCGTTGTTTTCG
>Ga0157369_10010921_pt1 | contig 10340 bp, 6 predicted proteins | sample C25metaG_FD_113461 | JGI IMG/M metagenome (GOLD analysis project Ga0157369, IMG submission 113461) | Corn rhizosphere microbial communities from Kellogg Biological Station, Michigan, USA - C2-5 metaG | ecosystem: Host-associated > Plants > Roots > Rhizosphere > Soil | place: USA: Michigan...
AGCAAAAGCGGCGTCTCGGAGATCTTTAGCTATTGTTTGAGCGCTACCGGACCAAACCAGGTGCCGAGTAAACGACGCTGCCAGACAGCGCCGCTGCGAGCACGCTCGGCAGGTGTCGTGAAATCGTACTCATAGAGGAGCGCGCGCATGTAGCGCGGCGGTCGGGGGAACGGCGGCGGATTCAGAAGCTCCGTAACAGCGGCATCGCCACGAAGAAGACGATACATCAAGCTTCCCACCCATGAATTGCCTTCGTACCTGCCGAGAGCGGCGAACCACATTTGCCAGTCGAGCCGCGGCTGATAGGGAGCGACGAGCGGCAGGCCGCGATGCAAATTTCCAGGCTTATAGCGGAAGGAGTATTCCTGCCAGTTCACTTGATCTTCCGAGCCTTCCAGCACGATTTCGGGGCGGCTGGTCGTCATCACTGCAAAGAGCCCGTAGCCGTTTACGATTTCGAACGGCTGGAGGAAAACGGGCGCGCGTCCAAGCAGCTCTAATATGCCGAAGAAGGCCATTACGGCAAGTGCGGCGTTCATGCCGCGCAGCACGGGCTTCCATTTGGGAACGTTGCTCGACGGAAACCGCCGCCGCAAGAGGCGCCCGAGCGGCGCAAACGTCGTATCGTCAAGCCCCCACAGGCACAGAGCGAGCGCCAGCAAATTAAAGAATGCATAATTTCCCGTCAGCAGAATGCCGACTTGCAAGAACATCAGAGCCGCGACACCTCCGATCCGCCATTTGCGCGGAAAGAACAATAAAAATGGCGCCGTGAGTTCAATCGCGAGGGTAAGCGCAGTAAGCGAATCGAGCAGCCAATTGGGCGCGCGGTACATGCAGTAGGCAAGCGGATTCGGCAGCGGCTGCGTCATGAAATGAAAACGCAGCGCGTGCAAATTTCGCCAGTTCGGATCACCCGAGGTCAGCTTGACAAGACCGGATTCGAACATGAAACGGAACAGCAGAAGCCGATACGTCCAGACCAGCCAGGGCGCCCCCGCAAACAGCGCCAGAAAACCCGCTTCCAAAAGCAGGGCGTCCCATTGAAACGAACTGAATGGCGGCCCGACGGTCACGATCGACAGATACAGCACGAAGCAGGCTGCCGCCATCCAGCGCGAGAATAGGCCAGAGAGGAGCAGCATGCCGCAGATGCAACCGGCTCCGCATAAAAGCGTCAACGCGTGGTCGCTCGTGTTCAGCCACAACAGCGATGGCGTGTAAAAGTATGCGCGCGGGCCGAGTTGCGCGCGCATGGCCGTCAACAGGTTCACAGCCGGCGCGACGCCTTGAGAGCCGCTGAGGCCGAGGATCTGCGGCCAGAGCGACCCGAAGGCGCACAGATATGTCAGTCCGAGCAGCCGGAGAAACAGGCCCTCGGTAAGTTCATAAGCGCCGGCATTCAGCCTATTGGCTATTGCGCGTAAGTTCATCCACGGTAATGAAGATCGGACGAATGTCGACGGGAATATCTTTCAGCTTTTCAAGCGCCGCGGTCATAGATGGCCGTAGAACACCGAATTGATCTAAGAGTTTTTTCGCGGCGGCATAGTCTCCCTGCGCTTCGATGGTCAGCAAGAGATGCGTCAGATCACGTACGGCGCCTTTCACCTTGGCGTAGTTCACTTCGAACATGCCATCGCGACGCTCAACGAACGCCCCGTGGTCGGTTAAAAAGTTGAATTGCACCGCCATACCGCGCCCGTGCGCTTCGTGGATGCCGAATCGCAGGGTTCGGAAAGAAGAAGCGAGAAACGTGTCGTACAGTTTTCTTTCGTTGGCCTCCCCGCCCTCCAGAATTCCTTTGTCAAAGAAAAATTGCACCATGAAGAGCCCGGTCGCGTCCGCCTTGGCTTCTTCGATGGTGCTGTACAGATCTTTCAGCGCACGCCGTACAGAGGTCTTCTTGCCATGAACTGCGATTTCGTGCGGGCCGATTCCGTGGCTGATTTCATGCGCCAGAATGTGGGTAAAGAACCAATCGAAGCTGAGGTTCGGCTGTGCGGAGGCGGTCAGGACAATGCGCGAGATGGGGGTGAGCGTGCCATCGAATTTGGCGTGCTGCACATTCTTGAGCATCACTTTCTTGCTGCCCTTTTGAAGAATTACGCGCTCGTCGTTTGGAAGATTGTAAGCCGCGGTCTGCACACCATGATTACCGTCGCCGGCCGACAGCAACTCGTTCACCACACGAATCGGCATACTGGCGGCGAGCTTCGGGTTCCGATACGCGGCATCGATCGGCAGATTGTTTTCTACCTCTTGTAGATGCCGCGTGAAATTGTTAAGTTTAGCCGTTTCGGCTTCATCTTTCAGACAAACATGGGCTTCAAAAGACGCTTTATAGCCGAAGAGTTCGTCGTTGTAGGTTTCGTACGGGCCGATGGTGATATCAATCGGCGCATCCAGGTCCATCCAGGCGATATCGCTTGCGTAATAATCGTCGTCTAAAAAGGCGGCGGCGCGGGTTTCGAGGAAATGCTTGAGCGAAGCATTGTCCGTCAACGCCGCGGCTTGGCGCAGCAATTTTGCCGCTCGCTCGAGATCGGGCCGATAAGCGTGGCTGTAGGGAACCACCTCGAGGTTGCGGGTCGCCGGTTCCCGGCGAATCACACTGAAGAATCCCTTTGCCTGATCGGAGGCCCAACGCTCGAATTCTTCGCGAGTCATATCTTCGGGATAGAAATTGGCCCCGAGCGGCTTGCGTTCCGGCACTTCCGGCAGAAAGGCGCGATGATTGTCTAAATCCGACCAGGGCCCTTTATAGAGCTGGAATAATTCCAGGCGCGCCTGGCCGAGCGGCGAGCGATCCGCCATGAGCTTTTTCTCGAGCGCTTTATTGCCGCTCCAAAGCTGCTCCAGAAAGATATCGTCCATTACATGGCCGGCCTCAATCAGTTTCACAAGCGCCTGGCGATCGCCGGGACTGAGCCGGCTCGTGTCCACGCGCAATGGGGCTGGCGCGAACTGTGCGGCCATCCGCTCCAATCCCGCGCGATCTACTGCAGCACTAAACATAGGTAGAGAAATCGTAAGAAGGGCGAGAAGACATCTCATCGGCTTAATCAGCCACGATCATTTCCCCTGGCAGGATCGGACGAGTCCTTGGCAGCAGTCCGAACGTCGCCACGGTGGCAATCGCAATCAAAGAAATAAGAAAGACCATCAGCTTGAGCACATCGCCACCATGACCGCGCGGCAGGGTCTTCCACAGGACTAACAGAATAGTTTGCGCGGTGGTCACGGCCCAGACCGCTCCGTAGAAGTAGCGGCGCTCGGTTCCTTCGCCTTTGGTAGAGGACTTCACTCTCGGCAGCAAGCCCGCGAAGCCTAAAGCCATCACGATCAGAAATGCGGGCAGGTATCCGTAATGATAAATCTGTTTCAAATACCACCGGCCGCTAATGGCGGCGATCAAAACGCCCGCGAGATTCAAGGCAGCGAAACTCAGCAGGGCGTTCCAGGCGAATGTGTAACAGATACGGCGGTACAGCGGATTCCGTTTGTCTTCGGAAAATCGCAAGATGTACGGCCGCGGTTCCACGCCGGGGAGCTGCCCGAAAAGACCCGCAACACCGGTGCCGGCGACGACCAGCAACAGCCAGCGCAGGGTGCGCGCGCTGCCGCCGTGGGCAAACAGCTCGAACGTTAACGGTCCAGGCGCAATGAAAAAGACCCAGATCCAAATCGGCCAATGCGCGAAACGGTAGGCGACCTTATTGCGTTCCCGTATTTTCCGCTGGCTCGCGTATTCGACTCGCATTGTTCAAATCGTACCCAATCATGCATTAAAGTAATGAATCATGCCAAACCAAGTGGCCGTTTTGGGCGGCGGAGTCGCGGGCCTGAGCGCCGCGCACGAACTCGTGGAACGCGGCTTCACAGTGACTGTTTACGAGAAAAACGACGTCTTCGGCGGCAAGGCTCGCAGCATTCCCGTTCCCCACACGGGCGTCAACGGACGCAAAGATTTACCCGGTGAGCATGGTTTTCGTTTCTTCCCGGCGTTCTATAAACACGTTCCCGATACCGTGGAACGCATTCCGTTTCCGGACAACGTAAGCGTCTTCAACAATCTGGTCCATGCAACAAGAATCGATGTGCTGCGCGCGGCGAAGCCCGGCATTGTGCTTGCGGGCCGCAAGCCGCAGAATATCGACGATTGGATGGTTGCGCTGCGGACCGTCTTTAGCGGCGTCGGTGTTCCGGAACCTGAAGTTTTGTATTTTGCAGACCGGCTGCTTACGCTGCTGACGAGTTGCCCGGAGCGGCGGCTGGCCGAGTACGAAACAGTCTCGTGGTGGGACTTCATCGGCGCTCAGGCGCGTTCGAGCGAGTATCAGGCGCTGCTCGCGCAAGGACTCACACGGTCGCTGGTCGCTATGCGCGCGAAAGAAAGCAGTACACGCACGGTCGGCTATATCCTGCTGCAGCTTCTATTCGGCATCCTGAGCTGGGGCGGATTCGATCGCCTGCTAGCCGGTCCGACAAACGAAGTCTGGCTCGATCCGTGGCTTATTTATTTACGGCAACGCGGCGTTACCTTTGTGAGCGGCGCCGCGGTCACGCGAATTCGCGCCGGTACGGCGGACATTACATCTGTCACGATCGAACAAAACGGCCAGCCGCGAGATATTGTGGCGGATTACTACATCGCCGCCATGCCGGTGGAAGTGATGGCCGGCTTAGTAACGGATGAGCTGAAGACGGCTGCGCCTTCCATCGCCAACTTGAATAAGCTTTGCGTGGCTTGGATGAACGGCATCCAGTTTTTTCTGAAACAAGACATACCCGAGGAATTCGGCCACACCATTTATGCCGATTCACCTTGGGCGCTGACGTCCGTTTCGCAGCGGCAATTCTGGCGGCAGGCGCCTATCGGAGCTTATGGCGACGGCAGCCTCGGCGGGATTCTTTCGCTCGATATTTCCGAATGGGAGCAACCCGGAATCCTCTACGGCAAGCCGGCGAACAAATGCACCGCGGAGGAGATCAAGAATGAGGTCTGGGCGCAGGTAAAAATTCACTTGAATATTGGCGGGGCGGAAATAGCGCGCGATGACAATATCATCGCGTGCTTTCTCGATCCCGATGTTCAATTTCCGAACCCGACGGCAGTGACCAATCTCGAGCCGCTGCTGATCAACACCGCCGGATCTTTAGCGTACCGGCCGGATGCCGTGACCGAGATTCCGAATTTTTTCCTGGCGTCAGATTATGTGAAGACGTATACCGATCTGGCGACGATGGAAGGCGCGAATGAAGCCGCGCGCCGAGCGGTCAACGGGATACTCGAGCGCTCCGGATCGAATGCGCCACGCGTACCGGTTTGGCCATTTCAGGAGCCCGAGTTTTTTGCTCCGCTGATCGAGTACGACCGTTTGCGCTTCCGGCTGGGGATGCCGCATACAAGCTTCGGCGCGGGCCTGGTGTAAAGCCGAACGTTCCTGAGTTCAGCGATGTCCAAGCCCCCCAAAGTGCACCCAACAAGAGAGTTTGCCGCCAACCGATCAGTCTCGTTCGCGCCAATGACGGCCATCGATTCGTTGCAAAGCGTGTTTTACGACGTACGCACCAACGTTACCGCCGAGCGCCTGCCCGACTTTGCAGGAATTTCGAAAATGGATACCGCCGAACACGCGCGCATCCACGACTTCATCGAGCGCCGCGGAGAAACTCCAGTAGCTCCGACTTTGGCCAGGCAGCGCATCGTTGGTGACGGTGATCGGAATGTCCTCTCCGAAATAATGGGAAAGCACTGCGACGGCTGCACCGCTGGCGCAAGAGTGTGCCGATGGGTATTCGGGGAATGGCGGAGTGGGGATGAGCGGCGTCCAATTCGGATCGGCAATCGTGTCGGGGTTGTTATCTGTATCTGCCATAGTGATCGCTGTAATCGGCCGCCAAAATGCATAAGTGTATTTCGCATCCCAACAGCCGATCATGGCATCGGACATGGCGAGATTTACTTGCGCGAGCAGCCGGGCAGTCCGTAGCAAGCTGAATTGATGCTGCTCGGCAAGCGAAATCGCGACGGGATCCCAAAAGTCTGGTGGATTTCCCGCTTGCCAGAAGAGCGCAAACTGGGTTTGATCCTGTGTACGAGTAGCGCTAGAGCTGCTTCCCATGAGCTTTGTCTCATTGAAGTCTGTTGCATATTCGAGGCTATCCAGCGCAGGCGGCGCGAATGGCCGGAATTGGGAGGGTGATTTGATGACCCAAGGAGTCACCTGGGCGAGTTGCGGCGCAAGTCCCGGAGCGTTGCCGGGGGGAGTGGGCCGCCATTCGCCGGGAGCAGTTCCGCCCGTAAAGGGCGGCGGCACATCCGCGAAGCCATCCTTGCTGCGCCAGGCCCAGATCTCGTCGGCGACCGTCTGGCCCCATTTGATTCCTTTTTCAATCGATTCATTAGAGTCCGCGCCCCAAGCACGATCGATTTCGTTTAACGACGCCGAGCGCTGCTCATCGAGTGTGTCGGACTGTGTGGGATAGAGGCGAATCAGAATGGCATAGGCAGCTTGCACGGCCGCGGCCCGTTTGGAAGCATGGCGAGGACCTGAGTGTCGAACAAAAATCGGCGTGTATTGGCGATCGATGCCGTTCACCGCGTCAAAAACCGCCGCTTGCACTATGGCTGTACTCCGTGTCGAAACGGGCGCCGGTGTCGCCGGGACCGTTGGAGTCGCCTTAAGCGTAGCTTCCAACATGACGTGGTTCCAATCGCTAACTTCATTGGCCGCCAGCAACCCAGCGCCCGCCACCACCAGTGCCGACATTGCGACACAAAGACGTAGAGGGGCTCCAGCGGGCGGTATTGGAGCGCCGGCATCGCCGGCAGTTTTGCGATATTGGGTCCTGCCATTCTTAGCCGGTATTTTCTTCGTTTTGATTGTGATCATCTTCGGTTCTTCCTTTCCTGTCGTGTGCGCTTGTTGTGCGGGGTAAGCGCGTGCAAATAGGCTGCGGACTTTAGGCGGGTAACTGCAATGCAAGAAAGGCGAAAGCTAGGTGACACCGCATGTCGCTGAATAAGCAACGCTTTCAACGCGAGGTGACAGGGCTCAAATTGGTGTAGAATCATACCTCAACTGAAATGTCGACCGCCATTGGCAGGCCGGAGTCGAGCGCATCTGACCGAGTTTGTTGGTTTGGGCCGTTCGAGTTCCATGCTGATGCCGGAGAGTTGCGGAAGCATGGTCTACGGATCAAGCTCGGAGGACAGCCGATCAGCATACTCCGTATGCTCCTGGAGCGCCCCGGCGAAGTGATCACTCGTGAGGACCTGCAGAAACGCCTCTGGCCGGCAGGCACCTACGTAGACTACGAGCACAGCATGAATGCGGCGGTCAAGAGGCTCCGCCAGGCTTTGGGCGATTCAGCAGATTCGCCGCGATTTATCGAGACCCTCGCCCGTACCGGATACCGCTTCATCGCTCCCGTCAGCGAGCAGGTCCATCAGGCGGCGCCCACGGCGGCAACCCAGACTGATGCTGTTGCACCCAAGGCCGAGAGCAAACGGGCGACACGCTGGCGCAACATTCGTGCGTGGCTAATTCTGGCGGCCGCACTCGTGCTGGTCACGGCGATAGCAGGCGTGCTGGCCGGCTGGCACGAGCGTCGGACCCAGACGACTCATGGTCCGATCCGATCTTTGGCTGTGCTGCCACTAGCGAACTTATCCGAAGATCCCGAACAAGAGTATTTCGTTGAGGGCATGGCCGACTTGCTTCGAGAAGATCTGGAGGGCATCAGCGCGCTGCGGGTCCTCTCGAGGACCTCATCCATGTATTACCGGAAAAGCAGCGAGCCTCTTCCCGCGATTGCGCAGCAGATGAAGGTAGATGCGGTAGTCGAGGGGTCGGTTTTGCGGTCCGGTAACCGGGTTCGTATTACGGTGGAACTGATGCAGGCAGCCAACGAGCGACGGCTATGGGGCGCCACTTACGATCGGCGGCTGGAAGACATACTTACGTTGCAGAGTGAAGTTGCGCAACGAATTGCCGATGAAATTCGGGTAACCTTGACCAGACCGGAGCGCGCGCGCCTTGCGCGGCGACACACTACGGACCCGGAAGCTTACCTGAGCTATTCCAAGGGGAGATTCTTCTGGAACAAGAGGACCGAAGCGGATCTGAAGAGAGCCATTGGGTATTTCCAGCAGGCGATTGAAAAAGATCCCAATTACGCGCTCGCCTATGACGGCCTTGCGGACTGCTGGGCGCCCCTCGGATGGTATGCCTATATGTCGCCAAGCCAGACTTTTCCGCGTGCTAAAGCGGCAGTAATGAAGGCGCTGGCTCTGGATGACTCACTTGCAGAGACACATACGACATTAGCTTTCGTTACCTTCTACTACGATCGCGACTGGGCTAATGCTGAACGAGAATTCCGACGGGCAATCGATTTGAATCCGAACTATGCAAACGGGCATCACTGGTACGCCGAGTTCTTATCACTTGCCGGGCGGCATGGCGAAGCAATTGCGGAATCAGAACGCGCTCGGGAACTGGATCCACTATCAAACATTATTAATACCTGGGTGGGATCGCGATACTTCTTTGCGCGGCAATACGATCGCGCGATAGAGCAGTACGGAAATGCGATGCAGATGGATCCTAATTTTGTGCCCGTGCATCTGGTACTGGGGCATGCACTCGAGCAGGAGCACAGGTATCCTGAAGCCATCCTGGAACTAGAGAAGGCGGTAAGGCTGTCCGGCGGCAGCCCTGTTTACCTGGCCTCTTTGGCGCACGCCTACGGCGTTGCCGGCCAGAGGAGCGAGGCGCAAAAGGCCCTGAGCAAGCTTCGAAGCGCCGCTAAAAGCAGATATGTATCGTCTTATGATCTGGCGCTGGCAGAGTTAGGCATCGGTGACAGAGACCAGGCGCTGGCGTTACTGGCTCAAGCAGTCGAGGAGCGCTGTCCCCGGGCCGCCTTCCTGAGCGTGGATCCCCGGTTCGATGGGCTACGTGGCGATCCTCGATTCAAAGCGCTCTTAGTTCAAACGGGGCCGCCCTCGTAGGCCGGCCGAAGAGTTAAGGAGGGCGGCCGGAGCGTTTCTAGTTTTGGCCGCAGAGTTCAGCGGCCTGCGAAACGCCTGTCAACGCCCCATGGCGTCCCGGAGCAAGAAGCAGTGAGGTTTCAAACTCTTTGCGGGCCCGGCATGGCTCGCGCTGCTCCAGCAATAGGTAACCGAGCTGTTCGCGCGCCGGAAGAATCGGGCCCGGCGTTACGGGAAGCTTTTCCATGGCGTCCTCCTCGTCCGCGGCGCGGCTCATCACGGCGAGCGCGTCGTCGCGCTGGTTGGCTGCTTCGGCGGTCCAGGCCATCAATTCACCGTTCAGGATGTTAACCTGGGCGGCCCAATAGCGATTGCCGGTGCTGCGGAGTTGTTCCTCCAGCTTCCGCAACGTGCCAGTTTCGGCGCGAGCCTCAGCAGTGCGCCCAGTTCGAGCAAGTCCGAGGCCGCGAGCCCAGACAGCGATCGCGGTAACATGCGGCGGAGATCCCTTGTGGGACTGGATGCTTGCAGCTTCGTCCCATTGATTTCGCTCCACTGCATAGCGAATGGGTATAGCAGTTGCAGCGTAGCCGATCTTGAAATCTGCAGTATTTAGCTCTTGCATCTCGCGCAGTTGCTGTAGCACCTGAGCCGCTTCCGAGTAACGGCCATTTTGCAAATATGCGTAGACGAGATAGTCCATCGTATGCAATTCTTCTCCTATATCGCCTTGCTCGTGGGCGGCTTTTCGTGCCGCAAGATTGGAAGCGATGGAATCATCCCATAGGCCTAGGCGCGTAAAAATATGCGACGGCATGTGCAAGGCGTGGGGGGCTGAAGGCGCAATCTTCGCGTATGCTCTTGCCGCAGCTAATCCCTTGGGCGCGAGTTCCGCGTTGTCGTACGCATGGATCAGGTAGTGAGTGATTCCGGGATGCTGCGGATATTTCAAAGAAAGCGGCTCGAGTAATGCAGCGGCCATTTTCTGTCCTGCGTGCGATTTATCAAAAGGAGATGCGTTAGAGAGGAGCGCAAGGGCACAGAACACAACTGTTTCCGTGTCTTTGCGCGCTTCCGCGGGCAAATCACACATGGCGTGCTCGTATTGAGATATCCGCGCAGCATATGGGACAGTGGAGTCGCGCCGATATATAAGCGCCAGCGCATCTATGAATCTACGCTCGCGGTCCGACGCAGCGCCGAGGGCCTGCGCTCGCTGGATTTCACGTTCGCCGAGGGCAACGGTGGATGCTGGCAGCGGCGGATCCCAAAGCTGATGAAACTGTGCCATGGCGATTCCCCAATGCGCCATTGCACAGTGCGGGTCCTGTTCCATCAC
>Ga0157369_10010924_pt1 | contig 10339 bp, 11 predicted proteins | sample C25metaG_FD_113461 | JGI IMG/M metagenome (GOLD analysis project Ga0157369, IMG submission 113461) | Corn rhizosphere microbial communities from Kellogg Biological Station, Michigan, USA - C2-5 metaG | ecosystem: Host-associated > Plants > Roots > Rhizosphere > Soil | place: USA: Michigan...
CCGGCCTGCTGCACGGCTTCGGCTTTGCCGGCGCGGGCTTCCAGATCGGGCCGGCGGCTGGCGAAGCCCTGGCCGAGTGCATCCTGCAGGGCGCGCCCCGGCACAGCCTGCAGGCCTTTTCCATCGCCCGTTTCCCTTCCCAGCCCAGGAGTTCCCAATCATGCGCCTGACCCCCGCCCTGCTCGTGGCCCTCGCCGGCCTGCCCCTGGCCGCCGTGGCCGAACCGACGCTCTACCTCGGCATGAACGGCGGCACCATGGAGCGCCTCTATGCCGACAGCGTGCTGCCCGCCTTCGAGAAGGCGCACAACGTCAAGGTGGTGATCGTGCCCGGCACCTCGGCGGACATCCTCGCCAAGGTCCAGGCCAGTCCGCAGAAGCCGCCGATCCACGTGATGTTTCTCGACGACGGCATCATGTACCGCGCCATCGGCATGAATCTGTGCAGCCCGCTCAAGCCCAGCGCGAGCCTGGCGCAGATCCCCGACAAGGCCAAAATCAAGGACCAGGCGGCCGCCGTCAGCCTGGGCGTGACCGGTCTGGCCTACAACAGCCGGCTGTTCAAGGACAAGGGCTGGGCAGCGCCGACCTCCTGGGCGGACCTCGCCGATCCCAAGTACAAGGGCAAGGTGGTGTTCCAGTCGCTGTCCTCGTCGACCTTCGGGCTGCACGGTTTCCTGATGTTCAACCGCCTCAAGGGCGGCACCGAGCAGGACGTCGACCCCGGCTTCAAGGCCTGGCCCACCACCGTCGGCCCCAATGTGCTGGAGTACATCCCCAGTTCGGCCAAGCTCTCGGAGATGGTGCAGACCGACGAGGCGGCGCTGTTCCCGCTCACGCCCACCCAGGTCACCGCGCTCAAGCTCAAGGGCATCCCGGTGGAATACGCGCCGCCCAAGGAAGGCGCCGTGGTGCTCAACGTCGCCGAATGCGTGACCGCCAACAACGACCAGCCGGAGCTGGCCCAGCAGCTGGCGGAATACCTGCTGACGCCCGAAGCCCAGGCGCCGGCGCTGGAACTGGGCGACCAGATCCCGTCCAATCCCAACACCCCCACCACCGACAAGACCCGCGGCCAAGTGGACGCCATGCAGAACTACCTGAAGACCGCCGTGACCATCGACTGGGACGAGGTCAACAAGGTGCGGCCGCAGTGGAACGCGCGCTGGAACCGGCAGGTGGAGCGCTAGTCGCTCGAACAGCGCAAACGCACCGCTGGATGTCGACCCTGGACAACTCCGGTCCGGGGCGACCCCTCACCCTTGGCGGCTTCCATCACCAGGAGAGCCGCCATGGCCAACCCGCCCATCACCGTTCTGCGCGACACCCAACCCCTGCCCGTGGTCGATGCCTGCAAATGGGAGCGCATCGAGGGCGAGCCCCATACCGTCAACCTCAATGCCTACACCTCCGATGACGGCAGCAAGATCATGGGCACCTGGATCTGCACCCCTGGCAAGTGGCGCGTCGACTACGTGAAGTGGGAGTACTGCCACTTCCAGGAGGGGTACTGCATCATCACCCCCGATGGCCAGCAACCCATTCACCTCAAGGCCGGCGACATCTTCGTCGTCGAACCCGGCATGAAGGGCACCTGGGAAGTGGTCGAGACGGTGCGCAAGTATTTCGTCTTCGCCTGATCCCGCCAGGCCCCGGCACCGCTGCCGGGGCCCAGGCTTCAGCGACCGTCGAAGCCGCGGAAGAAGCGCTCGGCGTTGTCGCTCAGGGTGTCCAGGTCGTACCCCCCTTCCTGCACGATCACCGTGGGCAGTCCCAGGGCCTTGATCCTGTCGCCCAGCACGCCGAATCCCGCCTGACTCACCGCCACCTTGGACTGCGGATCGTTTTCGTAGATGTCGAAGCCGAGGGACAGCACCAGCACGTCCGGCGCCCACTGCCGTAGCGCCGCCTCGGCTTCCTCCAGCCGGGCGAAGAAGTCGGCCTCGGACGCGCCATGGGGCATCGGCAGGTTGAGGTTGCAGCCTTCGCCCTGCCCACTGCCATGCTCGTCGGCGAAGCCGGCCACCACCGGATAGAAGTTGGTCGGATCGCCGTGGATCGACAGGTAAAAGACGTCGTCGCGCTCGTAGAAGATTTCCTGGATGCCCTGACCGTGGTGCATGTCGGTATCCAGGATGGCGACTCGGGCAAAGCGCGTCCGTAGCTCCTGGGCGGCGATGGCCGCTCCGTTCAGGTAGCAGAAACCACCAGCCGCCTCGGCCCGGGCATGGTGCCCCGGTGGGCGGCAGAGGGCATAGGCGGCTGGTGCGTCGTCCCGCACGCAGCGCGCCGCGGCGATGGCGCTCTGGGCGGAGCCATAGACGGCGGCCCAGGTCTGGGCGCCGATCGGGCAACTGCCGTCCGCCAGGTAGCGGGCGGTCTGGCCAAGGATGCCACGCAATGGGTTGTTCTCGCGGACATAGATGTTCGACATCACCTCGTCACCCCAGTCCTCGGGCACCTGGTGCCAGTCGCGATAGGCATTCTCCAGGTAGGTCACATAGGCCTCGCCGTGCACGGCATGCAGCGGCGCGCGGCCGTGATCCGCCGGCTGTTCGAGGGGATAGCCCAGCCGTTCCACCGCGGCCAGCAGGGCGTCGAGGCGGGCCGGCACTTCCTGGGGGGTGCGCATCTGGCCACGGGACAGGTAGCTGCGCGGATGATGCAGGCGCTGATCGGGATGGAAAAAGGTCTTCATGTCATCTCTCCTGACGGCCCGCGCGGGCCAGCACGGCATTGAACAGGACGTCGGCGCCGCGGCGGACGTCATCGAAACTGGCCGATTCGGCCTCGTTGTGGCTCAGGCCGCCGGCACAGGGGATGAAGATCATCGCCGTGGGGCAGTGCCTGGCCAGGTGGATGGCGTCGTGACCGGCGCCGCTGATGATGTCGCGGTGGGGATAGCCCAGCGCCTGGACCGCGTCGCGCACGGCGCCGACGCAGTCGGCGGCAAAGGGGGTAGCAGGACTCAGCCAGTGCCGCTGGACGTCCAGCGACAAGTCGCGCTCGTCGGCCACGGCGGCCAGGCAATCGCGTGCGGCGGTTTCCAGCGCTGCCAGGGTCTGGTCCTGGGGGTGACGCAGATCCAGGGTGAAATGCACCTCGCCGGCGATGGTGTTGCGCGAGGAGCGCGCCACGTCCAGTTGCCCTACGGTGACCAGTCCGTCACCGAAGCGAGAAGCCAGATCCTCCAGCGCCGCCAGCATCCGGCCGACGCCGAACAGGGCATCCCGGCGCCTGGCCATGGGGGTGGTGCCGGCGTGGGCCGAAGTGCCGTGGACGCACACGTCGAGCCAGCAGATCGCCTGGCCCCCGGTGACCACGCCGACGGCCAGGCCTTCGTCTTCGAGCACCGGGCCCTGCTCGATATGGGCCTCGAAATAGCTATCGAAGGCCCGCCCCAACGGCTGGTCGCCGGCATAGCCGATGCGTTCCAGACTCGTGGCCACGGAGATGCCGTCACGGTCGCAGGTCGCCAGGGCCTCGGCGAGGGGCAACTGCCCGGTGAAGACCGCGGAACCCAGCATGGCCGGCGTGAAGCGCGCACCCTCCTCGTTGGTCCAGACGGCGAGTTCCAGGGGTCGATCGGTCTGGATGTCCGCGTCGTTCAGACTGCGCATCACCTCCAGCCCGGCGAGCACGCCATAGACGCCATCGAAGCGACCGCCCTTGGGTTGGGTGTCCAGATGGCTGCCCATGACCACCGGCGCGGCCTGGTCATCAAGCCCCGGACGACGGGCGAACAGGTTGCCGATGGGGTCCACCGTCAGGCTGAGGCCGGCGGCCACGCACCACTGGCTGAACAGCGCCCGCCCCTGGCGATCTTCTTCGCTCAGGGCCAGGCGACTGCTGCCCCCGGCCTCGCCCGGGCCGACCTCGGCCATGGCCGCCAGACTCTGCCAGAGGCGCTGGCCATCAATTCGATACATGCTGGATTCCTTTTAATCAGGCGGGAGAGACATGGGCAGTGGCCTCCCGACGGCGCGCCAGAGCCGCCACGCACAGCAGCGACAGGCCGGCCAGCAGGGAGTAGAAGACCGCCAGCGGCCACCACTCGCCCGTGAAGCGATGGGCCAGCAGGGTGCCGACCATGGGGGTCAGACCACCGGCAATGGCGCCACATACCTGGTAGGCCATGGAGATGGCGGTGTAGCGCACCCGGGTAGCGAAGACGCCACTGACGAAGCCGGCGATCACCGCATAGAAGGACGCCATGCAGGCGGCCGCCAGGGCGATTCCCAGCACGATCAGCGGCGCCGAGCCGGTCTTGACCAGCACGAACATCGGATAGGGCGAGGCCATGGCCAGGGCCGCGATCAACAGCAGGAAACGTGCGCTGCCCATACGCTCGGCGAGCAGCGCGGCCAGCGGCTGGACCAGGAACTGGATGAGGGCGACGAACAGCAGGCAATCAAGGATCAGCGAGCGCGACAACTCCAGCACCTGGGTGGTGTAGCTGAGCATGAAGGTGTTGGTGAAATAGACCCCGGCGATGCCCAGGGTATTGGCACCGATGCACAGCAGCAGCGGACGCCAGGCGGTACGCAGCACTTCGGCCGCCGGCGCCTTGGCCGTTTCCTGACGCTCCTTCATCTCGGCGAACTCCGGGGACTCGTCCACGCCCAGGCGGATGGCCAGGCCGACCACCAGCAGCAGCGCGCTGGCCAGGAACGGCAGGCGCCAGCCCCAGTCGAGCAGGTCCTCTTCCGGCAGGCTGGTGACGCTACGAAAGGCGATGATCGACAGGATCAGGCCGGCCGGGCTGCCCCACTGGGCGAAGGAGGCGAAAAAGGTCCGTCGACCGGCCGGTGCATGCTCGCCGGCCATCAGCACGGCGCCGCCCCATTCGCCACCCACGGCGATGCCCTGCACCACCCGCAGCAGGATCAGCAGGATCGGCGCCCAGACGCCGGCCTGGCTGTAGGTGGGTAGCACGCCGATGAGCACGGTGACCACGCCCATCATCAGCAGGGTGACGATCAGGGATTTCTTGCGGCCGATGCGGTCGCCGATATGGCCGAAGACCAGGCCACCCAATGGCCGGGCGAAGAACCCCACGGCGAAGGTGCCGAAGGCGGCCAGGGTGCTCAGCAAGCGGTCTTCGGAGGGAAAGAACAGCTGGCCGAAGACCAGCGCGGCGGCGGTGGCGAAGATGTAGTAGTCGTACCACTCGATGGTGGTGCCCACGAAGGCAGCGGCGGCGGCGCGCCTGGGTTGGCGACGCGGTGAGGTGGACGGCATGCAGGGTGCTCCTATCGACTGCCGGAAAAGGAAGCGGCGCGGCGGATCAAAGGCCGGACGCACGGAGAGCGATGGGCAGGGGCGGTCAGGGAGACATGGACGCAGCACTCCTGGGGATATCGTTCTTGTTGGGCAGGAGAGAGAGAAGAATGCAGGAACGTTCTAGGGCGCCTTGACGTCGTTATCCCTTGGCAGGCTAAGATTAGTCAATTTTCTAATTCTTATACCTATCTATAAGCATGGCTAATAATCAGGATGAACCGCTCTCCCCCGCGCCCTTGCCAGACGGCCGGCGTTTTCTCAACGATCGGCTGGACTGGAATCTCCTGCGCACCTATCTGGTGATCGTTCAGGAGGGCAGCGTGAGTCGTGCGGCCGCGCGGCTGCACCTGACTCAGCCAGCCGTCAGCCAGGCTCTCAAACGGCTGGAGGAACAACTCGATCGCGGGCTGATCATTCGCCGGGGGCCGCGCTTCGCCCTCACCGAGGCCGGCGAAGAGGTGGCCCGCATCGCCAGCGACCTCTATGGCAACGTCTCCCGCCTCGGCGCTGCGCTGGAGCGCTCAACGGAAACCGTGGTGGGCAAGGTGCGGATGCTCACCATCAGCCGTATCCAGTCGCGCTGCTACGACGACTTCCTCGCCGACTTCCACCGCCGCTTTCCGCGGGTGGAACTGGAGATCGACGTGATGCGCAGCTCGGACATCATCAGCTCCCTGCTGCAGAAGACCGCGACCCTGGGCCTCGCCCTCTGCCGTATTCCTCAGCCAAAACTGGAGCAACGGGTGCTGTTGCAGCAGCGCTATGCCTTTTTCTGCGGACGTCGCCATCCCCTGTTCGGGCGCAGTGACCTGTCGCTGGCCGATCTGCAGGGCGAGAACTTCGTCAGTTTCACCAGCGACCAGATTGGCGGCAGCCTCTCGCCGCTCACCATCTTTCGCGATCAGCAGGGCTTCACCGGACGGATCGTCGCTTCCTCACCCAGCCTCGAAGAAATCCGCCGCCTGGTCGGCGCCGGTTACGGCATCGGCTGTCTGCCCCAGCATGTAGTGGCCGATGACGTGGCCGCCGGCCAACTCTGGCGACTGCCGCCCGGCGAAGGCGTGGCCGATGTCGACGTGCACCTGCTCTGGCACCGAGAGCAGCGCATGACCCAGGCGGAAACGGCGCTGCTGGAAGGCTTCCAGCATCTGCTGGCGACCACCGAGGTGGCCGCGCGGCTCTAGGGCGCTTTCACTCGGTCCACGGGAAGGGTCTTGCTATGCTGATCCGTTGGATATCCCTGCTAAGGAGCTCCCATGGATCCCTACCCTCGCCCAGGCACCTGGCGCGAGCGCCTGTACATCATCATCTTCCACACCTACACCCCGGCCGGAAGACTCTTCGACACCCTGCTGCTGGCGGTCATCATGGCCAGCCTGGGCGTGGTGATGCTGGACAGCATCCAGGCCATCCATCTGCGCTACGGCAGCTGGCTCTATGGACTGGAATGGATCTTTACCGGTCTCTTCGCGATCGAATACCTGCTGCGGGTGATCTGCGCGCCCCGACCGCGCCAGTACGTCACCAGTTTCTATGGCTTCATCGATTTGCTGGCCGTGCTGCCGGCCTTTATCGCCCTGCTGATGCCCGATGCCCAGTATTTCCTCGTCATCCGGGTGCTGCGGATGATGCGGGTGTTCCGCGTGCTCAAGCTGACGCCCTACCTGAGCCAGGCGGATTTCCTGATGGTGGCGCTGAGCAGCAGCCGGCAGAAGATCACCGTCTTCCTGCTGGCCATCTGCACCCTGGTGACCATGTTCGGCACCTTCATGTACGTCATCGAAGGACCGGCCAACGGCTTTACCAGCATCCCGCGCAGCATCTACTGGGCGGTGGTGACCCTGACCACCGTGGGCTTCGGCGACATGGTGCCCAAGACGGCGCTGGGCCAGACCCTGGCGGGCATGATCATGATCACCGGTTATTCGATCATCGCCGTGCCCACCGGCATCTTTACCGCGGAGCTGGCCAACGCCATGCGCAGCGCCACGCTACAGCGCGACTGTCCACGCTGCCAGAAGCCTACCCACGAGCCCGACTCCTCCTTTTGCAATCGCTGCGGCAATCCGCTGTTCCCTCCTACTGAGAAGAGCCAGCCGGAGGAGTCGGCCCACTAGGCCGGACGCTGCGTCTCAGGGCGTGGCGTCGCTGGCATAGCAGGCCCAGGCCGGGCGCGTGGCCAGACGTTCGAGATAGGCCGCGATTGCCGGCGTCGCGAAGCGCTCGATCGGAGTGCACCGCCAGCGGTGCAGCGACAGGCCGAGGGCGATGTCGGCCAGGCTGAAGTGTTCGCCGGCCACATAGGGGCCGTGCTGCGCCAGGTGCGCTTCCAGAATGGCGATGCGCCCGTTCCAGGCGGCGACACCTTGCGCCAGGCGCTGCGGATCGGGCTGCGGCGGCTGCTGCTTCACCAGGGCCAGATAGGCGTAGCTCCAGGCCGGATTGAGTTCGCAGGCCTGCCAGTCCAGCCACTGATCGACCCGCGCCCGGGCGCGCGGCGCGGTGGGATACAACGCTTCGCCACCATGGGCATTGGCCAGGTAGCGCAGGATGCTGTTGGATTCCCAGAGCACGAAGTCGCCATCCAGTAGGACCGGGATCTGGCCATTGGGATTCCACTGCAGGTACTCGGCGGATTGCGCCGAGCGAAAGCCGGCGCCCCAGTCCTCGCGCTCATAGCCCAGGCCCAGTTCGTCGAGGCACCAGAGCGCCTTGCGGACGTTGATCGAAGAGACGCGACCGAGAATTTTCAGCATGCCGAGGCGACCTCCCGGGATGGATGGCTGAGATAGGGCTCGATATTGCCGAGCGCGCGCTGCACATAGTCCTCCTTCTCGCCCACCGGTGCCACGTAATGCAGCGCCTCGGCCGCGGCCTCGCGGCCCAGCAGCCGGGCGATGGCCCAGGCCGCCAGGTAGCTGGAGGCCAGGCAGCCGCCGGCGGTGGCCAGGTTGCCGCGGGCGAAGAAGGGTTGCGCCAGCACCTCGATGCCGGCTTCCTGCACCCAGGGCCTGGTGGTGAGATCGGTGCAGCCGGGTACACCGTCGAGCAGGCCGAGGCGCGCCAGCAACAGGGTGCCGGAGCACTGGGCGCCGATCAGCTGGCGTTCGGGGTCGAGCACCGCCAACTGTTCCAGCAGGGCGGCGTCTCGCGCCAGTTCCCGGGTACGGCTGCCACTGCCCACCAGCACGGCGGTGCAGTCCGCCAGCTCGTCGAAGCCGGCCTGACGCTCCAGGCGAACGCCGTTCATGGAGGTCACGCAGGGGGTCGGCGCCATCAGCGAGACCCGCCAGTCCGGACGCTTGATGCGATTGAGGAGGCCCAGGGCGATCAGGGAGTCCAGTTCGTTGAAGCCGTCGAAGGTGAGGATGGCGAGGTGCATGGGGCTACCAGGGGCGCGGGGTGAAGCGAGAGTCTCGGCCTCACGGGCGGGCGTCGGCCAGATACAGTGCCGCGCCAGGCTGGCCATACAGTCAGGCCGGCCATCGACAAACCGCTCTAAGGCGGGCAATAGCACCCCTGCCCTACTTGGAAGCACTAGCACTTAGCCATTACAGTGACGCACCCTGGCCGAGCCATCGGCCGATTTGCCATCGTCCAGCGGCCCTACTCCCTTCCGAGATGTCGATGGACGACGATATTCGCTATGAACAGCATGTCCGCCGGGTGCTGCGCACGCCCCTGCTGGTGTTGCAGCCCCTGATGCTGGCGATGTGGCCGCTGAGCCTGTGGAGCAATCCGCTGATCGGCAGTCCCTACAAGACGCGCTATTTCGCGCTGATGCTACTGTTGCTGGGGATCAGCGCCCTGCTCAGCGTGGCGCGCAGCGCGCGCATGATGAGTCTGACCTTCACGGGCAACATCTGGGCGCTCATCCTCGCCTTTCGCATCCAGATCCAGGATGGCGGCGCCCTGGGTCACTACTGGAATCTGCCCATCGCCATCGTCGTCGTGCTGGGCACCTGCGGCCTGACCTATCGCCTCTCCCACTACCTGACCACCCTAGCCGGCGCCGCCTTCATCCTCTTCGCCGGTCAGGCCCAGCTGATACCCGCCGCCATGCCGGTGCAACTGGTCGGGTTGCTGGTCGGCGCCACCCTGGCCATCGGCATCGCCTACAACCACGCCAACAGCCAGTGGATGCGGCGGACCTTCATTCTCAAGGAGCGCTATCGGATTCTCGCGGAGACCGATGAACTCACCGGAATCGCCAACCGCCGCAAGCTCCTCGAGCGGGTCGACGCGGCCCGCAGCGAGAGCGAGCAGGCGCCCAGGCATTTCATCATGCTCGATATCGACAACTTCAAGGAGATCAACGACCGCCACGGCCATCAGGTCGGTGACCAGGTGCTGTTCGCCACGGCGCGGCAACTCGATCAACTCGATCCGCGGTTGCAGGGCGGCCGGCTGGGCGGCGAGGAATTCGGGCTGCTGATCCGCGACCTCGACGAGGCACGGGTTAGTCAGCTGCTGGAAACCCTGCGCAGGCGCCTGGCTGAAGCCGAGCCCCTGGGTATCCGCTTCAGTGCCGGGGCGCTACGGCTCACGCCGGAGCTGTCGCTGAACGAATTGCTGCGCCAGGCGGACGAAGGGCTCTATCGGGCCAAGCGCCAGGGCAAGGACCAGACCGTCTGGATCCGTTGAGGGTGGCTACTCCAGCTTTTCCACCTTCACCGCGGTGGTGCCGTCGTCGACCATGTCCACCCGCCGGGCAGCGGCGCGCGAAAGATCGATGATGCGGCCGCGGATATAGGGGCCGCGGTCGTTGATGCGCACTACCACGGCGCGATCGTTTTCCAGGTTGGTCACCTTGACCCGGGTGCCAAGCGGCAGGGTCTTGTGAGCGGCGACCAGCTCGTTGTTGTTGAAGGTCTCGCCACTGGCGGTTTCCTTGCCATGGAATTTGCGCGCATAGAAGGAGGCCTTGCCACGCTGTTCGAAGCTGGCTTCCTTCTTGATTGGCGCGGCGACGGTCTTGGCATCCTTTTCCTGGCAGGCGCTGCAGGCGAGCACCAGGAGCAGCACGAGGGATCTGGGACGGATGAACACGTTTCACC
>Ga0157369_10010926_pt1 | contig 10338 bp, 11 predicted proteins | sample C25metaG_FD_113461 | JGI IMG/M metagenome (GOLD analysis project Ga0157369, IMG submission 113461) | Corn rhizosphere microbial communities from Kellogg Biological Station, Michigan, USA - C2-5 metaG | ecosystem: Host-associated > Plants > Roots > Rhizosphere > Soil | place: USA: Michigan...
ACTTCAACGGATCCGGCCGGCAACCCGTCGGGGCGGCTACGGATTTCCGGGTCAAGACGGAACCGACGCCGATGACCCGGAAGATTCTCAAATTCCCGGTCAAGCGGGCAGCCTAAAGAACCGCGCGCCATCAGGGAACGGCGAAATCGGGCACCTCCGGCCACTTCGCTGCAATGGAACCGCTTGCCGTCAGCGGGCGGCTTATACACAAAAGCAATAAAACAATTTTCGGGAGCCGGATACTCCTGTTTTGGGTCGAGCCACTCGAAGGGCTCGGCCCTTTTTTTCTTGCCAAATAAGAGTACCTCTGTATGGTAACTATAAAACAGTGAATCTCTCCTTCTTGAAAGTAAATCCCGCCTCCGGCGTTCCGATTTACCTTCAGTTGATGGACCGGCTGCGGCACGCAATCGAGAGCTGCCTGCTTGCTCCCGGCGACCAACTGCCTGGCATTCGCACCCTGGCGCAACAGTTGGTGGTCAGTCCTAATACAGTAGTCAAAGCCTACACGGAGCTGGATCGTGAAGGAGTCATAGAACTGCGTCATGGAGCCGGCGCCTTCGTGCGGGATCGTGAACGCCATCGGGATCGGATCAAAGACATTCGGGCGGCCAAAAATCTGGTGAAGGCCGCCATTGAAAAAATGCGCGGCCGTGGATTTACGCCGGACGAAATCCGCCGCTTTGTGGATGCGGAGCTCGATGCCTGCGTCGAAGAGGTCCGAGTTGGTCATTGAGACTTACGGCCTGAGCAAGAAATATCGCGATACCTTTGCGGTTCGCGATCTTGACCTCGCCGTCCCGGCTGGCAGCATCAGCGCCTTTCTGGGACCGAATGGCAGCGGGAAGACAACCACTATCCGGATGTTGCTAGGACTGGCGCACCCGACTGCTGGCGTCGGACGCGTTCTTGGCCAAGCCATCTCCGATGAGGCCGCCTGCATCCGAATCCGGCTGCGCATCGGCTACGTAGGAGAGGACAAGCGGCTTTATGGATACATGACGGTAAGAGAGATCCTCGATTTCGTCCGGCCGCTATATCCCAACTGGAACCGCGACCGGGAACGCGCTCTCCAGGAACGTTTCGATCTTCAGCCCGATCGAAAATGCAAAAAACTCTCGAAAGGCATGCGGACGAAGCTGGCGCTTGTGCTCGCGCTGGCCCGGGGCATGGACCTATTGATCTTCGACGAGCCGGGTGAGGGCCTGGATCCCGCAGGCGCGGAACAGTTACTCGAAGCCATGGTGGAGGCCGCCTCGGACGGCGCCACTGTCTTTTTCTCCACGCACCAGATTTCGGAAGTGGAGCGAATTGCCGACCGCGTCTTCATCATGAATCGCGGTCGGCTCGTCTTCCAAAGCGCAATGGAAGAGGTACGAAAGAATTATCGCCGGATTCATTTTTCTTTTATGGGCCGCGCTCCGGCAAACCAGATGAATATAGATGGCGTGGAGAGCCTCAGCGCCGAAGGACATGTGCTGTCGCTAGTGGCTAATGGCAACCTGGAGAGAATCACACAGCATGGACGTGCTTTGGGCGCCGTATCCGTTGACGTCCAACCAATCGGCTTGCGGGAAGTGTTCCTGGAAACTTTAAGTAAGGAACGCTCATGATCCGGTCAAAAGCGCTCTGGCGCAAAACTTGGTTGGAGAGCCGCGCTCGTTTTTTCGGCACGCTCGCCATGATGATGTTCGTCGCAGGATGGGACATTCTGGACTCGGCGCACGGTATGAGCCGATTTGATAGAACCCCGCCAATTACGTTTACCCAATACGTCGCCTACCTTTTCCAGGGCAACTTGCAATGGGTATGGGTCGCCTCGGTTCTGTTGCTGGGTCTGGGAGGGCTGGCTCGCGAAGACCGGCTTGGAACAGCTCAGTTCACTTTAACGTTGCCGTTTCGGCGCAGGCAGTGGATGCAGGTCCGTGCAACGCTGGGCTTGCTACAAGCGGCGATCCTCGCGCTGGTTCCGGTCTTGACAGTTCCGTTGGCCGCGCGCGTTGTGGGGCGTTCCTATCCGATCTGGGAAGCTTTTAAGTTCTCAGGACTTCTTTTTGCAGCCGGCATTATTTTCTTTTTCGGTGCGGTCTTCCGGTCATCGTTCCTGGGCGGAGAATTCTCGGCCATCGCCGCCTCGGGTATTTCAGCTTTGTTCGCTTTTACAGCGCAGGATTACCTTTACCGGTGGATTCCTTCGTTCCGGTTTTCGTATTTCAACATGAGCGCGTTTCTGGGCGGAAACGAGCTCTTGGATCGCGCTACTGGCCTTCTAGGCGGATGGCCGTGGGCAGGTGTCGTGAAAATCCTCTGCGCGGCGGGAGTGCTTTTCTGGACGTCCACGGCGATCATCGAGCGCCGCGATTTTTGATTTGAAAATATCTCATTCCTCGCGCAACGCCAGTATCGGATCCACACTCGCGGCCCGATGCGCAGGCAAGCTGGCAGCCAATGCGCCGGTCACCAGGAACAGCGCCACAGCCGTTCCGATCACGAGCGGATCGCCCGCGCGGATTTCGAACAGCAGAGAACGAAACACGCTCATCGCTGCCAGCGCGCCGGCAAAGCCGATCAGGAGTCCTCCATTGACGAGCCCGCCGGCCTCTTTGAGAACCAGCCAGATCACTTCCTTCCGCCGCGCCCCGAGCGCGGTGCGAATGCCGATTTCTTTGGTTCGCCGCCCGACCGAATAGCTCAAGAGTCCAAACAGACCGATGGCTGCGACGAGCAGTCCAAAGAAAGCAAATGTTCCCCCGACGCCTGCGAGCAGTTTTTCGCGAAGGAGCGTGTTTCCGATGATTGTTTCCAACGTAGTAACCTCGCGGACCCGCATTCCGGAGCCGGCGGCTTGCGCTTCTCGCTCCACAAGGCGCGCCAACGGTCCCAACGAAAGAGCGGAGCGCACGTACAATGTGAAGCCGTTGCTCCCCTCCGGCTGAAGATAGACGATGGGCTCCGCGCCGCGGCGCAAGTCGAAATAGTAGGCGTCCGACGCCACACCAACGATCGTCTTATGCAGTTGCGAATTCCCAAGCTGATGCGCAAAGCTGCGGCCGAGCACATCGAGGCTGCCGAAGTATCTTCGCGCAAACGCTGCGTTGACGATGGCCGGGCCGGGATTCGCCGGACCGCTGTCGCCCGGCTGAAAATCGCGGCCGGCCAGAAGCGGAGTACGCATCGTAGCGAAATAACCAGGCGAAACACGATAGAAAATCTCCTGCCGTTCCGATGGCCCTTTGCCGGGCAGAATGATGCGCTGGTCCCAACCGGTATTCAGAAAAATGGGCCAGGCGGCCAGCGCCGTGCTTACCACACCCGTTTGACCGGCGACGCGCCGTTGCAACTCGAACATCAAAGCGCGCTGCGCCTCTTCGGGCTTCTTCCCGGCTTCGGTCGTGATGTCAAGGACGGCGATGTTCCTCGCATCGAATCCGGGATTCACCTCAAACAACTTGCCCAGGCTGAATAAAAACGCTGCGCCGGTCATGACTAGGCCAAAAGCGCAGGCCACCTGAATCGTCACAAAAATCTTCCCGAGCCGGAGTTTTCCGGCCTGCCCCGTCGCGCTCCGCAACGACATCATCGGCTGCGTACGCGACGCCTGCCAGGCGGGAACCAATCCAAAGAAGACGGCGGACAACACCGAAACCCCGGTGCAAAACAAAAGAACACGCGTGTCGATCGCCAGCGCGAGTTGTACCGGATTGCTCTCGATAGAGAGCAATCGTACGAGCAAAGGCGCTCCTGCGCGCGCAAGCAGCCAACCTAGCCCGCCGGCCAGAAGCGAGAGCGTTAGACTCTCGGTCATCATTTGACGAATCAAACGTCGCCGTGGTGCGCCGAGAGAAACCCGCATCGCCATTTCGCTGGCGCGCGCGGTAGAGCGAGCCAGCAGCAAGCTGGCGACATTGGCGCAGGCGATCAGCAATATGCCGGCCGCCACGGCAAAGACGATCCATAATGGCCGCCCGAAAATTCTTTGGAAGTCCGCTACTCCTGTCGAAGCATCATGAACATCGAGCGTGCTTCGAAGAAGCTGGTTTCGGCTCGGCGCGGGCATCATGGGAAACTGTTTTACCTGCTCCGATTGCGCGCGATGGAAAACAGGCTGAAAAAGACCTTGCAGCCGTTCCCGTGTGACGCCCCGATTCGACCGGCCGACGATCTGAAACCAGTTCCAGCCTAAACTGACAAGCGCCCTCGCGTCGTAAAGCGAGGCGGGCACCCAGACATCCACAAATCTGCCCGGCTCTACACCGAAAAATCCTTTGCGCGCAATGCCGGTGATCTCGAAAGATTTTCCTTCGATCGTTATATTTGTTCCGAGAATCGAGGGATTCGCCTGGGAGCGTCTCTGCCAATAGTCATAGCTGAGCACCGCGACTGCCTGCCCTTTGGGCATCGCAAGACTGCCCGCGGCAGGGTATACGCCCAGCACCTCGAACGCGTCCTCCGAGACGTACTGGCGAGTGATCTTTTCAACCTGCGCGTTCGTATCCGAGACTTGAGCCTCCACACGCATTAGATAGCTGAACAGGGTCAGACGCGCGGCCGGCTTCGCTACTTCGGCAAATTGCAGATGGATCGGATAGCCGAACGAGACTCGCTCCTGGGCCGGCGGGCCACCGGGCTCCGTGGGGCCCATCCAAGACAGCCGGAATAGTTCGCTAGGAGCGTATACCGGCAAGGGCCTGAGAATGGCTGCATCGACAATCGAATAAATCGCGGTGTTCGCTCCGATAGCGAGCCCCAAGGACAGTATCACCGTAAGGCTAAACGCCGGCGATTTCCACATCGCACGTCCGGCATAGCGAAGGTCTTTCAGTGTGCTGTCTAGTCCGTCCCATAAGCGAATCCCGCGGCTCTCCTCTACAAGCCGCGTCAGGTTACCGAAACGAACACCGGCCTGCCGGCGTGCCTCGGCGGCAGACAGACCTTTAGCTTCCAGATTGGCGGCGCGGCGCTCGCGATGGTCGCGCATTTCATCGGCCAGCTCTTGCTCCAAACGCCTTGAATTCACCGCATTTTTTAACCGTGAAAACCAAGACATGGCAGTCCTCCTTTCAGGCGTGCCGCAATACCCGGGAAACACCGGCGGAAAAACTGCTCCAGCGCTCCGATTCCGATTGCAATTGCCTCTTCCCCACGTTGGTTATGCGATAAAAACGAGCCCGGCGATTTGTGTCGCTCGCTTTCCATTCCGCCGTAATCCAGCCCAACTCTTCCATCCGGTGGAGAGCCGGATACAGCGAGCCTTCCTCCACGCGCAGCGCCTCCTGGGATAGGTCTTCAATGGCGGTAGCGATTCCGTAGCCATGCAGCGGTCCACGCCGTTCGACGATCGTCAACACCAGCAGATCCAGTGCGCTTTGAGCGGAGTTCGTTTTGGCCATCTAGATACCTAGTTCGCTAGGGGTAGCGATCTTATTATATAGCGCGCTGGGATTCCGGTACCCATCTCGTAATAGTTAAAAAGGCTAAAAACCGCCGGCTAGCTTTGCGCCGCAGGTTGCCTATTAAGTAACCGCTCGGCATATAGCGCCCCGGCCGGCGTCTCTTCGTGCTTGAAAATGGCGAACGTGGGATACCCGTTCGCCAGGTACTGATCCGTGCGGTAGCCGATGCTGCTTAGCTCGGATTCCGTATAGTCCGGTTTTCGCAAGCGAAGATAGACGAAATCCGCGGTCAGGACGTGCGGCGTCTCCAGATTTTCGTTCTCGGCCAGGCACAAGGCAGTATTGGTTTCGCGAAGTACCTGATAGATGATTTCGTCGAACCAGGTGGCGTTACGAAACTCGAAGGCGATGCGCAGGTTCTTGGGCAGCAGGCGCACAAAGTTGTGAAGCCGCTCGCGGTCGGCCTTGAAGCTGGGCGCTAGTTGGAAGAGAATGGGCCCCAGCCGATTCGCAAGCCGCAACGGCTCGAGCGATTCCAGGAAAACACGGGTAAATTCTTCCGCATCCCCCAGTTTGAGGGAATGCGTGATTTTCATGTGGGCTTTCGGCAAAAACAGAAAACTCGGCGGTGTGACGGCAATCCATTTTTCGAACGTTGCGGCCGACGCGATGCGCCGGTAGGTGTAGTTGATTTCTACCGCATTCAGCCGCGTGGCGTAATGCGCAAGAAATCCGCTGCTCGCGAGATTCTCAGGGTAAAAAGAAGGCTTCCAACTGGAATACGCGAAGCCGGAAGTTCCACAAAAAAGCTGAGCGTCTGGCACGTATTAGAGACCTGCAAACCAATCGTACCCCTCCTCGGCCCAATAGTCGCCCGGCTTTTGTGCCGTGTAGCGAATCACACCAATTTTCTTGATGCTCTTGATGCCATACTTGACCGGTATAACGAGTCGCAGCGGAGCGCCGTGCTCGGCTGTCAATGGCCGGCCGTTCTGCTCATAAGCCAAAAGGGTTTGCGGATGGAGTGCACTCTTTCGATCCAGGCCGACGTAATAATCTTCTCCAGGAGTCGCCATATAGACGTAAGGAGGAACAGCGCCGTTCGGAGGCAGATACTTTCTGGTGAAATCTGTAAATCGAGCTCCAGTCCAATGCGCCACGACACTCCAGCCTTCTATGCAGCAGAAGCGCGTAATCATCTCGACTCGCGGCAAAGCCTGAATATCGGCCAGCCTCAGGTCTATTCCGGGAATGCCGTCACCGGGCTGTAGATGAAGCGACCATTCGTCGGAATCATCCAGCCCGATTGAGCCATTCGGCTTCAAATAGCCGACTTCGCTGGCCGAATAGGTGGGCATCAGGCCCGAATTGCTTAAATAGCTGTGGGACAGTTTGCCGTTAAAATCCAGCACGCGGCGCTGCGGCCAAGGCAAGGCGCTGTCCGCCCGCGCCGATGTGAACCATTGGTAGCCCGCCCAACCGGCAACCGCAGCCACACCGCCGGTCAAGAAACTACGCCGAGTCTTCCGTCTCAGGTCACGCCGGATTTCCTCGTCAGTCACGCCGGTTCACCACTTCATATCCCGACACTATTGAGCGAAAGTTGTTCCAGCCAGCTAGAGTGACCTGCACCACGTGAATTATGAAAAAGATGACGTATCCGATCGTGAGCAGAAAATGCAGCAGGCGTGCCATCGTATAGCCGCCGCACAACGCAGCAAGCCAGGCTAATTGAGCGGGTTTGTAGATCGCAAAACCGGTGATGACGGATCCCACTCCCATCAAAACAATCGCGGAATATGCGATCTGCTGCGCGGCGTTGTACTTCTCCTGTGGCGGTAACTCTTTCCTGATGTGAAGGTCGTGCAGAAAAATGTGCCAGGCGTCGCGAAAAGTTTTAAAGGTACGGGGTACTAAAAAACGCCATTCGCCCGATAAAAGAGTGTAGGCGACATACGCAATTCCGTTCAGAACAAAAAACCACATCAGGACGAAATGCAACGCCATGCCGTCAGCCAAACGTTGATCGAGATGCAGCGCGCTATAAAACCAATCGGGGAAAAACCGAATGGGTCCAATACCATACACAGGATAGGCCCAGTAGATCATCAGGCCGCTCCAGATCATCAGGGTAAGTAAAGGAAAATTAATCCAGTTGAACCAGCGAATTGCACGGAAATGCTTTAGCTTAATTTCCATCTAACATCTTCTTCGCCGCCGCCCGCCCGGAGAGTTACGGGAGCTGTTCACATGCTATCAGGACTGGCGACGGTGTTAGCCTGTGAGGAACGATGCGAGTTACGAGGGTAGCCGGTCTATCGGCCGGCGCATTATTGAGTGGTATCTCCGCCGCTGCCGCTTATGGCAGCGTGGCCAAAAACTCCCAGCTGTTTGGGCCGACCGTTTACCGCGGCATGCCCCATAGAAAATCCATCGCACTGACCTTTGACGACGGGCCAAGCGAAAGCACGGGTGAGCTTTTGGAGTACCTCCACAAAGAGGAGGTGCCGGCAACTTTTTTCATGTGTGGCCTGAATGTCAAGCGTTTACCGCACGTTGCGGGCGCGGTCGCGGCCAGCGGGCATCAGCTTGGTAACCACACCTATTCACACCCGAACCTGCCATTTAAGTCGCGGGCGTTCATTGACCACGAATTCACCGAGACGCAGAAAATTATCCAGTTTGAAACCGGTGTAACTCCGATGGTCTTGCGGGCGCCCTATGGGTTTCGCTGGGTGGGCATGCGGGAGGTGCAGCAGAGGCTCTCTCTGCTAAGTGTCATGTGGACGGTATCCGGTTTCGATTGGCGCTGGCCGGCGGTGCGCGTTGCCAGGCACGTTCTCAGTCACTGTGACCCCGGTGCAATCGTGTGCATGCACGACGGGCGAGGCGTAAACGTGAAGCCGGACATTCGCGCCACGCTGGCGGCGGTGCGCTATATAGTGCCGCGATTGAAAGACTTCGGCTACACGTTTGAAACGGTCAGCGGAGTATTGAGTCCTTGAGTAAGTTGTACCTGATCGGCGCGGGGCCGGGCGATCCGGAGTTATTGACCGTCAAGGCTGTGCGCCTGCTCAAGGAGTGCGATGTCGTGCTCTACGACCGGCTGGTGAGCGCCGAAGTCCTGCGTTTGGCGCGGCCTGACACCGAACGGATCTATGTCGGAAAGCACGAAGGCGAGCAGGAAATCACGCAGCAGAAGATCTTCGATCTGGTCCTTCGGCACACGCGCGCGGGGAAGATCGTGGGCCGTTTGAAGGGTGGCGATCCGCTGGTATTTGGACGCGGAGCGGAGGAGTGGGCCCTCGCGCTCGAGCATGGCATCGAAGTAGAATTGGCGCCCGGCATCAGTTCGGCCGTGGCGGTACCTGGGCTGGCAAGCATTCCTTTGACTTACCGGGGCGTGTCGCGTAGCTTCGCGGTAGCCACGGCGCACTGTCAGGAGGACCGGGAACAGGAATGGTCCCGCTACGCGGAAATCGATACGCTTGTCATCCTGATGGGTGTGAAGAATCGAGAATTCGTCGCGCGATCTCTTATTACGGCCGGCCGGCGCCCGGACGAACCGGTCGCTTTCATCGAGCGCGGAACTCTCCAAGACGAGAAAGTTTTGGAAAGCACGCTGGGTGCTGTGGCGGCGGGTAAAATAGACGCCGCCAGCCCGGCGGTCTTCGTAATCGGTGAAGTAGTGCGGCTGCGCGAACGGCTGGCTAGCCCGGCAGTCAATACCGTCTAGAAAATCCCAGCGTAGCGGAGGCCCGCTTCGCGTACCAGAATGCCCATCTTGGGGTGGCTGGGCTCGATGGCCGGCTCAAGACCGTGTGCGCGAAGCGACTCGCTGCAGGTGGGGCCGATGGAAGCGATAAAAATGCTCCGCAATTCATTGATGGCCGCATCCTCTTGCCCCTGACTGCGGGCGAATTCCAGAAAATGATCGATCTGCACGCCGGTGGTGAAAATGGCGGCACGGAATTCGCCGGCGAGAAGCTTTTTCAACCCTTCAGCGAGAGGCGCCGTATCGGCCGGGAGCCGCCATTGATAGACCGGCACCGGAAGGGCGCTGCGGCCTTGCGCGGCGAGCCCCGCCAGTAATTCGGTATTGCTGCGCCCATATTCCTGTACAGCGGCGGATTTTTCCGGGCGCGCCGCAATGGCGGCAAGCAATTCGCGCCAGGTATTGGGCTCGGGAACGGGTACCGTCACATCGACCTGCCACTCTCGCAGAACGGCGGTCGGCTTAGGGCCTCGCGCCACTACCGTCAGTTTGCGAAGAGCGTCGCGAAAACGGGTTTCCGGGTCTCGAAGTGCGAGGATGCGATCCAGCAGCCGTGCGCCGACGCCAGTCAGAAAAATCATCATCTCGAACTCGCCGTCATAGAGGCGGTTGGCGAAGGCAAGCGCCTCCTGGTTCTGCTCGAGCGGGACTTCCGTCAGCGCCGGCGCGACAAACGGCTCGCCTCCATTGAGGCGAATCAGCTCGGCCATTTCTTTTGCGCGCCGGCTCTCGAATGCCAGCACCTGCGCTTGATCGAAGGCCATGATCACGAATCTAGCGCAGTTTAGATTGCTACGATACGAAAGTAGGCAGGCCCACGATGAAGCGTTTGATTTTAGGAATCGTTTGTGCGGCGGCGACGACCGCCTTGGCGCAGCAGCGGCAGGATTCTACCGCGACGAAGCCGCCGGAAGTGTTTCTGGATAACCACCGGCCACTCATCGGGAAGAAAGAAAAGGCCCCTACTTCGAGGGTCGTCAGCGGCCAAGTAGTAGACGATTCCGGCACACCGCTGGAAAACGCTCTGGTAACCCTGACGAACTCTAAAACGAACGAGAAGCAAACATTTTTTACCAAGAAAGATGGCCGTTACAATTTCGGGGACCTGAGTTTTACCATCGACTACAAACTGCAGGCTCGCTGGAAAAAGTTGGTCAGCGACTCACGGAA
>Ga0157369_10010929_pt1 | contig 10335 bp, 7 predicted proteins | sample C25metaG_FD_113461 | JGI IMG/M metagenome (GOLD analysis project Ga0157369, IMG submission 113461) | Corn rhizosphere microbial communities from Kellogg Biological Station, Michigan, USA - C2-5 metaG | ecosystem: Host-associated > Plants > Roots > Rhizosphere > Soil | place: USA: Michigan...
AATAAGATTAACCTCACGTTCGAGCATAACGCCAAATTTAGTGTACACACTGTCTATGATTTGCGACGACAGACTGTATATTTCTGCACCTGTTGCATCGCCATTGTTCACTAAAACCAACGCTTGGTTTTTCCATGTGCCTGTATTGCCCACTGCTTTCCCCTTCCATCCGCACTGTTCAATAAGCCATCCAGCTGCTAATTTTACCCCGTTGCTGGCGGGGAAGTTTACCACATCAGGATATTGTGCTACCAATTGTTCAAATTGCTGCGAACTGATTACCGGGTTTTTGAAGAAACTGCCCGCGTTACCAATGGTAGATGGATCTGGTAATTTTGAAACACGGATATGCGACACTACCTGCGATACATCTTTAATAGTAGGATTAGTAATCTGTCTATTCTCGAGTTCCTGTTTAATGGCGCCGTAGTGTAGTTTAAGGTCGGCAACAGTGGAGAGCTTATATTTTACCGAAGTGATGATGTATTGTCCTTTCAGGGTTGATTTAAATACACTTTCGCGATATTCAAACCGGCAGTCCTGATTACTGAATATTTTTACCTGGCCCGTAGCTATCTCAAATGCGTGGCAGCTGTAAAATATATCTTTGATCTCCACACCATAGGCTCCAATGTTTTGGATAGGAGAGGCTCCCACCGAACCAGGAATGAGGCTTAGGTTTTCCATACCGGCAAAGCCATGGTCCACACAGTAATTAACCAGGTCGTTCCAAACTTCGCCTGCGCCAGCTTCTACATAAACCTCATCATGACTAATGCGGTGCTCAGTACCCCGGATGTTCATACGGATCACCAGGCCCTCAAAATCTTTAACAAATAACATATTGCTGCCGCCGCCTAATACCAATCGGGGCACGGTGAGCCATTGCTGGTCGAGAAACAGCTCCCTTAGATCCTCCTCGTGATTAATTTCAACAAAGAATCTGGCTTTGGCCTCAATTCCAAAGGTGTTGAAGTTTTTAAGGGAAACGTTTTCTTCTATCTGCAGCATGTTGATTTCGGATTTCAGATTTCGAATTTCGGAATTTTAAGTGAGATCAGCTTCTTTAATCTATATTAGGGGAAAAATCCTTTGAGTGACTGAAGAGAGTTTAGTAAAATCAGAAGTTTCAAAATTGAAATTGAGTTGGACTATGGTGCGTTCAAAAACGCCATTTGAATTCAATTTTACAATGCTTAACAAAGGGTATGCATTTAAAATTAGAAGTTGTTGGAAGATAATTAATTTTGATACTCCAACTTATTTTATATCCTTTTATAACTCTTACCGAATTAATGTTGTAAAGCCATGGCTTGAATATCGACCGCTGTTATCAACTTCCATTTATTGTGGTTGCTGTATAAAGTGTACTCAAGGAGTCTTTCCAGATTTGATAATTCAACCCAAAAGCTTGACCTCAATAGTTATGAATTTTATCTTTCATTATGACGTAAAGATTCAAATGAATCAGGACTTCAATAGAAAGTATATCATACAATCAACGGAAAGAGATAAAATACAACTCTTATTAACAACCGATTTTTTTGATGCAGTTGGGTCAGTAAATGATTTACATATAGAAATAAAAAATAGCAAATGTTTGATTTATTTTATAAGACCCGCCCGGGAAGGGGACGGAGATATATTATTAAACGCAGCGAAAGAACTTATTGCGATAGTGCAAAGAAATGGTTGTTAATTACCGCCTAAAATACCTCCTGCTCCCAACCAATAACCCAAACTCCTTCGATGGCCGCTTTGCTGTAAACTTGTGATGCATCTTATGGGCCCTGCGTATTCCTAATAAATAGCGGTTATTGGTTTTAAAGCTTTTAAAGCGATTGTGGATGAACCAGTCGTGAAAGATGAAGTATATACCGCCGTATGCGCTAATACCAATGCCAATCCATAGGCGGTAGTCTTGAGAGAAATGTCCGAGCCACATTAACCATAATGATATTCCTGCAAAGAGGATACTAAAGATGTCATTCAGCTCGAACCAGCTGTGCCGTTCCTGGTGGTGCGTTTTGTGTATAAACCACAGCGGCCCGTGAAAAAGGTACTTGTGCATGGCCCACGAAATTATTTCCATGCCTGCAATGGTGAGTAAAACTAAGGCGATATCGATTAAAATATGCACTGTTGTAAGACGTCTCTTATTTTAGCTAACCCCTTAAAATGCGAAATGTTGTAAAGTATTAACCTTACAACATTTCGAACTATGGTGTTTTTAACAATATTAAATATGGATAGGTCTTTTATCTGTTGCTGCCAGACAAGCTTCACGCATAGCTTCTGTATAAGTTGGGTGAGCGTGGCTCATTCTTGATACGTCCTCGGCGCTCGCACGGTATTCCATGGCTACTACGGCTTCTGCTATCATATCAGCAGCACGCGGGCCGATCATGTGTACACCTAGGATCTCGTCTGTGGTGGCATCAGCCAAAACTTTAACAAAACCATCAAGGTCCATACTCGCACGGGCACGACCGCTGGCTTTGAATGGGAACGAACCACTTTTGTATTTTACACCCTTTTCTTTCAGCTGCTCTTCGGTGTAACCCACGCTGGCTACTTCCGGCCAGGTATAAACTACGCCTGGGATGAGGTTGTAGTTGATGTGTGGTTTTTGTCCGGCTATGATCTCGGCAACAAAAGTACCTTCATCTTCGGCTTTATGGGCAAGCATTGCACCGCGTACTACGTCGCCGATAGCATAAACACCTTTTACTTTGGTTTCGAGATGCTCATCAACGGTGATCTTTTTACCACGTTCTTCAACGGTGATACCTATGTTTTCCAAACCTAAACCGTCGGTATAAGCCACACGGCCAACAGCCACCAGGCAGTAATCGCCCTTCAGCTCTTTCTTCTCACCGTTAGGCGAATCAAAAGTTACGGTTACTTCTTTACCATCAGAAGTTGCGCCGGTAACTTTGTGGCCCAGGTAAAAGTCCATGCCCAGCTTGGTTAATACCTTTTGCAGTTCGCGGCTTAAGCCACGGTCCATTGTTGGGATAATGGCATCCATAAATTCAACCACAGATACCTTTGAGCCCAAACGTGCATATACCGAACCCAGTTCCAGACCAATTACACCACCGCCGATCAGGATCAGGTGTTTCGGAACTTCAGGAAGTTTCAAGGCCTCGGTAGAGGTGATGATGCGTTGTTTATCGATTTTAAGGAAGGGCAGGCTTGATGGTTTTGAACCTGTGGCAATGATCACATTTTTACCAGTAATGGTTTCTTCGCTACCATCGGCCTTTTTTACTTTGACGGTGTTCTTGTCTACAAAAGAACCTACGCCCTGGTAAGAAGTGATCTTGTTTTTCTTGAACAGGAACGTAATACCTGAAGTATTATCTGCTACCACCTGATCTTTTCTTTTGATCATTTCGGCAAAGTCAACGCTTAGGTTATCGAGATTAATGCCGTGTGTTTTAAAAGTATGGGAGGCATTATAAAAATGTTCAGAGGAGTCAAGTAACGCTTTTGAAGGGATACAGCCCACGTTTAAGCAGGTGCCGCCAAAAGTGCTGTATTTTTCGATACATGCTGTTTTTAATCCAAGTTGTGCGGCGCGGATAGCAGCCACATAGCCGCCTGGCCCCGAACCTATAACAATCACATCATATTGCATAGTAGTGTATTTTATTGGTTGCCAAAGTTAAACATTATTAAAAGGTATGGAAATCAAATTCATTTATCTCAAAATATGTTAGCGCTTTAATTGTATATGAGTGTGACGGCTGTAACAGAATAATAATCTATCATTCTAAATAGCATTATACTTCTTATTTTCGGCTTGTTAACTGATATATGAAACCGCTAAGCTACCTTATACTCATCCTTTTTTTATTACCGGCGCTTTCAAATGCGCAGTTGCTGGAAAAAAAGGAACATTTTAATCGGGCTGATACCCTGAGAGGCACGCAATTGCCCGAGCGTACCTGTTACGATATTAACTATTACCACCTTGATGTGAAGTTTGACATCAGGAACAAATTTATCAGCGGCAGTAACTTGTTCAGGTTTACCGCTACGCGTGATTTTAAACGGCTGCAGTTTGATCTATTTAATAATTTAAAGATTGAGCGGATAGCCTATAAAGGTGCGTCCTTACCCTACACAAGGGAGTTTAACGCGGTTTTTGTCGATTTTCCCGAAGCTGTCAAGCAAGGCAGCCACGAAGAGTTTACAGTTTATTATGCCGGTAATCCGGTGGTAGCCAAACGTGCACCCTGGGATGGCGGCGTTGTTTACGCCACTGATTCTTTAGGCAAACCCTGGGTGGCAACCGCTTGCGAAGGGATAGGGGCGAGCGTGTGGTGGCCCAATAAAGACCAGCTGGCCGATGAGGTTGATAGTATGCTGATCAGTATAAGCGTACCTAAAGGCTTAAAAGATGTTTCCAACGGGCGGCTTAGAAAAGTAACTCCTGTCTCTGGCGGTTATACCCGTTATGACTGGTTCGTTGCTAACCCCATCAATAATTACGATGTGGCGGCTAATATTGCAAATTACACTCACTTTAGTGATACTTATGATGGTGAGAAAGGTAAGCTCACCCTTGATTACTGGGTGCTGCCCTATAACCTGCAAAATGCGCAACGACAATTTGGCAATAATGTAAAGCCCATGCTCAAGGCTTTTGAGTACTGGTTTGGCCCGTATCCTTTTTACGAAGATGGCTATAAGCTGGTAGAAACGCCTCACTTGGGGATGGAGCATCAGAGTGCCATTGCGTACGGTAATAAGTATCGTAACGGTTACCTCGGCCGCGACCTGTCAGGCACCGGCCGTGGGCTGGATTGGGATTTTATTGTGGTGCACGAGAGCGGCCACGAATGGTTTGGCAATAATATTACCGATAAGGATATTGCCGATATGTGGATACATGAGAGTTTTACTAATTATTCCGAGTCTTTGTTTATTGAAAGCCGCAACGGGAAACAGGCAGGGCAGGAGTATGTTCATGGCACGCGCCGGGCCATTCAAAATGATGAGCCTATCATTGGAACCTATGGTGTAAATAAAGAAGGCTCGGGCGATATGTATTACAAAGGTGGTAATCTATTAAATATGGTGAGGACCATTATTAATGACGACGACAAGTGGCGCAGTATTTTAAGGGGACTGAACAAAACCTTTTATCATCAGACGGTAACTACAGCGCAAATTGTGAACTATATTAACGAGCAGAGCGGTAAGGATCTCACTAAAGTTTTTGATCAGTATCTGCGGTATAAAAATATCCCTACGCTGGAATTCAGATTTGAGAACGATCATATTTATGCCCGCTGGATAGCGGATGTAGACGACTTTGACCTGCCGGTGAGGATCCGGACCAGAGGCGGGGAATATCACTTTATTTCACCCTCTACGCGCTTCAGCCTCGTCTCTTTTCCCGGACTAACACGCGATAACCTGGAGGTGGACACCTTTAATTATTATATTGGCGTACTGGTTGATTGAGCGAAGAAATGTTCAAAAAAGCCTTCTGGAACCCAATTCAGGAGGCTTTATTATTGATGTAAACTTATGTGTTGAAATTGTTAACTTTAAGTGCAACCTCCAGGTAAAAGAATGTGTCTTATTGCTGAAATAAAACAAGAAAAAACATGAGTTTACTGACCAAAATCTTATTTGCTGCTGTGCTTACAGTAAGCATAAGCAGTGCCTTTGCCGATATCCAGGACCGCCACTTGACTGGCTTTAACGGCGTAAATGTTGGCGGATCATTTGATGTACGCATCACCCAGGGATCTTCAGAATCTGTAAAAGTGGAAGCGCCGGCCGAAATGATGGACAAAATTATAACAGAAGTACAAGGTGGTATACTGAAGATCTATAATAAAAGGGATTTTAATTTTAACTGGAAGGATTGGTTTGGCGGTAACAACCATCACAAGGTTATTGTATATGTAGCCGCAAAAAATATTAATGAGATCACGGTATCCGGCTCGGGCGACGTATTCTTTAAAGATGGCCTCACCGGTAATAACATGAAAATAAAGGTATCCGGCTCGGGAGATGTTTTTGGCAAGGTTGAGGTAAAGTCGTTGGAGGCCGGTATCTCAGGATCTGGTGATATGCGTTTATCTGGCCATGCGCAAACTTCAACAATTTCGGTAACAGGTTCAGGAGACTTCTCCGGCCATGATCTGATAACTTCTACAACCTCTGTAAGGGTAAGCGGTTCCGGAGATGCGTCTGTTTATGTGAATGATCGACTCGATGCTGCCGTATCAGGCTCAGGCGACGTTCGTTATGCTGGCAATGCTAAAAGCGTTTCTACCGCAAAATCCGGAAGCGGCGAAATCCATCGCAATTGATCCTGACTATAAAGGTTCAATCATAAAAAAGGCGAGGAAGAATCCTCGCCTTTTTCTATTAACGGTCGCCGTTAAATCTTTTTATGGTTTGTCTGCCTAAATCGTAGGTAACTCTGAAGGCTTCCTGGTTGTCGTTAAACTGACCGGGTGAAAAATGCAGGCTCAGGATAAATTGCCCTTTAATATGCTTATAGTCAAAAGGGGTAAAGATCATGTCCATCCGGTTATACACTTTCTTCTCGTAATAAGAATCGCCGTAAGTAATGTAATGACCCTGCCCCGCATAAAACTCATCGCGCACAGCAAAACGTTTCAGGAAGGCAATATAGGCGGCCGCTACAAAACCTTTGGGAATGCGCCACTGGTCGAAGCCGCGTGTTCTTTCTAACGAGATCATACCACCCGCTTCAAAAGCCAATGAATCAAGCGAAGTATGGCGTGTTAAGTCTAAACCAAGTCTAACCTGCGCCCCGCCGTTATCCCTGATATGATCGTTAGGGATAGGCACTGCCGGGCCGGCATCATGCATCAGCAAAAAGTAGTTTGAAATATAGAAAGATCCTTTTGAGTCGGGCAGAAATTTACCTTCGGCACCAAAAAGGAACTGCTCACGGGCAGTAGCTGTTTGTCTGCTCACCCAGTCGAGCCAGCCGGTTTCATAACCGTTTTTTGTTGAGTACCGCGCCAGTAATCCCTCCACATTTGGGCGATAGTACATCAGTGTATCATTCAATAAAGCGCGAGGGTAATTGTCCAGTAACCCGGCTCTCGGAAACATACCGGCATTAAATAACCACTTGGTGCTTTTAAAGCTGTAATAAGCAACGGGATCTACTTTAAGGAAATAAGGCTGTGCGCCAAACTCGTGTATGCCGTTAACGCCCACTACAAAGTGATTAAGGCCGTCCATATTGAGGCCAAAATCGAGCTCAGTTCTGGCGCCAGAATAGGTTCTTGATCTTTCCACAAAGGTCTTATATTCCCGGTTGTCCAGAAATCCTAATCCGTTAAAGTGAACATCGAGGCTGTCTTGCGCTAAGGCAGAGCTTACAGAGATAAATAAGATAATTATTAAAAGGTAAAATTTAGAGGTCATACTTTTTATTGTACGGTTAAGTTGATAATACTGCTGTTTCGGCCGCCGGGCATTGGGTCTGTACGGATCGAAAAAATAAGATCGTACCGGCCTTTTTGCAAGGGTGCAGAAACGGGGAAAAGATAGTGTATATATTGATGGGGCTTAATTAAAATTTCATTAAAGTTCCTGCCCGCAGGCGCTGCAAAGGCCATTGTTTTGCCCGAAAAGAAGCAGGCTGCCAGGTGAACCGAATGGATGGCATTTGCATTAGAAAAGTTGATGGTTGAGCTATAAGGATTGTTAATTTTTAGATCGAACGTAAGTTTTTGTCCGGGGCTTGCAGCTAGGGTCTTCGACGTAGTTGTAATAAGGATCTTTTGGTAGGAGCGAAAATCATCGATCCAGAACCCGAATCTCGGTCCGCGGGAGGTGTTGAAACTTTCAACGCTATCTTTTTTTAACTTATAGATAGAAACGCAATAAACCCTTTTATGCTGAAGGCTATCTTCCAGCGGCCAGATGTCATACTGTGTGCGGCGGTAGTAGCGCGAGTCGTAAGCGAAGCCGTTAAGGCTATTGGTGTAAAAGCTGTACCACGAAGGCTCCTGGAAACCATCAGGAATAACTACGGGCGAATTGCCTGCCCTTTGTTTTACCTGATCTACCCACTTACGCGTACTGAAATAGCTTTCGAGGTGAGGCAGATGCTGCAGGGCTGGTATGCCCAGGATAAGTCCGATACGTATAACTAGTATCAGCGCAATATTGGCAATGGCAAGTTTGGTAAACCAGGCCGGTTGTGTGCCGCGCTGCTTAAAATGTATGAGTACCAGTAACACTACCGGTGCATAGGCAACCAGGGTCCAGTGGGACTGTACATTGCCCTTAAAGGTGCTAAGAAAGAAAAAAGCGAGCGTGCCGATGGCATTTACCAGCAAGCAACGGATAAAAGTATCTTTAATGCGCGTAGTAAAGGCAAAGTAGAGGATAAACCACCCAATAAACGGCCCCGCCATTAAAACCTGGCCAGGAATATAGCCTAGTACTGTTGAAATATCAAACCCTTCATCAGAAGAGCGCTCGCTCAGGTGGTAATTGATGGAGGGAAAACCATGATTGATTTGCCAAAGAATATGCGGAATATAAAGTATGGCTGCCAGGCAAGCGATAAACCAGAACGACGGCCGCTTTAATAATTTTATATTGGACGCTACCGTAAGGCCAATTACCAGTATGCCATGATATTTGCTATAAAGCAAACCGGCAACTACAAAAGCCAGAATTACTGCCAGGCTCCATTTATCCTGGTCAATGTATTTTTTATAGAAAAAGTAAAAAAGGACCGTGAAGAATAATAGGGGAGCATCAGGCGTGGTGCTGAAACCGTAGATGTGGAAAATAAACGTGGAGGCGATAACGAGTATAAACAGTTTCCAGTTGGCATTATACTGTTTAATAATGAGCCAGAGTATCCATACCGATAAGGTGCTGGTGATAACAGTAAGCAGCCTGAGGCCAAACTCGTTGTGGAAAAGCGTGTACCCCAGCCGGATAAAAATAGCCACCATGGGTGGATGATCGTAATATCCCCAGTCTAAAAAGCGAGAGTAAACCCAATAGTAAGCCTCGTCGGCGTGGAGTTCGAGGGTGTAAGCTTGTAAAGCGTTAAGGATGGTCCAGCCTATCAGGAAATACCAGACTGTTTTTTCAGAGCGCGCAGCATTATCGTTACCTGACAAATACATTAACAGGGGGAAGATGATCGGGACAAAGGTATAGAAATAATTTGGACCAAGTTTGCAGGCCGTAGCCGGAAACAGGGATTTGTTGGTTCCTGTTCCCGACTACCGGTGACCTGGTTATGCTGTAATTTGAAACTGAGCCAGCGTTACAAATTCCTGCACACGAGCTGCAATATCCTGTTGCGACAGATTCTTAATCCTTTCGGTGCCAAATTTCTCTACACAGAATGACGCCAGCGCCGATCCAAAGATGATGGCGTTTTTAATATTGTTGAAATTGATGCTGCCAACTTTAGCCAGATAGCCAATAAAGCCGCCTGCAAAAGTATCGCCTGCGCCGGTAGGGTCAAATACGTCTGCCAAGGGGAGTGCCGGAGCTGAGAAGATCAGTCCGTCGCCAAATAATAGTGCGCCGTGCTCGCCTTTTTTGATGATCAGATACTTTGGCCCCATGGTAAGGATTTTCTGCGCCGCTTTAACCAGTGAGTATTCGCCGGAAAGCTGGCGGGCCTCTGCGTCATTGATCGTGAGCACGTCAACCATTTTTATGGTTTCCAGCAGGTCATTAAGGGCCACGTCCATCCAGAAATTCATGGTATCCATTACGATCAGTTTCGGCCGGTTGTGCAGGCGCTTAATAACTGTTTGCTGTACCTGTGGGGTAAGGTTGCCCAGCATCAGAAACTCGCAGTCCTGGTACGACTCAGGAATAATAGGGTCGAAGTCGGCTAATACATTGAGTTCGGTGATCAGTGTATCACGGCTATTCATGTCGTTGTGGTACTTTCCACTCCAGAAAAATGACTTTTCGCCCTTCTTTATTTGCAGCCCTTCCGTGTCGATATGGTGTTGATGGAAGTCTTCTATTTCGGCCTGTGGGAAGTCGTCGCCTACTACAGCAACGATTTTTACCTGGTCAAAAAAGTACGAAGCGGCCAAACTTGCATAGGTTGCGGCGCCACCAACAATTTTATCGGTTTTTCCGAAGGGTGTTTCTATAGCGTCAAATGCCACAGTACCAATCACTAACAAACTCATGAAAAATATTTTTAAATTTTTTTGCTGCAAATATTGTGAAATTAGATCAGAAATTCTACTTTTGCCTCACTCTAATCGAGATCGACACTCCTGAGTAGCTCAGCCGGTTAGAGCATCTGACTGTTAATCAGAGGGTCGC
>Ga0157369_10010930_pt1 | contig 10333 bp, 11 predicted proteins | sample C25metaG_FD_113461 | JGI IMG/M metagenome (GOLD analysis project Ga0157369, IMG submission 113461) | Corn rhizosphere microbial communities from Kellogg Biological Station, Michigan, USA - C2-5 metaG | ecosystem: Host-associated > Plants > Roots > Rhizosphere > Soil | place: USA: Michigan...
ATCGAGCTTCGCTTCGGGCTCACCGGCGGCCAGCCGTGCACGCTCGAGGAAGTCGGCAAGGCGTTCGGCGTCACGCGCGAGCGCATCCGCCAGATCGAGAACAACACGCTGAAGAAGCTCGAAAGCCTGCCCGAAGCCCAAGCGCTCCGGGATTGCATGTAGTTACGGCTTGTCGTCAGCACGCGCGGCCGGCACGAACAGCCGGCAGTGCGGGCACTTGAAGCCGCGGTAGCGCTCGGCCGATCCTTCGATCAGCGTCGCAGTGAACATCTTCTTGCAGTGCGGGCAGACGATCTCGAACGACTGCTCCTCGCCGCCGGCCGGTTCGCTCACGCTTCGGCGACGGCCACGGATTGCATCACGACGTCCGAGCGCGGACGGTCGCGGACGTCGGTCTCCAGCGCCGAGATCGCGTCGACGACGTCCATGCCCGACGTCACCTGGCCGAAGACCGTGTGCTTGCCGTCGAGCCACGGGCAGGCATCCGCCGTGACGATGAAGAACTGCGAGCCGTTTGTGTTCGGGCCGGCGTTCGCCATGGCGAGCGCGCCGCGCACCACCGGGTGACCGTTGAACTCGTCCTCGAACTGATAGCCGGGACCGCCGGAGCCGGTGCCCGTCGGGTCGCCGCCCTGGATCATGAAGTCCGGAATGACGCGGTGAAAGACGACGCCGTCGTAGAACCCATCGGCTGCCAGCTTGCGGAAGTTCTCGACGGTCTTCGGGGCGTCGCCGTCGAAAAGCTCGATGTCGATCGAGCCGTGGTTGGTGGTGATCGTCGCGCTGCTCATGGGTCGCAGGGTACGCGTTGACGTGCCCTCAGCGCCGCGACAACGCGACGCCGGCCAGGCACAGCACGCCGCCGGCGAACGCGAGGTGGGGCGGCACCTCGCCGAGCAGCGCCCAACCCATGAGGATCGCGATCGGCGGCACGAGATACGTCATCACACCGAGCCCGCCCGCGGTCGTGCGTTTGAGCGCGAACGCCCAAGCGAGAAAGCCGAGCGCGAGAGGGCCGGCCCCGAGATACGCAACCCAGCCGATCGACGACGACGGCGCGTGCTGGGTGTTGTGCACCAGCTGTCCCGCGAACGGCAGGCAGACGACCATGCCGGTCGTGCACGCGAGCCAGGTCACGGTCAGCGGCGACACGCGCGCGAGTACCGGCTTCTGCGAGATGACGCCGCCCGCGTAGGCGGCTGCAGCGAGCACGCAGAGAATCGCGCCCCAACTCGGCGCGATCCCGCTTTTCGACGTCGCGGAGCCGATCACCGCTGCGCCGACGAATGCGATCGCGCAGCCGACGAGCAGCTTGCGGGGGAATCCCTCGCGCAAAAGCACGCCCGCCAGCACGGCGATCAAGATCGGCCCCGTGTTGGTGAGCAGTGACGCCGTGCCGGCATCGACGCGGCGCTCGGCCGCGTTGAGTACGACGCTGTAGGTCGCGAACCAGAGCACGCCGCAAAGCAGGATCAGGCGCAGGTCGCGCCACGCGGGCAACGGTTCGCGGCGGATCAGTGCGAGGGCGCTGAGCGCCGTGCTGCCGACGAGCAAGCGACCGAACGCGAGCGCGCCGGGCGAGAAGTGGTGGCCCGCCGAGCGGATACCGACAAACGCGGACGCCCAGAGCGTGACCGCTGTGAGCGCCGCGGCGGGCGCTGCAAGGCTGGCGGCGCGGGTGGCGGGAGCGGCGACTTCGGCGGCCATCACTCCATTAAACGAGTTGGGGGCGCGAATCGTGAGATCCGCGCCCCCAGGCTTTCTACGGGCGAAGCAAGAGCTGGACGAGCCGGCGCGTCGACGAGCCGGCGAGCAGGTTGCCCTGCGGCGTCCGCGCGCGCACGAACATCACCAGCGAGCCCCGCAGCGGCGCGGCCCTCGTCGGGATGACCGTGATCGAGACCTGACCGGTGGAGCTGGTCGGAGCCTCGAGGGCTTTCGCCATCCAGTTGTAGGGCAGTCCGACCACGTAGACGAGCGCGCCGCTCACAGCGCACTTGTTCTCGTCGGTCACCCTGAACGTCCCCACGACCGGTGCTCGCTTATGGCTGATCGACGGCGAGAACTTGAGGCTCGACACGGTCAGCCGGTCGGAGTCGGGAACGCTCGCTGCTGCAACGACGCAGCCGGCCGCGCCCGTTGCGGGCTTCACCGGCCCAACAGCATTCGTACCGCGCGATGCGCTGCCGGAGCTGTTCTTCGCCGTAACTCTGACCCGGATCGTCTTGCCGACATCACTCGACGTCAGCGTGTAGCTCGCCGCCGTCGCGCCGCCGATGTCATTGCAGTTGTTGCCGTTCGTGTCGCAGCGCTGCCACTGGTACGCATAGGTGAAGGGCGTCGCACCGGACCAGGCTCCGCTCGACACGGTGAGCGTCTGCCCTTGAGTCGGCGTGCCGCTGATCTTCGGCTCCGTCACGAGCACCGGGCTGTTGCCGCCGATGACGGCTGTGGCGTCCGCCGTGGCAGTGGAGCTCCCGGCGCTGTTGGTCGCCGTGACCTTGGCGCGCAGCGTGTGCCCCGCGTCCCCCGAGACCACCGTGTACGTCTGGTTCGTTGCGTTCGAGATGGCGTTGCAGTTGTTGCCGTTCGTGTCGCACTGCTGCCACTTGTACGTGTAGGTGATCGGCGTCGATCCGGACCAGGAGCCGTTCGAAACGCTGAGCTGAGAACCGACGGTCGCCGTCCCGCTGATCTTCGGCTCGGATGTGTTCGCCGGCGCGGAGGCGGCGGTGACGATGTTCGTTGCCGCCGACAACTGGCTTGCCGAACCGGCGCCGTTCGTTGCGGTCACGCTCGAGCGCAACGTATGACCGACGTCAGCAGCCTGAATCGTGTACGTGTTCGTCGTCTGACCGCCGATCGTGCTGCACGATCCTCCGGAGGAGTCGCAGCGGGCCCACGCATACGTGAATGTGATCGGCGTCGTTCCCGACCAACTGCCGCTGTTCGTCGTCAGGGTGCTTCCTTGCTGTGCCGTGCCCGACACGGCCGGCGGTGTGTTGTTGGACGGCGCCGTATCGGCGGACGCCGCATCACCAGTGGCGGCGAGCGTCGCGGTAAGAGCAAGCACGGCGCCGAGGGCGATGAGCGCACGGAGGCGCAGGCGCGGAGTGATCACGAAACCCCTTTCGTTCGATCGTCACTCCGAGCCTACGCCGCCGACGCAAAGACTCTTGCCGGCGAAACAGACTCTTTACGCGCTGTTCAAGGACTACGCACGCATCGTGATCTTGACCGTCTTGATCGCGCTTGCCGGCGTTGCCCCGTGGCGCGGCAGTGCCTTGAGGCGCAGGATCAGGATGCCCTTGAGCGGTGCCTTGGTGGTCGGGCGGATCAGGACCGTGACCAGTCCGTTGATAGTTGTGGATGCGGTCACCACGCGCTTGATCCACGTCGGTTTCGTCGACGTGACGCTCAGCTTGACGCCGCTGACCACGTACGCGCTCTTGTCGATCACCCTCAACGTGATCTTGATCGCGTGACGGTGCTTGATCACCGCCGGCTTCAGCTTGAGCGACGTGATCCTGAGCACGTCGGTCGGCGGAAGGTTGTCGATCGAAACGGATGTCTGGCCATTCGCGAGCTTCACTGCGCCGCGCGGCGGCGCCGCCTGCACGGGGCCGACCAGATTCGAGTTCGCCGTCGTGCTTCCGCCCCTGTTGGCGGCGGTCACGGTGACCCGGATGTACGCGAGCACGTCGGTGCCCTGCAGCTGGTACGTCGCGCGAGTCGCCCCCGTGATCGCCGTGCACACGGATGCCGTGGCGGTGCAGCGCTGCCACGCGTAGACATAGGTGATCGGCGACTGACCGGTCCAGGTGCCCGTCGTGACGCTCATGGTCTGTCCCGACGTGAGCGTCCCGCTCAGCACAGGCGCGACCGTGTTCACCGGGGCGTTCGACGTGACCGGGCCGACGAAGTTCGACGTGACCGCCTTCGTGCCGGCCGCGTTCGTCGCCGTCACCTGGGCGGCGATCTTGGCGTTGAGATCCGCCGTGACCAGGGTGTAGTTGTTCCTCGTCGCGCCCGAGATCGACGCGCAGTTGTTGCCGTTCGCGTCGCACCGCTGCCACGCATACGTGTACGTGATCGGCGTGATGCCCGTCCACGTGCCGTTGTTCGCGCTCAACTGCTGTCCGACAACGGTGGTTCCCGTGATCGCCGGGGCAACCGTGTTGACCGGCGCGCCGGAGGCGACGGACGCGGTTGCCGCCGATGTCGCCGTCGTGGAGCCCGCAGAGTTCGTGGCCGTGACGGCGGAGCGAATGTCGTGCGCCGCATCCGAGCTCGTCAGCGTGTAGTTCGAAGCGGTTGCGCCCGAGATGATGTTGCAGTTGTTGCCGTTCGTGTCGCAGCGCTTCCACACGTAGGCGTAGGTGATCGGCGTCGAGCCGAGCCACGTTCCGTTGGTCGTGGTGAGCCTCGACCCGGTTGTGTCGATGCCTGACACGACCGGCAGCGCGGTATTGACCGGCTGGCCGGCGGCGACCACCGCGGTCGCGTTCGACTCTTCCTGGTCGGAGCCGGCGACGTTCGTGCCGGTCGTCTCCTCGCGCAATGTGTCGCCGAGGTCGGAGCTGGTGACGACATACGTGCTGCTCGTCTGGCTGCCGATGTCACTGCAGCTGTTGCCGCTCGAGTCGCAACGCTGCCACTGATGGGTGTACGTGATCGGCGTCGTGCCGGTCCAGCTGCCCGTGTTGTCGTTCGCGGTGAGGGTCTGGCCGACCTTCGCCGTGCCGCTGATCGTCGGTGCGACGCCGACCGGTGCGGTCGCCGCCGTGATCGGGCCGAGTGCGTTGGAGTATGCGTCATTGAAGCCGTCGCTGTTCGTCGCCCTGACGAGCGAACGGACGTAGTCGCCGACGTCGGTTGCCTGGAACTGGTACGTCCTGCCTGTCGCGCCCGAGATGTCACTGCAGTTCGTCGTCTCGGTCGCGTCGTTATTGTCGGTGCACGTCTCCCACTTGTACGTGAAGGTGATGTTGCTGCCGTTCCAGCTGCCGCTGTTCGTCGAAGCTGCGGTGCCCTGGACGAGGTTGGAGGAGGTGGCGGCTGGCGCCACGCTGTTCGTCGGGGCGCTCGCGATGGTCGCTCCTCCGGCGCCGGCGAGCAGTGCCGCAACGGCTGATGCCGCGACGATGGCCAGCGCCGAAGCGCGCAGACGCGAATACCTCAAAGCCCTCTCTCCATTCTTTTTGCTGAACCCGGGTGCCCTCACTCTAGGGCCACTTTGTTAATGCGCCAAGTGGAGAAAACCGCGTGGGCCCACACCCTTTCGTACACTTGGTGCAGCCGTGATCGACTTTGGGGCACGTCTCGCTGCGGCGCGAGCGGAGCGAGGCTGGAGCCTCGCCGATGCCCAGCGCGGGACGGACATCCGCCTGAAGTACCTGGAGGCGCTCGAACGGGGCGATCTCGACGCGCTTCCCGGTTGGGCCTATGCACGCGCCTTCGTCCGCACATACGCGCGGGCGCTGGGCCTCGACGCCGACCGCCTGGTCGCGGAGTTCGAACAGGCCGCCCCGCCGCCGGCGGAGGAGATGGAGATCGAGCCGCTCGGATTGCCGCCCGCGCGCCGGTTCCCTGTGCGGCGCGCCGGGCTGGCGGTGCTCGGGGCCGGCGCGCTCGCGCTCGTCGTGTGGGCCGCATCATCGTCGCACTCGAAGAAGTCGCCTCCGGTTCAGGCGGCGCCGCCCGCGCGTGTCGTCGCTCCGCAGCCTGCACTGCCCAGCCCGCCGCCCCCGCCGACGACAACCACGACGCAGCGTGTCAGCGCCACGCTGGTCGTGCGCGCCCGCGGACGCTGCTGGCTGATGGTGCGCGCGGGCGGATCGGCGACCGGCGCCGTGCTCTACGAAGGCACGCTCGACGCGGGCGAGACGAAATCGTTCGCCGAGCCGAACCTCTGGATTCGCTTCGGCGCTCCGTCGGCGGTCGACGTGACGCGAGGCGGCAGGTCGGTGTCCGGCGTGGACGGCTCGTCGCCGGTCGATGTTGTTGCATAAAGCAACTGCTGTATAATGCAGGTATGTCGTCGCGCGACGTCTTGGCGGAAGAGCTGTCCCGCTGCTGGCACGAGCTCGGCTCGGTGCTGCGCGACCGACGGCTGCTGGCGTCGCTGCATGGCGGCGAAGCCCAGGCGCTGACGCCGACCAAGCTGCGGGCCGTCAGCGTGCTCGCCGATGAGGGCGAGCTGCGCGTCGGCGAGCTGGCGGCAAGGGTCGGCGTCGACGAGACGACGGCGACGCGGCTTGTCGACCGGCTCGAGGCGGCGGGTCTTGCCGAACGGCGGCGGTTGCCGGGCGACCGGCGCGTGGCGGTCGTGGTGCTGACTCCGGCCGGCGCCGAGCTCGCCGCGGTGGCCGCCGAAGAGCGCCGGAAGTTCTTCGCAGACGTGCTCGACGCGTTGCAGCCGAACGAGCGGCGCGAGCTGGTTCGCCTCACCGCGAAAGCGTCGCGCGCGCTGCGCGACACGAGCCTGGAGCTGATCGCGCGGTGACGGCGGTCTCGGTGCACGAGCTCGTCGTGCGGTTCGGCGAGGTACATGCCGTGCGCGGCGTCTCGTTCGCCGTCGAGCCGGGCGAGGTGTTCGGCCTGCTCGGGCCGAACGGCGCCGGGAAGACGACGACGCTGCGTGTCCTGACGACGCTGCTGCCACCCACCGGAGGCGCGGCCTCTGTCGGCGGGCACGACGTGCGCCGCGAGGCGTGGCATGTGCGCTCCGTCATCGGCTACGTGCCGCAGGCGATCTCGATCGACGGTGCGCTCACGGCGCGCGAGAACCTCGAGTTTTACGCGCGCGTGACGGGTGTCGCGCGGCGCGAGCGCCCTCAGCGCATCGAGCAGGCGATCGAGGCGATGCACCTGCATCCGTTCCTCGACCGGCTCGGCCGCACGCTGTCGGGCGGCATGCTGCGCCGGCTCGAGGTTGCGACCGCGCTCTTGAACCGTCCGCAGGTGCTGTTCCTCGACGAGCCGACGGTTGGGCTCGATCCGACGGCGCGCCGGCTCGTGTGGGAGCGGCTGGCGACGCTGCGTGAGCAGTCGGGCACGACGATCGTCGTGACAACCCACATGATGGAGGAGGCCGAGCGCCAGTGCGGTCGCATCGCGATCATGGATCTCGGCTCGATCGTCGCGACCGGCACGCCGGAGGAACTGCGCGACGAGTTCTCCGTCGACACACTCGAGGACGTGTTCACCGAGGCGACCGGCCGGTCGCTCGACGACGAAGGGGGAAGCTTCCGTGACGCTCGCGCACGCAGACGACTTTCGCGCCGCCTCGGTTAGGCGCGTCCGCGGCGTCGGCGACGGCGTTGCCGCGATGGCCTGGGCGGAGATGCGCAAGCTCCGCCACGACAACATCGACATCCTCACCCGCTCGGTGCAGCCGTTGCTGTGGCTCTTCGTGTTCGGCACCGCGCTGCGGCGCAACCGCATGCTGGCCGGCGGCTACCACGACTATCGCGCGTATCTCGCCCCGGGCGTGATGGCGCAGGCCGCGCTCTTCATCGCGATCTTCTTCGGGCTCGCCGTGATCTGGGAGCGCGACGTCGGCCAGTTGCAGCGCCTGCTGGCGACGGCGACGCCGCGTCTCGCAATCGTGCTCGGCAAAGCGAGTGGTGCCGGCGTGCGCGCGTGCACGCAGGCGATCGTCTTGTTTGCCGTGCTCGCGATCGCACGCATCTCGATTCACTGGAATCCACTCGACCTGCTCGGCGCGCTCGTCCTGCTCGTGCTCGCAACCGGCGGCTTCGCCTGTCTGTCGATGACGCTTGCGGCGCTCGTACGCACGCGCGAGCGCTTCATGGGCATCGGGCAGATGGTGATGATGCCGCTGTTCTTTGCGTCGAGCGCGCTCTATCCGCTCTCGATCATGCCGCACTGGCTGCAGTTGCTCGCGCGGGTCAATCCGCTGACATACGAGGTGCACGGCATGCGCCAGCTGCTGCTCGGCGTGTCGAGCGGCGGCACGTTGTGGATCGACTTCGCAGTCGTCGCCGGCTTCCTCGCGTTGATGGCCGCCATCGCCGCGCGCATGTATCCCCGCGCGATCCTCTAGCGCGGCTTGTCGGCGATGCCGAGTGTCGTAATCGCGTCCGCGTAGGTGTGCCAGCCTTGGTCTGTCATGCCGACTTCGGCGGGGTAGATCGAGAAGCCGGTCGTGTGCGCCCGCGCGAGCAGGTGCACCCAGGTCGCGGGAGAGACGATGCCGCGCGCCCCGGCATAGCTGCCGACCGTCGGATGGACGTTTGCCGGTGCGAACCACTTCGCGGCGCCCAACACGCATGCGGCCGGCGCCACCTTCGATCCGAAGTCGTTGACGTACGCCTGCGGCAAGAACACAAACCCCGCGCTCGCCCACGAGCTCCAGTCGAGATCCTGCTGGTCGGGACGGCAGTACGACGAAACGCCCGCGGGTAGCGAGGGCTCCGCGGCGCGGAAGGCGTCGGCGAACGTGCGCGACCGCGCGTATCCCGAATCGCTTCGGTTGACGCCTTGCGTGAACCGAAGCGGCGCTTCCGCGTCGGCGATGTAGAAAGCGAGGCTGTATTGCCGCACGGCGTCGGCAGCGTGTGCTGCGTCGGCGGCCGGATCGTCTCCGAGCACGCTCCACCCTCCGACCGGAAGGCCGCTTGTCAGCTCGACGCGGTAGAGCCAGTCGGTATCCGGCGTCGCGGGGTCGCCCGGCCCGCCGAGATACACGGCGATCCAGTCGAACCCCGAGGTGCGAAGCGTCGTGCCGAGTTGCTCTGGGTCGACCTGAGTCGGATGCCAGAGAATCACCCCGGCGCCGTCCCACGAGAACGCTGCGGCCGGTGGCGGCGGCGACGTTGTCGTCGTCGTGGTCGTCGGCTCGGTCGTTCTCGTGCGCGCAGGGACGCTCACCGTCACGGACGTCGCGCGTCGTGACGATCCGCGGTGCAGCAGCGAAGCCACGAGGACCGCGACTCCGAGCAGCACGATGCCGGCGGCGAGCAGGATCCTGGGCATGCGTCGCAAGCTACCCTCGCGCGCATGGCCTCACGCGCTGTCATCCTTTCCGCCGTCCGGACGCCGGTCGGCCGCTACGGCGGAGCGCTCGCAAATGTCCGCCCGGACGATCTCGCGGCCGTCGCCGTGCGCGCTGCCGTCGAGCGCGCAGGCGTTCCGGCGGGCGAGATCGAAGACGTCTGGCTCGGCTGCGCGAACCAGGCGGGCGAGGACAACCGCAACGTCGCCCGCATGGCGGCGCTGCTGGCGGGGCTGCCGGAGTCGGTAGCGGGCGTCACGGTGAACCGGCTTTGCGCTTCGGGGCTCGCCGCGATCGCCGGCGCGGCTCATGCGGTGATCGCGGGCGACGGGGACCTCTTCGTCGCAGGCGGCGTCGAGTCGATGACGCGCGCGCCGCTTGTCATGGCGAAGCGGGATAAACCGTGGGGGCGCGGAGATCAAACGCTCTACGACACGACGCTCGGCTGGCGCTTCCCGAATCCGCGGCTGGAAGAATTGTTCCCGCTCGAGAGCATGGGTGAGACGGGTGAGAACGTCGCCGAGCGCTGGAACGTCTCGCGCGAGGATCAGGACACGTTCGCACTGCGCTCACAACAGCGCTGGGCGGCCGCCGATTTCAGCGACGAGATCGTCCCGGTCGGGGACGTGACGCAAGACGAGCATCCGCGTCCCGACACGACCGCCGAGAAGCTCGCATCGCTCAAGCCTGCGTTTCGCGCCGGCGGCACGGTGACCGCCGGCAACGCGTCGGGCATCAACGACGGCGCCGCGGCGCTCGTGATCGCGTCGGAGGAGAAGGCGAAGGAGCTCGGCATCGCGCCGCTCGGTGCGTTTGTCGCTTCGGCTGTTGCGGGCGTCGATCCGCGCGTGATGGGAATCGGCCCCGTGCCGGCTGTGCGCAAGCTGCTCGCGCGTGCGGGTGTCGACACCGCCGACGTCGATCTCTGGGAGTTGAACGAGGCCTTCGCATCGCAGTCCCTTGCGGTGATTCGCGATCTGGAGATCGACGAAGAGCGCGTGAACGTAAACGGCGGTGCGATCGCGATTGGTCATCCGCTCGGGATGAGCGGCGCGCGACTGGCTGTTTCGCTGCTTCACGAACTGAAGCGGCGCCGCGCGCGCTACGGCGTCGCGACGATGTGCGTGGGAGTCGGCCAGGGTCAGGCCGCGCTGTTTGAATCGGCCTAGCCTTTAGAATCGCGTCAGCGACCCGGCGCCGACGCACCCGCTGCCGCAGGCGGACGTCGATGAAGCCGGTTGCGAAGGTGGGGCGGCGGCCCGGCCCACTTGGTCCGGCGCCGCCCTGCCGCCTTCTCTAGGTGGACCACGCGAC
>Ga0157369_10010933_pt1 | contig 10332 bp, 9 predicted proteins | sample C25metaG_FD_113461 | JGI IMG/M metagenome (GOLD analysis project Ga0157369, IMG submission 113461) | Corn rhizosphere microbial communities from Kellogg Biological Station, Michigan, USA - C2-5 metaG | ecosystem: Host-associated > Plants > Roots > Rhizosphere > Soil | place: USA: Michigan...
GATGGCGGAAAGGCGCACCACTGGCACGTGGTGGCGGCGTCAGCTCCTCGGCACGTATGCGCCCACCATCCAGCACCTGCCCAACGGCCACTTCGTCATCCTTGAAGACGCGACGTTATCCGGCCCTCGGTGATTTAGCAAATCGAGCCAGCCTCGAGACGTCATATGGGAATTAGCGCGAGCGGCAGGATTCAAATCCGCCGATGTTGGCCAAATCGCACGACCTTGGCATCTTCTCGACATCGCCGATGCTCGCGGTGTCGTGGTGTTGCACCGTGGTTGCCTGCCCGAACAACACTATTTGTGAAAACTGCTTGGAGTAAGCTCGCAACAATTATTGGCTGTTTACGCCTATGGGGCACCGACAGGCGTATTCTGTCCGCACTAGGAGTCGCCTATGCTCCGTAGAGATTTCCTTCGCCGCACCGCCTCCGGCTTGGCCGCCACTTGGGTTGCCAGTAAGGCCGCCCGTGCCGCTACCTTCGCTATACAACCTGTTTCAGGCAAATACCGCGCCCACGATGACGTCGTGCTCGGCCGCACCGGCATCCGCACCAGCCGCTTGGCCATGGGCACCGGCACCATCGGTGGCGGCGGCGAATCAAACCAGACCCGCCTCGGAACCAGCCCGTTTGTCACCCTGCTGCTCGATGGCTATCACGAGAACGGCCTGCGATTCTTCGATACGGCTGACTCCTACGGCAGCCATCCCTATGTGGCATCCGCGGTCAAGCAACTTCCGCGCGACAAGATCACCATACTCACCAAAACGGACCATCGCGATCCCAAGGAAGTACGCGACGATCTCGATCGCTTCCGCCGCGAGCTTGGCACTGACTACATCGATATCGTTCTGATTCATTGCATCACGGTAGGCGACTGGACCACGCAGTATCGCGGCATCATGGATGTGCTCTCTGAGGCCAAGCAAAAGGGCGTCATCCGGGCCCACGGTGTCTCCTGCCACTCCATCGAAGCCCTGCGCGCGGCTGCTGCGGCATCGGACTGGGTTGATATCGACCTTGTCCGCCTCAATCCCGTCGGAGCCCACATGGACGCAAACGCGGACACGGTCATCAGCGTCGTCAAGCAGATGCGCAAGGCCGGGACCGGCATTGTCGGCATGAAGATCCTCGGCCAGGGCGCAATGCGCGATCGTCCATCGGATGCAGTCCGCTTCGCACTCGGCAGCGGTGTGCTCGATGCCTTCACCATCGGCGCAGAATCGCGACACGAACAGGACGATCTCACCCGACGCATCGCCGCAGCATAGAGCCAGGCGTCTCGCCGTTCTTGATCCCACGCGGCCGCCGACTGTCTGCGTCCGCCCACGTACAAATACATATAATTGTGCTCTGAGTAACCTTTATCCCTGGAGCCGATCGGTGCTGCACGAGTGAAATTATCGGATTACGTATTCAGCAGGTTGAAAGAGTGGGGGGCACGTCACGTTTTTCTGGTCACTGGCGGCGGCGCCATGCACCTCAACGACTCCGTCGGCACCTCTGGGCTCCACTACATCTGCACGCATCATGAGCAGGCCGCCGCTATGGCTGCGGAAGGCTATGCACGTATCGCGAACGCCCCAGGGGTTCTCAATGTGACGACCGGCCCCGGCGGTATCAATGCATTGAACGGTGTCTTCGGCGCCTGGACTGACTCCATTCCGATGCTGATCCTCTCCGGCCAGGTAAAGCGCGAAACCTGCATGGCCACCTACGGCCTGACCGACCTGCGCCAGCTCGGCGACCAGGAGGTCGACATCATCCGCATGGTGAAGGGAATCACCAAGTACTCAGTCTTCGTCAATGATCCGGATTCCATCGCCTATCACCTCGAGCGCGCCTGGTACCTCGCGCAAAACGGCAGGCCGGGTCCCTGCTGGCTGGATATCCCGGTCGACGTGCAATCGGCGCAGGTAGATCCCGACTCACTCCGCCATTACGATCCACGCGAAGACGAACTCCAATTCGACCCCTCCACCATCTCTGTTCAGGTCAGGGACGTTCTTGACCGCATCGCAAAGGCAGAGCGACCCGTTCTCTTTGCCGGAAGTGGCGTGCGCCTCGGCTGTGCGCTCAATGAATTCGAATCCGTCATTCGCCTGCTCCGCGTCCCCGTTGTCACTGCGTGGACCCACGATCTCATCGCATCCGACGATGAGCTCTTCTGCGGACGTCCCGGCACCATCGGGGAGCGCGCCGGAAACTTCACGGTGCAGAACTCAGATGTCCTCCTCGTCCTTGGCTCGCGGCTCAACATCCGCCAGACCAGCTATAACTGGCCTTCCTTCGCCCGCTTCGCAACCAAAATTCAAGTCGATGTCGACGCCGCCGAATTGCGCAAGCCGCTCCACCAGCCGGATGTGCCGATCCATTGCGACGTAAAGCTCTTCCTCGGCGAGATGGCGCATCAACTTGTGAATGGATACAAACCGAAGCACGAAAAGTGGCTCGCTTTCGCGAAGCAGTGGAAGACAAAATACCCCGTCGTTCAGGAGAAGCAGCGCGTCCCTGGCCCCCCACTGAACTCCTACGATTTCATCGACAAGCTCTTCGACATGCTCACCGGCGATGATGCCGTCATCTGCGGAAATGCCACCGCCTGCATTGTCCCTTACCAGGCAGCGAAATTGAAGAAGGGCGAGCGCCTCATCTCGAACTCCGGCTCCGCTTCCATGGGATACGACCTTCCCGCTGCCATCGGCGTAGCCGTAGCCAGCGGCAAGCGCGCCATCTGCCTCGCCGGAGATGGTTCTCTTCAGATGAACGTGCAGGAACTGGCGACTGTCGTCGGAAACAATCTCCCCGTAAAAATCTTTGTGTTGAACAACAACGGTTACCTTTCCATTCGCCAAACGCAGACCGGCTTCTTCCAGGGCCGCAAAATCGGCGAAAGCAAAGACAGCGGTGTCACCATTCCCTGCATGTTCAAGGTAGGCCAAGCCTACGGACTGCCTGCATTCCGGGTCGCAACTGTCGCGGATCTCGAGATCGTGCGCCGGGAGTTGGACACTCCGGGTCCGGCTTTGTTCGACGTTCACCTCGACCCGGCTCAGGAGTTCGAGCCGCGCCTTCGCTCAAAGATCCTGCCCGACGGAAAAATCATGACTCCCAATCTCGAAGATATGTACCCTTTCCTCTCACCCGAGGAATTGGCGGAGAACATGCTCGTGAGGGACGAAAACTGAGTGATCAAGATTCCGCAATGCGTGCTCTTCGATCTGGATGGCACACTCCTGGATTCCGTTCCCGGCATCGCCTACTCGATCAAGGCGGCGTTTGATGCGGCTGGGTTGCCGGCACCTGCCTTCGATCTTCGCCGCCTCATTGGGCCGCCGGTGCGAACCATCCTGTCGCGGGCGGCAGCTACAAACGATCCTGTTCTCCTGAACGAGCTGGAGCGACACTTTCGTGCGAGCTACGATACCGAAGGCTGGCGACAAACGGTCTGCTTCCCCGGCACGTCGGAGCTGCTCGCAGCCATGAAAGCGGGCGGCCACAGGCTCTTCATTATTTCCAACAAACCCGGACACATCGCTGCAATATGCGTCGACGCCCTGGGCATAGCAGCTTATTTTGAACAGATGTATACGCGTGATTCAGTTGAGCCGCCATACGCCTCCAAGGCCGATATGCTGCGGGCCCTCCTCGCTGACCACCAGCTCACGGCCGTAGACTGCGTTATGGTCGGCGATACAATGGAAGACGCCAGCGCCGCCGCGCTGCACAAGATCAGTTTCATCTTTATGGAGCACGGCTACGGAGATCTTTCTCTTGCTGAACCCGTCCTGCTCAAACTCGGCAATTTTTCTGAATTCATGCCATTTCTGGCAGTGGAGAATGTCCAGTGATCGATAAAGACATCTTTGAAGACCTGTTTGTTCTCGAGCTCGCGAACAATCACCTGGGCAGTGTCGAGCGCGGCCTCAGGATCATTCACGAGTTCGCTCAGGTCGTCCGTTTCAATAATGTGCGCGCCACCATCAAGCTGCAATTCCGGGATGTCGGCAGCTTCGTCCATAAGGACTACCTGCAGTCCAGCGAGCGCTACATTGCCAAGACGCTCCGCACTGCTTTGACCGATGACGAATATGGCACGCTCGTGAAGGCCATTCGCCAAGCGGGGTGCATCCCTACCGCGACCCCATTCGATGAGCGTTCCGTGGATCTGTGCGTAGAGCTTGGACTGCCCATCCTCAAGGTCGCCAGTTCTGATTTGAACGATTGGATACTCCTTGAAAAGATCGCCAAAACGAAGAAGCCCGTCGTCATCTCCACTGGCGGCTCCTCACTGAAGGATTTGGACGATGTCGTCACCTTCTTCGCCAACCGCAACATTCCGCTGGGAATAAACCACTGCGTCTCGATCTACCCCTCAGAAGATTCCGAACTCGAGCTCAACCAGATCGATTTCCTCCGCAATCGCTATCCCAATAACACCATCGGCCTTTCCACCCACGAGTACTCCGACTGGAAAGATTCAATGCTGATCGCCTACGCGAAGGGCGCGCGCACCTTTGAGCGGCACATCGACACCGATAGCGACGGCACGAAGGTCTCGCCTTACTGCAGCCTGCCGCATCAGATCGATGAATGGTTCAAGGCCTTCCACAAGGCTAAGGCGATGTGTGGCGCTCCAGGGACGCAAAAGCGGATGCCGCCGAAGAAAGAGACCGAATATCTTGATGCGCTCGTGCGTGGCGTCTACGCAAAGCGGGACTTGCCTGAGGGCCACCAGTTAACCGACGACGATGTCTACCTGGCCATCCCGCTTCATAAGGGACAGCTCTCCTGCCGCGAGCTGATGAACGGTGAACTGTTGCTCAATCCGGTCAAAGCTGATCGAGCCATTCGCATCGACGATATCGAAAGCCCCTACTCCCAGATTCCGTCGCTCAGAAAGATCATCTACGCCCGGGGCATGGCCGCTCCAGTGGAGACTCCTGCCGCCGGCCTCGATAATGTGCACCTCATGCCTTCAGGTACAGAGGAGCCTTCGAGGAAGTAGTCGCAGTCCGGTCCTTGGGCGGTATGCATATGCGTCCCGCCCGACTCATCAGTGCGTCGCCACCATAACTGCAGCCGGGACCACTTGTGCCACCGCCGCATGTGCTGACTTCTGTTGCTGCCCCGCCTCATGCGCAACGACGCTTTGCGCCGCTACGATCGCCAGCGGAATGCTGACATATAAAGCCAGAATGCCGAATGCTGCTTTCATCATCGTTCTCCGCAGCTGGATGCCGCAAAACGATCCTCCCACTGTCACCGTCCTGCCATCCCTCCCACCTTCGGCGCACTACCGTGACAACCGTACTCATTTCCCGAAATGACTCGGACATAAGCACCATATCCGCGGCAGAACTCCACTTTCGTATAACTTAGCCTGACACTTGCAAGGTTTCGCCCGCATGGATTCACCTTTTGATCCCGCAAATAACAGGCAGGTATCCTGGTATCACTTAGGTGGATATCCTTCATCGATATATACTCGTCATCTAAGTCAGATCCTCTGTTTCCCGAATTTGTAGCGCGCGGAACGGTCAACTTTTGGCTCAGATGATTGTCATTGATTCCCTCCCAACCGAGATGGCTTCATCGCGCCCGCTGATCAGCGCTGGAAACCGCCAATGCGACAAAGGCATGGCGGAAGAGTCAAATTCGAGCTTTAGCGGAGTGGCCTGCGCACTGATCGCAGGGTTCGCCGTTCTTCTTTGCCTGCCATTCGCGGATATGGGGTTTATCGACGACTGGTCCTATGTGCGGACAGCCTATGACTTCGCGCACACCGGCCACTTCGTCTACAACGGCTGGGCAACGGCGATGCTGGGCTGGCAGATTGTATGGTCGGCCCCATTTCTGAAGCTGTTCGGATATTCCTTCACTGTAGCCCGCCTCTCCATGTTGCCCTTCGCCATGGCCTGCGGATGGCTCCTGCATGCGATCCTGCGGCACAGCGGAATCTCCAACCGGAATGCTGTCTTTGGATCACTCGCTGTCTGTCTGTCGCCGCTCTTCCTCCCTCTGGCCGCGAGCTATATGTCGGATGTGGGCGGACTTTCTCTCATTCTGCTTTGCATCTATCTATGCCAGCGCGCCCTGGAGGCAAAGAGCGATCGCACTGCAGTGTTATGGCTCTGCAGCGCCGGCCTGACAAACATCGTTGGCGGGACAGAGCGCCAGGTCATCTGGCTCGGCACGCTCGTCCTCATTCCCTCAGCTGCTTGGCTAATGCGGAAAAGGCGAGGAGTTGTCACCGCCACTATCGTGCTTTGGCTGATCTGCGTCGCCTTCATCCTGGTTGCCATTCATTGGTTCTATAGTCATCCATACTCGGTCCCGGAAAAGCTCTTTTACCCTTCGCCCGATCATCCGGGCAAGTCGACTTTCGACCCTCTGCTGGAACGGATGAAGCCTTCTAACATCATCTTCAAAACACGGGTCCTTTCCGTCGTTTTCGTGAAGACGTTGTTCTGCTTGGAACTGATTCTTCTCCCTCTCCTTGTTGCGTGGTTTATGACCATCCGCACACTCGGGCGCCGCGTCTGGATAACTCTGGCCAGTCTCGCTGCGCTGCTCGGCACTGCCGCATGGCTTCTGGACAGAAGCGACCAGCTGGAAGGCTGGCTGATGCCATGGATTTATCACGTCCTGGGGACAGAGGCCATTTCCAAAAGCACCTGGGATATGCTTGGCAATCGGCCGGTATCCATCCCGATATCTCTGAGAATCGCCATATCCATGCTCGTTGTGATGAGCGGGGCAGTCTTCGTAGCGTGGCTCAGCGTCTCGAAGCGCCGGACGCCTGAGACGTCTACTTCCATGACAAGCAGATGGCAGACACTATTCATCCTCTATCTTCCATACTGCGCTGCTTATCTAGTGCTCCTGATACCGCGCGGGTTCCGTTTGTTTCTCTTTGATCGATATCTGATCTACATTGCGCCGGTTGCGATTCTCTATCTCCTCAAGCTGTATCAGGAACGGGTTCGTAATTCGCTTCCGTTCGTCTCCTATCTAACGCTGGCTGTCTTCGCTGTCTACGGCGTCTTCGCAACTCACGATCTCTTCGCTCTCAATCGCGCCCGTGTCGTGGCTGTTAATGCGATCCGAAGTGCCGGCGTCCCCGAAGACACAGCGCAGGCTGGCTTCGAATACGACGGCTGGAGCGAAATCGATGTAGCGCAATACATCAACGAATCCAAGATCGCCTTTCCGTCTGACGCCTATCACGTGAATCTGCAAGACCGGTATCGTCCTTCCGACTGTAGACTGGGCTTCGATCCATACACTCCTGCACTTCACCCCACGTTCATCGTCGTCCTCTCCCCCATGTGGTGCCTGGAGAAAAGCGCCTTCCCACCCGTCATCTATCACGCGTGGCTGCCACCCTTCACTCGCAGCATTTACATACAGCGGGTGCCCGACATGATGCGGGACCTGATTCCTTCTCCAGCTCAGCCGAACTAACTATTCGCCCGCGCCGTTGCATCCCTTTTTGCTTCTCAGACCTCCCACTCTTATCGAGTTATGTCGAAAAAGCAGAAGCGCTCCTTAGCCGACCCAACCTCTCTCAACCCGCGTGGCGATGACTGCTTCCAGGTCATCATCGAGACGCCCAAAGGTTACCGGAACAAATACGGTTACGATCCGGAGCAGGGAATCTTTACCCTCAGAAAAGTTCTCCCGGAAGGCATGGTGTTCCCCCACGATTTTGGTTTCCTTCCACGGACCCTCGCGGCCGATGGCGATCCCATCGACGTTCTCTTGCTGATGGATGTCCCGGCGTTTCCGGGCTGTCTCGTACCCTCCCGTCTCATCGGTGTCATGGAGGGGGAACAGCTCGACGGAAAGAAAAGGGTCCGCAACGACCGTCTGATCGCCGTCGCGACTTTGAGCCATGCCTACAAGGACTTGAGAAAGCTCCAGGACCTACCCGGTCAATTTGTGAAGGAGCTCGAGGCTTTCTTTGCGAACTACCACGATCTCGAAGGCAAGAAATACAAGCTCCTGGGCTGCAAGGACACGAAAACCGCGCTGGATCTGGTCAAGAAATCGCAGAAAGCCGCCAGCCGCGCCAAACAAAAATGACAAGTCGGAAACAATTGCCCCGTGCCAGTCCTGGGTTCGCGGGACTATACTCGACTCGCCTTCGCAGGGCAAGTTCCCGGTCGGCGCCAGCTGCCACTGGGCCACTCCCTGCCAGGAGAGACGGGGCAGCATTATGACAAACTCTCACTTTTCCTCGGCGGCCTTCCTGGCCGTTGTTCTTTGTGGCGCACCACTTCTTGCTCAGCAGGCAACCGACACCGCGGCGCCCGCCACGCCCCCGGATTCCGCAGTCTCCGCGCCTGCCGCGCCCGCCACTTCACCTGATTCCAGCGTCCCTGCGGTTACTTCACCCGCCGCGCCCCCAGACGCCGCTGCCACTGCGCCCGCTGCGCCCCCGGAGTCCTCTGCCTCCGCGCCTGCCGCTCCACCGGATTCCGCTGCCTCCGCGAACCCGCAGGCTGCCACGGCCTCTCCTGGAGTCCGCATCGTGCGCCTCAGCCAGGTAATCGGCGAGGGAGTGCAACTGGACCGGCAAACCGGCCGCGGTTTTGAAGCCGCCTTCGCCAACCTGCCCATCACGCAGGGCGGGGTGCTGCGCACCGGTAACGGCGTCGCGGAAGTGGAGTTCGAAGACAACAGTAGCCTTCGCTTGACCCCACAGAGCATCGTCGCGTTTCCTGTCCTCTCCCTCGGTCCAGATGGCACCCGCTCCTCGACCGTCCACGTCCTGAAGGGCGCGGTATACGCCAGCCTGACAAAGAGCAAGCAGAACAACGTCAGCCTCACCTTTGGACATGAAACGCTCGTACTCGGTCCCGGCTCTCACGTCGATCTGGACCTGAATGGCACTCAGCCGCGGCTGGATGTGATGGATGGCACAGTGCAGGCAGTCAACGGCGGAACCACCACCACCGTTGGCCGCAAGAAGGCCCTGCTCTTCGACCCGGCAAGCTCTGCGGCACCAACCCTTGTCAGCAAGAACGAGAAAGGTCAGTACGACGACTGGGACAAGCATGCTGTCGAGTACCACGAGCGCCTCGCGCCCAGCGGCGGCAACTATGCCGGCACCCCGTATGCCTACGGCCTCGCCGACATGAACTACTACGGGAACTTCGCTCAGATAGGCGGATGCGGCATGATGTGGCGTCCATATCTCGTCAGCTCCAGCTGGAGCCCTTACGACAATGGCGTTTGGGCCTGGTATCCCAATGCCGGCTACTCCTGGGTCTCGCCTTATCCCTGGGGCTGGACGGCCTTTCATTCCGGTAGCTGGAATTATTGCCCGGGGTCCGGTTGGGGCTGGCAGCCCGGGAATCAGTGGAACGGCCTGCAGAACACAGCACTTGTGCAAAGGCCCAATATCCCGAACACCCTCAAGCCCCCGATAGCCAGGCCGCACCCAGCCGGCTCAACCATGATTCCTGTGAATCAAAAGCCGCTCGTAGTCTCCACCCTCAACGACAAGGACGCCTTCACCTTCCGCAGGGACTCGGCCGGTCTGGGCGTGCCGCGCAGTACATTTGGCAAGCTTGACCACATCTCGAACGACGTAGTCCACCACGGAATGGTCGAAAAGCCAGCGTTCGTCGCTTCTTCATTCAACGGCAGCAACGGCAGGCCGGAGGGGAACCAGGCACCGAACTCGGCATATCGCGGAGCCATGGCCACTCACACCATGCCCGCAAACGGTCGCGGATCGATGTCCACGCACACATCTCCGTCTGCTGGCAGCAGTTCAATGGGCGGTAGACAATCCGTTTCCGGTGGCTCACTCGGCGGCGGTTCCAGATCGTCCATGGGCGGATCAATGGGATCCGCGAGCGCCGGCGGACACGCCTCTGGCACCGGCCACCACTAGAGCAGATCACACTGAACGAAGCCGGCGGCACGCTGTAATCTGGCGCAGCAAGCCGGCTTTATTTGTCCGGAGCGGAAAGTCGAAACCTCAGTACGGCAATGGAATACGGCGCATTCGGACGACACAGACTTGGTGGCGACCTGCGGCTGCCGTCGCAACAACTTGCACCCCACCGTTCTAGTAATCGCTTAGGCAAATTCCGCGTGCGCTACTGCAGCTGGCCGTCACCTGCCGGCCGCCCGCTCGCCTCGAACGCATTCTCAGCATCCTGGAGAGATGTCCAGCCGGACCATTGTGTTCCACTGCCGGTGCACTCAGCCTGCACTGCGACATGAGTCACCTGGCGAGCTACATTATCGGGGATGTCGACAGATGCGCTTCTGCGGATGATGCCCGAATCGCCGCCGCCGCTCCTGCCGCCGA
>Ga0157369_10010936_pt1 | contig 10330 bp, 4 predicted proteins | sample C25metaG_FD_113461 | JGI IMG/M metagenome (GOLD analysis project Ga0157369, IMG submission 113461) | Corn rhizosphere microbial communities from Kellogg Biological Station, Michigan, USA - C2-5 metaG | ecosystem: Host-associated > Plants > Roots > Rhizosphere > Soil | place: USA: Michigan...
TCGTTAAAAGAAGTGAGGTCACGGGTTGTGATGGAGAGTTCGGGCTGACGTTCAGATCGCCAAAATCTCCAGGCTTGCAACCACCGATAACACTTATCGCTGTGGCTACAATAAAAAGATTCAATATATTTTTTTTCATTATAGGTAAAATTAGAATGTTAATTTAAGATTTAAACCAATCGTTCTTGTACCAGGCAACTGACCACCTTCGATCCAGTTTCCTGCAGACTCCGAAGGATCAATTCCTGGAACAGCTGTATAGATTAACCAAGGATTTCTAGCTACTAAAGATACGGATGCTCTTTGAGCCTTGATCTTCGCTGCAAATCTGGTTGGCAAAGCATATCCGATAGATAGTTCTCTCAGCTTAACATAGGTTGCTTTATATGTTTGTTCTTCCCATGCATAAGGAATGTATCCTTCATAGTAATCCTGAGTTCCAATATAGGTTGTATTTGGCTGACCGTTAGACTCATAAACACCAGGGATACGGATACCACCACCATTTGCCGGATCATCACGTTTCGGATTTCCTTTATCATTCAGTCCCGCAGTTTCTTCAGCAAGACCTGAGCCAAATGTGTTACCTCTACTTACAGAGAATAGCTTTCCACCAATTTGAAAGTCCATAGATCCACCAAAGGTAAATGCTTTGTAAGTTACCGAAGTTGTGAAACCACCTGTCAAATCAGGCACAAAAGAACCCAGGTTATGGTTATCTTCTAAAATTGGGAAGCCGTCCTCGTCAATTAAAGCCTGACCAGACTCGTTGCGTTTGATACCAGTAGTAACAATTGTACCCCATTCTTGTCCAACTCTACGTTCAACATTGATCCTTGGCGTACCAGTGTAACCAAATGACTCAAACGGGAAGTTGTCAAGTCCTGGATATAGTTCAACAATTTTGCTCTTTCCTCTTGCAAAGTTTGCATTTACATCCCAGGTAACATTCTTGCTTCTGATCGGTGTACCACCTAAGCTAAACTCGATACCATGGCTTTTAATCTCACCAGCGTTAACCAATGCAGAAGAGAAACCTGTTGAAGATGGCAAACTCAATGAAATGATTTGATCTTTAGATGATCTGTCATAATAGTTTGCAGTGAATCTGATTCTATCTCTTAGGAACCTTAATTCAAGACCTGCTTCATACGAATCAGACAACGCAGGTTTTAAATCCGCATTTGGGATTTGATTGGGAACAGTTAGCGTCGGAGAAGTTGAGTAAAATCCGTTTGAAGTGTAGGTCTGATAGATCTTATAAGGATCGATGTCAGAACCGGTACGTCCGTAGGATACTGTTGCCTTACCAAAAGACAGGATGTCTTTGCTCTTGATCAGGTCTGTAAACACAAACGCCAAGGATCCACCACCATATAAATAAGAGTTATTTGCTTTGGGAAGTGACGATGACCAGTCATTACGGATATTCAAATCCAAGAACAAGTAGTTACGGAATGACAATGAACCAAATCCATACACACTTCTAACTTTTTTGTCGAATGAAGCATTTGTCGCAGAAGGTCTGTCTTTAGAAGCAGATACGTTGTAATAACCTGGAACAGTAAATCCACCGGCAGTTGCGGTTTGCATTTGCTCATCGTGGTTAATACGCAACTCTCCATAAGCACCGGCATTCAATGAGAAATCACCGAACATCTTTTTATACATCGCATCCAATACAAAGTTGTTCTCTCTTGAGCGCGTTTGTCCAACAGTATAGCTTTCTAAGTTCAGAGTTCCTGATGCTACTCTGGAGTTATACCCACTTGATGCATAGTTTCCTTTTGCTGTGAAGTCGATAGTCAACTCTGGTATTAGCTTATAGGAAGCCGAAACCAATCCAAAAACTCTTGAACTGTTGTTTACTGCCGTATTTTCATATGCTTCTACATAAGGGTTATCCCAGTATTGAGGAGAAGTATCTCTTGGACCAACAATGTTCCAAGTTGTGAACGTTCCATCCGGATTTCTGTAATTCTTTAACTTTTCAATGTTTGTATCACGGTGAAACCATTGGTTGAATGAACCTGAGGTCTGAGTTCCGTATCCTTCAGCTGGTCTGTTGAAATAGTTGATGACGTTGAAATTGAAATTTGAATTAATTGTCAATTTCGAAAACGGCGTATAGCTTGTGTTAACGCTAACCCGGTTTTGATCCATCTTCGTATTTGGTGAAACACCAGTTTGATTTACATTGGTGTAAGATGCTCTACCGTTAAATTTGTCTGAGACTTGAGAGATTGCCACGTTGGTATTATTCTGAACACCGGTATTGTAGAAATCTCTTACGTTATTAGGTTGAGCTACATACGGCTGCGTTTTGCCATAATCAGGATCAAATTTGTTCCAAGCGTACCATGGAGCATACGGTTGACCATCAAATTTCGGCCCCCAGCTTTCATCAACTCCGTAGTTGTAATATCTCGCACCGTTCATTCCTGCTAAGGCTGGATCGTCTGACCCTGGTCTGTAAGTAAAGGTATTCCAATCTTGCGAAGCACCACCACCATATTCATTTTGATATTTAGGTAAGGTAGCTACCTGCTCAAGGGTTGTACTATGATTTAGCTCTATACCAACACCTTTGTTGCTGCCACGCTTTGAACGGATTACAACAACACCCGCATCTCCACGTTGTCCATACAACGATGTTGCAGCCGGGCCTTTCAGAACGGTTAGATCTTCAACATCATCCATGTTCACACTTGTCGCAGGAACAACAACGCCGTCAACAACAAACAATGGATCACGACCACCGTCAATGCTACTGATACCACGGATACGAATTGCAGCAGTACCAAAACGAGCACCTGATCCACCTAGAACCTGAACACCTGCAATTTTACCTGCAAGGGCCGTGTTTAAATCTACCTGTTTGGTCTGGGTCAGATCTGCTCCCTTAATCGATTGCTGAGCAGTACCTACCGAACGTTCCGAACGGGTTACTCCCAGTGCGGTAACAACAACCGCCTCTAAAGTTCGCGAATCATTTGTCAATACGACATTCAGGCTGGATCCATTAATAGGTAAGCTCTGAGGAATATAGCCTAGCGAAGAAAAGTCCAGGCTTGTTACGCCTGCTGGAACATTGATGGAGTACTTTCCAGCACCATCTGTTACAGATCCACCTTTTCCACCATGGGCTCTAACGGTAACTCCCGGAAGAGGCATACCATCGTCTTTACCAGTTACGATACCGGTGATAGTTCGATTTTGCGCCATTGCCGAAGTAGCAATAAATAGCAATACGAACAAACTTTGTACAAGTTTTTTCATGAAGTATATGTGTTAGTTTTTAGTGTTAAACCTCTAATATATTGCTTTATCAAGGATTGTACAAAATAATTTACGTAGTATTTACAATTTCTTTGCATTAAGTTAAACCGTCAAATTCGCTGATACCTATATGTATATGCGTCTAAACTCTTTAAACCGAATTTTTCTCACGTGAATTGCAACAAATACAGAATATTTGAATAAACTTAAAAAGATGTTTTTTCATGGGCTTATCTCCAATCAGAAGGATCGATTTTACAGAAATGCAAAAGATGTGATTTTCTCCTCAACAAAAAAGGGGTGTCCTTTCGAACACCCCTACTCCTTAAAAATGTATGTCTCTTAAAACTTATCGAAGAACAACTTGGTCTCCACCACATCTCCCTCTCCGCCCAACGCTGCAACCGCACTCGTGCGATTCGCATTGTTAACGTTCTGCTCATTTACCGGATACGTGAAGCGATTCGGAAATCCACTCAATGCATCCTCAGCAGGTTGAAGTGCCGGATAATCCAAACGGCGTTGCTCCACCCAGGCATCTATGCCGCGGTTGTATAAAGAAATCCATTTTTGAATTCCGATTTTCTGCCTGTAGTCACCCGCTGCAGTAGTATAAGCAACACTCGCCTGCTGAAGGTAGGTCGATGCCTGCGCATCATTACCACCCCAGTCCAAAATGGATGCGCGTACCGCATTGGCATAAAACGTTGCGGCAGTACCGCCAACGCTATATCCCCGGGCCGCTGCTTCGGCTAATAAGAACTGAACTTCTGAATAATCCAAGATGTTACCCGGGAAGTCTGCGTTGGTTAATGTAACCGCCGCATGGGAGAAGTTTGGATAAGCACTGCTCACCCCTGGCGTTCCTCCAGAATATCCACCTTTTGGATCAAGCGTGAAATACAATGGACGTCTTGGATCATTTAACCCGTTCATGATACCTGTAATGGTACTTGCCGCAACAAAGTCTAAACGACCGCTTTGTACCAGATCCACCCAAACCGGATTCGTATTCGGTGTTGTGGTTACATACGGGAACTTCGCGTTATCGGCATTTGACACCAACAAACCGCCGGCTACCGCAGCCTGTGCTGCAGTTCTGGATGTTGCCGCATCAGCGTCTGCAATCACCATGGCCATTTTTAACTTCAATGAGTTGGCAAACTTCTTCCACTGTGCAGGATCTCCATCGTAAAGCGCATCAGCGGATCCGAAGCTAGCTGCTGCAGGATCAAGTGCCGCAAGGTCAGCATCTAGGCGCGTTAACAGATCTTTGTAGATCGTTAAGGCATCATCATACTTAGGGAAGGTATTGTCGATATTCAGGGCATCTGTATATGGAACATTCCCGTAGGTTGTGACCAGATAGTGCCAGGTATACACTTCCATGATGTCCAGAATAGCCAATTGGTTTTTCAACTGACCTGCATCCGTAACATCCGTAGGCATGATCTTTTTAGATTCTTCTAAGTTTTTCAAAACCGTACGATACAGGTTATTCCAAAAATTATCCGGAATGTTCCGGGACTGCAGATCGTACTGACTTTCATCAATGTATGTGGTTTCCTGCCATTGCTGCTCAATCAATCTGAATATATTAGAATTGACGTTTGGAGAAGTGATCGCATTCACCAGATTGTGCTGCCCACTGGTGAACAAGGATGAGGAGGAAACATTTTGTGGTCTCTTGGGGTCTACGTTCAACGTAGTGACTTCTTTCGTGCAAGCCAGTATGAACAAGGCAGGTACTAACGCAAATAATATCTTTTTCATATTTGATCTGATTTAAAATCTAACCTTTAGGTTAAATGCGAAGGTTTTTACTGTTGGATAAGATCCAACCTGGTATCCCTGAACGTTACCGAAACTCAACCCATCTTCCGGATCAGCATTTGGTAAGTTTTTATGGATTAACCACAAGTTCCTTCCTATTAAAGAGAAATCAACACCTTTCACCGGACCTAGCTTGGAAACAAAAGACTGTGGTAGGGCATATCCCAATACAACTTCCCTAAGCTTGATAAATCCAGCGTCATACACAAACGCTGCCGACGGTAATCTTCTGTATCCATAGGATCCAAATTCTTCGTTGGTTACCCGCACTGTGTTTGGTTGGCCCTGTTGATTGACACCCGGGTTGATAATACCACCACCCTGACTGATCGGCAACCTGGATTCATTACCCAGATCATTGATGCCTGCTGTCTCTTCATACATACCTGTCGCAAGCCCGTAGTACTGGTCAAGCGAGAATACACTTCCACCTTTACGGATATCGATCAGGAAGCTTAAGTTCAGGTTTTTGTACTTAAAGTTGTTGGAGATACCACCTGTCCAGTTCGGGTTCATATTTCCGATCACCTCGTTGGATGTTGCAGACTGCAGGTAACGGCCATTTGCGCCAATTACCTTATCCCCATTTTCATTGTAAACGAAGTTGGTTCCACGGATGGTTCCGTAAGGCTGATCCAAAGTAGCGTTCACAGAAATACCACCCTGGAAGCTCGCAATACTTAAGTTGGTCGCCTGGTTACCGGTTTCATCTTTAAACAACTCGGTTACTTTATTCCGGTTGCGGGTCCAGTTCACATTGATTCTCCAGGAGAAGTCATTTGTTCTAACCGGAGTTCCGTTCAGGGATAGCTCGACCCCTTTGTTCACCACGGTACCAGAATTCAGATACTTGGATGAATAACCAGTCGTCGTAGATACGTTTACCGGCAGGATCTGATTTACAGTCTTGGTATTATAATAGGTTGCATCTACACCCAAACGACTTCCGAAGAAGGAAGCTTCAACACCTACCTCCGAACTCTTGGTACGCTCCGGTTTTAAATTCGGATTGTTTTTAATAGCAGAGACTGTCGACTGGGTACGACCGTCGAAAGGTGTACCGATGTTGTAGGTATCAGAAACCGTGTAAATCGGTGCATCTGCACCTACTTCAGCATAGTTGGCCCTTAATTTACCGTATGATAGCCATTTCTTATCTTTCAACAATTCAGAGAATACAAAACCTCCGGAAACAGACGGATAATAATAGGCATTGTTCCCGTCAGGCAAGGTTGAGGAAACATCTCGTCTCAAGGTTCCATCTAAGGTATATGTATTCTTATAGGTAAAGGTTGCACCTGCAAATACGCCTTGAACTTCCCGGCGTGCATCAATCTCTACTGGTGCTTCAATCGGGCTCGCCGAGTTGCTCAGCGAGTAAATTCCTGGCAATGCTAAACCACCATTGGTGATCGCAAAGGTAGACTGGGTACGTTGTCTACGGATGTTTGTTCCCAATAATCCTTTAAAGTTAAGATCCTCGGAAATGTTTTTGTCTACCGTAGCCAGGAAGTCCAGGTTGGACTCTTTGTAGTCTTCCAGGTACTTAGAATAAAATGGAACATCTAAACTTCCTATAGCCTGGCGCTCCTCCTGTACTTGGTGATAGCTGTCTAATGAATAACGTCCCATTAAGTTCAACCAGCTGTTTACCTTATAGTTCAGATTCACATTACCCAGGTAACGATCCCTGCTGTCGGTTTCAAAGTTCTCGTAACGGGCAAAGTAGGGGTTATCCCAGAAGATCGGCCGGCCACTGGTGTAATCCGCCAGGTTCCAGGTCACGTTTTCTTTACCAATATACGAAGGGTTGGTCTTCGCCAGGTTTTTCACCCGGAAGTATGCTTCTTCCTGTTCTTTCACATCAACGTTGGTCTGCCACCATTCACGGAAATTTGTCATTGGGTTATATGCACCATTACCATTGTATCCTGTACCATAACGGCCAAGACCATCAACTTTAAAGTAGTTTACGTCCGCCCCTACAGTCAGTTTGTCTGTGATGTTGTACGTTGATCCAAAATTGAAAACATTCTTGTCGATATGAGAATTTGGAAGAATACCGTTTTGATAATCCCGGTTAAACCCGATCTTAAAAGTTCCTTTATCGTACGAATTGCTTAATAGGATACTTTGATTGTTTGATAAAGGCTTCTCGAAAAATGCAGTAGGGTCATTCTTTGCAGCCACCCATGGTCTGGCTTTCATAAAGTTGGGTGAGGTCGCATCAAATGCATCCCACTGGTATACCAACAAGTTCGGGTCAAAAGGCTGTCCATAGGATGCATCTTCTGTTAGAGGCGCAACCAGATCGTTAACCCCATCTCCATTGATGTCCACGTTATTTACCAGATAGTTCGACTCGTCGGTTCCATAGTATGGGCCATAACCACCACCGTACTTCTTTTGGTACTTCGGAAAGGTGCTCTTGTCAATCACACCATAACTCAAACCGGTATTGAAAGTGATGTTTAATCCGGATTTCCCTTTCTTTGTGGTGATCAGGATCACACCATTACTACCTCTCGATCCATACAATGCGGAAGCTGCAGCTCCTTTTAGAACGGTGATGTTTTCAACGTCGTCCGGGTTAATATCCGAAGCAGGGTTACCATAATCATAACCGCCACCACCACTTTGCTGACCACTGGTATTCATGTTGTTGTTCGCAACCGGAACCCCGTCAATAACAAACAAGGCCTGGTTGTTTTGAGTCATGGACTTCACACCGCGGATTACAATGTTCGTAGATCCACCCATGGTGTTGTTCTGGCGGATTTCAAGACCTGAAACCTTTCCAGACAAACTGCTACCTAAGTTGGCGGAACGGTTTTCCGTCACCGCAGAGGCATCGAGTGTTTGTGCCGCGTATGCGACTTCATTCCTGTTCCTGTTGATGCCGAGCGCGGTTACAACAACCTCACTTAAGGCTGTGGCATCAGTGGACAAGACCACGTTCAGCACATTGCCTGCACCCACTGTGCGGGTCTGTGAGGCATAACCAACGAACGAAAATTGTAGAACTGCTGTTCCGGATGGAACTTGTATGGAATATTTTCCATCTGAGCCAGTCACAGCGCCACCGGCGCCTCCCTGGATGCGGATGCTCACGCCGGGCAGCGGCAATCCATCATCTTTTCCAGTCACTATACCGGTAATTGTTCTTTGTTGTGCGGTCGCAGCTACTGCGACAAGCATAAGCATGAACAAACTTAGTATAAGTTTTTTCATAGTAAATATATAAGTTAGTAATTAGTTGATTGTCACTAATATAACTAACCGACAATCTAAACGCAACCAAATTGTTACAGACTGCAATTTTTACGTAAAAATACAGATCAATTAAGGTATCACCATGCGACATGTACCTGATAAAAAGAACACTTACTACTTATCCCACCAAACCGGCTCGTAGATCTGAACCGTTCCCGGATAGTTCAGGTTTGTGGTAACCTCTGTATTTGGATACATGAACCGCAGCGGAAGCCTTCCTGCACCAATTATTGATGCTTGAGAAGGTACCCAGAAGTCTGGATAACCAGTTCTCCTCCATTCACTCCAGGCTTCAAATCCCTGAAACCCGCACATCGCATAATATTTTTGGGTTATGATCGCACGAATGTTTCCCTGCAGACTGCCCGGCAGCTTCGCATCCGGCGCAGCAGCAATGTACGCGGGCGCAGCGTTTGCAAGTCCCACGGCCGTAAAGCTGGTAGTGATACCGGTTTGAAACAAATTAGGAAGCTGGGCTGCATTACCACCCCATCCTCTTGCTACAGCTTCAGCCTGTAAAAAGTAGCTTTCCGCTGCCGATATCAGCTTAACCGGTGCAACAGCCGACAAAGCCGCCGCCCCACTTGACGCATTACCACCGACAAGCCCCGAGGGCGGCGAAAGGTTTTTCTTACCGCTATTTGCCCTATAGCTGCCTTGTGGTATATAGGAAATGGTATCCTGAGGGGCAACCAGATCATAATACTTAAATAACCGTGGGTCTGAATTTGCCTTAAATGCATTTACAGCGGTACCACTGGCAATCACATTTTGTGTCCTTCCTAATCCGAGCATCTCATTATACAGAGGATTCTCATTGCCCCCGGTTGTCGTAAAGGTCATCGATGCATCCTGGGTTAAAAAGCTTGCCCCGGAACTGTATAGTGCGGCAACTCCGGCCTGAGCCTTTGCCGGATCAACCTGCGATAGCCGGATATAAGCACGAAGCTTGAGCGTATTGGCAAATGCAGTCCAGGAAGGAATGTCGCCGTTAAAGATCATATCCTGTGCTCCTGGAGAAGTCGCATTGGGTGTATTCAAAGACGCAATACCCAGATCAATGTAGTGAAAGATGCTATCGTAAACTACGGCTTGAGTTTCATAATGCGGACTACCAAACTGGTTTGCATTCAAAGCTTCTGATAAGGGAATATCCCCGTAAGCATCCGTGGTCAACTGGAAAGTATAAGCCTTTAAAATGTATGCGATTCCACGTACCAGTTCATTATTGGGCGTTGAGCTGTTGATGATCGTTTGTGCGTTTTGCAAAGCATTCCGGTAGGTAACGTTCCAGGCCCGGTCAAAGTTCGTATTGGTCACGTTGTACTGCTCCAGAGAACGGTATTGCGACGAGGACGTACCCTGGGTCCAGTATTCCGCCCAAATATTGCCATAGATCTGATAGAAATTGCCAACCAGCTGACTAACCGCAGCTTCCACTGTAGGCAAAAGCAGGGTCGGACTTGCCGTTACCGGATTGTTGGGGTTCTCATTTACATCGAGGAACTTCTTACAGCCGGCCAACCCAAACGTGCCGATTGCCAGAAGTACAACCAGCTTTTTAGCTGTATATATATAATTTGTTTTCATGTGTGTCAGAATTAAAATGATACCCTAAGATTTAAACCATAATTGCGAACCGATGGCTGTGCGGTAAAGTCAAAGCCCTGGGCGTTTCCAGCACCCGCAGAGTTGACCTCCGGATCTGCATATTTGTTCTCTTTTGGTGTCCAGATAAATAAGTTGTTTCCGAAAATGCCGACTGTCAGTTCACCAAAGGGGCTTTTTTGAAGCTGTGCTTTGCTAAACGTGTACGAGATTCCTAAGGAACGCAGCTTGACAAAAGAAGCATCAACGATACCAGCGCCCGGAGGAAGATCAGAATAGTAATCCTGTTTATTGTAACGTGCCGTCGTATTCACGACGCTGTTACCCGCTTCATCCA
>Ga0157369_10010937_pt1 | contig 10330 bp, 6 predicted proteins | sample C25metaG_FD_113461 | JGI IMG/M metagenome (GOLD analysis project Ga0157369, IMG submission 113461) | Corn rhizosphere microbial communities from Kellogg Biological Station, Michigan, USA - C2-5 metaG | ecosystem: Host-associated > Plants > Roots > Rhizosphere > Soil | place: USA: Michigan...
CGCCTGAAGGACTGGCGGCGGGTCGCCACACGCTACGACAGGTGCCCAACCGTCTTCTTTTCCGCCATCGCTCTCGCTGCAACCGTCATCTTCTGGCTCTGATCAACGAGTCCTGACCCTAAGCAAAGTGATGCCGCCTCCAGGAAAGGCGCGCCACAGGATGCCACTGGATTGGCCAGAAGGATCGACCAAGGATGCTGCCTGAACCGATCTGATCGAAAAACGCGCGAGCAGCGAATTTTCGGGCTTATCTCCCCTCACCCAAAGCGTATCCGACCTTTCGCCCGAATCAATGTCTCCGACCACGAAAGGAATATCTACGACGGTGGCATCTTTGATCAGCTGAGCGGTCATGGTCTGGCCAGCCACTGAAGGGGTGGTGAAACCCAGGAGAATGGCGCCGGCCGGCTGGCAATATTTACCCGCAGAAAACTTCATCAATCCTGCCCCCAGTTCAATTTTCAGCGTTTTTCGCAAACATAGCAATAGCAGTAGTGAGCTTTGCTCGCTGATGGCAATCGCTTAATAGCGGCCGTTCGAGCGCTCAGATGAGGCCACTCGAACCTGCCTTCCATTCATGCTGGCGCTGAGGGTAAGTTTTTGGGCTGTTCACGGCTTGTGGCAGCCGGCGTAACGTGTTTGAGGGGATCTTGAACGATGGAGCTGACCGAGATTCCGCCAAAAAACGGAGCAACGCGGGCGTACTGCGAAACCTGCAGTGGTCCGCTCGACCTGATCTTCGCTTCATTTAGGGAGACCGTGTCTGGCATCGAAATTGACATGGACGGCCTGCCAATGCTCGAATGCCCAGCGTGCGGCCGGCGAACACTACCCGACCGGACGCGCTTCTCGATCATGCGTGCGCACGAGCTGGCCTCGAAAGAAGGCATTACGCTCTTCAAAAGCAAGCGTAACAAGATCATCCAGGATTTCGGCTTTACCGATGTTCCGTTTAACTATGATCCCGACGATTTCTATTATTACCCCGGTCTCGAGCGCCCGTGGAACAAGGGCTTCTTGACCCCGGTATATTTCAACCGGAAGGTGCTCGCCAAATTTGATGCCGATCCGACCTATCTCGTCCGCTATGCGTCGCCCACCTATGGTGACATATTTGGAGAAGAATTCTCGATCGCCTTCGGCATCAATCGACACGGCCATCTGATCATGTGGCTCGGCGACATCGCAAAACTTCCCAAGCCGGAACAATATTATCTGATGAGCGAAAACCGACCATCCGACCATTGTCTCGCGAGCGAATTCTACGACGGCCAAATCGAGTGCATCTTCACTGAACCGCCACGAGAGACTCTACTGTTCGCAGGCCGGTCCGATTTTCTTGCGGCCGCCTTCAAGCTCTGGGGCGCCAAGCTCGCTCATCTCGACGACGAGGTGCTCGAACTCGCGGGGCAGCTGACCCGCCCGGTTCACGACACGCCCGCGCAGCGCCACGCTGTCTCGGACAATCTGAACAAGGTTCACCTGGAATCGATCGACAACGACGCGCTCGGCAAGCTTATTGTCGGGCTGGGCATCGCCTGCAATGGAACCCGTCAGTTGAAGCGCCTCCAGGCGCTACTCGAGAGCATCGCTGACAGCGTCCAAACCTACGCACTGATGACACCCTTCTATACACTCTATGATTTTCGTGTTTCCTATTCGCATCTCGGCTCGGCTGAGGGCGCGGCAAAAACGATGAAATCGGTCACAGACCGGCTAGGCCTCGCCGAGGATGCCGCCGCGGTCGACATCTACGACCGGCTCCTCGAACAGATGATCCAATCCTATTCTGCCTTGACCGAACTGATAACGAGCGCGCTTCCCGCCGAACCCGACGCGCCCAACACGATCAAACACGACTAAAAGCGCTGTCTCCCACAGGCCGTACATCGCCATAAAAATATCGCTGGCGATCGCTTGGGCTAAGAGTAGCTGTGCGGCGTCGATTAAGTGCGGGCCAACGTCCGATGTTCGCGCGGAAGCAGCCTTCCACTTAATTCCTCCATTTTTTCTTTTTTGTTGGTGCCTTCGGCAGGGCTCTCATCCGTCCACGCTGGCGCTGCGCCTCGGCTTGAAGTTCGGCATAGTCGCTCCGCAACATCGACGGTGCCTTGTAGGTGGCACAAGCTGTGCCGCTGATATGGCGAGTGCTTTCATAAGCCAAGACAAGAATATCCATCTTGGTTGCGCCTACGACCAGGCACCCAACTTCGGCCTGATACTGCATCTCCCGCTGACTCGGGAACGCCCCCACCCGGCAGAGCCAGATTTGAACTGGATCCTCCTCGCCCAACTGGAAGCGGCGGCGTGGATGCTCGGTTAGGGTCGGCTCCAACTCGGTGACGAAGCGTGCCAGATTGTCGCGACCTTCGCTGCCGTAATCACGCAGGCGTGCGTCCATCGCCAGCCATCCGGCTGGACGGAGTCGGTCCAATGCGGCGAAGATGCGGTAAAAGGGTTCCGGGAAATCTTGGGTCGGCACCGGCTGGGCCTCCCAATCCGGACCTTCAAAATGCCGGTCGACAATATCGCTGAAGGCGTCCCACGTAACGCGATCGGCTTGTTTCAGCTGCGCTCGGATATCATCGTCAAAACGGTTCTTCTGGATGTAGGCGCCCAAATGGTCGATTTCATCGAACAGGAGCGCCTTGGGTAACCCGGCCAGCTGTTGGCGCACATCGAGATAATGCGTCAACTGCCCAGTTGTCGGCAAGAAGCGGTTGAGGACGAAAAGGTCGTCCACCGACATCGAGATAAAAGGGTGCTTTCCAAGTATAGGCTGAAGTTCTGCCAATTCCTTAGCCATCGCAGAGAAGGGAGTGAAAGCTTCAACAGTGAGGCCGATCGGGAATATGCGCCGAAAGGCATCGCGGCGTAAGCGCGCGATCTCGACATATGAACCGTCCACGAGGTTAAAGACTGGAACCTCGGGCTGGCTGGCCAGATAGTCGAGAAATCGTCGGCACTGCCGATAAGCCTTCACAATCAGGTCTTGGATGACGCGCTCGTGGCTGGTGAAGTTGGTTGCGGGCGACTGCATGGGCATAGCCCCTGCCTTGGCTTCGATCACGAATAGAACGTCTTCCAAGAGAATTAGAAGGTCGGTCTCGACCCAATCGCCAGTTTGCACATCGCGGTAATAAACGGCGCCGTGCGACTTGCAGCCGTCAAGCTGGCTTGCGAATATCCGGGGATAGGCCTGTTCAACGACCAGCGCCTGGCGCTTAAGCCATTCATCGCGATACGGAAGACGCTTCCATAAGCCCCATTGGATCGCTCGGTAGGCCGAGTCTCGGATGAATTGCCCATCGGCCGTATAATATTCAGCGCCGAGTTTGATGCCCGGCTTTACGCGCGCCGGGAGTGTTCGCATAGGCGTCCCGGTGAGTTCTCCCGGAGCGTAGAACTTGTCGTTCTCGCCTGGTAGATAAGAAAGATCCTCAAGGATGGGTTCCGAAAGGGTGGAGTGCCTGCTGAGATTGCACACGCCACCAAAAAACATGTCCCGCAAGTTGCCAGACATTTCGTCCGTATAGCCAGGTTCATCCGACTGAAGCCTTTTCAGGACAGTCTCAAGATCGTCGCCTGTCTCTTCAACCAGTTTGTATGCTTGCTCCATCCGCTCGAACATGCGCTCCGCAGCATTGCTGAATCCGGCACGAAAGGCGTCTGCGATATTCTGTATTCCATCCGCGATAGCGGCGGGCTCCATGCCATAGGCTTGGCCCAGCGCCTCGGCGTGCGGCTCGAGAACGTAGGCGAAAAATTCCCTCTCCAGCACCTGATAGCGGTGCCCCCGGATTAGCGCCCATGTAGATTTGGCGTGAAATTCGGTCTCGGCAGACTGGCGGCCACGGTCCGAGTCCAAATTCGCCGCCGAGCTTGCCATGCAATACATCATGGTCACCGCTTCCAGCTGGTCGAGAGTTTCAAAAAGCTCCGCCGCGACCGCCTCGTCCAGTGGCGTGGATTCGTCGGCCAGATCTGTGTGGCAACTCCAGACGGCGTGGACATACTCCAACGCGAGCTGGAATTTTTGGATCACCTTCTTGTCAGGGCGCTGGTCCTCCTCGGCAGAGAACATGTTTGCCATGTGAAATTGGGCGAGGAGGTATCCGAGAAGCTGCACCGGTGCCTGCGTGAGGACCAGATCGCGGATCTTGGAGGCAAGCACTTCCATTTCCAGCCGGAGCCTCTCGGCTCCGGCCAATAATTGAGCGCGTCTCTCTTGCTCGTCGACGATTTCATCGGTCTGCTTCATCGCAATTCCTGCACAATTTTGTAGAGGTGGAAGCATCTGTCAGCCATTTTTCGGTACGTCTGATAGACATTGTTCGGCAAGCAAGGCACTTCTCCGGGTGGCAGCCAGTAACTTTGATACATCTGAAACCTGAACTATACTCCGGCGATGGGAAAGCTGCAGGACGCGTTTGATCGACAAATAGATAATCTGCCGCGCCTCGCTATCGGGCGCGTTGTGCGGGACAAGCTTCGCGCGGAAGGGATCGACGATCCTGCTGTGCTTGATCGCATTGTCGATGCGATCATCGACGGCACCGAGGAAAGTGTCGCAGTTCCCTTCGCTCGTTCACTCCACCTAGCACTTACCGATGAAGACTTTGATCGCATGCGAGAGGCCACCGAGGCATTTGGCGAGCGGGTACCGGACATAGTGGATAATCTCGTTCGCAATGTTTCCAAGAATCTTGTGGTGCAGCTGCAGGAAAAGCGGCGTCAGAGCGTTCCTGACGATGATGCGGGGCTTGCGACCAGCGCACGTATTCTAAAGGATTGGGCGGCCCCGCTGGATTCCCTTCGGATGCTGCTGACTCTCTGCGCCGAGGAAGGTGACAATTTCAACATCGCCCATCTGCGATCTGTACGGCCGCGCGAAAACGGCCGGACCCAAGCGCTCGCCCGGCTGCATATCCGTGCGTGTCGTATCGCCCGGGAAATTCTGCTTCTACTTGAGAACGGCTTTACAGAGGGCGCGCAGGCCCGCTGGCGTACTCTACATGAGGTGACGGTCACGGCTGCACTCATCGCGGAAGGAGGCGACTCGCTGGCTGAGCGCTATTTCGATCATGAGATCGTGGACCGGAAAAAAGCCCTCGATGACCATCGTCGTGCGGCCGCGGCAAGTGGAGAGCCTCCCGTCGCGCGCCGGCATACAAGGGCTCTTGAAGAAGAATTCGCTGCGGCAATGGCCAAGTATGGAAAACAGTTTCGTGGTATGTACGGTTGGGCAAGCAATCAGCTCGGAATGCCCGTTGATCCCAAATTTCATGATCTGCAGGAGATCGCAGGAAGCCTGACCCTCAAGCTGCGCTATCGCCTTTCATCCTTTGACACGCACGCAAGCCCGAAGGCGCTAGAACAGCCGGTCCATCGCTGGGATCCTACCACCCATGTGCCAGGGGCGTTCGAGGCTGGCTTCGAGGGACCGGCTATCGACACTGCCCATGCCATTATTCAGATCACGGCATTGTTGTATCCTCAGCCATGGGATTTGGACGCCGTGGTGTTCGTGACGGCGCTGAACCGGTTGCGCGAGGAGGTGTCCGAGGCTTGGTTGAATGCCGCGCGAAGCATCGACAAGCGTGAGCGGCGCTCGATCGAACGCGCTGCCCGTGGGCCGCTACGTCGATATGGTTATGTGAAGGCCAAGCCCGGCAAGCGGCGTATATAGCTTAATGCACGGAGATCACCGGGCCCGTGCCCCGGACCGCTTGCCCGTCGGCATCGCGGGGGACCAATCCACGCTCGCGAGGTCGCGCCGGCGCACGAACCGCGCATCAGGCGAGAGATTGGCCTCGACGAATATCATCGGCTGCGGCGTGTCGACGACCACCAATCCATGGACTTCCGGCACAATCGCCAGCTTGAGGCGCTTCGCTAGGTCGGTGACATGTGCGCGCACATAGGCTACCCGATCAAGATGACGCAATAGGTTGTCAGGTTTGCCGTCATGCCGCTGTTGCCCCCTATAGTCGGACAAACGGCGTGCCGTCTCACCCAGCGTCCGACAGAGCTTGATGTCCTTGGCCTCGATTACCCAGGCGTGCCGCCGGTCTGGGCTCAACGCGAGCACATCAACATCCCCTAGCAGCTTGACCGTCGGAGTCGCCTGATGATTGAGGCATGCCCAAGGCGCTACGGACGCGTTGGCTTCGAGACCCTGCGCGCGAAGATCCTCCGCAATTGCGTCGTTGAACGCCATTCCTGCGCGATTTGCCGCGCCACCGACATAACTGCGCATCTTCTTGCTCGACCAAAAGCCGCCCTGGAGGCTTCCGTTCATCGCGCCGCCGAGGCCGTGCATGAAGCTTCGCTCCACGACGGCAGGCCCGACCGCGAGCAGTGGATCCGGCCCCTGGGCGATCGCCAGCAAGGGGCGTGCGATCAAGGAAAGCGGTCGATCGAAACGACCAAGATCGAAATCATTAGAATGGGCCCTTGAAAGCAGATCCCTCCAGCCGGCTCGACAGGGCAAAATGAGGCGATTGACCAACTGCCTGAGCGCGACAGCATCGATCTCGGGGTTCTCTTGCAATCGGGAGAGGAGCTCCGAGCGTCGCAGCATGATCACATCCTTGTCCGCAGCGATTGCAAGGCCGCAGAGCGCCCGATCGAACGTTCCAAACATCTCGGACGTGATGCCATATTCCGCCTGGAGCGCGGCCTGAAGCTCCGCCTCGGGCCGAGACGGAGCGCCCGGCGTCCTCCCTAGCCACCAGCCATATTCCTCGACATTACGGGCACGCACCTCGGCGTGCATAGCGGCGGCGCTTGGCGCCAACGTGTCGTCGCCGAAGCTGTGATCGTAGAGGAGGTCGCCAGTTGGGCTGACGATCAGCTCGGGCGTTAGCCTGTCCCCCGCAAGGCTCGGCACGAGCTCGCAATAGCCGAAATGGTGGAGCGCCATCGCCGCCAGTTCGTCAAAATCCATTTCGCCCACCGACTTGCCGCCCTCTACGGGCGCGTGCGAGGCTGCGACCTCGGCTAGGATAGACGATGCGCGGATGACCGCGTTGACCCGGCTGCGCTGTGCCAGACTGACCAGCAAATCGGCATCCAGCCCGTGAATGCCGCGCAGCGCCCGGGCGGTCAGCGCCCAATGCTGATCCTGGGCAAGAGCCGCCTGCAGCATGCCGAGCGCCGTGATGACGAGTTCGGAGCGATCATATTGGGCGACCCCGGTAAGCAAGTTCTCCAGGCTGCTGCCATGCAGCTCGGCGAGCACTTCCGCGCAGCGCTCCTTTCCGAGGATCCGCGTATCGGGCGGACGGTTTTTGGCGAAGGCATGTCCGTGCTTGATCAGCGACGCCGCAGAAGGCGCGATCTCGCGAAATTTCTGTTGTAGGATGCCATGGAGACGCAGCACATCCGCCGCGCGTTCCGGCTGATAGGCATGGCGCCAGCGGACATCGGGTGACGGCACCGCCTCCAGTACGAGAGCCATCGCCCCTTCCCGGCTGATCGAATGGCCGATCGCGGCATATAGGCCTTCCAGCATCGCGCCCCCGAGACCGAGCTCGGCGCGATTGTCGATTCGCTGGACACCGCGCTGCCAGACTTTGCCGACTCTTATCGTGACATGGCCTCCCTCCGCCTCGACCATGATGTCCGCGTCGATCGCGTCATCCCCCGGAACCTCGCCGTCCAGATCAGCCAGCGAGGACAGCTCCAAAGTCACAAGAACGGGCACTGGCGAAGTGTCGTGCTCGGGCAGCAAAGGCATCACCAGATTCAGCCATTGCAACGCCGCCGCCCAATTCTGATAGGTGAAGGAGAGCTCGGACGGGTCTTCTGGGCGGGGGACTTCCAACCAGCCCGGGCGTGTGCCTGCCAGAGTTACCCCGAGGAGCCGGCGTTCGCGGAGCACTTCGACCGAAACATAAATGGACTCGTGCATACCAAAGGTAGCCTGCGGGTCGAGGCGCACCACCGGCCGGAACCCACCGGTGGGCGAAGGCACCGCGCGACGGTCGTAGGCCTCGGCGCCTTCCTTGCGCACGGTGAACAGGCTGTCCGTCGGCATCGAGATTTCGATGGGCGGATTCAGCTCGCGCTCTTGCTGCGGCACGAGAGTGTGATCGGTGTCGCGCCACCATTGGAACAGGTTGAGCGGACCGCTCATATTATTAAGACCATAGCCCTGACGACGAACCATGTCGGCGAGAACGTCGATCCGCCAGAAATCCGCCGGCGTGCCGTCCGAGCAGGCACTAAAGGCGATCGCGTCGGCAACTTCCAACGCCATAAACCTCCAATACTTCAGGGTATCTGGACGTGCGAAGTCGATCCTCTCGCCTTTTCCCCATCCACCCATGAGGTAGAGGGTTGCGCCGAATTGAAAGCCGGGCCGCTTTTGTGCGGCCTCCTGCGAGAGCCGCATCGCTGCAATAATTTGCGCGCCACGGACGGCACTGGCGGGACTAGGTTCACCGAAGCCGTATTCGCGCCAGTTGGCGAAACCTCCGACCATCTGCTCCAAATGAAGAAAGCGCCCAGCGGAATATTCGATAAGCTCGGATCGGATCGGCTCGCCCAGGCCCCAATGAGTCGGGACCTCGTCCATGCGGGCGAAGGGCGTCTCCGACAAACGTTCGGCATGGACTTCGAGCAGTGCTTCGGAGAGTCTAGCATCGCGGTTGGTGGCCAGCGCATGGTCTGCGATGATCGCGCGTACCGCCATGCTAATCGCGCTAGGCGCGACAAGCAGCAGATCGGATCCGGTCCGCAATAGTGGCTTGAAATCGATTGGTGCATTGGCAGGCTTGGCGCGCAGCGTCGCAGCGGCATCGGCCTCATCTAGCACGAAGGGGATCAGAGCGTCGCCATCGATGCCAGCGGCTTCGAGCGCGGCCGGCGTCCAGCGCACATGTCCGGCAAGTCGAGCGAGCGTTCCATCAGCCGGCAATGCGATCGCGGTGTTGGGTAGTCCGTCACCAGCGATCCGCCGATCGAGCCTGGCTCGATCGGCGACAGCTCGCGAAAGTACCAGCAGTGCCTCGATTGAGCGCAGCAGGTTTACGTCCTCCGCGCTGGCGATGCGCGTGAACGCGTCCATCAAGCTATCGGTGTAGAATGCAGGATGTGACCAAGTCCCCATGAAGATCGGAATCTCGCCCCAGCGCGTGGCGATGGGCGACAAGAAGAAGTCCTCGATCGGATCTTCCATCCGCAGCACGTCTGCCTTGTCCAGATCGGTATTGAGCAGGCGCATGAGATCGGATCGGCCGACCCGCTGACTGCCCGAAGCTAATCCAAGAACGAGGCGCATCGCCCAGGTCAACCGGACATAATTTGCGTGGAAGCGCGGCTCCAGTTGCAAGCCGGCGAGCAACCCAAGCGCCTGGGCTCGATCCCACCGCGCCAAGCGACGTGTCAACTGCGAGGCGCGCAACACCACATCAGCTGGAACCTCTGGCAGATCGCGCGGCGAAAATATCCGCGAGGCGAACTCGTGGGGACCTTCGTTTTCCTCGACCACGGCAAACGGGACAACAGGGCTGAGTGACGAACCGGCACGCAGGATTGCGCCGCGCCTTCGTCTCGACTCATTTTGATGGTCGTTCATTCTGCCCCGCTAAGCCCCCGCAGCAGACATATTAAATAAAAACTGCAGCAATTGAGAATTGGGCTCATAGAACCAAAATTTCCAGTGCTGCGGCACTGGAGCTCCACGGCGAACTGCGGCGCTGGATTCGCTGCCTCAAACAAGGTCAGCGACGAGCGCAGCTTCATGACCGGCATCGCGGTGTAGTTCCGGATGCGGATCGCCGCCTATCTCCGTGCTCACGTGAGCGGATAGCAGGTATCGGGATCAGTGATTGTACCGCCAAACAGCGATGTGAAGAGCGTGAAGCTGACTTGCCTGTTCGCCGTCTTGTACGTCCGCTATTGCAATCAGCGCTCCTAAAAGGCGCCATTCCGGATCGTCCGACACCCCTGCCGTGGGTCCCTACCCTCAACATGATATTTGAAGCATGATTCGGTAGAAATAAGGCCAGCGAATCAGTCTTATTTTTGGTCCGTGATTCCGCGTTTGAGAATCGAACCCATTTTGATTCCAGCGATGATGGACCGATTGATGGATTCATTTGTAAGACAAATTAAATTTGTCATATTTTCTATCATCTTATTTTACGAATTCGATTCCGGCTCGGTCCAGATTGCTGTCAGCCAATGCTCGCTGATAATTAAAAAACCCATGATTTCCGCTAGTTTACAGGTAATCGCTGATTGGCAGCGACTGCCTCTATTTGCCTGTGACCGCAGACGATGGGGGCCTACCTTGGGGGCCTCGCGAGGCCCGCTGACATCC
>Ga0157369_10010940_pt1 | contig 10329 bp, 10 predicted proteins | sample C25metaG_FD_113461 | JGI IMG/M metagenome (GOLD analysis project Ga0157369, IMG submission 113461) | Corn rhizosphere microbial communities from Kellogg Biological Station, Michigan, USA - C2-5 metaG | ecosystem: Host-associated > Plants > Roots > Rhizosphere > Soil | place: USA: Michigan...
AACTGACCGACCAGGTTGATCACTACCTCAAGCGCACACCCGGGGTCGAGGGAATCACGCTCGGCCAGTTGTGCCAGGGGACCTCAGGGCTCGCCGACTACCGACCCGATCTCGCCGCCCAGTTCGTCAACAACCCCACCCGCCAGTGGCCCCCGCTTGAGCTCGTCTCGAACGCGCTGGCCACTGACCGGGTGGGAAAACCGGGCACCGCCTGGCATGACTCCAACAGCGGATACGTGCTGCTCGGCATGGCACTCGAGGCCGCCACGCACAGTGACTGGCCGACGCTCTATCAGAAGTACATCATCGACCCCCTGCGCCTCACCGCCACGACGTACCCCAGCCCGTCGACCCTCGAGATGGCCGGGTCGCACCCGCACGGCTACGCGACGGCCCGCGCCGCCAATGGTGCCCTGGTCTGCGGCACGGTCCAGGACGTGACCGAGCTGTCGAACTCGATGGCCGGGGTCGCCGGGGGAGTGGTGTCGAACCTGGCTGACATGAAGACCTGGTCGGAGGCACTCGCCGGCGGGACCCTGCTCAGTCCCGAGGCGAAGAAGAAGCAGTGGACCACCGTCGCGATGGGCAGCGCCGCCCCGTCATGGCAGGGCTACGGGCTGGGCGCCCTGCAGCTCGGGCCCTTCCGGGGAGAATCGGGGTCGATCCCCGGGTTCAGCTCGGCAATGCTCTCCGACCCGGTCAGCGGCCTGACCATCGTGGTCATGTTCAACAATTCGAGCTCGGGTGGTGACATCGCGCAACACGCCGCTCAGCAGCTCGCGTCGATCGCATCGAAGCTGCCGGCTGCAGACGGCAAGACGGCCCCGCTGATCGAGGTGCCGTGGTCAGAAGCCCAGATGGCCCAGGCCATGCAGAAAGACGCCGTGTGCCAACCGCCCGCGACCGCCGCTCCGGCTTCCTGATCGCCCGTGACCGGCGGCAGCACCTCCTCTAGGCTGTGGCCATGGCGATAATCCCTGACCGCAAGGACTGGACCTGGGTGCTGGAGCGCGCCTGCCCGGAGTGCGGTTTCGACGCGGCCGAGGTGCGTTTCGATGACATCCCCGGCCGCATCCGTGAGATCGCGGCGGCGTGGCAGCCGGTGCTCCGCCGAGAAGACGTGAGCGTCCGCCCCAATGAGCACACGTGGTCCGCCCTCGAATACGCTGCCCACGTGCGCGACGTGCTCGGGGTGTTCACCACCCGCCTCGACCTCATCCTCGACGAAGATGATCCGCCGTTCCCGAACTGGGACCAGGATGCGACGGCTGAAGCCGAGCGCTACAACGAGCAGGACCCGGGAACGGTCGCCGACGAGCTGGCGGATGCCGCCGAATCCGCTGCCGAAGCCTTCGGCTCTGTCGCCGCGGCTGACCTGGATCGACAGGGCAGGCGCAGTGATGGCGCCGTGTTCACCGTGGACTCGCTCGCCCGCTACTTTCTGCACGACCTCGAGCACCACCTGCACGACGTGGGGGCCGCGGACAGTTAGCGCGCGGGCGCGGGCGGGGTCGGCTCGGCGACGAGTTCCAGACCCGACGACGTGTTGGCCGTCCCCATCAGGTCTTCGACCCAGGCGCGGTTGAGGGGAATGCGACGGGAGCCGAGAAAGGCGAACTCGACGGCCATGCGCGGGTGCATCCACACGGTGGTGTGACCGCTGCCGTCCTCGGCCGGCTTCTCCCACGTGAACGCGAAGCTCTCGCCCCGACGGAGCTTGGCGATGATGACGACCTGGAGGTGTGCCAGCGCTCGGTCATCGATGCGAATTTCCTTCGCGGTAGGACCATAGATCAAGGTGCCCAATGCACATCCTTTGTGAAGAAAAAAAGACCTGACGCGGTATTTTATGCGAGGTGGACCGCCGGTTGGTACAGAAACGACGGCGGGCGGGGGTCAAGGGGAGCGAGTTTCGCTCACCAGGGCTGGCGGATGCCTGTTGCGGTAATACACTCAGGCGAGACTGCTTCATGATTGAGGATCACCATGCCCGACGTGCGAGAACGGATCGTAACCGCCGCCTATCCGATGTTCGTCAACCGCGGCATCCGCGACGTGACCGTGGACGAGATTCAACGGCAGGCGGCGGTGACCTCGACGCAATTCAGTGCGGAATTCGCGTCGCGGGACGCAGTCGCGGCCGAGTGCCTGGAGCGCCGGGAGGCAATCTGGACGGTGGGTGTTGTCGAGGCCGGTGCGCGCGCCCGCGGCACCACACCCGAAGAAAAGCTCCTGGCGATCTTCGACGTCTACGATGACTGGTTCCACCGTGACGACTACGAGGCCTGCACGTTCGTGAACGTGCTGCTCGAGATGGGCCGCGACCACCCGCTGGGCCGCGCGAGCTGCGAACACCTCGAGCACATTCGGCAGCTCGTCGGCGGCCTCGCCCAGGAGGCGGGCCTGGTGGACCTCGAGGAGTTCACGCTGTCGTGGCACATCCTCATGAAGGGCTCGATCATCAACGCGGCCGAGGGGGACATGCAGTCCGCGTCGAGGGCGAAGAGCATGGCGCGGGAACTCGTCGAACGGCACCGGCCCGCCGCGTCCGCGGTCCTGGCACCCGTTCATGCCGACGCAGACGCCGCCTACTATCTCGAGTTCGATCTGGCCTGAAGACGTTGGTGAAATCGCCGATGCCGATGTGCACGATCCGTCGTCCGTCGAGGCCCGCCTAGGGCAGGCGTTCCGTTGTCGGCGGGCGGCAGACGCAGCAACCTGCGAAACTACGATGACCCCCGATCTCACATTCCGCTGGCGCGGAGCGTCTACCGGGTGATGACGATGAAAGAGCCGTTCGAGAGGGTCGTGGCCGCCCACGGACCCATGGTGCTGCGGGTGTGCCGCGCGGTGCTCGGCGTGCACGCCGACGCCGATGACGCCTGGTCGGAGACGTTCCTCGCTGCGCTCCGGGCCTACCCTGAGCTGCTGCCCGACGCGAACGTGCAGGCGTGGCTGGTCACGATCGCACATCACAAGGCGATCGACGTGACACGAGCACGGCAACGGATGCCGCTGCCGGTCGCGATCGTCCCCGATCGAGCGTCGACGATCGGGCAGCCTGGACGTGCCGACCCGGACCTCTGGGACGCGGTGAAGGCGCTTCCCGACAAGCAGCGGCGGTGCGTGGCCTACCACTACCTCGGCGGGCTCCCGTATGACGCGGTGGCCGAGCTTCTCGGCGGCAGCGCGGCCGCGGCACGACGGGCGGCGGCGGACGGGATCAGGCAGTTGCGCGAGACGTATGGACGAGCGGGCGCGGAAGCGCACGACGAGGCGCAGGAAGGAGCCGGGCGATGAGCAGGGAGAACACCGACGCGGGATGGGGGAGGTCCGTCCTCAGCAACCTGGCCGTGTCGGCCGACGAGGTGCGCGGTCTGCACGACCGGCTTGCGGCATCCGCTGAGGCCGAGGGGATGCTCGACGTCGCCTACACGATCATGGAGACGCCGGTCGGGCGCCTGCTGCTGGCGGCGACCGAGCGTGGTCTCGTGCGCGTGGCCTACGAGCGCGAGGGGTTCGATGCCGTGCTCGAGACCCTCGCGGCGCGGCTGAGCCCCCGAATTCTCGAGGCCCCCGCTCGGCTTGGCGTGGCGCGACAGCAGATCGGCGAATACTTCAGCGGCGCCCGCACCCGGTTCGACGTGCCGCTCGACCTCGGGCTGTCGAGCGGATTCCGGCAGGCGGTGCAGCGTTACCTGCCCTCGATCGGCTACGGGCAGACGCAGTCGTACAAAGAGGTGGCGCAGATTGTGGGGAACCCGGCGGCGGTGCGCGCCGTGGGCAGCGCGTGCGCGACCAACCCGCTGCCCGTCGTCGTGCCATGCCACCGCGTGCTCCGCTCCGACGGCAGCCTCGGCGGCTACATCGGCGGCCTTGAGGCGAAGGCGGCCCTTCTGGCGCTCGAACACGCCGCGTGACCGACGCCCCCCGTCGCTAACTCCGGAAATCCGCGCTCGCCGCCGCCCGCGTTCCGCGTGTTTTCGGGGTCGAGCCCGCGGCGCGCCGGTGCTTTTCCGGAGTTCGCGGCACCGGTTGTGGGCAAGCATCGGCCCGGCCGAGGCCGCGCGGCCGCGGCCTGAACGGTGGCACTCGGGTCAGGCGAGGTCCCCCACGACGGATGCGGCGGCATCCAGCACCGCGCCGGTGGCGACCAGATCCACCACGGCTTCGATCTCTGTTGACAGGATCCGGTCGTGTCCGGGGCCCGCTACGTGCTCTCGGAGCAAGCCCACGACCGCCCCCGTTGCAGGCCCGGGCGAAAGGGGCGCGCGCAGGTCGAGGCCGCGTGCCGCCGTCATGACCTCGATGGCAAGCACCCGGCCCAGGCCGTCGATGGACCTGCGCAGCTTGAGTGCGGCACTCCAGCCCATCGACACGTGATCCTCCTGCATCGCCGACGACGGGATTGAGTCGACGGATGCCGGCACCGCCAGCCGTTTGAGTTCGGCGACGATGCCGGCCGCCGTGTATTGCGCGATCATCAGACCGGAGTCGACGCCGACTTCGTGAGCCAGGAACGCCGGGAGGCCGTCGTTGCGGGCTTTGTCCAGGAATCGGTCGGTTCGGCGCTCGGACATGCTCGCCACGTCGGCGGCGGCGATCGCGAGGAAGTCGAGCACGTACGCCACCGGCGCCCCGTGGAAGTTGCCGTTCGACTCGACGCGTCCGTCGACCATCACGACCGGGTTGTCAATGGCCGCTGCAAGCTCACGTTCGGCGATGAGAGCCGCATGAGCGACGGTGTCACGGGCGGCCCCGTGCACCTGGGACGCGCAGCGCAGTGAATAGGCATCCTGCACGCGGTGGCACTCGGGTCCCTTATGGCTGGCGACCAGGGGGGAAGAGGCGAGCAAACGGTGAACGTTAGCAGCGGATGCCGCCTGACCCACTTGCGGACGCAAGGCCGCGAGGTCGGCCGCGAAGACGGCATCCGTTCCCAGCAGCCCTTCAACACTCATCGCCGCCGCCACGTCAGCGGTGGCCATCAGGCGGCTGAAGTCGTGCAGGGCCAGCACGAGCATGCCCAGCATTCCGTCGGTGCCGTTGATGAGTGCCAGCCCCTCCTTGTCGCTCAGGCGCAGGGGGGCAATGCGCGCGGCAGCAAGAGCGGCACTCGCGTCGGTCAGGTCGCCGGAGGCATTCCGCACCTCCCCTTCCCCCATGGCGGCAAGTGCGCAGTGCGAGAGAGGGGCAAGGTCGCCGGAGCACCCGAGAGATCCATATTCGCGAACGACCGGGGTGATGCCGGCGTTCAGCAGTGCAGCGTAGGTCTCGACCGTTTCCGCCCGCACGCCGGTGCGGCCGGTCATCAACGTGGACAGCCGTAGCAGCATGAGCGCGCGCACGACCTCGCGATCGACCTCGGCGCCGCTGCTGGCGGCGTGGGAGCGGACCAGGCTCGTCTGCAACTGCGCGCGCCGCTCCGGGACGATGAATGTGCTGGCCAGGGCGCCCACGCCGGTGGAGATGCCATAGTGCGGTTGGGCATCCTCCGCGAGGTTCTCGATGACAGCCCGGGTGGCTCTCACGGCGTCGAGCGACAGGTCGTCGAGGACGATGGTGGCGTTGTTACGAGCAACGGCGACGACCTCAGCGAATGAGAGCGGGGCGGCGGAGACGGTGACAGAGGCGGACATCTTCTGATCACACACCGTTGAAACCCCCTCAGTTAACATATTGTGTCTGGTATTCGAGACGTGAGAGAGGGGGCTCGTGGCATCCTCCGTGCCGGCGGCCGGCAACACCCTCCGCGTGCTGGCGTACCTTGCGGGCCAGAGCGGGCCAGTAGCGGCGTCCACGATCGCGGCGGCGCTCGGGCTGCCGCGTTCGACGGTCTATCACCTGCTGGCTGTCATGCAGGAGCACCGGTTCGTGATCCACCTGCCCGAAGAGCGGCGGTACGGACTCGGGCCCGCGGCGTTTGAGTTGGGCTCGGGCTTCGCGCGGCATCAGCCGCTCTCACGCCTCGGCGCGCCGCTCATCGCGCAGCTCGTCGAGCGGGTCGGGGAGAGCGCCCACCTGGCCGTGCTGCGCGGCCGCGACGTGCAGTACCTGGTGGAGGAACGCGCTCATCGTCGGCCCCCTCTCGTGACCGATGTCGGGGTGCGCCTGCCGGCACCGCTCACAGCGTCAGGCCGTGCGCTGCTGGCCGCGCTTCCGCAGGCGCAGGTGCGTGCCCTCTTTCCCGGACCGGAAGCCTTCACCGACCGAAATGGCCGAGAACCGACCCGCTACTCGGAGCTGCGGCCCATCCTGGCGCGCACGCGAGAGGCGGGCTTCGCGGTGGAGGATGGCGAGATAACGGAAGGATTTGCTTCGGTCGGCGTGGCGGTCCTGGATCACGTGGGCTGGCCGGCGGCGGCCATCGCTGTCACCTTTCCCCGTGAGAATGTGCCCCGGGAGCGCTGGCCCGAGCTGGCAGCGGAGGTCGGCCGGACGGCCCGGGAGGTGTCCCGTCGCATCCGCGGTCGTGCCCGCTGAGCGAAGAGGCGGGTGGCACGTCGCACTTCTCCCAGTGTTGACAGGACAGAATTCTGTATACAGAATACAAGCACCATCTTTCCTGCTCTGAGAGGCATTCACATGCGTGCAGTCACTACGAAACGAGCCCTCGCCATCCTCGCCGCCTCCGCCGTGGCCTTCACCCTCGCCGGGTGCAGCGGTTCGGGCGCCGGCGGCGGCTCCGACACGAACACCGTGGTGTGGTCGACGTGGGGAACCCCCGAGGAACTCACCCGCTTCAAGGAATTCGACGATGACTTCATGAAGCGCCACCAGGACATCAAGGTCGTCCTCCAACCGGTCGCCTCCTACAGCGACTACCACTCCAAGCTGCTCGCCCAGCTCACCTCCAACACGGCACCGGATGTCTTCTACATCGGCGACGACAAGATCGGGCAGTTCGTCGACGCGAACGTTCTCCTGCCGCTGACGAAGCTCATGGAGTCGGACGCCAGCAAGACCAAGCCCGACGACTTCTTCCCCGGCCTCTACGGCGCCGCGAAGACCGGTGACGAGATCTACGCGGCCCCGAACGACTCCAACCCCGACGTGCTCTGGTACGACAAGGAAGCGCTGAAGGCGGCCGGCATCACCGAGGACCCGGCCACCCTCGCAGAGCAGGGCAAGTGGACGACAGACGTCTACCTCGACATGAACAAGAAGCTGGCCAAGGCCGGCCTCACCGGTTCGATGTTCTGGAACTATTGGGCCACGCACTGGAGCTGGATCTCCTCCCAGGGCGGCAAGGCTTTCGATGAGTCCGGAAAGTTCGTCGCCAACACTGACCCGACATCCGTTGCCGCCATGGACGTGTTCGGCAAGAACTTCGCCGACAAGACGTTCGTCGTGGCCGACACGCTCCCCGAGGGAGCCGGTGCCGACAGCGTCTTCGTCTCGCACAAGGCCGGCTTCTTCTCGCAGGGTCGCTACACGATCGGCACGGTCAAGTCCGCCGGTGACGGCTCGGGCTACGACATCGTGCGCTGGCCCACGCCCGACGGCAAGGCCGCACCCACCGGCGTCGCCACCTCGTACCTGGCCATCAACAAGAACACCAAGAAGACGGATGCCGCATTCACGTTCTGGACCGAGTTCCTGAGCGCCGAGGGCCAGACCTTCCGACTCCAGGGCGGCGGAAACGCCGTCCCGTCGATCAAGGGCGCCGATGACGTGGTGCTCGAGGACAACTATCCCGCGCACGCGCAAACGTTCCTCGACATGCGCGACATCGGCTTCGAGGACTACGCGACCGAGGCCAAGGTGCCCGGCCTCTCCACCGACGTCAGCGACCTCATGCTGAAGCTGTACGAGGGCAAGAGCGACGCCCAGGCAACCCTCGACCAGGCTGCCGAGCTCATCTCCAGCAAGAGCGCCAAGTAAGGCCGTTCCATGACCACCGCGCGCAGCTCCCTCATCGAGCGGCCCACGCCAGGCGGACTCCGGAAGGAGTCCGCCTGGCGGCGCAGGGACCGGCGGTGGGGCTACCTCTTCGTCGGCCCGCAGGTGGTCGGCATGGCACTCTTCGTGCTCGTGCCGTTCATCGGCAGCCTGGTGCTGGCCTTCGCCTCCTGGGACGGCCTCACTCCGCTCACCTGGGTGGGCTTCGACAATTTCATCTCGCAGCTGCAGGACCCGCTGCTGCTCCGCAGCATCGTCAACACCCTGCTGATCGCGCTCATCACGGTGCCGGTCGGCCTCGGCTTCTCAGTGATCATCGCCGTCGCCCTCGAAAAGCTGAAAACCCGCACCCTCTACCTGGTGCTGTTCTTCGCCCCGGTCGTGACGAGCACGGTCGCCGTTGCCATGATCTGGCAGCAGATGCTGCGATCCGACGGCGTGCTGAGCAGCACCATCGCCAAGACCTTCGGCATTGCGCCGCCGGACTGGCTGGGCGACCCCCGGCTCGCCCTGATCTCGGTCTGCATCGTGTCCATCTGGGCCTCGATGGGCTTGAACGTCATCATCTTCCTGGCGGGACTGCAGAACATCTCACCGTCGGTGATCGAAGCCGCGAAGATCGACGGCGCGGGCGCCTTCACCCTGTTCTGGCGTATCCGGCTGCCGCTCCTGTCGCCCATCATCTTCTTCTCATCGGTGATCGCGTTCATCAGCTCGCTGCAGACCTTCGACGTGGTCTTCGTTCTGACGTCGAACGCGGGCCCTGACAACGCCACCCGCACCATCGTCTACCACATCTACGACCTCGGCTTCGGGCGATTCGAGTTCGGCCCCTCCAGTGCGGCGGCCGTCATCCTGCTCGTGTTGACGCTCGTGATCACGGCGATCCAGTTCGGCGCTCAAAAGAAGTTCGTTCACTACGAGGACGGTGCCGCATGACCACCACCCAACGGCCCATCGGCGCCGACGCCGCCATCGGTGCCCGCTTCACGGGAGACGGTGCGGGTCCGGGCCCCCGCATCGAGAAGCCGGCCCGCACAGGCCGCGCCGGCGCTCGCCTGCGCGTCACGCTCATCCACGTGGTTCTCGTGGTCGTCGGCGTCGCGATGGTGTTCCCGTTCGTCTGGATGCTGCTCACGTCGCTGAAGACCCTCCCGCAGCTGCTGCAGGACCCGCTGAGCTTCTGGCCGAAGCCCTGGACCTTCGACAACTTCATCGACGCCTGGAACGCAGCGCCGTTCGCCCGGGCCTACGCGAACAGCATCTACATCACGGTGCTCGCGGTCGCCGGCACCCTCATCACGGCCTCGATGGCCGGCTACGCCTTCGCCCGCATCAAATTCCGCGGCAGCCGCGTGCTCTTCATCGTGTTCCTCGCCACGCAGATGATCCCCAAGCAGGTCACCCTGATTCCGTTCTACCTGCTGATGAGCAGGCTTGGCTGGGTGGACTCGCACCTGTCGCTCATCGTGCCGGCCATGATGGTCAACCCGTTCGCGGTGTTCCTGATGCGGCAGTTCGTGCTCTCGCTGCCCAAGGAGCTGGAGGAGGCCGCCATCGTCGACGGCGCCGGCCGCTGGCGCATCTTCTGGGCCGTCATCCTGCCCAACCTCCGTCCCGGCCTCGGCGCCCTCAGCATCATCGTCGCGCTCGACGTGTGGAACTCCTTCCTGTTCCCGCTGGTGCTCCTGAACAGCCCCGACCTGTTCACCGTGCCCCTGCTGCTGTCGTCATTCCGCGGGCAGTTCGGCTCGATCAACTACGGGCTCGTGATGGCAGCGTCCGCGGTCGCGACCATCCCGATGCTCATCGCGTTCGTGATCGGCCAGCGCAAGATCATCAGCAGCATGGCCGCCTCCGGTCTGGGCGGCCGATGACCGCGCGACTCGAAACGGATGCCGTACTCGAGCAGGTCAGCCCCTTCCTCGATCTGGTGGCCGCTCCGTTCACCCTCCCGCGCTCCCGCATCCTTGTGCTCGCCGAGCCGGGCGCCACCGGGCTCGGCTCCACCGCCGTTCGGGTCTGCCTGGCCGAGTACGAGCGTTCCCTCGCGGAGCGCACCGTGCTCGAGCGCCTGTCGATCGTCGACGCGGAGGGGAACGCGCTCCCGGTGACCCGGGTGCTCCCGCACCGCATCGAGTTCGGCGGGGCGGCGGCCACCCTCACGTTCGCCGGCGCGCAGGCGCTGAGCATCGGCGCGCCGGGCACCGCCGAATTGGAGCTGCGGGTGACGCCACGAGGCGAACCGGAGCGCATCGTCGCCATCGGACCCGGCGCATCCGTTCGTCTCGACGTCGTCGCCGGCGTTATGGCCTCGGCCGCGACCGCCCACCGGGAGCACGAGGACGCAACGGCGGCGGTGTGGACCGACTGGCTGGAGCGCTGCCCGCGAGTGCGGGATGACCTGCAGGCCATGACCGCGTTCTG
>Ga0157369_10010942_pt1 | contig 10328 bp, 9 predicted proteins | sample C25metaG_FD_113461 | JGI IMG/M metagenome (GOLD analysis project Ga0157369, IMG submission 113461) | Corn rhizosphere microbial communities from Kellogg Biological Station, Michigan, USA - C2-5 metaG | ecosystem: Host-associated > Plants > Roots > Rhizosphere > Soil | place: USA: Michigan...
CGGCCTCCGATGTTTTGTCGAACGCTGGTGCGGCGACAGGCTTCCTAACGCCCGAGGCGGCGCCGAGCCCGGCGAGTTCTTCGCGGCAGCCGATGCCATCCGCTCTCTTGAGTCCGCCGACGATCACTGCTTCGCGGCCTGCCGCGCCGGCCGTGATCGTTGCTCAGGCCCCAGCGGCCACCGATGAACCGGGACCGCAAATCGCGCCGCCGGCTGATGCAGCGCCACTACCGCCGCTACCGCGTCCAAGGCCTGCCACTTCCGGCAAACATCCAGGTCCATCGACAACCACGACTACGGTCGCCGACAACACGTCATCGGGGTATCGCGACGGGACTTACACGGGCACCAGCGAGAACGCCTATTATGGCCGTGTGCAGGTGCGGGTGACGGTTGTATCCCACAGGATCGCCGCCGTGAGCGTCCTCGACTATCCGCAGGATCGGCGCACCTCGCGCTACATCAACAGCCAGGCGCTCCCGCTGCTCAAGCAGGAGGTAATCTCCGCCAACAGCGCCAGTGTTGACACGGTCTCCGGTGCGACGCTCACGAGCGGGGCGTATCGGCGCTCGCTGGCGAATGCGCTGGACCAGGCCGGCGGCGCGAATGCGTAGCACGCGCCTGATCATGGGCATGCCGGTCACGATCGAGGTGGTCGGCGATGAGGGCGGTGAGGCAGCGCATGCGGCCTTCGCCTATTTCGAGGACGTCGACGCGCGCTTCAGCCCGTTCAAACCGGAAAGTGAAGTCTCAGGATTTGCTCGGGGCGACCTTCCGTTCGAGGATGTCAGCCGCGAGCTGCGCGAGGTGTTGGAGCTGAGCGAACTTACCCGCCGCGAGACCGACGGCTATTTCGATATCCGCCGTCCGGATGGTCGGATCGATCCATCGGGCCTCGTCAAGGGCTGGGCGATCCGCAATGCGGCGCGCGGAATCGAGGCAGCGGGACACACGAATTACTTCGTCGACGCCGGTGGCGACGTCCAGTGCCGCGGTCACAATGCGCAGGGGCAGCGCTGGCGGATCGGCATTCGCAATCCGTTCGACGAGGCGCAGATCGTCAAGGTTGTGGTTCCGGGCGATGCGGGCGTCGCAACCTCCGGCACCTATGTTCGCGGCCGCCACATCTATGATCCGCACATGTCGGAAGCGGTCTCCGATGAGGTCGCGAGCCTGACCGTGATCGGGCCCGATATCTACGAGGCCGACCGCTTCGCCACGGCGGCGTTCGCGATGGGTCGCCACGGCGTGGTGTTTCTCGAACAGCAACCGGGGCTCGAGGCCTATTCGATCGGCCGTGACGGCGTCGCCACGATGACGTCGGGGTTCTCGAAGTACGTCGCGCAATGATCCGCCTTGTCGACCGCTTCATCGATCGCATCACCATGTACCGGCTGGTCCTGTGGTACCTGGTGGTCCTCCTGATCGCCGCCGCGCTGCTCGGCACGCTGCATGTGATTGCCATCAACCCTGTCGCGCTGGCGCTGTCGACGGTGCTGGTGCTCTCGGCGGGCTGGATCGCGAACCAGATGTTCGCGCGGATCTTCGGGGCGATCCCGAACATCGAGAGCGTCTACATCACGGGCCTGATCATCCTGCTGATCATGGACCCGGCATCGTTGGGGGATCTTGCTGCAGCAGGTGCGATCGTGCTCGCCAGTGCTTGGGCGATGGCGTCCAAGTTCATCCTGTCGGTCCGGCGGCGGCACATCTTCAATCCAGCGGCGCTCGGCGTTGCGCTGCCCGGACTGTTGCTCGATCATCCGGCAACGTGGTGGGTGTCGGGCGAGCTGTGGCTTGCGCCGATCGTCATCATTGGTGGGCTGCTGATTGTCAGGAAGCTGCGGCGCTTCGACCTCGTCATCGCATTCGGTGTGGCCAACCTCGCCACCACAATCCTGACCGGCAGCCTTAGCGATGCGTGGAACTCGGCGCAGCTCGCGCTGCTGCACTCGCCATTCTTCTTCCTCGCACGCGTCATGCTGACTGAACCACTGACGGCGCCGCAGGGAAAGCTCTGGCGGATCGTCTACGGTGGGCTGGTCGGCGCGCTGGCGTGTCCGAACACGGTGATCGCCGGCTACTACTTCACACCAGAGGTCGCGCTGCTTGCCGGCAACCTGCTGACCGTGCTCGTCAGCCCGAAGGGGCGGGTGGTCTTGACGCTCGAGCGGATCGAGCAGGCCGCCAACGGGATCTACGACTTCGTGTTTCGCCCCGACCGCCGGCTGGCCTTTGCCGCCGGGCAGTACCTCGAGTGGACGTTGCCGATGGACAAGGGCGATGCACGCGGCAACCGCCGCTACTTCACGATCGCGTCGGCGCCAAAGGAGGCCGACATCCGGCTTGGCGTGAAGTTCGTCGACAATGGCAGCGCGTTCAAGCGCGAGCTCGCCAGTCTGACACCCGGCGACCAGATCGTCGCCTCGCAACTCGCCGGCAGCTTCACCCTGCCGCGCAACCCGAACCGGAAGCTTGCCTTCATCGCCGGCGGCATCGGCGTGACGCCGTTTCGCAGCATGCTGGTAGAACTGCTGCAGCGGAGCGAGAGGCGCGACATTGTCGTCGTCTATGGCAGCAACCGCATCGACGAGTTTGCATATGTCGATGTGCTCGCCCGAGCTCGCAAGGAACTCCATATTCCGACGCAGTACGTGGTTCGCGACGGCGCGGGTGCGCCGCCGGAAATGTACATTGGCCTGATTACGCAGCACCTGTTGCGAGAAACGATACCAGACTTCAGTGAACGATTGTTCTACGTGTCCGGGCCTCAGGCCATGGTGTCGGTGACACGCGATGCGTTACTGGCATTGGGGGTACCCCATCGGTGGATCAGGACGGACTTCTTCCCGGGGCTTGCCTAACAGAGCCTGGGTCACTCCACGTCACCTGGTGCGGCCGAACGCTTTCGTCCGGTAAACATCGAGGTCACAAGATTTTCCCGATGCCGAAAGCTCGCGAGGACGACCCCCGCCAGATGAACAAGGACCAGGATCAGCAACAGGTCAGCGATACGCTCGTGGACCCGTGCCATCCAGTCAACGCCCCAGAACTGATCGGTGGTCATTAGCCAACCTGTCAGGGCGGTCGCGATCATCGCAACGAGCAATGCGACAATCATTGCGCCGCCGGCCGGGTTGTGCCCGAGATAACGGGCCTCGCGTCCCGTGATGATGTCGCGGAGGTAGTTCAGGACGGTTCGCGGCGTACGCGTGAATTGGGTGAAGCGCGCATAGTGGCTCCCGATAACGCCCCATATGACACGAATCACGACCAGGACGGCCGCGGCATAGCCTGCAAGGTGGTGCACGTCTTCGCTGCTGTGTCGTGTAAGCCACGCGACGGCGAAGCTCGCGACCAGTGACCAATGGAACACCCTGACGACGACGTCCCAGACGCGCACCGTGAGGTGCGCGTCCGACGTGTTGCGATCAGCCTTCGCCAGCTTCGGCATTGTCGACCTGCTGCAACGTTTCGGCGTTGTAGGCATTGTTGATCTTCTTGCCGGCCTTATCGACAGCATAGACCTCGTAGCAGCCCTTTTCGGTCTTGATCTGCTTAACGGTCATACCCACCGACTTGAGCATGTCTTCGAGCTTCGTCTTGGGCTGGAACTTGCTGGGGTCTGATGTACTGCAGGTTGCTCCCGCTGCGAAAGCCGGGGCGGCGATCGACACAAGCGCCAACGTCATGAGGGTGATTCGAAGCATATATTTGAGTCCTTCCTTGTCTTAGGATGGACTGACGCTGTCTGGTGTTGCTGACGTGAGCCTGACAAGCGATCGATCGCTGCATTCAAGCCCACGGGTCTGTGCACCCCGCAGTGGAACCCAGGTCACACGGACTGCGAGGACGTGTGTCGACGTGCGACAAGCAAGAACACTCCGTGCCTCATCCTCACAGATCGGCGACCAAGCCGAAGGCTCTCACTCGGCAAAGCGATATCCAACCGCGGGCTCGGTGCGGATCAGTCGCGGCGAGGACGCGTCGAGCTCGATCTTGCTGCGCAACTGCCCCACGAATACGCGCAGGTACTGAACGTCCTCGACATGTGCCGGCCCCCACACGGCTTTCAACAACTGCCGGTGCGTCGTGACCAACCCTGCATGCCGCGCCATATAAGCGAGCAGATCGTACTCCTTCGGCGTGAGGTGTACGGCCTCGCCGTCACGCGTCACGAGGCGTCTGGCGAGGTCGATGCAGAGTCCATCGAACTCGTAGCGCGTCGTCGCAATCGTCGCCGGCTCACGATGGCGGAGTGCCGTGCGGATGCGCGCCAGCAACTCGCCGATGCCGAAGGGCTTTTCGACATAGTCGTCGGCGCCGAGGTCGAGCGCCTCGATCTTCTCGGTCTCTCGGTCGCGGGCCGAGAGCACGATGATCGGCAGCTTGGACCAGGTTCGCAGGTCGCGAATGACGTCCTTGCCATCCTTGTCGGGGAGTCCGAGGTCCAGGATGACCAATTCGGGGGCAGCCGTAGCGACCATTCGCTCGGCCTCGCCGGCTGTCGCGGCTTGCAACGGCTCGTAGCCGGCTGCGGTCAGGGCAGGCTTGAGGAAGCGCTGGATCTGGGGTTCGTCGTCGACGACGAGGATGCGGCCTTCGCTCACCGCCCGGCCTCGTAGATCGGCAACCGCACCGTGAAGCGCGCGCCGCGCTTTCTCGTGGCTGGGCTCTCGGCTTTGATGGTGCCGCCCATGGCCTCCACGAAGCCACGCGCGATCGAGAGGCCGAGGCCTGTGCCGGCGGCGCGCCCGTCGCCCCTGGTGCGGCGGGCGAACTTCTCGAAGATGCGTTCGAGATCCCTTTCGGGGATGCCCTTGCCCTGGTCGGTCACCGCTATCGCCACGCTCTCACCGTCACGACGCGCAAAGACCGAAATGGCTCCGCCATCGCCCCCATACTTTGCCGCATTGTCGAGGAGGTTGAACAGCACCTGGCCGAGCAGCGTCGCATCGCCTCGAGCAGGTGGTAGATCGGGCGCCAGGCTGAGGTCAAAGGGTCGCTCAGGATAGAGCTTGCGCGCCCGGTCGAGAGCACCGCTCACCGTGTCGCCGATATCGATGCTGTCGCGCTTGGCTTTGAGGGTGCCGGCTTCGATGCGGGTCATGTCGAGAAGGTTGATGACGAACCGATCGAGGCGAGATGTCTCCTCTTCGATCGAGATGAGGAGATCGTCTCGCGTTGCCTCGTCCATCTTGTCCCCGAGTTGCCGCAGACTACTGGCTGCGCCGGCGATAGTGGCTAACGGCGTCTTGAGGTCGTGCGACAACGATGAGAACAGGGCGCTGTTGAGCCGTTCGCTCTGCTCAAGCGCAGCAGTGCGGAGGTTCTCACGCACGAGGCGCGCGCGGTCAATTGCGATGGCCGCCTGTTCGAGGACGCCGCGAACAACCTGCTCCTCGTGCGGCAGCAGCGCCCCGTCGCCTTCGGTGCGTAGCAGGCCAAGCACGCCAGCCACCCCACGCGAGGTGTGGATCGGACGGAACTGCCAGGGCACTTGCGGGAGCGTCGAGGTGAAGCGGCCCGCGGGCTCGCGCTTACCGAACGCCCAGCGCGCGGCGGCTTCGTCTGTTGAATCGAGCGCGAGATCGGGTGGCCAGGCGGCCTGCAGATCGAGCTTGCCGTCCTCGGAGAGCAGAACGGCGGCGCCGAGACCGATGCTAGCGTAGATATGAGCGACTGTTGCATCGAGCACATCTCCCAGGCGCGCGGAACCCGAAAGCTTGCGCGAGAACTCGTAGAGTGCCAGCGTCGCCTTCTCTTGCCGGCGGGCTCGTTCCGCCTGCTCACGCATCCGGCCTGCGAGATCGCCCGTGAAGATGGCAGCGCCGAGAAACACGACGAGCGCAAAGAGCTCATGCGGTCGGGCGACCGTGAAGGTGTAGACGGGGTCTATGAAGAAGAAGTTGTAGGCAAGAAAAGAGATGCCGGAGGCGATGATCGCCGCGATGCGGCCGTTTATCGTGCCACACACGATCACCGCCACGAGATAGAGCATCGAGATGTTCTGCAGGGGCATCAGTGCGGTGAGCACAAGGCTAGCGAGCGTCGCAAGCGTCGTCGCGACGAGCGCGAACGCGATCGTTTCCAGCCAGCGGCGGCCTGGTTTGCCGCGTAGGGCAAATCCACCGAACAAGAGAGTGACCGGCTGGTCGTCGCCTTCCTCGGCCGAAACGACATGGATCGACAGATCGCGCGATTGACGTAGCAGAGCGTCGGGTAGCGAGCGGCGCGTAAGACGCGACAACCATGGCCTCGGCGACCGTCCGACGACGATCTGCGTAATGTTCTCACGCCGGGCGATCTTGAAGACTTCGGCCGCAAAATCCTCCGCAGTCACGCGGCGGGTCTCAGCGCCAAGCCGCTCGGCGAGGCGCAAGGTGTCCTCGAGCTGTTGAGCCGCAGCGGTGTCGATGTTGGCCGACGGACGAACCATCGAGACGGCGAGCCACGGCGCGTTGAGGCCTGAGGCAAGGCGACTCGCGGTGCGTACCACTTTCTCGGACAGCGGATCCGGTCCGACTAGCACCAGGAGCCTTTCGGAAGTGGCCCAGGGTCCCTCGATCGCGCTCTGACGAAGGAAGTCGACCATCTGGTCGTCGACACGATCGGCGGTGCGCCGCAGAGCGAGCTCGCGCAGCGCCGTCAGGTTGGCGGGCTTGAAGAAGCCCTCGATCGCGCGCTGCGCATTGTCCGGCAGGTAGATGCGGCCTTCCTTCAGACGCTCGATCAGCTCAGCGGGAGGCAGGTCGACGAGGATCACATCGTCGGCACGCTTCAGCGCGATGTCCGGCACGAGCTCGCGCACGGTGATTCCGGTGATCCGGTCGACAAGATCCGACAGGCTTTCGAGATGTTGGATATTGAGCGCGGTCCAGACATTGATCCCGGCCTGGATCAGTTCCTCGATGTCCTGGTAGCGTTTGGGGTGGCGGCTTCCTGGCGCGTTTGAATGCGCCATCTCGTCGACCACGATCGTAGCCGGGTGGCGAGAGAGTGCGGCATCGAGGTCGAATTCGTCGAGCTCCTGCCCGCGGTAGAGAACCTTGCGACGCGGGAGGACCGTGAGACCCTCCAGCAGCTCTGCAGTCTCGGCGCGGCCGTGCGTTTCGACGAGCCCGATGACAATGTCGATGCCGGTCGCGGCAAGGCGGCGCGCCCGGTTGAGCATCGAGAATGTCTTGCCGACACCGGGTGCAGCGCCGAGAAAGATGGTCAGCTTGCCTTTGCCCGCGGTCGTCGCAGCAGCGAGCAGGGCGTCTGGATCAGGACGGCGGTCGACTGCGTCCCAGGCCATCAGCTTGAGGGCTTGGCGGCCAATAGGTCGAGGGCGAGGTTGAGCTTCAGGACGTTCACGCGACTCTCTCCCATGAAGCCGAGTTGCGGCCCCTCGGTCTGGGCGGTCACCAGCGCTTCCACCTGGTCAGCGGGCAGTTTGCGGGCCCGAGCGACGCGGGCAACCTGGTCGTGAGCATATGCCGGGGAAATGTCCGGATCGAGTCCCGACGCAGACGTGGTCACCGCATCGGCGGGTATGGGCTTGTTGATCCCGGTTGCCTCAAGGGCGACGATCGATTGCGTCACGCGGTCCACCAGCTTCCTGCTCGTTGGCCCGAGGTTGGAGCCGGAGGAATTGGCTGCATCGTAGCCGTTACCGGCGGCCGAGGGGCGGGGCCAGAAATACCCGGGCTCGGTGAAGTTCTGCCCTATCAGAGCCGAGCCGACGACGACACCGTCGCGAATAATCAGGCTGCCATTGGCGGTCGCGGGGAAGATCGCCTGGCCGATGCCGGTGATCGCAAGCGGATAGAGAAGCCCCGTGAGGATCGTGAACAGCACGACCATGACGATGGCGGGACGGATGGTTTCGGTCATGAAAAGTTCCTCAGGCGAGACCGAGCATGGCGACGATCAGATCGATGAGCTTGATGCCGATGAAGGGCGCGACGAGCCCGCCGAGCCCATAGACGAGCAGGTTCCGGCGAAGCAGCGCCGCCGCACCGACGGGACGATAGGGCACGCCGCGCAACGCCAGCGGGATCAGCGCAATGATGATCAAGGCGTTGAAGATGATGGCCGACAGGATGGCAGAGTGCGGTGAGCTCAACCCCATGATGTTGAGCGAGTTGAGCTGCGGGTAGGTCGCGACGAACAGCGCCGGGATGATCGCGAAGTATTTTGCAACGTCGTTTGCAATTGAGAAGGTGGTCAGGGACCCGCGCGTCATGAGGATCTGCTTGCCGATCTCGACGATCTCGATGAGCTTAGTGGGACTGGAGTCGAGGTCCACCATGTTGCCTGCCTCGTGCGCCGCTTGCGTGCCGGTCTGCATGGCGACGCCGACATCGGCCTGCGCAAGGGCGGGGGCATCATTGGTGCCATCGCCACACATGGCAATCAGCCGGCCGCCCTTCTGTTCGTTGCGAATGTAATCGAGCTTCTGCTCAGGCGTCGCCTGGGCGAGGAAGGTGTCGACGCCAGCCTCCGAGGCAATCGCGGCGGCGGTGATGGGATTGTCCCCAGTCACCATGACCGTCTTGATCCCCATGGCACGGAGCGCGGCGAAACGCTCCTTGATGCCCGGCTTCACAACATCCTTGAGATGAACGACGCCCAGCAGCCTGTTGCCTTCGGCGATGGCAAGCGGTGTGCCGCCGGTGCGGGCGATCGACTCAACCGCCTCGGTGAAGGCTTGCGGCACCTGCAGCTCAGTCTGGCCGGTGTAAGCGAGGATCGAGTCGACCGCGCCCTTGCGAAGGCTCCGCCCGTCGATGTCCATGCCCGAGATGCGCGATTGTGCACTGAAGGCGATCGGAAACACGCTTTGGCCCGTGAGGTCGGGCTCGTTCAGCCGGAACTCCGACTTCGCGAGCGCAACGATCGATCGACCTTCCGGCGTCTCGTCGGCCAGGCTCGCGAGCAGCACCGCTTCGGCGAGCGCCTGCTCGCTGACGCCCGGAACTGGCAGGAGCTCCGTTGCCATTCGGTTGCCGAACGTGATGGTGCCCGTCTTGTCGAGCAGAAGCGTGTCGACATCTCCAGCCGCTTCGACAGCGCGGCCTGAGGTCGCAACGACGTTGAACCGGATCAGCCGGTCCATGCCCGCGATGCCAATGGCCGAGAGCAGGCCGCCGATGGTGGTGGGAATCAGCGTCACCAGCAGCGCCGCGAGCACCGTGACGGTCATGACGGCGCCCGAATAGGCCGCCAGGCCGGCGAGCGTCACCACCGCGATCAGGAACACCAGCGTGAGGCCGGAGAGCAGGATCGAGAGCGCAATTTCGTTGGGCGTTTTCTGCCGCTTGGCGCCTTCGATGAGTGCAATCATGCGATCGACAAAGGTTTCGCCGGGCATGGTGCTGATCCGGACCTTGATCCAGTCGGAGAGCACGGTCGTGCCGCCGGTCACCGCGGAGCGGTCACCGCCGCTTTCGCGGATTACCGGGGCGGACTCGCCGGTGATGGCGCTTTCATTGACCGAAGCGACGCCCTCGATCACCTCGCCGTCCCCGGGGATTATGTCGCCAGCTTCGACCAGAACAACATTGCCGACGCGCAGTTCGGCGGCCGGCACGACGTCATATCTGTTACCGTCACCCGATTTGAGGCGCTTTGCTGTCAGGTTCGACTTGGTCTTGCGCAGGCTGTCCGCCTGCGCCTTCCCACGGCCTTCGGCGACTGCCTCCGCGAAAGTCGCGAACAGTACCGTAAACCACAGCCACGCAGCGATCTGGCCGGAGAAGGAGGCGCCGGTGCCCGCGAAAAAGTCGCGCACAAACATGACCGTCACAACCAATGCTACGATCTCGGTGACGAAGATCACCGGGTTGCGCACGAGTTGGCGCGGATCAAGCTTGATGAACGCACTGCCGAGCGCCGGCGTCAGCAGTGCCGGATCGAAGATAGACAGGGCTGGAGCTTTGGATGCCATGGTTGGATCTCAGAAGGTCTGGCCGGCGAGCATCAGGAAGTGCTCGACGATCGGCCCGAGAGCGAGTGCGGGAAAGAACTGCAGCCCGCCGAGGATGAGGATGACCCCGACCAGCAGGCCGACGAACAGCGGCCGGTCGGTGGGAAAAGTGCCGCCCGAGGCGGGCACCCGCGTCTTGGCGGCGATCGAGCCCGCGATCGCCATGACCGGCACCACGTAGGCGAAGCGACCAAGCAGCATGGCGATGGCGAGTGTGGTGTTGAACCACGGCGTGTTGGCGGAAAGCCCGGCGAAGGCGGAGCCATTGTTCCCCGCAGCTGAGGAATATGCGTAGAGCAACTCGCTGAGCCCGTGCGGACCGGGGTTGAGGATCGACGACAGGGCGACGGGCAGC
>Ga0157369_10010943_pt1 | contig 10328 bp, 7 predicted proteins | sample C25metaG_FD_113461 | JGI IMG/M metagenome (GOLD analysis project Ga0157369, IMG submission 113461) | Corn rhizosphere microbial communities from Kellogg Biological Station, Michigan, USA - C2-5 metaG | ecosystem: Host-associated > Plants > Roots > Rhizosphere > Soil | place: USA: Michigan...
ATGCGGGTCTGGACACCGAAACACACACCATGTGTTCCGGGTAGCGTGTCCCCTTCGTCTAGTGGCCTAGGACACCGCCCTTTCACGGCGGTAACAGGGGTTCGAGTCCCCTAGGGGACGCCACTTCCAAAAGAAGTGGAGCAGTAAAGATTGCGGGAATAGCTCAGTTGGTAGAGCACGACCTTGCCAAGGTCGGGGTCGCGAGTTCGAGTCTCGTTTCCCGCTCCAAATACAAAGAAAAAGCCACTCTAACGAGTGGCTTTTTTTTGCCTGCGATTTGGCCTTTTCTACGATGAGCAGCGGGATGATGGCTTTGCCCAGGCTTCCCGTCCCGATTAAGCCGATATTCATACGGGTCCCCGCTTTTCGGCTCGGGCGAGCATCCAGGCCGCTGAGTATGTGGGCGAGGGGATTGCTACGGGAGGGTCAATGTTGCACTCTCATCGTTCATGTTTGTACGAGGTGAGGGATGGACTGGAGTGACATGCGGGTCTTCCTGGCGATTGCCCGCAGCGGCTCTTTGGGCGGTGCTGCCAAACAGTTGGGTGTCAGCCACCCGACAGTGGGGCGACGCTTGCAGGTACTTGAACAGGGCAGCGGGCAGCCGTTTTTTCTTCGGACTGCCCAAGGGTTGGTACTGACCGACAGTGGTGAAAAGATCCTCAGCCTGGCGCAAGAGATGGAGCACAGTGCGCTGGCCATCGAGCGGCGCATGGCGGGTGACAGTGCTCAGCCTGAAGGTCTGTTGCGGATTTCATCTGCGGACTGGTTTGCCTGTTACGTCCTGTCCCCGGTCCTGAGCGAGTTGGCGCGGCGTTACCCTTTGATCGTCCCTGAGGTTATCGCCGGGCATCGGCTATTTGACCTGTCTCGCCGCGATGCGGATATCGCTTTTCGTATCGTCCCCTTCACAGAACCCGACATCGTTCACCGCAAGCTGACAACCATGCCCTACGGCCTGTATTCGGCTGTTGGATTACCTGTGCCGAAGCCCCAGGGTGAAGGCCTGGGTTTGATCACCATGAACATCGCCCAAGCCCACTACCCGGATGTGCAATGGTTGCAGCAGCGTTATCCGCTTGCCCGGACCGTGTTCACCAGCAGCAGCCGCACGGTTCAGGCCCAGATGTGCGCGCAAGGCTTCGGCGTGGCAGTGCTGCCGCGTTCGCTTGGCGACCAGGTGCCTGCACTCAAGCTGCTTGATCCGGATGAGCCGCCACCGGGCCGTGATATCTGGATGGGGTATCACCAGGACATGCGGCAGATGGACAGGCTGCGCGCGCTCGCCGACCTAGCGTCCAGCATGATCGGCTCCGAGTGAGGGGTGGGCCGGTCCACTCAGCTTGGGCGCACCCTTGATGCATCCGGTATGGGCGCAGGCTGGCGCGCCAGGGTGACGCTCAGTCCCGCGCCCAGGGCCAGGCACGCGGCAATACACAGTATGGACATGGTGAAGGCGTGAGTGATGGCCGCCGCGTCTGTGCGCGCGCCTAGCAAGGTATAGAAAATACCGCCGATCAACGCGACGCTCAGCGACGTACTGACTTGCAACGTGGAACTGGTAATACCTGCAATCATGCCGGAGTAGGCCGGCGCCACGCGCCCCGTGACCATTCGCATCAATGTTGGCATGGCGAGCCCTTGCCCGAAGCCGATCACAAACAGGATCACCGCAAGCAGCAGGGATGGCGGAGTGACGCCGGTTGGTGTCACCAAGACAAGCCAGGTCAAGGCCAGCAACCCGACGACCTCCAATCCCATGCCTGCGCAATTTACGTAAGCGCCTAACAAGCGCCTGGCTTGCGAAGTCGACAACGGCCCGAGCAGAAATCCCGTGCCGAATGGCAGGAAGATCAGCCCCGCGCTGAGTGCGGTTGCATGCAGTGCGCTCTGCAAATACATCGAAAACAACAAGAAAAACACACCGATCGAGTAGAAGGACAGGGCAACCAGCAGTGCTCGACCCAGCCCCGGCGCCCGCAGCGCGGCCGGGTCGAGCAACGGTGCGCCACCGGCCAGGCGCAAACGCGTTTCGTATTGCCAGAACAACCAGGCCAGCAACGGCGCGGCAGCAATTGAAAGCCATGACCACAGAGGCCAACCCGCTTCACGCCCTTCGATCAATGGCACGATCAGCGCGCCCAGCGTCATCATCGACAGCGCCGTGCCGCCCAGATCCAGCTTGCTCGCATGGCGGGCACGCGTTTCCCTCAGTGCGGGGATGCCAAACAGAATGACCAGCAGTGCAATCGGCAGATTCACTAGAAAAATCGCCCGCCACCCCATGCCCATCAGATTGAGCGAAATCAAGATTCCGCCCAGAGCCTGGCCGATCACCGACGCCAGACCAAAGACAGCCCCATAGAGGCTGAGCGCCAAGGGCTTTTCGGATTCCGGGAAAATCGCCTGCACCGAAGCGAGCGCCTGGGGCGCCATCACCGCGGCCGTGATGCCTTGTAGCGCACGACCGCTGATCAAAACCCAAGGCGAAGAGGCCAGCCCGCATATCAGCGAAGCTGCCGCGAAACCTATCAAGCCGAGGAAAAACATCCGCCCGCGACCGTAAAGATCGCCGAGTCGTCCGCCGGTGATCAACGTGACGGCATAGAGCGCGGCATATGACGAAATGACCAGCTGTTCGGCGGAGGAGGAGGTGCCTAACTCCTCTTGAATAGACGGTAGTGCGACATTGACGATGAAGAAGTCCAGAGGTGGCAGAAAAGCGCCGACCAACAGGATTGCGAACATAAACCAGCGTCGCCGTTCGACTGGCATCACTTCGATCTGAGACATAAGGGGTGTCCTGTTTGAGACCGTAGGGTTCCCAAATTTATTAGAGGCCTGAACACCCGTCGGGCAGACGCAGCGTGTACCCGATCAGGCATCCACGGCGTCCAGCATCACTTGAGGGCGCCTCGGGCTGTTTGAATGACTCATCGGCACAATCTCTTGGATTTCGGGGCATTCCCAGAGCCGATCGGGTTCAAAACTAAACGATTCATCGCCGGATTTCGCCGCACAAATATGTACGTCCGGCGTTCAGTTATGGCAGTGCCGCTCACCCCGAATGACTCCCACAATAGGGCCATTGTTATGTCAATGATCCACACAACCACCGCCGAGGAGTCAGGTATGTCAGGTAAATTCAGTGATCAAGTTGCCGTTGTGACGGGCGCTTCCACCGGGATCGGATTTGCGATTGCGCAGGCGTTGATTGCCGAGGGGGCAAGGCGCGTTTACATCACTGGACGTTCATTCGGCACGCTCGAGGCAGCGGTCGCCACGTTGGGCGACAAGGCGGTTGCGGTCCTTTCCGATGTATCACGTCAGTCCGATCTTGATGGCCTCAGGGCGACAATCGAGGCGCAAGGTGATCAGTTGGACGCGGTATTTGCCAACGCGGGTATCTGTGAAAAAAATCCGCTGGGCGAGACCCAAGAGGCCATGTACTACAGCATTTTCGACATTAACGTGAAGGGTGTCTTCTTCACGGTCCAAACGCTCTTGCCGTTGATGAAAGACGGCTCGTCAGTGGTCTTGACGGCTTCCATCTGCTCCAGCAACGGTATGGAGGGGCTGAGTCTCTATAACGCGTCCAAGGCAGCAGTGCGATCCTTTGCACGCACTTGGGCGAATGAACTCAAAGGCCGCAAGATTCGCGCGAATGTGTTGAGCCCTGGCTTCACCCGCACCCCGCTGATGGATAACGGTTTGAAAATGAGCGAAACCGAGATCGACGCGCTTCGCCAATACGTCGAGCAGATCACCCCTTTGGGCTACATGGCCCAACCAGAAGAGATCGCTAGTTCAGCCCTGTTCCTGGCGTCCGCCGATGCCAAATATGTCAACGGCGTTGAGCTGATGGTCGATGGCGGTCTTTCGCAAATCTAGAGAATTGCCGGCTGAAAAAGCCGGAAGGAAAACGCTGCCGAGCGCGCCTGGTATCCACCAAGGCTTCACGGCGTGCCCGCAGCGCTTCGATCTACACATTGGCTGAGTGCACAGTTGGCCGCCGTGCACTTCACCGCACGCTTAACGGAACGCGGGTACCACGTGCTTGATAAACAGCTCCAGGGATTTTTTCTTCTCGGCGTGGGGCAGGCTGTTATCACACCAGAAGCTGAACTCGTCGACGCCCAGTTCCTGGTAGTACTGGATGCGCGGGATGATTTCTTCCGGTGTACCGATCATCGCGGTCTTGTGCAGGCTTTCCAGTTCGAATTCGGGGCGCCCGACGAATTTCTCTTCCGGGCTTGGATCAAGGAAGCCGTTGACGGGCACGGTTTTGTTACCGAACCAGGCATCGAAGGTGCGATAGAACTTCGAGATCGCCTTGGCCCCGACTTTCCAGCCTTCGGGGTCATCGACTGCGTGCACGTGGGTGTGGCGCAGCACCATCAATTGCGGGCGCGGCACGTCGGGGTTGTTGTCGAGGGCGGCCTGGAATTTGTTTTTCAGGTCGAGGACTTCTTCGTCGCCCTTCATCAACGGGGTGACCATCACGTTGCAGCCGTTGGCCACTGCGAAGTTGTGGGAGTCGGGGTCGCGGGCGGCGATCCACATCGGCGGGTTGGGCTGCTGGATCGGCTTGGGTACGCTGGTGGAGGTGGGGAATTTCCAGATATCGCCGTCGTGGGCATAGTCGCCTTTCCACAGGGCGCGCACCACCGGCACCATCTCGCGCAGCGCCTGGCCGCCGCTTGAGGCGGGCATGCCGCCGGCCATGCGGTCGAACTCAACCTGGTAGGCACCTCGGGCCAGGCCGACTTCCATGCGCCCGTTGCTGATCACGTCGAGCAGGGCGCATTCGCCCGCCACGCGCAGAGGGTGCCAGAACGGCGCGATGATGGTACCGGCGCCCAGGTGAATGGTGGTGGTCTTGGCCGCGAGGTAAGCCAGAAGCGGCATCGGGCTTGGCGAGATGGTGTATTCCATGGCGTGGTGTTCGCCAATCCACACGGTGCTGAAGCCACCGGCCTCAGCCATCAGGGTCAGTTCGGTCAAGTCTTCGAACAACTGGCGATGGCTCACACTCTCATCCCAACGTTCCATGTGTACGAACAGGGAAAACTTCATGACGCTTACCTCGGATCTATTGTGATCGGCCTGTCGACTGCGGGCCCTTAAGTACTCTCGCCTGGGTGAAGCGTGCCGGTGAAGACGGCTGTTCGGCGGATTGATTGTTGGTATACCATAATACGGAATATCCGCAAAACTTTTCTCTCCAACGGTTACACCCTCACCTCACAAGGAAGGCGAGCTCGATGAACATAAAACAAAAACTAATCCTGGCCTTTGCGGTGATTGCCAGCCTACCGGTGATTCTGGTGGCTGTGCTGATCATCCTCAATGTGCGCCATGAGGCACGGGACGGCTTTGTCGACAGCAGTGGGCGCGAGATTCGCCAGGTCGACAACGCGATGCAGCTGTTTTTCGAAGGGATCAGCCAGAACGTCGCTTACCTGGCCGCGCATCCGCAGTTACAGGCGATCAATGCCGATGTGAAACGCTACCTGGCCAGCGATGCCGCGCAAATCGCTCCCGGCGCACGCGACCAGCAACTGTTCACCTTGTTTGAGGGGCTGGCCAAGAGTCATTCGGCCTATACCTACCTGTCCCTGGGCACCGAGGACGGCGGCTACGTGTTCTGGCCCGGCGACCCCAAGCTTGCCAGCTACGACCCCCGCACGCGGCCCTGGTACAAGACGGCCATGGCGCAGCCGGGCAAGACCCTGCGCACCGAAGCCTATTACTGGGCCGCCGACGATGTGGTGCTGGTCAGCACCGTGCAAAGTTTCAATGATCAACAGGGCAAGGCGAGCGGGGTGGTCAACATCGACGTCTCCCTCAAGCAGCTGACCGACCTGGTCAAGCAGATCAAGCTGGGCGAAAGCGGCTACCTGATGCTGATGGAAGCCAACAACACCGTGCTGGTCGACCCGCATGACCCGTCCCACAATTTCAAGCAATTGGGCCAGTTGGGTGAAGGCTATCGGCAGTTGAGCGAGGCCGGCCAAGGCTTGGTGCAGGTCGAGTTGGCGGGTGAGCGCTATATGGCCCTGGTATGGCCGTCCAAGGCCTTGGGCTGGCGGTTTGTCGGGCTGGTGCGCGAGAGTGAGGTGATGGCCGGCGCGGCACGCCTGACCTGGCTGATCGCGGGCATCGCACTGGTGTGCGGTGTGTTGTTCGCGGTGGCGGGTGCGTGGTTCGCCGGGCTGATCGTCAAGCCAATTCGCGGCGTGGCCAGTGGCCTGGAAAGCATCGCCCAGGGCGAAGGTGACCTGACCGCGCGCCTGGCAGTGAAAGGCCGCGACGAGACGGCGCAGCTCGCCGGCTGGTTCAACCAGTTCCTCGAAGCCATACGCACGTTGATCCAGCGCATCGGCCAGGCCGCCGGGCAGATCCACAGCAGCTCTGGCAGCGCCACCGACGTGTCGGTGGAAATGGCCGACGTCGCCGAGCGCCAGCGCGAAGCGGTGAACATGGTCTCCACGGCGTTTCATGAAATGGTCGCCACCTCCAACGAGGTCGCACGCTCGTGCAGCCAGGCGGCTGACTCGGCCGACAACGGCCAGCGTCAGGCCCATACCGGGCAGCAGCAAATCGACGCGGCGGTGAGCAGTGTCGGGCGCTTGAGCGAAGAGATCGGCCATTCTGCCCAGGCCATGGAGCAGTTGGAAAAAGACAGCAACGACATCCAGTCGATTCTCGGCACCATCCGCTCCATCGCCGAACAGACCAACCTGCTGGCGCTCAACGCCGCCATCGAAGCCGCGCGGGCGGGCGAACAGGGCCGTGGTTTCGCGGTAGTGGCGGACGAGGTGCGCGCCTTGGCCAAGCGCACGTCAGACTCCACCGGCGAGATCGACGGGCTGCTCGGCAACCTAGCACGCCGCACTCACCAGATGGGCAAGCAGATGCACGCGAGCCTGGAGGTGTCCCAGGAAACTGTGGTGTCGATCAATGAGGCGCGGGCCAGCTTTGGCCTGATCCGGGAGTCGGTAGACGTGATCCGTGACATGAATACCCAGATCGCCACCGCCGCTGAAGAGCAGCATCAGGTGGCTGAAGACATCAATCGGCATATCAGCCAGATTCACGGGGACGCACAATTGGTGGCAAGCCTGGCCGATGCCACGCGCCAGGATGCCCAGCAATTGACGGCGTTGTCGCAGACGTTGAATCAGTTGGTCAGTCGTTTCCGTACCTGACCACCGCCGCTTGCTTTTATTTGAAATGCAAAAAAGGTGAGAGCGGGCTTGCTCGCGAATGCGGTGTGTCAGTCACTGAATGCATCGACTGAAAGACTGCCTTCGCGAGCAAGCCCGCTCCCACATTTTGATGTGTGGTGCCTTCAAATAGGGGGATTAGGCCGGCAGGGGCAGGGCGCCCATCTTGCCGTGGCAATACACCAGTGGCCCGGCGTTCTGCTGGGGCACGATCAGGTTCTTGACCGAGCCGACCATGATCGCGTGGTCGCCGCCTTCGTATTCGCGCCACAACTCGCACTCGATCACTGCCGTGGCATTGGCCAGGATCGGGTTGCCCAGCTCGCTCAAGGTCCATTCAATGCCCTGGGCCTTGTCCTTGCCCTTGCGCGCGAAGGCGTAGGCTTCGGTCTGCTGCCCACCGGAGAGCACGTGGATGGCAAAGCGTTTGTTCTTGATCAACACCGGGTACGAGTCGGAGCTGTAGTTGGGGCAAAACAGCACCAGCGCCGGGTCCATCGACAGCGAGCTGAAGGCACTGGCGGTCAGCCCGACGATTTGGCCGTCGTCGTCCAGTGTGGTGATCACGGTGACCCCGGACGGAAAAGAACCCATCACTTGTTTGTAGATGGCGGCATCGATCATGGGACGGTCCTCTTAGGGTAGAGCGGTTTTTATGAATTTATAGGTCTGATGGTATACCGTAATACAATCGATGCAACAGCTTTTTAAGCCAGCCGATGAACGTCTGTCTTTGGTCTTATAACCAATAAATACGGGGGTTTTGCCATGAGGTGAGGTGAAAGCCTGTGGCACAATTACGGATCAGATGCGCGCCAGGACTACGGATCAGTCTTGTGAAAATGTTGGAATACCATAATATGGTCTTCATCTGAGGGGCGACCATGAAGCGTCCCCGGTATGGCGTCAAACAACTATAAGATCAGACAAACGCGAGTTCATTTCCATGCCCCAGATGTCCCGGCAAGATCCCCTGATCGAGAATCACACGGTCGATTACGTTCCTCCCGCAGAGCGCCATGGAAAGGCCCGCGACCTGTTCACTTTATGGTTCAGCACCAACATCGCACCGCTGCCCATTGTCACCGGTGCCATGGTGGCCCAGGTGTTCCATCTCAACCTGATGTGGGGGCTGCTGGCGATTGCCCTCGGGCATATGCTCGGCGGCGTCGTGATTGCCCTCGCGTCGGCCCAGGGCCCGCGTATGGGTATCCCGCAGATGGTGCAGAGCCGTGGGCAGTTCGGCCGTTATGGCGCGCTGCTGATTGTGTTCTTCGCGGCGTTGATCTACATCGGTTTCTTCATTTCCAACATCGTGCTGGCGGGCAAGTCCATCGTTGGCATCGTGCCTTCGGTTCCGGTGCCGGCGAGTATCCTTATCGGCGCCCTCAGCGCCACGGCCATCGGCGTGATCGGCTACCGCTTTATCCATAGCCTCAACCGCATCGGCACCTGGGTGATGGGCAGCGCGTTGCTGGCCGGCTTCATCTACATCTTTGCCCATGACCTGCCGGCAGACTTCTTCACCCGTGGCGGCTTCAATGCCGCCGGCTGGCTGGCCACGGTGTCGCTTGGCGTGATCTGGCAGATCAGCTTCTCGCCCTACACCAGCGATTACTCACGCTACCTGCCGGCAGATATCGGCATTACCCGGCCGTTTATCGCGACCTATCTGGGCGCGACCCTGGGCACCATCTTGTCCTTCGCGTTTGGCCTGGTTGCGGCGCTGGCGACGCCGGAGGGCACCGAAGCCATGGTCGCGGTCAAGCAAGCCACCGGCTGGCTAGGCCCGATTTTGATGGTGCTGTTCCTGCTCAACATCATCAGCCACAACGCCCTGAATCTGTATGGCGCGGTGCTGTCGATCATCACCTCGATCCAGACCTTCGCCAGCCAGTGGACGCCGAGCATCAAGGTGCGCGTGGTGCTGTCGGGCGTGGTCCTTGCCGGTTGCTGCGTGGTCGCGCTGGGCGCGTCGGCGGACTTCATCTCGCAGTTCATTGGCCTGATCCTCGCCCTGTTGCTGGTGCTGGTGCCGTGGGCGTCGATCAACCTGATCGACTTCTACATCATCAAGCGCGGCGCTTACGACATTGCCTCGATCTTCCGCGCGGATGGCGGGGTTTATGGGCGGTTCAACCTGCATGCGATCGTCGCGTATTTCATCGGCATCATCGTGCAACTGCCGTTTGCCAATACATCGCTGTATGTGGGGCCGTGGGCCAACCTGGTGGAAGGCGCGGACCTGTCGTGGCTAGTGGGGTTGGTGGTGACGTGTCCGCTTTATTACTGCCTGGCGACACGTCCACATATCCAGAAGGTCAGGGCCGCGCGGTTGGGCTACTCCGACTGATCGTGTGCTGAACGTTATTGGTCTGATTTATCACGATTCAAAAGTGGGAGCGGGCTTGCTCGCGAATGCCGAGTGTCAGTCACTGGATGTATGGGCTGACACACTGCATTCGCGAGCAAGCCCGCTCCCACCTGTTTAACCGAGATCGACATCTGGATCGAGGGTGTGATTTACGCACGCGATACTGAGGCAAAAAAAGGCCGCCACAACCCGACGTTGTGGCGGCCCAAGGGTGACTCAATGAGCGCCGGCGGCCTTGTTCAAATCACTCTCCGTCCACTCGGTATACACACACGCATCCGCCGTGGCCCAGCGTACACGCACTGGGTCGCCAGCCTTGAGCGGCATGCCGGCGGCAGACAGCGCCTTGACGGTCATCGAGGTGCCACCGAGGGTTTTCACCGTGCAGGTCTGGCTTTCGCCGAGGAACAGCACTTCGCCCACAATCGCCGACACTTCGTTCCAGCCCGCCGTCAAAGGTTGTTCAGCAGCCTGTTCCGCGCTCAGCGCCAGGGCTTTTTCCGGGCGTACCATCAGCAGCACCTCCTGCTCGGTGTGCAGGCCGCTGGTCAGTCGGATTGACAACGACTGCCCTTCAAACGACGCCGCCGCATTGCCCTGGGCCTTGAGCTTGAGGAAGTTGGAGTTGCCGAGGAACGAGGCGACGAACGCATTCGGCGGGTTCTGGTACAGGTCGAACCCACTGCCCAGGCCGACGATCTTGCCGTGGCTGAAAATCGCGATGC
>Ga0157369_10010944_pt1 | contig 10328 bp, 8 predicted proteins | sample C25metaG_FD_113461 | JGI IMG/M metagenome (GOLD analysis project Ga0157369, IMG submission 113461) | Corn rhizosphere microbial communities from Kellogg Biological Station, Michigan, USA - C2-5 metaG | ecosystem: Host-associated > Plants > Roots > Rhizosphere > Soil | place: USA: Michigan...
GCATGCGCCGCACATCGGGATGAACGAATTCGAGATCGGCGGATTTGTCGGGCTCTTTCGGTCCCGTGAGCGCATGGCCGACGCGGCGTTCATGCGCATAGGCCATTCCGTTTTGATAGGCGACCTCGCCGATGGCGATGCCCTGCACGCCGACGCCGAGGCGCGCATTGTTCATCATTCCGAACATGCCCGCCATGCCGGCCGAGGCCGAGCGCTTCTCGCCGGGCTTCGGCGGTGTCGGCTTCGGCCCCAGACGCCACGCGGTCGCCTCGTCGAAATTGAGCACGCAGGTCGCCTGCGCCTTGATGCCCATCTTCTTCTCGATGCCGCCGGTGGAGACGGCGTTGCGCGTGCCCATCTTGCCGTCTTCGCTGACGAGGAATTTCGGCACCATGAAGAAATTGACCGTCGAGAGATCGTCGTGGATCTGGCCGTTCTCGTCGGGGATCTTGGCGATCACCATGTGGACGATGTTGTCGGTCAGGTCCTGGTCGCCGCCGGAGATGAAGATCTTGGTGCCGGTGAGCTTGTAGGTGCCGTCGGGCTGCTCGATCGCCTTGGTCTTCATCAGGCGCAGATCGGTGCCGCAGGCGGGCTCGGTGAGGCACATCGTGCCGGCCCATTCGCCTGAGATCATCTTCGGCAGCACGAACTGCTTCATCCAGTCCGCACCCGTGGCACCCAGCGCACCGGCCGCGGCACCCGTGAGCCCCGGATACATCGCAAACGACTGGTTGGCGGACGACGACATCTCGGCGACCGCGAGCATGATCAGCGTCGGCAATCCCGCGCCGCCGAATTTCGCCGGCGCCGACAGCGCGCCCCATCCCGCCTCGCAATAGGCCTTGTAGGCCTCCTTGAAGCCCTTGGGCGTGCGCACCACGCCGTTCTCGAAATGCGCGCCTTCTTCATCGCCCGACTGGTTGAGCGGCTGCAGCACCTCTTCGCAGAACTTGCCCGCGTTGGTCAGGATGTCGTCGATGAGATCGGGCGTCAGATCGCCGAAATCGGGCAGGTCGCGGTGCTGGTCGATCTCGAGCAGCTCGTTGAGCACGAATTTGTATTCGTCGATCGGCGCGCGATAGATGGGCATGACGACTCCGGCAAAGCAGTGGCGAAGCGCGGACCTTAAAGCAGCGCTCCGCCCCCTGCCATCCCGGGCTAGCCGCGGTCGGTGATGCTCACATGGAACGGACGCCACTGACCCTGACGTGCCGCAACGACAAGCGTCACGAGCGCCGCCGCCGCGCAAACGGCCACCGCCACGGCAGAGGCTTCCGGTCCGAACTTGCCGCCGGAGAGGATGTCGGGGCCGGTGAAAGTGGTGTGCCACAGGCCTTTGAAGGTGTTGCCGGAGACGGCGCTGCCGAAGATGCCGCCCTCGCAGAAGTTCCAGCCGAAATGCAGGCCGATCGGCAGCCACAGATTGCGCACCAGCATGTAAGATGCCGCGAGCAGAACGCCCGCTTCCAGCGCGATGGCGAGGCCGCTTGTGACCGTGGCGCCGGGATTGCCCATGTGGATCAGGCCGAAAAATCCCGCGGACACGAGCAGCGCGACCAGGGTGCCGAACGCCTCCTCGGTGATGCGGAAGACGACGCCGCGGAAGACGATCTCCTCACCGACGGCGCTAAGCACAGCCATGTTGGTTGCCGCCAGCAGAGCCTGTCCCGGCGTGTAACCGCCGACATGGGCTACGCCCATGTATGACAAGATCGCAACGGTCGCCGCAAAGAGACCAAGACCGATCAGCGCCCCGGGAACGACCGCTGGAATTTTGCGCGGCGCGATCTCGGCGACATCGCGATGCTCCATCGCGCGAACGAAGAACCAATAGACCAGCAGCAGAAGAACGACGGATACCGCTTGCGTCACAACCGCGAAACCTTCGCGGCTTGCGGGCGGCACATGCGGCATCGTCACGATCGGAAAGACCTGCGTGCCGGCATAGGCAAACAGGGTGATGAGGAAGAGCGCAAAGAAGCGCGCGAACCGGTTGTTGAAGATACGCCGCAGCAGCGACGGACGCGGCATGTCGATGACGGTCATATCGAACCTCACTATTGCTCAAACAATAACACTAAGAAGCCGCGGTCCAGCCAAAATAGACGGGACCGCGCGCACGCCCTTTAAATCAGATCGCGCAGAGTAATCTTCACGTCGCCCTTGCCCTTGATCGCAAACGTCATCGCCGTGCCGGACTTGTCCGTGCGCAGTTTCTGGCGCAGCTCAGGCAGGTTCATGCCCGCGGCGTTCTTGCCGTTGATGGCGGTGATGACGTCGTCCTTCGCAAGACCCGCGCCTTCCGCAGGTCCGCCCGTGGTCACATCGATCACCTTGAAGCCTTCTGGCACCGCGTTGATCCACATGCCCGACTTGTCGAAGGTGTCGAGGTCTTCGACATGGCCCTGGATTGGCTTCAAATACATCGTGCTGTTGTCGTAATCGAAGGTCACGGCGTAGCGCTTCAACACGCCACCGCCGACATTGCTCGGGAACGATTCCACCGAACCCGCGCCACCCTTGTCGGTCGATACCATCGTCAGGGGATGTTCGATCGTGACATCGCCGAGCTTCAGCACGCCGCCTTTGAACACCATACTGTGCGTCGGGCCGCCGACGCCCCAGCCGGTCTGCGCCTGCAGCGTCTTGGTGCCGGGCTTCGGGAAGCCGTTCTTCGCCGACCACGCCTTGTTCAGAAGCAACGGCATGCGCGAACCGGTGTCGATGCCGTAACGCCCCGGCACGCCGTCATAGCTGCCGAGAATCTCGGGGAACTGATGATAAAGGCGCATCGGCACCGGCATGCCGGCGGTCTTGGGATCGAAATATTTCTTGTCGATGAACGTGATCGTGTGATGGCCGTAGTCGAACCGCGTGATGAAGCGGGCGAAGAACTCGTAGCCGATCATGCCCTTTTCGTTCGCGCCTTCGGTGCCGGCCGGGCTGGTGTCGAGCGTCGACACCGGCTGGTCGGTGATCGTGGCACCGCCCACGGTGAGGGATTTCACCATGGCCTCGCCGCCGATGGCGATGTTGTCGCCGCCGCCGGTGGACGAGACGCTGCCCATCGTCTTCACGCCCAACTCTTTCGCGGTCGCCGGCGCCAGGATGGAATGGCCGCCGGTGTCGAAGATGAAGGTCATCGGCTTGGAGCCGTTGACGCTGACATCGGCATAGATGTGGTTGTTCCAGAGATGGAACGGCACGGTCGTCTCGTGCGCGCCGCCGGCGATGGAGAAATCGTGCAGGTTTTCCGCGGGCCGCTGATAGGCGCTGATAGGCTGTTCGCCCGAGAACGTTGCCGAGGTCAGGGTGAAGGTTTGCAGATTGTGGCTGCCATCGTCCGCGACCTGTTTCTTCGCGATCATCGCGCCGTCGAAAGCTGTGTAGTCGGAGAAATTCGTGGTGATCTCCGTCGTGCCGTTCGCCTCGATGGTGCGATAGAGAAGATGCGTGGCCGGATCGAACCAGGCTTCAAAGACCGTGCCGTTCTTCGGCGCGACCTTCAGCGCGTCATAGGTTTTGCCGCCATCGGTTTTTTCGCCCAGGCTTTCCACCGCCGCGCCACCGCGATCGGCGCGCCACCAGAGGTTCTGGTCCTGATACGCCTCGCTGATGGCGAGCGGGATGACATCGCCACCGGCCTGATCGGTAACCGTGCCCGACGGTTCTTTCTCCCACGCTTTCATGCCGTCGAACCCGGATGAGCCGCTTTGCGGTGGAATATCGTAGGTGTCGACGAAGCGGCCGTTCTGCAGATCCTCGAGCGACGACGTGGTGCCGGTCAGGCCCTGGCCGGAATAGCCGTATTCCACCTTCAGGGTCTTCTTACCGTCCCAGTTCCCCATCGCGGCCTTGTTGGCGGCGAGGATCGCGTCGGGGGAGGCGGCAAGCGCGGGCGAAACGAGGGCGGAAGTCAGAAGCAGCGCGGCGAGTGTTCTGGGCATGGGTTATCCGTGTGAGGACGATGGAAGGAAGGCGGCCGCGGGCGGCCGCGCAGTTTGTTACACCAGATCGCGCAGGGTGAGTTTCACATTCCCTTTACCCCGGACCGCGAAGGTCACCACCGTGCCCGGCGGCTCGTCGCGAAGGCGCATGCGCATGTCGGGAAGCGCGATGCTGGTTGCAGGCTTGCCATCCACCGCGGTGATGACGTCGTCCTTGGCAAGGCCCGCCTCGGCGGCCGGCGTCTTCGCGGTCACGTCCACGACCTTGAAACCCTCCGCATCCTTGTTGAACCACGCGCCGGAGCGGTCGAAGGTGTCGAGATCGGCAATCGCACCGGTGACAGGCTTCAGGTACATCGTGTTGCGCTGATAGTCGAACGTCACGACGAAGCGCTTTAAAATGCCGCCGCCGATATTGCCCGCCGTCTCCGACCCTGCGTCACTGCCGGCTTTGTCGGTGGACAGCAGCACCAGCGGTTTGTCGACCGCGACCGTACCGACCATCAGCGTGCCGCCATGGATGACATAGGACTTTGTCGGTCCGCCAACGCCCCAGCCGGTTGTGGCCTCGCCGCTCTTGGTCGCTGCATCGCGCAGGCGGTTGGCCTCGACGAAAGGCGTGCCGAGGCTGATGGTCTGCCGCGCGCCGGTATCGATGGTGAAGCGTCCCGGAATTCCGTTGTAGCTGCCTTGGACCTCGGGAACGTTGCCATCGAAGTTGATCGGCACCGCCGTGCCCGCGTCTTTCGCATCGAAACGCTTGGGATCGATCAGGGTGATCGTCTTGTTGCCGTAGTCGATGCGCGTAACGAAGCGCCGGAAGGTCTCAAACCCGATCATGCCCGGCATCTCCAGGCCTTCGACGTTGGACATCGAATCCAGCGGGATCGACATGAACGCCTGGTCCTTGAGTGTTGCATCGCCAAGGTCAACGCGCTGAACCCGCGTCATGCCGGCCTTCATCGTGTCGGAGCCTGCACCGCGCGCATCCATGCCGCCCTGAACGTCGAGACCAAGCTGCTTTGCCAAGGTCGGTGTCACAAGGTTGAGGCCGCCGGTGTCGAAGATGAAGACGTACGGTCCTTTGCCGTTGATCTTCACGTCGGCATAGATGTGATTGTTGACGAGCTGGAACGGGAACGTCGTCTCTCCCGCGTCGCCCGCGATGGAGGCGTCCGCGAGCACGACCTTCGGCGCCGCATAGAAGGTATCGGCCTGGCGCGCCATGAAGGTCGCGGATGTCAGCGTCTGGTCCTGCGGGTTCTTCCCGTCGCTCGCGACCTGATGAATCTTCTTCGCCACCATCGCGCCGCTGAATGCAGCGTAGTCCGTCATGGTGGTAATGAGCGTCACCGGCCCCTGCTTCTCGTCGATGCGATAGAGCAGGTGGGTCCTGGTATCGAACCAGGCGTCGAAGGTACTGCCGTCCTTCGGTACGAAGGTCACGACGTCATAGGTGTTGCCGCCATCGCTCTTCTGTCCGGCGTCGCTGACCTCCGCGCCGCCGAAATCCTTGCGCCACCACAGATTGGCGTCGCGATAGGCTTCGTTGACGGCGAACATGCGGCCCGCACCGTTCTGCGGCGTTACCGTTCCGGAGGGATCCTTGGCCCAGGCCGACGACCCGTCGAAGCCCTGCACCTGTGTCACCGGTCCGATCGCGGCATCGTCGACAAAGCGGCCATCGTGGAGATCGGCGGTCGAGGAGACCTTGCCCGTCATGCCCATGCCGGAGTAGTCGAACACCGTCTTCAGCGTGGCGTTCTTGTCCCACACGGCGCCGCCGCTGGCGGTCCTGTTGGCGGCAAGGGTGTCAGCCGGTCCCGCGAAGGCGGGCGTGGCGGCGACGGAGGCGGCAAGGGCGAAGGTCGTAAGGCGCATGGAAACTCCCGTTCTGGCAGGCGACAGGTGGTAAGTGCCTTCTACCGGAGCAATATGCGCTGGACGCATGGCTGGGTTGCCGCCTGCCTCGCGGCCCTGATTCTGGGCCTGAATCCGGCCGCCGCAGCGCCCAGGCGGGTAGTCTCGACCTTCCTGTGCACCGACGAGTATGTGTTCCGGCTGCTGCCGCGCGAGCGGATCGCCGCGCTGTCGTTCGAAGCGACGGACCGCAATCCGGTCGTCTCCACCATCGCCGATGCCGCGCAGGGCATCCCCACGATCCGGCCCTCGGCCGAGACCGTACTCAATTACCGGCCCGATCTCGTCGTGATGTACCAGTTCACGATGCCCGAGCTGCACGCACAGCTCGCGCGCATCGGCGTGCCGGTGCTCGATGTGCCATGGGCGAATTCGCTGGCCGATGTGCGCCGGATCGCAGCGATGGTGGGCGACAAGCTTGGTGCGCGCGATCGGGCCGGCGCGCTGTTGAAAGAGATGGATGCGAAGATCGCAGCCGCGCGCGCAGCGGCGCTGCATCCGCCAGTCGCCACCTTGATCTATGAGCCCAACGGCTATGCCGTGTCGGGCGGCACAACGGCGGAGATCATGACGCTGTCAGGACTGAAGGGCATCGCGCCCGGGCTCGGCCTCACGCGTCTCGACACGCTCCCGGTCGAAAGCGTGATCGCCCACGCGCCCGAACTCGTCATCCTCAGCGGCGACCGCCACACCCAGAACTCGCGCGCCGATCTTGTGCAGCATCATCCCGCGTTGCGCGCGCTCGAAGGCCGCAGTTACGTCGCCTGGGCCCGCCTGACTCCGCTCCTCTGCCCCGGCCCCTGGTCGCTCGACGCAGCAGCGACGTTCACCGCGCTGGCCGCAAAGGCGCGTTTGCAGCGATAACCGCGTCTTGCTGCAGAGGCACCAGCCCGCGCCTTTGCGCGGGCTTAGCCCATTTTCTAAAGAATGATCGCGGTTGCTTCAGTTCCCCGGTTTCCACGCGTTGCGGGTGCCGACCATATCGGCGGCGCCGCCACCGTCACCCGCTCCGCTGCCATCCGGACCGAATGTGTAATAGCCTTCGTCGAAGTGGATGCTCACATAGCCGCGCTCGTCGGCCGTAATCGAGACGATGTGAGCAGGCGGACTGAATCCGCCGACCGCGCTTACGGTGTAGGCGTTCTTGTCGATCGCGGCTGCGACGGTATCGGCGCTGGTGGCCGCATAGACGAAGGCGTCGTTGGCCGCCATCGCGCAGCTCGATTGCGTACCACCGGTCAGGCCGAGCGGAATCTGCTTCGTAAGCGAGACCTGGATGTTATCGTAGGACCCCTGCGTTATCGTGTCCGTGCGCGTGTACACGTACAGCATGATCGGCGCGGTGTTCGATGTGCGCTTGTCGAGCACGTAAATCTGCCGCGTAACAACGTGGTCTTTCTGTTTGGAGGTTCCTTCCAGCACCGCGCAGGCCTGCTCGAACGGAGGCGACAGGGAACCGGAGCCATAGCATCCGTTGGTGAACTCCAGCGCACCGCAGACGATGAAGCCCACGCGCGTGGCGCCCGCCGAATAGTTGGTGTAGAGGCCGGCATCGAGCGACTGCTTCTTGGCAAGGCCGGGCGTGGCATGAAAGGCAAGTGCAAGCGCGGCCGCAGATGCCGCGGCCGGAACAAACCTGATGCGCATGTCGTATTTCCCCCTTGGCGACAACGCACCAAACGTAAGGTGCGAAGGCAAAGAAGTATAGCAGGGGTTGTCTTTCCTGGCGCAGCAATGCGCCGCGTGCTTGCGCCTTCATCTGCGTCGCACTAAGACGCATTTACGCGACGGCGAAGGGAATCGGGTTTAACGCCCGGGCTGCCCCCGCAACTGTAGGCGGCGAGTCCTGCTCAAGCGCCACTGGGCAACCGGGAAGGCGGGCAGGGCAATAGAGCCGCGAGCCAGGAAACCTCCCGCGCGTGTCGTCCAGTTCGTGCCGGGGTGGCGCGGGCGAGCGGGAATCCGCGAAGGCGACGGGCCTTTGGTTTGCGGAAGTCCTCGATGGACGAAGCGATTGTGATCATTCTTACGCGGAGACGCGGAGTGGCGGAGTTAAGCCTCCGCCGAAGGCAGAGAGGGGTGCGCGCCGCGATTCCGGCCTCCTCTACCGCACTTCGCACGCTCTTCCTCCGTGTCTCCGCGTCTCCGCGTGAAACTTTCTCTGTTGCGGGCTGCTGCCAATGATGCAGGCGTCGCGCGTCCGCGGGATCACACTCTTTCTGACGTTGTTGGCGTTCGGGTTCGCTGCGCTCTCGTTTCTTGTCGGTCCATCGAACCTCGACATGGGTCATCTGATCGACGGTTTGCTCCACGGGCGCGGGCTCGATGGTGTCATCGCGCGCGAGATTCGTTTGCCGCGCGCAGGGCTGGCGCTGGTCGTCGGAGCGGCGCTGGGCGCGAGCGGTGCGGCGCTGCAGGGACTCTTTCGCAATCCGCTGGCGTCGCCGGATGTCACCGGCGTCACCTCCTGCGCGGGACTGGGCGCAGTGGTTGCGCTTTATTTCGGCTTTGCAGCTGTATCGCCCGCGTTGCTTCCCACCTTCGCGATCCTTGGGGCGCTCGCATCGGCGGGGCTTCTGTTCGTTCTTTCGCGTGCGGGCGCGGGAACATTGGCCCTTGTGCTCGCCGGTGTCGCGATTTCGAGTCTGGCGGTCGCACTGACGGCGCTTGTGCTGACCTTCGCGAAGAACCCCTACGCCATGAGCGAGATGGTGCTGTGGATGATGGGCTCGCTGAAGGACCGCACGCTTGGCGATCTCGCCTACGCCGTGCCGCTGACGCTTGTCGGCATCGCGCTTCTCCTCACCACGACCCGCGGGCTGGATGCACTCACGCTTGGCGAGGAAGCTGCGCAGAGCCTCGGCATCGATGTCGCGTCGGTGCGGGGGCGTGTCGTGATCGGCGTGGCGCTGGCGACCGGTGCTGCCACCGCAGCCGCGGGCGCGATCAGCTTCGTGGGCCTTGTCGTGCCGCACCTGCTGCGTCCGTTCACGGGATACAGGCCGTCGCAGCTGATCCTGCCCTCGGCGCTCGGTGGCGCGGCGCTGGTCACGGCGTCGGATGTGCTGGTGCGCAGCATCGATCCGGGCGAGCAGTTGCGCCTCGGCGTGGTGACGGCGCTGATCGGCGCGCCGTTCTTCTTCTGGCTTATCCTCCGTCTACGGAGGGAATCGTGAGCCCGGCGATCGTCTTCGAGAATGTGAGTGCGCGCTATGGCGGGCGCAGCGCGCTTTCCGGCGTCAGTGCAGCCTTCGCGCCGGGGAAGGTCACCGGCATTGTCGGTCCCAACGGCGCCGGCAAAACCACACTGCTGCGTGTCGGGCTTGGCCTTCTGCCGCATGAGGGTGGCTCGGTGCGCGTGCAGGATCGCACACTGAAGGACTGGTCGCGCGAGGCGCTCGCGCGGACCATCGCGTATCTCCCGCAGGGCGGGGATGCGCATTGGCCGCTGGTGGCGCGCGATCTCGTGATGCTCGGTCGGCTTCCCTATCGTGGAGCATTCGCAGGCGTGTCGGCTGCCGACGAACGCATCATAGATGATGCGCTTGCACGCGCCGATGCGTCGGCGTTCGCCGGCCGCCGCATGGACGAACTCTCCGCTGGCGAGCGCGCGCGCGTCCTGTTCGCCCGTGCGCTTGCGACACAGGCGCAGATACTCTTCGCCGACGAGCCCGCCGCGTGGCTCGATCCCGCACATCAATTGAAGCTGATGGCATTGCTTCGCGAAGAAGCGGTGCGCGGCACGGCCATCGCCGTCACGCTGCACGATCTCTCGCTCGCTGCGCGCCATTGCGACGAAATTCTGGTTCTGGATGAAGGCCATGTGGCTGCTCATGGCGCGCCTGACCATGCGCTATCGGACGCGACTCTGGCGCGCGTTTTCGCAATTTCGGCTGTGCGCGTGCCGTCCCCCGATACGGGGTCCGCTGTGCCGGTGCTCTGGCGACTGACGCAATGAGTTTACGTTTCTGAATCGTTTGCAGCCGGAACGGCATTTGATAGGTCGGTTTCATGGCCAATTACCAGCTCAAGTGGTAATTTTCTGTCATGATTCTTCGTTTATCGAAAACTTCCCGTCAGGATCCGCATGGCGGGGATAGGCTCTCCAGCCAATCCGGACTGCCGCGATGAGCGAACCTACGCCCACCGACATGATCGAAACCTGCCGGCGGCGCGCTGCGACGACGCGCGAGTTCGCGCAGAGAATCGTAAAGGGCAAGGCGCAGCAGTTTCTCCTCGCCCTCGCAGACGACTACGACCGCGCCGCCGAGGCGCTCGAACGCGGCGAGAAGGTCAATGGCCGGATACTGGACTACCTCAACGAAGGGGTAGATGTCCGGAAGAAATGACGCCGCCGGCATTTTGGCTTGCCAACGCGTTCACCTAGAGTCCCGTCCAGAGGAGAATTGCGCGCATGGCCAGGAAGCACGCTGACGACGACAACGAAGACGATCATCA